>Ga0070726_10001781_pt1 | contig 20720 bp, 19 predicted proteins | sample tdAd471_FD_67275 | JGI IMG/M metagenome (GOLD analysis project Ga0070726, IMG submission 67275) | Marine sediment microbial communities from the Atlantic coast under amendment with organic carbon and nitrate - tdAd47.1 | ecosystem: Environmental > Aquatic > Marine > Coastal > Sediment | place... | reverse complement strand
TCCCGTTCGAGCAGCGCCAGCAGGATGCCCTGGGCGGCGAACAGCCCGGCGGTCAGATCCGCGATGGGGATGCCGACGCGCATCGGCCCCTGGCCCGGCGCGCCGGTGATCGACATCAGGCCACCCATGCCCTGGGCGATCTGGTCGAAACCGGGCCGCTTGGCATAGGGCCCGTCCTGGCCGAAGCCCGAGATGCTGGCGAGGATGATGCGCGGATTGATCGCCGCGAGCGCGTCATAGTCGATGCCCAGCCGGTTTTTCACGTCGGGCCGGTAATTCTCGACCACCACATCGGCCTGCGCGACCAGCTTGCGGAACACGTCCTTGCCCGCCTCGGCCTTGAGGTCGAGCGCGAGGGAGCGCTTGTTGCGGTGCAGATTCTGGAAATCCGAGCCGTGGCGCGAACCGCCGAGCGCGGCCCCGCCCTCGACGGCGGGCGGCATCTCGACCTTGATCACATCGGCCCCCCAGTCGGCAAGCTGACGCACGCAGGTGGGGCCCGAACGGACCCGGGTGAGATCGAGGACCCTGACATGGTCGAGGACCGCGGCGGCGGGATTGTGGGGCATGGTGTCTCTCTGCTTATCGTCGGCGGCTAGAGCTTGAGCAGGCGCTTGGCGTTGCCGTTGAGAATCTTCGCCTTGTCCTCGGCGTTCAGATGCACCCGCTCGATCCAGTCCATCCCCGGCGCATTGGGCACGAAGGGGTAATCGACGGAGAACAGGATACGATCGGCGCCCATCTCGGCGATCGAGCACATCAGGGCCGGGTCGGAGAAATTGCCGCTGGTGGTGATGTGGAAATTGCGGCTGAAGACCTCGCGGAACGACAGGGGCCTGTTGCCCGGCCGGGACAAGGCGTGATCGATCCGCCAGAGCAGGAACGGCAGCCCCTCGCCCAGATGGCCGAGGATGATCTTGCAATCGGGATACTTCTCCAGCACGCCGCTGAGTACGATGCGGATACCCTGGGTCGCGGTCTCGACCGTGAAGCCCCAGCCGGCGTTCAAGAGGGCCGGGAAGTCCTTCACATAGGGCTCGTAATAGGTGTCGACGACGGTCTTGTTCGGCACCGCGGGGTGCATATACAGCGGCACGTCGAGGGCCTGGGCCCGCTCGAAGACCGGCCAGAAGCGTTCGTCATCGAAGAACACGCCGTGGGTCAGGCCATGGATCATCGCGCCCTTGAAGCCGAGTTCATTGACACAGCGCGACAGCTCGTCGGCGCAGGCGTCCGGGTCGGGTGTGGGCAAATTCGCAAAGGCCGCGAACCGGTCGGGCCGCTGGGCGACGATGTCGCGCAGCCGGTCGTTGGTGGCGCGGGTCACCTCGGCCGCCGTGGCCGGCTCGAGGCGCTGGGTCGAGGGTGCGCCGTGGGACAGGACCTGGATGTCGACGCCCGTGGCATCCATCTCGGTGATTCGCGCGTCGAACAGATCCTCGAGCTTGGCCTGCATCACACCGGCCCCGCCCCGGTCTTCCGTCGCAACATGGGGCGTCAGCTCCGGATCCCAGTAATGCTCCTCGATCGCGATGACCTGTTCGCCGTTCGACGTCGCCATAAGCCTCTCCCCCAGTCGCGTTTTTGTTCTTGAAAGCGGATCGTACCGGCTCTCCATGCGTATAAGCAAAGGACCCGACACAAGAAAAATATTTTTCCAATAATCAAATTCGTGGTTCACTTGGCTCAGCGCTCTTCGCGATGCGGCCATTCGCTTACGGCCCGGGAAGCGTGGGAACCGGCGTCGACCAAGATCGCCGGCCAACGAATACGGGAGGAAAGAACATGAACATGATTATCGAACGCGATGTGCCGGTCACGATGGATGACGGCCAGGTGCTCCGGGTGGACGTCTATCGGCCGGATACGAAGAAGAAGGTACCGGTCGTCATGGCCGGCGGCCCCTACGGCAAGGGCGTGAAGTATCAGGAGCATTACAAGCCGCTCTGGGAATCCCTGCTCAAGATGCATCCCGACATCCTGCCGGGCTCCAAGCATCGCTGGCTGACATGGGAGACGGTCGATCCAGAAATCTGGGTGCCCTGGGGCTATGCCTGCGTGCGGCTCGATTCCCGCGGTGCCGGACGCTCGCCGGGCTATCTCGATATCTTCTCGCCACGCGAGACCCAGGATTTCGCCAACGCCATCGAATGGGCGGGCGAGCAGAAATGGTCGAACGGCAATGTCGGCCTGAACGGCGTGTCCTATTACGCGATCAACCAGTGGCAGGTCGCCGCCCTGCAGCCCAAGCATCTGACGGCGATGATCCCCTGGGAGGGCGCGGCGGACCAGTATCGCGACTGGGCGCGCCATGGCGGTATCCTGTCGAACGTGTTCATGGAGATTTGGTATCCGCGCCAGGTCGAGAATGTGCAGCACGGCAACCCGAAGGGCCCGAAGGACCGCTGGATGGGTGAAAGCGCCACCGGACCGGCCAAGCTGTCGCCTGCCGAACTCAAGGCCAACCGGGCCGACACGCTGGAGAATTTCCGCGTCCGCGAGATGGACGATGATTGGTACCAATCGCGTTCACCCGACTGGTCGAAGGTGAAGGTCCCGTTCCTGAGCGCGGCGAGCTGGGCCGGGTTCGGCCTGCATCCGCGCGGCAACTTCGAGGCCTTCACCCAGGCCGCGTCGCGCCAGAAATGGCTTGAGGGCCATCCGGGGCGCCACGAGGAGTGGTTCTATCTCGAATATGGCATGGAGCTGCAGAAGCGTTTCTTCGACTACTATCTGAAGGGTGAGAAGAACGGCTGGAACCGCGAGCCCAAGGTCTGGCTCAACCTGCGCCGCCCGTTCACCGACGAGGTCGAGCTGCGCAAGGAGAGCGAGTGGCCGCTCAAGGGCACCCGCTGGACCAAGTATTACCTGGATGCCGGCGGCAAGGGGAAGATGGACACCAAGGTGCCGAAGGCCAACCGGAAGAAGGAATTCCGGGCGCTGACCCGCGGCATCACCTGGAAGTCCACGCCGCTGGAGCGGGAGACCGAGTTCACCGGCCCGATGGCCGCGAAGCTCTTCGTCTCGTCCACGACCGAGGATTGCGACCTGTTCGTCACGGTCCAGGGCTGGTCGGACAAGGGCCGCGAGGTCCATTTCCAGGGCACGGTCGACCCCAAGACCCCGCTGGGCCAGGGCTGGCTGCGGGTGTCTCATCGCAAGCTCGACGAAGAGAAGTCCGAGCCCTGGCGGCCCTACCACACCCATGACGACAAGCAGCCGCTCACACCGGGTCAGGTGTATGAGGTGGATGTGGAGATCTGGCCCCAGTGCATCGTGCTGCCCAAGGGCTTCCAGATCTCGATCAACATCGCCGGGCAGGATTTCGACCGGCCGGGACCGGCGGTCGATGCCTATGTGCCGTCGCGGGGCTCGGGCGTCTTCCTGCATGATCATCCGCTCGACCGGCCGAAGGAGATCTTCGGCGGCAAGACGACGATCCACACCGGACCGAAGCACAAATCCTATTTGCTGATGCCGGTGATCCCGAAGAACCGCAAGTCGACCTAGGGACACCCCCATGACAAAAGCAGACGAGGCGGCCTCCCCTGAAACCGGGGCGGCCGCCTCCGAGCTGCGTACCGTCGACATCAAATTCGATGCGAAGGCCCGCACGCTCGGCAAGATGAAAAGCGAGGTGACCATCACCTCGCAATTCTCCAACTTCTCGGTCACGCTGGAGACCGACGAGGGCAAGCTGCATGGCGGCGACGCCTCGGCCCCCATGCCGCTGCATTATTTCGCGGCCGGCGTCGTGACCTGCCTGATGACCCAGATGAAGGCCTTCGCCAAGCGCCTGCGCATCCCGGTCGAGAATATCGAGATGAACGCCAATTTCCACTGGCGCCTCGAACAGCAGGGCCGCGAGCCCTATGTCTCGCAGCCCGTGGGCTTCGACATCGATATTGATGTGGACAGCGACGCGCCGCTGGAGGACCTCAGGCGGCTGATCGATGCGGCCAAGAAGGGCTGCTTCGCCGAGCAGGCGCTCACCCTGCCTTGCGCGATCGGCCACCGTCTCAAGGTCGGTGACGACTGGGTCGACGTCTAGTTGCGCGTGAATCAGCTGTGTCGGGCCTGGCGCTGGACCGCCAGTGCCAACAACAGCGCCAGCGCACTCAGCACGGCCATGGCATAGAACGCACCGCCGGTGAACGCACTGTAAAGCGCCCCGGAACCGATCAATGCCAGCCCCATGACGATCCCGGAGATGGAGGCATAGGCGCCCTGGGCGGTGGCCTTCAGCCCCTCGGGCGCGTTGCCGGCGATGTAATGCATGGTCGCCAGATAGGTCGCACCGAAGGTGATCCCGTGCATCGCCTGGGCCACGATCAGCCCCGGCAGGGCGACGGTCTCGGCCAGGATCAGCCAACGCAGCAGCGCCGCGCCCGCACCCAGCAGCAGCAGCCGCGAGGCGCCAATCCGCGCCACCACCGCGCCGGAGAAGGCGAACAGGATGATCTCGACCACCACACTGCCGCCCCACAGCAACCCGACCACGAGCTCCGAATGGCCCGCGGCCTTCCAGTGGATGCCGGAGAATCCGTTGAGCACGGCGTGGCTCGCCTGCACCGCGCTGGCAGCCAGCACGAAGGCGAGGAACCGCGGATTGCGCACGAAGGCCAGAACGTCGGCCCAGCGCGCATGGCCGCGTGCCTCATTCTGCTCGCGCAGGAACAGCGTCGTCACGAGCACGGTGACGAGGCCGAGGAATATGACCAGGAGGATCAGGTCGGGATCGCGCCCGGTCAGCAGGGCCCCGACCCCCAGCGTGCCGAGAATAAACGTGACCGAGCCCCAGAGCCGGATGCGGCCATAGTCGAGCCCGTGGCGCAGCACCGCCGACATGGTCTGGGAATCGCCGAGCGGAATGAGCGCGTGAAAGCTCGGCGCATAGATCAGGGTGATCAGCAGGATCAGCCAGAAGGACGAGACGAGCGAGAAGCCGGAGAAGGCGAGCAGGCTGACGGCCGCGGCAATGACCAGCATGCGCCGGCCCTGCCCCCCATGGTCGGCCGCGCGCGCGATCACCGGGTCGACCAGCACCCGCATCCATGGGCCGACCGCCAGGATGATCCCGATGTCCCCCGGCGTGAGGCCGCGGCTCTGCAGCCAGATCGGCCAGAACGGCACCACCACGCCCAGGACGAAGAAGACCGCACCATAGAACAGGGCGAAGCGGAGCGAGGTGCGGAACGGGGTCTCTGTCATGCTGTCCGGATGTGCCCATAAAAAACGCCGGCCGCCCACATGCAGTGAACGGCCGGCGCATATTCGGTTCTGACGCCGAAGCGTTGCCTATTCGGCGGCCTGCTTCGGCGACGCCTGATCCGGCGCGGGAACGGCATCGGCATTCGCCTCGCCAGCCGCGAGCCGGGCGGCGATCTCTTCCTGGGTCAGCGGCTGGTTGCGGAAGCGACCGTGCTTCTCATAGTAGCGGTCGATCTGCACATGCTTGGCAACCGTCAGCGGCGCATTCTTGAAGAAGTCGTAGAGCGCGATGGCACCGCCGGTCCACATGGTCCGCATCATGTGCGGCATCGAACGGGTGGCCCGCAGTTCGGCGGTCGGCGCGTTCTCGATCTTGTGGTAATTCTCGCGATCCTCGAGCGCCGCCTCGATCAGATGCGGGGCCGCCCAGTTGCAGCGATAGTGGATCGTGCCGTCGGGACGGATGATATAGACGACATTCGGCATGGCGCCATAGGCGCGATGAAAGTCACCCTCGAGATTGTCGACCAGCACGCGCCGGAATTCCTTGTAGCGCGGCGCCACCAGTTTCGCGGCCTTGATCTTGTCGTCCATTGTCTGATGGGGGCCCATGCGCTCGCCCGGATGGGCCTCGCGGACATAAACCATCACGAAGTTCACGTCGGGGAACTTCTCGACGATATCTTTGTAGATATGGATGTTCTTCGTATACATCGAGCAGGTCGACGACCCGGTCTCGATCACGGTCCACTGACCGTCGAAATCCGACAGCTTCACCTCTTCCCCGGTCTCGAGATCGGTGAATGTGGCGTCAATATATTTCTCGCCGGCCGCCGGGCCGACAAAGGTGTCGAAGTTGTAATCCACAACGCGGAAACGTTTGTTGTTGTAAACAGGCTTCGGTGCATCAGACATCGCGGGCCCCCTCTTTGCCTATGATTTCAATTGTTCTTGCTTGTATGTATCCACACAATTACGTCCACTATAGCACAACTCAAGCATCCAGGTTGCATCTGCGCGACCTGCGAAATTGGTAAAACTGCCGTGATCGGAAATGGGACCGCGCCGGACAACATCGCGGGGGCGTTCCCGGCATGCGTCATGCCCGGACTTGATCCGGGCATCCATGTTCGACATTTGCGCACAAGATACGCGGGTCAAGCCCGCATAGGACGGGATAGGGTGTCGTCTGTCTACGCACCTAGTTTCGCCGCCATCCAGTCGGCCATCAGCGGCCGCGACTTGAACGGGATGTTGTCGCAGACATGATTCCCCTCGGGGAACACCACCAGTTCGGCATCGTCGCCCGCCTCGTCGATCATCCGCTGGGATTCCTCGACCGGGCAGATTTCGTCGAGCCCGCTATGGACGATCAGCAGCGGGCAGCCGATTTTCCCGAGCACCCCGTCCAGCGTGTAGAGCTTCGCGGTCTCGGCGGCGTCCTCCACCGTCGCGTCGCCGAAGGCGAACCGCAGCGTGTCCTGCACGGCGAACGGCAGCCGGTCCCAGAATCCCGACATGCTGTGGAACCCGCCGATCGAGACACACGCCCTGATCCGGGGATCGACCGATGCGCGCGGCGCGGCATAGCCACCGAAACTGCGGCCCCAGATGCCGATGCGCGCGCCGTCGATCTCCGGTCGGGCCTCCAGCGCGTCGAGGACCGCGCCGACGGGCACCTCCCAGTCCGGGCGGATGCGCCATTTGAGCATTGTCAGGCTCTGGCCCGGCCCGTCATAGGAACAGGTGGCGACACCGCGCTTGAGGAACTCGTTCTCGAGCGTGTGAAACTCCTCCTTGGTCGAGTCCCCGCCGCAGGTGATCATCACGCAGGGCGCGGGGCCGTCGGTGTCGGGCACGCGCAGATTGGCCGGGAAGCTGTCGCCGTCGAACGGGATATCGATCACTTCGGCCGGGATCGCCAGATGGGGCGCGGCCTTGGCGTAGGCGGCGCGCTGGCGGCGCTGCACCCGCGCCTTTTCCTCGGCATCCCCGAACGAGACCGACTGGCCGATGTGATAGTAGAGCGCCGCCCGCACGAAGGCTTCGCCCGCAGTCAGGGACCGGCCCTCGGCGAGCGCCGCGTCACCCAACCCCTCATGGGTCTCGGCCAGCCCCTCCCAGACCGGCATCCACTCCTCCATCCGGGTGATCGTGCCCAGGACCGTCTGGGCGTCGTTGTAGTCGACCCCGGCGGCCATCAGCCGCGGGAAGCGGTGTTCGATGGTTTCCTGTAACGCGGCGTCGGCCATGGGGCGCTCCTCAGTCCAGATGCTTGTGAAAAAAGTCGATCGACAGCGCCAGGGCCCGCTCGGCCTCGGGCGCGCTGTAGGTCGTGCCGCCATGGCGCGCGAACGCATGGTCCGCACCCGGATATTTGTGAATCTCGACCAGCGGGTTGGGCGACAGCCGCCGCTCGATCATGGCGCAGACCTCGGGCTGGACCCATTTGTCGGCCAGCGCCTGGTGCAGCATGAAGGGCTTCGACAGGTTCGGCGCCTCCTTGATCGAATGTTCGATATAGGTGCCGTAATAGGCGACCGCGCAGTCGATGTCCGACCGGCAGCACATGAGGTAGCCCATCTTGCCGCCGAGGCAGTAGCCGACCGTACCCACCTTGCCGTTGCCGCCCTCGATCCCGCGCAGAAACTGCGTGGTGTCTTCCATGTCCTGGACGCCGAGGTCGTAATCGAAGTCGTAATAGAGATCGATCGCCTTGTTCCAATGGTCCCGGTTGGCGTCGGACAGCTCGACCCCCGGCTCCAGCCGCCAGAACAGATCGGGGACCAGGGTGATCCAGCCCGCGCGCGCGAATTCCTGCGCATGTTCGCGCATGGTGTCGTTGACGCCCCAGATCTCCATGATCGCGATGATCGCGCCGGCCGGGGTCCGGTCCGGATAGGCGACATGGGCGCCCATCATGGCGCCGTCGCGCAGCGGTACCTCAATGTCTTCGGTTCGCGCCATTTCGCTTCTCCCTTATGCCTGCAACGCGGCCCAGATGCGCGCCGGTGTCATCGGCAGGTCGATCGGCCCCTTGCCCGCACTGGCCAGCGCGTCGATCACCGCCGCCATGCCCGACGGCAACGCGCCCGCCACCCCGGATTCACCCGCGCCCTTGGCACCGAGCGGGTTGGTCGTCGCCGGCACCGAATGATGACCGACATCGATCATGGGCAGATCGTCGGCCCGCGGCATCATGTAATCCATGAAGGAGCCGGTCACGAGCTGGCCGTCCGCGTCATAGACGACGCATTCCCCCAGCACCTGTCCCAGCCCCTGGGCGATGCCGCCGTGGATCTGCCCCTCGACCACCATCTCGTCGAACACGTTCCCCACATCATCGACCGCCGCATAACGCGCGACCGCGACCGTGCCCGTCTCGGGATTGATCTCGACCTCGCAGATATGACAGCCGTTGGGGAAGGTCATCTGGGGCGATTCAAACTTCTCCGTCGCGTCCAGGCCGCCGGCAAATTCCGCCGGCAGGGCCAGCGTCGATACCCGGTCCGCCAGTTCGAGGATACCGATCTGCCGGTCGGTGCCCTTGATCCGGAACATGCCCGTGTCGAATTCGATATCCGTAGTCGCGGCCTCGAGCACATGGCCCGCCAGCGCCCGGCCCTTCTCGATCGCGCTGTCGCAGGACATCGCCATGGCGCTGCCCGCCATCATCATCGAGCGCGACGCGACCGACGGCGTGCCCGGGGGCGCCTCCAGGCTGTCCCCCTCGATCAGGCGCACCTTTGATGGGGCAATCCCCAGCCGGTCGCCGATCAGCCGCGTGTAGGTCGACAAATGGCTCTGGCCCATGGCCTGCACCCCGAGCCGCACGGTGGCATAGCCGTCGCCCGCGAAGCGCAGGTCGGCGGTCTCATCGAGAATGCCGCCGGCGACCTCCAGGAAGCAGGCGATGCCGATACCGCGCAGGCGGCCGTCTTTCTCGGATGCCGCGCGGCGGGCGGCGAATCCGTCCCAGTCCGCAAGCGCCAGCGCCTTGTCGAGGCAGGCCTCGAACTCGCCGGAATCATAGATCGGCCCGTTCGGCGTGCTGTAGGGCATCGCCGCCGGCGCGATGAGGTTGCGGCGGCGGATCGCCACCCGGTCGATCCCCATTTCCGCGGCGGCGGTATCCAGCAACTGCTCGATCGCGATGATCGCCTCGGGCCGCCCCGCCCCGCGATAGGGGCCCAGCGGCGCGGTGTTGGTGAGCGTCATGGTGACATCGATACGGATCGCCGGGATCGTGTAGACGCTGGCCAGGCAGTTCTTGGTGTTGTTGGTCGCGAACACCGCCGAGAAGGTGGTGAGGTAGGCCCCCATGCCGACCCGGTTGTCGACGCGCAGGCCCGTGATCACGCCGTCGCCATCGAACGCCATCTCGGCCGTAATCAGCGTGTCGCGGCCCGCCGTGTCGGCGAGGAAACTCTCGAGCCGCGTGTTGCACCATTTGACCGGCCGGCCGACCCGGCGCGCGGCGGCCAGGATCGCGGCATATTCGGGATAGGGATGGGCCTTCATGCCGAAGCCGCCGCCCACATCATGGGTCAGCACCCGCAGCTGGTCGGGTTCGACCCCGAACACCTGGGCGGCAAACATCTTGGAGACCAGCCCCACCCCCTGGGTCGGGGCAGTCAGGGTGTAGCGGCCCAGACCTTCGTCCCACTCGCCGATGCCGCCGCGCGGCTCCATGGAGACCGGCGCGAGCCGCGTGTCGAGCAATTCCACCCGCGCGACATGGGTGGCCCCGTCGAAGGCCGCCGCGACCGCATCTTCGTCCCCGTCGACCCATTCGAAGGCGACGTTGCCGGGCGCGCTGTCCCAGACCTGAGGCGCGCCGTCAGCCAGCGCCGCCGCCACACTCGGCACCGCCGGCAGGCTCTCGATATCGAGGATCACCGCCTCGGCGGCGTCCGCTGCCTGGGCGGCGGTCTCGGCGACGACCAGCGCCACTGCCTCGCCCGCATGGCGCACCTTCTCATAGGCCAGCACCGGCTTGGGCGCGGCCGCCATGGTCATGCCGTCCTTGCCGGGAAAGCTGATCGCCGGCGGGATGTCACCGAGCCCGGCGGCCTTCAGCTCCGCGCCGGTGATCACGGCCAGGACGCCGGGCATATCCAGCGCCGCCGCCGCGTCGACGCCACGCAGGACGCCATGGGCGACGGGTGCGCGCACGAACGCGCCGTAGGCCTGCCCCGGCAGGTTGATGTCATCGGTGAAGCGCCCCGCCCCGGTCAGGAGCGGCGCGTCCTCGCTACGCAGCGCGTCGTCGTCGCTGCCGTAACGCGCGGTGATGTCGTTCACGGGTTTCATCTCCTCGACCATCCGCCCCGGCATTCTTGCGGCCGGGATCGACAAACAGTCTAGGAGAAGAAGGAAGACGCGGGAAGCGGCATCAAAAACCCTCTAGGCATTCGCAAACTGCTCACGGTGTTGCTCAAGAAACATGCGACTTGGCCAAAGTCGCTCATCTCTCGGTAGACGAACTCGCTCAGATTGTTTTTCGAACAGAACAGCGAATTCGCTGGGAACCTTGTTGTGAGCAACCAAAAGGCCGTAATCGTCTGAGAGTGAAATTAGGTGGCGGTCAAACAACCAATGTGCTGTCGCAGACAAAGCAATCCCATTTTGAACGGTATCGGGCCCGCCTTCACTTACGGGCCATATATGCGCAGCCTGGACTTCCGCCCTGCCGCCACCGTTCAGAATTTGAAGCCCTGTAACGGCGCACCTGTCTTCGTAGGCCGCACAAACATTTGCCCTGAATGCGGCATCTCGGACCTTACGATTGACCAGATACTGCTCCACTCGGCGTTCAAAATTCTCGGACACCGAATTCAGTAGATTGGAGGTTGTATCGTCAATACTCGGATAATCCAGCCCGAGCCGGATTGCATTTCCTGGTTCCAAAGTTTCTGCTAGCCCACGCCGTACAATTTCAGCGAAGTCTTGGTCGGTGAGCACCCTAACTGACCGGCCACGCAAGTTTGCGCCTACCTCAGCAGTCGGTAGCTCACGAATGGCGGACTCCGCATATCGTCCGCCTTCCCGCCAAGGTGCGATCGAATCAAAAGGCAGAAAATCGGTCACATACGCGTAATGGTGACCTTTCGTCGATTCGTCTGCTCGGATATCGACAACACGCGCGACCGCAAAGTACCCCATATGTCCGCCACCGGCGCGAGGTTGGCGAAACACAACCCAATCATTCAAACAGTCTCTAATGACTGGAAGATATCGCGACGGAAAATGATACCAGCGCGCAATGTCATCGTTGTACGCAGACTCGGGTTTGCTATCGAGGACTGCCTTCACGCGACCTGATTTCCACTGTTGGAGTTCTAGACCTCAAAGGTAACCAAAGATTACCAGAACCCACTAGCTAATTTCCGAAGCTAAAACCGGTAAAACGACTCCGAGTTCGTCACCATGATCTTCTTGCGCATATCCTCGTCGGGCACCCACTGGCCGAAGGCCTCGACCGGGTCGGCGTCGTTCGGGTTGACCTCATACTTGTTCGGATGGGGCCAGTCCGTGCCCCAGATCACCCGGTCTTCGTTCGCCTCGATGAGGGCGCGGGCCATCGGCTGGCAATCGTCATAGGGCGGCAGGTCGGTCGCGCTGACCCGGTTCGCACCCGAGATCTTGATCCAGGTGTTGCCGTCGCGGACCAGCTTCAGCAGAGCCTGGAAGCCCGGTGCCTCGATACCGGCGGCCGCCGGCTGATAGGCGAAATGGCCGATCGACATGGGCGTCGTCATCTTCTCGAACACCGGCATCAGGCCGACGATGTCCTTGCCCGGGAACAGCCACTCAATATGCCAGTCGAACGGCTTGATCCGCGCCTCCAGCTCGGGGATCGCGTCGAGCTCGAGCGGCATGCCGCCCTTGTTGTCGATATTCAGGCGCACGCCGCGGATACCCTGATCGCTCAGCTCCTGCAGCTGAGCATCGGTGAAATCCATGGTCATGGCGCACACGCCGCGGGCCCGGTTCGGGGTCTCGGCGTTGAGCGCATTCATGCCGTCGAGGATCGCGGAATTGTCCGTGCCGTAGACCGACGGCTGGGTGAACACGACCCGGTCGATGCCCAAGGTCGCGTGCAGGTGCTTGAGATCGTCGAGGGTGGATTCCGGCGGGTTGTAGCCCCGGTCGGGCGACAGCGGATAGCGGTCCTCGAACACATGCACATGGGTGTCGATCGAGCCCTTGGGCAGGGTGATGTTGGGTTTGCGCGGGTTGCGGTCGGGCGCAATGCAATCTCTGATGTCGCTGTTCACGGCGAGGCCTCTTCCTTGAATGTCATGTTTTTCGGCGGGTCAATAAGCACCGCCGGGCGGCGAAGCGTTTCCCTATCACATATTCCCGGCGGGCCGAAAGCCATCCAGCATGGCGATTTCCAGCACCAGCTTGTTGACCACGGCGCGGGGGAAATCCGCCGGCGATTCCGTCACCACGGTGAACGCCCCCGGTCCGCCGATGACGACCTCACGGAAGTAGCCGTCGAGGTCGTATTTCACGCCCTCGACCTCCGTCTGTTCCTGCTGCGGGTTGATGACCAGGCCATTGATGATGACGCCCCTGGCGAGCGCCCGGTCGCGCGCGGCCGAGACCTCTTCTTCGAGCCCCCGGGAATCACGCCCGTCGGCTGACAGATCGATCACCTGCCGGGTGCCCTCGATGCCGTTGGCGTCGAACAGCGCGGCGGTGAAGTCGAGCGCACCGGTGATCGAGGTCAGCCCACCCTTGGGAATCGGCTTGGCGTTCACCGCCGCCGCGAATGCCGCCGCGTCGCGCGCGTTCGCGATCACCGTCCAGCCGACGGTGACGCGCTGGGTCTCCGACCATTCCACATAGGTGACGGCCACCCGCCCCAGCGGACCGGACGTCATCGCGTTGATCACCCGGGGGTCCGTCAGGGCCTGCACATAGCCGACACGCTGCAAATTGAGCTCGCCGCCGTCGATCGATGCCGACACATCGACCGCGAGGACCAGCTCCACGTCGACGGGAATCTCCTGGGCGGCGACGGGTACGAATGTCAGCAGAATCACCATCGATGCGAGAACTGCAGAACCACATGCTTCGAGACGCCGCCTGCGGCGGCTCCTCAGCGAGAGGCTTGTTATAACGACCTCAACCTGAGAAGCCCGCAACGCGGGCGTCTCGAAGGGTGCGATCAGCCAGCGCAAGAGACGACTAGGCCAGGTTCGCACGATAGAATTCCAGCAGCCGGGCAATCACCGTGGCGTACACCTCGGGATTGCGGGGCTCGTAGACCTCGGCATGGTTGATGTCGGGAATGACCATCATGTCCTTGGGTTCGCCCGCGTTGGCGAACAGCGCCTCGCCCTCTTCCAGCCGCACCATCGTGTCCTTCTCGCCCTGGACCAGCAGCAGCGGGCGCGGTGCGATCTGCGCGACCCAGTCCTCGGCCTTGAAGCCGCAGGCGAGATCGATATTTTCCAGCGGATAGCCGTCGGGATAGGCATCCTCGGTCTTGTACATGGTCTTGAACGCGTCCCGCTCGGCCGGCCCCGGCGGCGAGACCTGCTGATAGGGCAGACGCTTCGATTCTCCGGTCAGCGCGCGAGCGATCCGGTCCGCGGCGAGGGTTTCCTGAAGTTCGGCCCATTCCACCGCGGTCCGCTTCGAGCGCTGCCAGCGTTCCCCGTTGCCCGGCGCGCCGACGGTGGCGATGACCGCGATCCCCGGGTCGACGGCCGCCGCCTTGATCGAGGCGCCGCCCCCATGGCTCAGCCCCATGAGGCCGATCCGGGCGGCATCCACGTCCGCGCGCTGGGCGAGCCAGATACGGGCGGAGAGGATGTCGCGCACCTGTTCTTCCGGGTCGATCCGGTTCGCGATGCCGTCGCTGTCGCCGAACCCGCGATGGTAGAAGTCGAGCGTGTGGAAGCCGGCCGCCGTCAGGTCACGCACGAAGGGCGGCATATAGGTTTCCTTGCGCCCCGTATAGCCGTGCACGCAGATGATCGCCGGACTGATCCCGCCGGTCTCCGAATGGGTAAACGTGCCCGCAAGGCGCACCCCATCCGCATAAAATTCCGCCGCTTCACTTTGCATGTTCGTACCCCAAATGGATCTGCCGGTTGATCGTTTCGGCCGGGCGTGCGTCAATCGACACAAGACGCGGCGTAGGCCGCGCATTCTATAGGACCAAGAGCCATGCGCACCAAGACCCTGAGCCCCGAAGAAATGGAGCGCTATATCGCGCGCTTCGACGAGCTGCCCGCCAACAAGGACCGGACGGCGGGGAAAATCCCCGCCGAAGCCCGCGAGATGATGACCGCGCGCGCGACCCGCACGGTGATCGCCTCCACCAGCGTCGACACACCGTGGGGCAACGGGGTGATTCCGGGCCCGGAGGGCTTCGCGGTGGTGATCGCCGAATGCGAGGCGGGCAACGGCCCGGGCCTCCACTCCCACGCCCACACGACCGAGACCTTCACCTGCCTGCAGGGCCGCTTCCGGATCGAATGGGGCGATGCGGGCGAACACGCGACCGAGATCGGCCTGTTCGACACCATCTCCGTGCCGCCGGGCATCATGCGCCGGTTCGAGAATATCAGCGACGAGACGGGATATCTCCACGTCACCCTGCAGGGCCCGCTGCGCGATGTGGAATATGCACCCAGCGTCGGCGTGGAACTGCGCGAGAAGTTCGGCGACGAGGTCATGACCGAGATCGAGAAGCTCGGCTACAATTTCGAGGCCGGGATCGACGCTTAGGCAAACACCCCCGGCATACGCGGGCTTGACCCGCGTATCTCGTCTCGCACCGGAAGGAGATGCCCGGATCAAGTCCGGGCATGACGCTGTCGGTCGCAGGGGCGGGTTTCAAACCCGCCCGCGCACTCGCAAACGCTACCCCGCGAGCGACACCGTCGCCTCTTCGTAGCTCGCATCGCCCAGGCCCTCCCCGTCGGGAAAGATGTCATGTTCGGCGATCCAGGCGCGGGAGTTCTCGAAGATGTCCAGCGAGTAGGATTCGAACACGATCCGCTCGCCCGGGCCCATGCGCCGTACGTCGATCATGTCGTGAAACCGCGCCGGCAGTTCCTTGAGATAATAATGGGTGTAGAGCTCGGGCCGCAGGTCGATGTCGCGCTGGGCGCGGCGCAGCGCGTTGTAGTATTTGCGCACATCCTCCATGTCCGGATCGCCGCTGATCATGCCCGACATCATGAAGGTCGAGTCACAAATCTTCCGGAAACCGAGCTGCTCGACCACATAGTAGGGCGCGCTGAACAGGGACGCGGCGGGCACCTTGCCGTCGACCAGCAACTCCAGCCGCTTGAACAGCAGCCCGTCGTTGAAGGACAGGTTGATGTCCTCGGGCGCGAGCCACTGCTCGAGAGCCTGGATCGTCGAATAGTGGCTGCCCGATTGATAACCGACCGAGATCGGGACCCCCGCCAGGTCCTCGGGCCTGCGGATATCGGAATCCGCCGGGACGAACACGCCGCAGGGCGAGACCGAATAGGCGTCACGATAGAGCTTGCCGTGGCCCGACGCCGCGGCGGCGTTCACCGTCCAGTGACAGGCCGAGCTGATGTCGCAGGACCGGCCCTGCTCGAAGGTCTGGTAGGCGCCGACCTTGTCGCCCAGATCATGCGTCTTGCCGTCGTCCGACGTCAGCTGGTCCTGGAACACATAGTCGAGCCCCTCATCGTCGAAGTACCCCTTCTCCTCTGCGACCCATTCCTGCAGCCGCATATGCGGCGCGATCACAAATTTCTCGCTGCTCGTGTCGGTGGTCATGTTGTCTACTCCGGGTTTCAAAGACGCACGGCTAGTAGAGATTTTCGGCGTAATCCCTGACGAGCTGGGCGTCGACCTCCTCGGCGTCGACGCCGTACCAGTCCGCGTTGATCTTGCCCAGGGTGGGGAAGTCCTTGCGGTCGACATGATTGTCCGCGTTCCACAGCTCGGAGCGGATGACCGCCTTGCCGCAGTGGAAATAGACATAGCGGATATCGATCACCAGCGCGGCGAGCGGGGTCTTGCCCTTGGCGACCATCTTCGCCAGCAGTTCCGGGTCGGTCGTCAGCCGCGCGCGGCCGTTCAGGCGCAGCACCTCGTTGAGGCCGGGCACCATGAACATCACCGCGACCTCGGGATTCTCCATGATGTTGTGGAACGTGTCCGTGCGGCGGTTGCCGGGCCGGTCGGGGATGGCAATCGTCGTGTCATCGATGATGTGGACAAAGCCCGGGGAATCGCCGCGCGGGCTGCAATCGGCGGGGCCATCGCCCGCGGCGGACGTCGACAACACGCAGAACGGCGAGAGCGCGATGAAGTTCCTGCAATGATCGCTGAGAGCAGGTTTTTCCTTCTCCGACAGATGGCCCCGCGGCTCACCGTAATGCTCGACCAGTTCCTCAACCGACTTGATATCGCCGTCCGGCATGATGCTATCCTCCGTTGCTGGCATCAGCCTGTCGCGCGCTGGGCAATCCGTCAACTCGTTCAACCAAGCTGATCTCATGACCGACAAGATCTTCCTCGACTACACGCAAAAAGAGCTCGACCTCCAATATACGAACCTGGTGACCGATCACGACCGGGAGACCCAGCGGGATCTGCAGGCGCGCTCGGCCGAATATGCCAACCACCATGCCGATGCCCGCGACCTTACCTATGGCGCGGATCGGGACAATCGCTTCGATCTGTATCGTGCGGGCTCGGACTCCAAACCGGCGATCATTTTCACCCATGGCGGCCAGTGGCAGCGCGGCGGCGCGGCGGTGTCTGTCGCCTGGGCCGAGGCCGCGCTCGAAAACAATGTCACCGTCGTCGCCGGCACATTTCCCATGATCCCGCGGGTGCGCCTGCCGGAGATGGTGGACCATGTCACCGCGCTCGTCCGGCACATACGCACCAACGCCGAGGACTATGGCATCGACCCGACACGCATTTGCATCGCAGGGCATTCGTCCGGCGCGCATCTCGCGGCGGCGACGCTGGTGCGCCTGGCGAATGAAGACGATCTCGACGGCATCGTCTGCGGGCTGACCGTCAGCGGCAATTACGACCTGCGGCCGCTGATGCTGAGCTACCGGCGCGACTATCTGCAGCTGAGCGAGGACGAGACGACGGCGCTGTCACCGCTGCTCATGCTCGACAAAAAGCTGCCCCCGACCATGGTCGTCCATGGCGGCGAGGAGAGCGACGAATTCATGCGCCAGGCCGCCACATTCCATGCGGCGCTTGCCAAGCAGACCGCGACCGGCCTGCATGTGGTCCCCGGCGCCAACCATTTCGCGGTGTTCGCCGGGCTCGAAGACCCGGACTCCCCGGTCTGGGATTTCCTGAACCGGTATCTTTAGGTACCCGCCAGGGGGCTATTCCGCCGCCCGCGCCTTGCTCTCCGGCTCGACGATGGCACCCGAGGCGACCAGCCCCTCGATCTCGTCCGCCGCGAAGCCGAATTCCGCCAGCACCTCGCGGCTGTGTTCGCCGATCAGCGGTGCACCGCGCCGGATCGACGTCGGGGTGGCGGAATATTTGACCGGATGGGCGATCACGCTGTGCTCGCCGCCCGTCGCCGCCGGCACCTTCGCGATCATGCCGCGCGCGATCGTGTGCGGGTCTTCGCTCATTTCCTTGACGTCATAGACGGGTCCGGCCGGCACGCCCGCCGCCTCGAGGCGCTCCAGCCATTCCGACGTGGTGCGATGACTGAGAATCTCCGTCAGGGTCTCCACCAGCACATCGAGATTGGTCATCCGCATATTGCTGGTCTCGAAGCGCGGGTCCTCGGCGAGCTCGGCCGCGTCGATCGCCTCGACGAATTTCAGCCAGGTGTTCTGGTTCGCCGCCCCGACCACCAGGGACGTGTCCTTGGTGGGGAAGGCCTGATAGGGCGCCGACAACGGATGCGCCGAGCCCATGGGCTGGGGAATCTCGCCGCTCGCCTGGTAGATCGCCGTCTGCCAGAAGGTGTGCATGATGCCCGCCTCATAGAGGGACGAGTCCACATACTGTCCTTCCCCGGTCTCGTAGCGATGGGCCACGGCACCGAGAATGCCGACCACCGAGAGAATGCCGGCGGTGATGTCGGTAATCGGCGCGCCGACCTTGACCGGCGGCCGCCCGGGGGCCTCGCCGGTGATGGACATGATGCCGGACATGGCCTGGGTGATCAGGTCGAACCCGCCGCGCTCGGCATAGGGGCCCGTCCGTCCGAAGCCGGACACGGAGCAATAAATCAGCCGCGGGTTCAGTTCATGCATCTCCTCCCAGCCGATGCCGAAATGCTCCATCGCACCCTTGCGGTAATTCTCGATGAACACATCGGCCTGGGCGATGATGCGGCGCAGCGCCGCGCGGCCCTCGTCGCTCTTGGTGTTCACCGCGAAACCGCGCTTGTTGCGGTTCATCATCGCGAAGGCCGCGGAATCGCCCTGCTCACCCTCGCCGAACCGCCGAGTGTCGTCGCCGCCGGGCACCCGCTCGACCTTGATCACGTCCGCACCCATGTCGGCCAGCATCTGGCCACAGGTGGGGGCGGCCATGATGTGGCTCATCTCGATTACCTTGAGGCCATGCAGCAGGCCTGTGTTCTTGTCGGTCATGTCTACTTTCCCTTGAATGCCGGCTTTTCCTTGGCCAGGAATGCCTTGTAACCCGTGTTGAAATCATCGGTGTCGAAACAGGCGAAGCCCTCTTTGGCCTCGGCTTCGGTCAGGGGCGGGCCGCCGGCCAGCACCCGGTCCACGAACTTCTTGTGCCAGCGATTGACGAGCGGCGCGCCGTCCGCGATCCGCCTGGCGGTCGCATAGGCTTCTTCTTCCACGGCGTCGTCGGCGACCACGCGATTGACAAGGCCCTTATCCTTGGCTTCGGCGGCATCGAACACGCGGGCCTCGTACAGGATTTCCAGCGCCACCGAGCGTCCCACCAGCCCGACCAGCGCCTCGACTTCCGGATAGGCCATCACCAGGCCCAGCCGATTGATCGGCACCCCGAATCGCGAGCCCTCGCCGCAAATCCGCATGTCGCACATCAACGCGATCTCGAGCGCACCGCCGACGCACAGCCCCTTGATCAGCGCGATAACCGGGTGCGGGCAGTCACGGATCGCGTGCATCGCATTGTGCATCAGCCCGCCATAGGTCTCGGCCTGCGCGGCGTTCGCGCGCTCGGTCGGGAACTCGGAAATATCCGCCCCCGGCCCCATGGCCCGGTCGCCGGCGCCGCGCAGTACCACGCAGCGAATGCTGTCGTCCCCGCCCAGTTCATGCATGACCTCGCCGATGCGGGTCCACATGGCCTTGTTCAAAGCGTTCAGCTTTTCCGGGCGGTTGAGCACCACGGTGACGACATCACCCTCGCGCTCGACCAGCACCACATCCGCATCCGTTGCGGTCTCGTTCATATCCTCGTCCCCAACTGCGCCGGATCACCGGGCATATCTGTTGTCTCAACTCTTGCCGCAGTATAGTGCCTACCAATCAAGAACGCGCGCCGGGAATCCAAATCGCCGCGACAGGGAGGAACAAATGGACGGAATGAAACCGGGCGACCGCCTGCCCTTCTCAGCCATCACGGACCGCAAGCCGCTGCTCCTGCCGGACGGCGCCAAGCTTGTGCTCTGGCCCATCCTGGCGCTCGAGGTGTGGGACATCGTCCGCGCCATGGCCCGCATGGTCATCCCGCCGCCCCAGGGCGTGCCCATGATCCCCGATCATCCCAACTGGAGCTGGCATGAATACGGCATGCGCGTCGGGTTCTGGCGCATCAAATCCATGCTCGAAGATCTGGGTGTGCGCCCGACCGTCACGCTGAACGCGCGCACCATCGAGGAATATCCCCGGACCGCCGAGGCGGTCATGGAGGCGGGTTGGGAGTTCAACGCCCATTCCTACGAGCAGATGCCGATGCACAAGCTGAAAGACGAGCGCGAAGTCATCGACAAGTCCCTCAAGATCATCGGCGACTTCTGCGGGAAGCGCCCGCGCGGCTGGTTCGGCCCGGGCCTTACCCAGACCTATCAGACGATCGATCATCTGGCCGATGCCGGGGTCGAATATATCGGGGACTGGGTGCTCGACGACCAGCCGGTGCGCCTGAAGACAACCGGCGGCAAACCCATGGTCGCGCTGCCCTATAACTACGAACTCCATGACATCGTGATGATGGCCATCCAGCATCACCAGTCCCAGGAATTCAAAACCCGCTCCCTCGACTATTTCGACACGGTCTATGCCGAGAGCCACGAGCATACGCGGATCATGGCCGTGGCCATGCATCCCTACCTGTCGGGCTCACCGCACCGCATCCGCTATGTCCGCGAGACCTTCGAGCATATCCTCGCCCAGCCGGGCGTGGTGTGCTGGGACGGGGAGCAGATTCTCGACTGGTTCAACAAGGAGCGCCCCGCGCCCAAATCCCGGAAGAAGAAATCCGGCGCCAAGAAGAAGAAGGGCTAACCGGACATGACCGACGTGAAGATTCCCGAAGATCGCGTGGGCGCGTTCGTGCCC
>Ga0070726_10001780_pt1 | contig 20727 bp, 22 predicted proteins | sample tdAd471_FD_67275 | JGI IMG/M metagenome (GOLD analysis project Ga0070726, IMG submission 67275) | Marine sediment microbial communities from the Atlantic coast under amendment with organic carbon and nitrate - tdAd47.1 | ecosystem: Environmental > Aquatic > Marine > Coastal > Sediment | place... | reverse complement strand
CCGCAATGGGTGCAGCATATCGCGTTCCGTGTCGGCTCGCTGGATGAGCTGCTGGCGACCAAGACTCATCTTGAGGACATGGGGCTCGATGTGCTCGGGCCCACGCATCACGGCATCTTCAAGTCGATCTACTTCTTTGATCCCAATGGCCATCGCATCGAACTGGCCGCAGACATTGGCACGCCGGAACAGATGGCACAGCTGAAAGATGTCGCAGACCCGATGATCGAAGAGTGGAGCCAGACCAAGAAAGCCCCGCGCCATGCTGCGTGGCTGCACGAAAAAATCGCTGAAGAAAGCTGACGCATGGATGAATCAAAGGCGAATACGCCTATCTCCGCCTACATCGAATCGTTGAGCAAGGCTGGCGCTGGTGTCGTCGCCTATCTGCGAGAAGGTAGCTCGGCGCCAGGTGAGACCTTTGAAACGAAGGTCAAAGGTTTGATGTTGCCCGACGAAGTGAAATGGTTATGGCGTACGTTCGATGGTATGAATTCAGAAGACACCACACTGGATCAGTTGTGGCTGGAGGGCTGCTTTTACTTCTTCTCCGAGGCTGAAGCGCTTGATGATTTCATGATCACGCAACGCCTCTGGGAAGAAGACGAAGCTTTCAAAGACTACTGGCCACAAGGCTTCTTTCCAATAGCGACGCCGGGTGATGGATCGCGGATGCTGGTCGACTGTAGTCCGCAGTCAGAGACATTCGGCGCCGTGTTCGAGTTGCTTCATGGGGTCGGCGTATCAGCGCTTGCACCGAGCCTGTTCGACTATTTCACACTAGCGCGAAAATGGCTTGAAGAGAATGCTATCTGGATTGACGAAGACGGAAATGTCGATCGGGATTTCGACCGTTCGGATGATATTCAACAACAAATGTTTCCGGATGCGATGTATTAAGATCGTGGACCAGTCACTCCGCATGAATTTTTGAGGAATAAGATGAAACTCGCTACCCTGAAGAATGGCGCCCGTGATGGCCGCCTTGTCGTCGTCTCCAAAGACCTGACCCGCTACACAGATGCGGCGGGAATTGCGCCGACCCTGCAGGCGGCGTTGGACAAATGGGACGTCTACGCCCCGAAGCTGCAACAGCTGGCGGAGCAGGTGGAGCTGGGCTCCGTGCCGACCGCACGCTTTCACGAGCATGATTGCGAAAGCCCGCTGCCGCGTGCCTATCAGTGGGCGGACGGGTCGGCCTATATCAATCACGTCGAACTGGTGCGCAAGGCGCGCGGAGCCGAAGTGCCGGAAAGCTTCTATGATGATCCGCTGATGTACCAAGGCGGCTCCGATGCCTTCCTTGGCCCCCGCGATGCGATTCCGCTGGGCGACACGGCCTGGGGCTGCGACATGGAAGGGGAGATCGCGGTCATCACCGATGATGTGCCGATGGGCGTCAGCGAGGCAGATGCCGCGGGTCATATCAAGCTGGTCATGCTGTGCAATGACGTGTCGCTGCGTGGCCTGATACCGGCGGAACTGGCCAAGGGTTTCGGCTTCTTCCAGTCCAAGCCGCCAAGCGCCTTCACGCCGGTCGCCGTCACGCCGGACGAACTGGGCGATGCCTGGAAGGACAGTCTGGTGCACCTGCCGCTGCATGTGGACTATAATGGCGATGCCTTTGGGCGCGCAGAAGCCGCGCAGGACGCAACGTTCAGCCTGGCACGTCTGGTGGCGCACGCCGCCAAGACGCGTCCGCTCAGCGCGGGCACGGTCATTGGTTCCGGCACGGTTTCCAACAAGGATGCCGATGGTGGGGCAGGCAAGCCCGTGTCGGAAGGTGGGCGGGGCTATTCCTGCATCGCCGAAATCCGCATGATCGAAAAGATTGCCACGGGTGAGTTCAAGACGCCTTTCATGTCCCCCGGCGATACGGTGCGTATTGAAATGCTCGATAAGGCGGGACATTCGATCTTCGGTGCCATTGAACAAACCGTCGAGCAGGTCTAAACCCTGCTGCAGTGCAACATTACCCAAGGGGAGGCCTGCACTTAATGGCGAGCAAAATCTATAAAACAGCCGCAGAGGCTCTGGATGGCCTGTTGTTTGACGGCATGACGATTGCCGCAGGCGGCTTTGGCCTGTGCGGCATACCCGAATTGGCCATCGCGGCTATCCGCGATGCTGGTACGAAAGACCTGACGGTCTATTCCAACAATGCCGGCGTCGACGATTTCGGTCTGGGCGTCCTGTTGCAGACACGGCAAGTGAAGAAGATGTGCTCGTCCTATGTGGGCGAGAATGCCGAGTTCATGCGGCAATATCTCTCCGGTGAGCTTGAACTGGAATTCAACCCGCAGGGCACGCTGGCAGAGCGCATGCGCGCCGGCGGCGCAGGCATTCCGGGCTTCTACACCAAGACCGGCGTCGGCACGCTGGTCGCTGAGGGCAAGGAGCACAAGGATTTCAACGGCGAGACTTATATCCTGGAAGAGGGGATCTTCGCGGACCTCGCCATTGTGAAGGCATGGAAGGCGGACACGACCGGCAATGCGATCTTCCGCAAGACGGCGCGCAACTTCAACCTGCCCGCCGCGACCTGCGGCAAGGTTTGCGTCATGGAAGTGGAAGAAATTGTCGAGCCGGGCGAACTGGACCCCGACGCCATCCACCTGCCGGGCATCTATGTGCACCGTCTGGTACAGGGCGAATTCGAAAAACGCATCGAACAGCGGACCGTCCGCAAGAAGGAGAGCGCCTGATGCCTTGGGATCGTGACCAAATGGCCGCCCGCGCGGCGCAGGAACTTGAAGACGGGATGTATGTGAACCTCGGCATCGGGATTCCGACGCTGGTAGCAAACCATATTCCGGAGGGCGTGAATGTTACGCTGCAATCGGAAAACGGCATGCTGGGCATGGGCCCGTTCCCCTATGAAGGCGAAGAAGACCCGGATCTGATCAATGCCGGCAAGCAGACGATCACCGAACTTCCGCAATCTGTCTATTTCGACAGCGCAACCAGTTTCGGCATGATCCGCGGTGGCAAGATCGCCATGGCTATTCTCGGTGCGATGGAAGTGGCCGAGAATGGAGACCTCGCCAACTGGATGATTCCGGGAAAGCTGGTGAAGGGCATGGGCGGCGCGATGGATCTGGTGGCCGGTGTTGGCCGCGTTGTGGTCGTGACTGATCACGCCAACAAGAAGGGCGAGTCCAAGGTTCTGAAGGAATGCACCCTGCCGCTGACCGGCACAGGCGTGATTGACCGGATCATTACGGATCTCTGCGTTATGGATGTCGTCGAAGGCGGTCTCAAAGTGATTGAGCTGGCGCCCGGCGTGACGATGGACGAAGTGAAATCCAAGACAGAGGCTACGCTGGTCGAGTAGGGATCAGTCTATAGGCGATGCGAGCGTTTTAAGCGTGTCGCCTGCCAGCTTCGGCACAATGCGGTAGCGGGCCATTACAAAACAGTACACGGCAAATCCACACAGGCCTGCGCCTGCTAGGGCCAACAATGTGCGCCCAAAGGGCTGGGTTTCCAGTATCTGTAAAGCTTCCCCCAGTCCGGCGGCTTTGTCAGCATCGGCGGATATGCCTGCCCACAGGATCAGGCCGCCAACGATCAGCAGCACAAAGCCATGCGCGGCGAGGCCAAAGCGGACCGCTGGCTCCAGCATTTCGGCCATATCGGTACGGATAATGTCCTTTCGGTGTGCGGCGGACCAGGATTTATAGAAAAGATAGATCGCGACAGACAGGGTCGTGATGCCTGCGGCGATGACCACAAGGCGGCCTATGGGGTGTTGCATCAGCGTCGCGCTCCAATTCTCTGCGCCGCTTCCCCCGCCGCCTGTGTCTTTTGAGCCCTTGATCAGGATAAGGATGGCCGAAACGCCAAGTGCGGCATGGGTGAGGCCAGACATGATTTGCCCGAGGCGGTTCGCATACCCCTCCGCATCATCGCCCTCATCCTCAAGGTCCATCACGCCATCTACCAGGCGCCACAGCGTGTAGGAAAACAGGCCTGCTGCCGTAATGGCGAGCAGTATGACCCCGAAAGGCTGGCGGATCATAAACTCAAGTGCTCCGGAGGTCCCCTCCGCCTCACCGCCATTGATGGCCGCAAACAAGGCAATACCGCCGACAATCAAATAGACAACCCCGCGCGCGCCATACCCTGCACGCATCAGCCATTCGAGGGCGGTGTTGGCCGTGTGCTTCATGTCCTGCCTTTCAAGGGTGTGACAAAACAATCCGCAGAGCGGTTATAGGTTCCAAAACATGCCGCTGGCGGTTGCGATAGGGGGGGCAAATGCCTAATGTCCGCCGCGTTCCTCCACTCCAGAAACGGATCGCACACATGTCTCAATTTTCCACTCTTTCGGCCTTGCCACCAGACGCTTTGCTGGGCCTGATGGCCGCCTATCGTGAAGATCCACGCGATGAGAAGTTTGATCTCGGTGTGGGGGTCTACAGGAACGAAGCTGGCCAGACGCCTGTCATGTCCGCAGTGGCAAAGGCAGAGGAGAGGATCCTGAAAGCCCAGACGACCAAAGTGTATGAAGGCCCGCGCGGGAATACGGACTATTGCGCCGCCATCGAGAATTTTGTGTTCGGTGAAGGCTCCGCCGCCATCAAGGAAGGCCGTACCCTGTCATTCACCGCGCCGGGCGGCTGCGGTGCGCTGTTCCTGGGAACGGGCCTGATGAAACGTATGGGTGTAAAGAAGGTCTGGGTTTCCAACCCGACCTGGCCAAACCATCCGAACGTTGTGAAGTTCACGGGCCTGGATGTGGCTGAGTATGCCTACGCCGATCCGGAAACCGGGGAGCTGGACCTTGATGCCATGCTCGCAGACATCGCCAAGGCAGAGCGCGGTGACGGCCTGATCATTCAGGGGCCCTGCCACAACCCGACCGGCATCGACTTGAGCGTTGACGACTGGCGCAAGGTGGGCGCGCTGGTGAAGGAACGCGGCCTGATTGCCATGCTGGATGTTGCCTATCACGGCTTTGCCAATGGCCTGGATGAGGATGTTGCCGGCGTGCGCGCCTTCATCGAGACGGCAGGGGAGGCGCTGATCTCTTATTCCTGCTCCAAGAATTTTGGCCTCTATCGCGAACGCGCAGGATGTTTCCTGGCCATCGGGGACTCCGCTGAAGGTATTGCTGCGGCCACGACGCATGTCGCCTCTCTGGCGCGGGCCAGCTATTCCATGCCGCCAGCGCATGGCGCCGCTATCGTTGCGACCATTCTTGGGGATGCAGAGCTGCGCGCAGAATGGGAGGCCGAACTTACCCAGATGCGTGAACGGATGATCTCGCTGCGCAAATCCCTGGCTGAGCAACTGGTCAGCAAGACAGGCTCCAATCGTCTGGGAGCCGTAGCGCATCAGAACGGCATGTTCAGCCAGTTGCCGCTGTCAAAGGATGCGATCACGGCCATGCGCGAAAAGAGCGGTCTCTACATGCCGAATTCCGGCCGCATCAATATTGCGGGTCTTAGCACGAAAGATATCCCTGCTATTGCAGAGATCATCGCCAAGGACGCCTAAACCGCCAATCCTGGAGGAGCGATCTTTGTCAGCTCCTCCACCATTTCCGGCGGGGCTGGGATCGCCTTGCGGGCATCCAGATCCAGCGTAATGGCGGTTGCCTGCATCGTCGCCCAAGGCTTGCCTGTGGCCGGGTCCATCATCCAGTGGATCAGAGCGTGTGTCTTTCCATTTGCTCCGCCAAAGGAGGAATAGATCTCATAGAGGTCTCCCGCCATCGGCATCGCGTGATAGCGGATGCGGTATTCCAGAACAGCTGCGCCCATGCGGCGGTCTCCGGCCGATTCCGCCACGCGTTTGCGCCAGTCGAATAGAAGGTTCGGCACGGAGTCAGATGTGCGCCCGATCATCCAGTAGGGATACATCCGCCCATGGACGTCCAGATGCTGGGGCGGCACAGCGCCTCTACCGATCATGGGCGCTCCGCAGGACTTGACCCGATCCAGCGTGATCTCTTCCACAGGCAGGCCGGGATGTGACAGATCGACAGAGCGCGGAGCAGATTCTTCCGGCGCCGTATCCATATACTCGCTGAAGGCTTCGCGGGTGCGGCTGCTCCAGGCAAAAGGTTCGCGGGCTGTGGCGTCCACATGCGCAACGCGGGTACGCATGGCGGCGGCGAGCGCCCCGTCGGAGTGGCGCAGCTCCTGATAAACCAGGGCATCAGTTTCACCGGTATCCAGCAGGCAGCCCTTCATGCTGAGCGGGCGGCCCGGCAGCACTTCGCGGATGAAGCGGATATGCTGGTCAACCGGAATGATTGTGGAGGGCGAATCCTTGCGGAAGGCGTGCGCCATGTTCAGGTTCACCGCAAATGCGGCCAGGCCTTCCATCTGTTTTTCCAGATAGACCCGCACATTCATGTGGCCCATCTCGTCGCAATCCCATTGATTGCAGCTACCCATCCATAAAGTGATCACGCGGCGCAGTCCCGGCAAATGCCGCGCACTTCAACGACGGCACGGTTCATGTGAAAGCCCGCCGCATCCGTTTCGGCGCGCAGGGCTTCGCTTGTGGCAGTGGCATGCAGCTCTTCAGCGGCATTGCATTTGTCGCAGATCAGGAAGACGGCCGAATGACTGTGGCTGGCATGGCCGCAGGCAACATAGGCGTTCAGGCTCTCGATCTTGTGGGCAAGCCCTGTATCCTGCAGGAAATCCAGAGCGCGATAGATGGTCGGCGGCTTTGCCGAACCTTCCCCGTCCAGATTCGCCAGCAGGTCATACGCCTTGGCCGGTTCTTCGCTTTCCAACAGCAGACGCAACACCTTGCGGCGAATGCGAGTCATGCGCTGGCCTTGGCGTGCCACAAGGGCTTCGGCCTCCAGCAGGAATGCGTCCACATCCTGCGGGCTGCAGGGCGTATTGGCATGAATATCTTCGTGCGCGTGGGTCATGTCCCCAATGTCGTGCGTTTTGCGCCGGATGTGAAGACCTGTCCCCAACTTTACAGCTGAGGCCTCTAGACGGCCTCTGCAAATCAGCTGAGATTCTCCAACAAAGCGAAGAAAACAAGGGTAGAGCCATGGGAATGTCTGAGCGTGAAGGTCTGGAATTGTGGCGTCGCGCTGTAACGGCGTCCGTACGCTCTGACGCGCCAGACCTGACAGCCCGCCAGCAAGCCATCCTGATGACCATAGCGCTGACACCCGGCCCGCATACGGTGCGGGGGCTGGCTGAGCATCTGAATATTGCTAAGCCGGCTGTGACGCGCGCCCTGGATGCCCTGTCGCGCCTGGATTTCATTCGCCGCATCAAGGATGACAGCGATCTGCGCAATATCTTCATTGAGCGCACACCCGCCGGAATGAGCTATCTGCGGACCTTTTCCGGCCTTGTTCTTGCCGCAGCTTCCGGCAAGGATGACTCTGAACTGGCGCCGAAAAAGGCAGGTGGAAACTCGACCGCCGCTGCCTAAAGGTGCCGCAAGGCGAGGCTCGGCATGCCGGAATTTGATGACAAGAGACTGAAGCGCCCTGAGGGCGAGCCTGAGATATGTCAGGTGATTGCGGCTGCGCTGGGCTTGTATGAAACGCCTGATCCGGACGCCCGCTTGGCCACGCAGGCCCTGCATGGCGAGATTGTCGACGTCTATGAGCGTCAGGGCGGTTTTGCACGCGTTCAGTGCCGACGGGACCGCTATGTTGGCTGGGCGCTTGTGGAGGGCCTCTCCGAGACCGTGTTTGAGCCCTCGCACAAGATACGCTCGCGTCTGGCGCATGCCTATTCCGAGCCGGATTTGAAGTCCGCGCCGAGCATCCTGCTCAGTCTCGGCGCGCGCCTGGCCGTCAGCGGACAGGAAGGGGACTGGCTTCATGCCGATCGCGCCGGATGGGTACACAAGCGGCATGTGGCTGAATTGGTCGAGCTGGAGAGCGATCCGGCTGCTATTGCAGAGCGTTTCCTTGGCGCGCCCTATCTCTGGGGCGCGCGGCAGAGTGTCGGGATCGATTGTACTGGCCTTATGCAACAGGCCTTCGAGGCTGTGGGCGTCCTGCTGCCGCGTGACAGTGATATGCAATATGCCTGGGCGGGAGACGATATCCCGGACTGGCGACAGGCGGAGGCCTTGCGCCGGGGGGATCTCGTGTTCTGGAAAGGCCATGTCGGCATCATGATGGATGCCGAGCATATGATGCATGCCAATGCCTGGCATATGGCGGTTGCTGTGGAGCCGCTGGACGGCGCGATTACCCGTATCGCAAACTATTACGCCGAGCCCATAGGGGCTCGGCGTATAGATGTTTCGTCTGAAAGAGGGGCGGAACCGGCCTGGATGGCCTGACCCCGCGCCGTCAGGCTTACTCGCCTTCTTCTTCCGTCAGTGTCGGGGCTTCTTCCTCGAACGTGTCTTCAGCAGACTCCATGGCAGAGTTAGCTTCTTCTTCGTTGATCGCATCAGCAGCGTCGTCAGCAATGGTTACCGTTTCGCCGACATCGCCATCATTCACGCCTGTTCCGTCAACAGAATCCACGGTTTCGACCTCACCTGTTGCCAGAGTTGGATTTTCCATGGCTTCAATGCCACCTTCCGGAAGTTCCGCATCTACAGCTTCGCTGTCGTCCCCTTCTTCAGCAGCCGGCAGCGGCTCAGGGAAGGGCGGCGGGTTTTCCGTGTTGGAAGCCAGGTAGGCAATCACGTTGATACGATCAGCATCGCGGCGCAGGCCGGCAAAGGACATTGACGTACCACGTGCATAGGAACTTGGATTGGTTAGCCACTCATTGAGGTTTTCATAGGTCCATGTGCCATCCATGCCGGAAAGTGCGGCGGAATAGTTGAAGCCTGCATGGTGGGCTTTTTCGGCGCCAACCACATTGTGCAGGTTCGGACCGGTACCGTTCGCGCCGCCAGCTTCGATCGTGTGGCAGGTGGTACATTGGCCTTTGAAAGTCCGCTCCCCACGGGAAACGTCTGCATTGGCGAGCAGAAGGCCGAGATCAAAGACCTCTTCCTCTTCACCGCCACTGCCGCCTGCATCGGCAACATCGACGCAGTAGGCGAACTTCGCGCACATCTGCTCCGACATGGAGGTGGCTTCAGCATGTTCTTCACCATGGCCGCCTTCGCTTCCATGGCTGAATACGACATTCGACAGTTCGTGCAGTGCGAACAGGCCGAGGGCGGTGGCCAGCAGCGCACCGAAAATCTTATTGAGACCGAGTTCTCCCATGGGGGTTCTTCCTTCGAATCTGTCTGGTCATAACGTCTTGGCGCGCGCCTTTTGGCACGCTAACGGGTTGCGCACAATATAAACGCTGCGAGATTGAGACGCTTCCCCCTATCGTCGCGGCGATCCGACGCAGACAAAACCACCGAAAGGAGCGCGTCAAATGACGGGCAAGATCGCATATCAGGGCGAACCTGGCGCAAATTCGCACATTGCGTGCAATGAGGCCTATCCGGAACTGGAGCCTCTGCCTTGCCGGACTTTCGAGGATTGTTTTGCATCGGTTGAGCGCGGTGAAGCCGATCTGGCCATGATTCCAGTGGAAAACACGATCGCCGGCCGGGTAGGGGACATTCACTATCTGTTGCCCAGCACACAATTGCAGATTGTCGCAGAGTATTACCTGCCGATTCGCTTTCAGCTGATGGCACTGCCGGGCACGAAGCTGGCGGATGTCAAAAAGGCGCGGTCGCACATCATGGGCCTGGGGCAGTGCCGCAACTTCCTGCGTGAGCATGGTATTGAAGGCGTGACCTCGGCCGATACGGCCGGTGCGGCGCGTGAAGTCGCCGAATTGGGAGATTCCACGCTTGCGGCCATCGCGCCGCGACTGGCTGCGGACGTCTACGGCCTGGAAATCCTTGCTCAAGACATTGAGGATGCGACGCATAATACAACGCGCTTCATCATCATGTCGCGGGAGCAGGCCGAGATCGAAGCGGGCGATGGTCCGGCCAAGACGGCATTTCTCTTTGAAGTGCGCAACATTCCGGCAGCGCTTTACAAAGTACTGGGCGGTTTCGCGACCAATGGCATCAACATGACCAAGCTGGAGAGCTATCTGATTGGCGGGTCATTCGTCTCGACGCAGTTCTATGCAGAGATTGCCGGTCATCCGGACGAGCGCCACGTACAGCTCGCCCTGGAGGAACTGGGATTTTTCTCGCAATCCCTGAAAATCCTGGGTGTGTTCCCGACATCGGAATACGCGCCATTCTAGCAGCGATTCATGGAAGCCTTCAGGGCATCTGCGATGTGATTGGCGAAGAGTTTCGTCTTTCCGCGCAGGCGCCCGGAGGTCCACACGCAATTCACGGGAAGGTTCTCGGTCGTCCAGTCCGGCAGAACGGCCTGCAGACGGCCTTCCGAGACGCAATTGGCGACCAGCCATTTTGGCCCCAGCACGATGCCGAGGCCTGCCTCTGCAGCCTGCACCAGATTATCTCCGCCTGAGGCAATAAAACGGCCCTGCAATTGAACGGCGACGGTTTCCCCGTCTTTTGTCAAATGCCATTCCGGATGACGCGCCTTGCGAAAATGCACGGCGCTATGATTCGACAGGTCTGCGGGCGTTTCAGGCGTGCCCATGCGCTCCAGATAGTCTGGCGAGGCCCACAGCGCCTGGGGGGAGTCTGCCAGTTTGCGCATCATCAGGCGGGAATCGTCCAGATGCCCAAACCGGAAAGCCAGGTCGACGCCTTCCTCGACCAGATCCGTGAAGGAATCGTCCGAGATTACATCGAAGCGAATGCGGGGATACTTGTCTGCGAATTCAGGAATCGCGGGGATGATGATACGGCGCGCGAAGGAATTCGAGCATGAGATGCGCAGTAGACCAACCGGTTCATGCTCCAGCCCGCGCACTTCTGCCTCGGCCTCTTCATAATCGGCGATCAGGTCCACGGCGCGCTTGTAAAAGCGCTCGCCTGCTTCGGTCAGGCTGAGCGCGCGTGTGGTGCGCTGGAACAGTGCGGCGTCCAGTTGCGCTTCGAGATCCTGTATCCGGCGCGAAACGGTTGGCTGCCCCACGCCCAGCGCAACCGCTGCTTTCGAAAAGCTGCCGGATTCCGCCACGCGGACAAACAGGCGCATTGCATCGATCCGGTCCATCTCAGCTCCCGCTTCCAGTTAGGCGCAGTTTAGACGCAGAAAGATGATTCCGCGAGGGGCGTGCTGAAATCATGGGTGGGGAAGGTACTCACGCAAAAGTGGGCCGGGCTCACACGGGTTTGCTTGGCGGGCGAGCCGGGCATGTGAGACAAGACTCCCAAGCTCAAGGGCGGGCCGAAAGATCAGACGAGCCCCTTACCGAATAGCAGAGAGGGACCTGGAATGAAAATACGTGCCATGCTGATTGCGGCCTTGATGGCCTCTGCGCCTGTGTTGACTCTTGCGCCGGCTGCTTCGGCCGAACCGCCGATCTATACAGGCCTGTTTTCTGACACGGCGCTGCAGGGGCACGACCCTGTGGCCTATTTCACGGAAGGCAAGCCCGTGAAGGGATCAGATGATTTTACCGCGGATTATATGGGGGCCAAATTCAAATTCAGCAGCGCAGCACATCGCGATGCCTTCCTGGCCGATCCGGAAAAATACGCGCCTCAATATGGCGGCTATTGCGCATGGGCGATGGCGGATGGAAAGCATGCCAAGGGCGATGCCCGTTTCTGGAAAATTGTCGATGGCAAGCTGTACCTGAACTATAATTCTTCCATCCAGAAGAAATGGGAAGCGGACGAGCCTGGCTTCATTGAGCGTGCTGACCAGGCATGGCGAAGTATTAACAAGTATGGCGCGGCGTCACATTGATTAATTCCTGAGCGGACGAGCCAGCGTCAGTATTGCGCGGGCCTAAGAGGTGTTCTGCCATGATTTTCAAGGCTTTTCAGGTGGAGAGAGCGCGGCATGTTCGGCAAGCCTGTTTCATGCACAGGTAAATGACGTGTCGGAAATCCTGCCACATTTCCTGGATACTCTGTGTGCTGGTTATCCTGAAGATGAAAGCCTTCCGGCTTGCGGACACTCGATGCCGTTTGTCCCCTGCCGGCAAGATGCCCCTGCGCCCTTATGGCGCAGGGGTTTTTCGTCAGCCAGGGGACGATTTCCCGTAAAAGCCGAGTGCAGACTTAAAAGGATGTCATGACGCGCATTTAACTACCGTTCGGCAGAGGCACTGTCCTAGGAGGAGGCTTCCTTCAACTGCCTGAAAGGTGATTTCATGAAGTATATTTATCTCGTTGCAGCCGGGCTGCTCGTTGCGCCAGTCTCTCTGGCTCAGTCTGCGGATGGTAAGGGTTGGTATGGCGGCGTGGGGTATGAATACCTTGTCGTGGACAATGACGCCATCGATGACCGGGAGCTGGATACCCTGTCCATTACGGGTGGCTTGAATTTAAACAAAAGCTTTGGAGCAGAAATTACGGCGGCGACAGGCGTTGGCGATGACAGCGTCGATTATGGAAACTATGCCGCCAAGACGAGCCTCAATCACCGCATTGATGTGATGGGCGTCGCCCATGTGCCAATCGCGGAACGCCTGAACCTGACGGGTAAGCTCGGCGTGTCCAATTATGAGTTCCAGACCAAGGGCTGGGTGCAGCCTGCCAGCGACGTCTCTGCCCGAGGTTTCCGGAACATGGATAACGGGTATGCGATCGCCGGTGAGGTTGGTGCGGAATATGCCCTGACCAACGATCTGACGGTTGATGCGGGTTACACCTATTATGACGGTATCGACACCGACACAGAGTTCGATACGCTGAAAGTCGGCATCAAGAAAAAGTTCTGACAATAAAAAACGGGCGGGATATCCCGCCCGTTCCCATACACTCTATCCGCAAGCTTACTTTTTCTTGGCGGCAGGCTTTTTCGCTGCTGGCTTTTTTGCGGCTGGTTTGGCCGTCTTGGCTGCAGGCTTTTTCACTGCGGCAGCGGCGGCTTTCGGCGCTGCGGCTTTCTTGGTGGCCGGCTTCGCTGCAGGTTTTTTGGCTACAGGCTTTTTCGCGGCTGGTTTCTTGGCTGCGGGTTTCGCCGCAGCTTTAGGGGCGGCCTTGGCAGCCGGCTTTGCGGCCGGTTTCTTGGCTGCGGTCTTTTTTGCGGCCGGTTTTGCGGCCGGCTTTTTCTTTGTTGCAGTTGCCATGTCGGGTCTCCTGTAAATGGCAAGTGCCAGAATAGAATGATTCTGGAAAAATCAACTCTTATTTTTCGCGTCTGAGGGGAGGTGGAAGACCCGGTTCCGTGTACGGTTAATCCGTGCGCTCGGCCCATTCCTTCAATAGATGGTGCGCGATAGCGGTTTTGGGCGGGCAATAGAAACGCTCATGCGCCCCGGCCAGCATTTTTTTCAAATCCTCGCGTGATATCCATTCTGCAGACTCCAGTTCCTTTTCATCCACGGTCACATCTTCGGTTTCCGCTTCCAGGATCAGTCCGACCATCAGCGAAGAAGGGAAAGGCCAGGGCTGACAGGCAATATATTCTGCACGGGCCGGATCACAGCGAATGCCGGCTTCTTCAAGAATCTCTCGTGCTGCGGCCTGTTCGATGGTTTCGCCAGGTTCACAGAAACCCGCGAGGCAGGAAACAAATCCTGCGGGCCAATTTGCCTGACGCCCGACCAGGCATTTGTCGCCCTTCACGGCCAGCATGATCGCGACGGGATCAGTTCGCGGAAAATGTTCCGTTCCGCAAGCGGGGCATTCACGTTTCCAGCCGGCTTCAACAAGAGCGGTCTGCGCGCCACATTTCGCACAGAAGGCGTGAGACGTGTGCCACATGAAAAGACTGCGTGCGGTAGACGCACAATTGGCATCCAGATCACTCATACGGGCAGCCGCTGCGCGAAATTCAACGAAGTCCCCAACTCCCGCAACAAGCGAATTTTCGACATCAAATTTGGAGGGCAGATTGATGGCGAAGACAGGTGCGCCGCTTGTGTCTTCACCAAGGAAAAGACGCGGGGAGCCAGGAGAAATCTTTTCGACTTCCGGCCCCATCCAGACAAGCCCGCCTTCGGCGCTGACGAATGGGTCTCCGTTGCGCATCATCACGATCAGAACGTCATCGCGCTGGAATGCAGCGTCCAGCCAGCCACCGTCGCAGCGCCTGTGGGCCGCGCGGTCGATTGGTCTTGCGGCCAATGGCATGTCGTTCGAATTGGTCATGTGGCGATCCTCTCTGATGTCATGGTGACTTGCCGCGACTGAACCAGTTTGTAAACGTGCCGCGCGTAAAGAAGGAATGCTTCATGATCCGCCTTGCCCTGTTCCTCGTACTCGCCTTTGCGGTAGCCTGCTCAAAGCCCCAGCCCGTACTACCAGAGGGCGTTGAGCAGCTGACAGTTACGCTGTCTCCGGAGGAGGAGAGCATCCTCGCAATCTGGCAATTGCCGGAAGCGGTCACGGAGTTTGCCTTCAATGAAGGCGACATGCCGGTCAGCCAGAGGGAGTCTGACTGGACGCCGGCAGGTGAGGGCTGGGTATTCGACGGCCAGACGCTGTCCCGTGAAGACGGATCGGCTTTCCAGGAATTCTCCTTCACGCTTCCGGCGGCTTCCATGTTCTATGATCGCTATTATGTGCCGGCCTCCAAAGTGGGGAAGGGGGGCTGGGTGATCTTCGCCAACATGCTGGCTCCGGCAGAGGGAGACTTTGAGGTCCGTTTCGACGGCCTGCCGGAAAGCAATGTGATCTATGGGGAAGGCGAGATTACGTCACCAAACGAGCCTCGCGACGGCAATACACTCGGCATCTTTTATGTTGGCCCGGCTGAAAACCTGTCTATGGAAGGCGGCATTCTGATTGCGGGGCCTGAAATTCCGGATGCGATCAGAAATGACATTTCCGGCAATCTCGAGAATGCCGTTACCAAGCTGACGGATGCCTGGGGATACGCGCCTGAAATTCCGCCGGCCGTGATCATTACCTATGACCAGAACTGGCATGGCCAGTCCTGGAAAGGTGGCGTGCTCGAAGAAGTCATCACCTTCCATTTGCGCGGCATGGATCTGAGCGGTGATACATCTGAATTTACAGATCATCTGCGCAACACATCGCTGCATGAAGCCATTCATGTCTGGAATGGCACACTGTTCGAGTCTTCGGAAAATTCCGAGCAATCCTGGGTGCATGAAGGCGCGGCAGAGTATATCGCCAACCGCCTCTGGATGGATGACAATACCTTCAATGCCGCTGTTCAGAAGGCGCTGAATGGTTGCATCCTGCAGCTTGGTGATCATTCCATCCGCGACACTGAAATCGCAAGTCGGGGGCAGACGCCCTATCGCTGCGGTCATGTCGTGCATCTGGCGGCAGAACTGTCTGCGCTGAAGCATACCGGCAAGAATGTGCTCGGCATCTGGAAGGATGTTTACGACGCTGCTGGAGACGAGCGTGTCTATGACAGCGCAACCTTCGTATCAGCCGCTGAGGCAGAAGGCGGCGCGCCGTTTTCAGGTATCATGACTTTGTTCAATAAAGGCCTGACGCCGGAAAACCGTGCGGCCCTTGTCGCGGATCTGGTTGCGCTTGGCGCCGATATCGTGCCGCTGACGCCGGAAAGTGAGACACCTTATGAAACGACGCTGCCCGTAACGGTGCTGCGCGAGTTGCTCATCGGCTATTGCGAAGGCGGGTATGGCTTCACCCGGATGCAGGAAGGCTTTGCCCTCGATACGGCGCAGCGCTGCGGCGATGCCTTGGCTGGGGATCCGCTGGTCTCCAGCCTGAACGGGCATGATCTGCTGAAAACGCCCGTGGCCGCTTACTTTGCGGCCCGTGAGGCATGTCAGGCAGGCGAGCCGCTTCTGCTGACGCGCGCAGATGGGGCTGCGCTGGAGCCGCTGGAGTGTCCTGAGGGCCTGGCAGCCCTGCCCGAACTGTACGATGTACGGTCTGCCGGGACATTGCCGCCACTCTAGGCGCCTGGGAGGGGCAGGGCAAAAGTCTGTCAACAAGGCATAGCCAAGCCTTGCGGGCGCGTGTATGTGCGCGACAAAACAGCCCTCCCTCCCGAAAGCACTACCCATATGTCCACGCCTATCGAGAAAATGCGCAACATTGCGATCATTGCCCACGTTGACCACGGCAAGACCACGCTTGTTGACGAATTGCTGAAACAGTCCGGCACCTTCCGTGAAAACGAAAAGACCGCCGAACGGATGATGGATTCCAACGATCTCGAAAAAGAGCGTGGCATCACCATTCTGGCCAAAACCACGTCTGTTGAGTGGAATGGCCACCGCATCAACATCGTCGATACGCCCGGCCACGCCGATTTCGGCGGCGAGGTTGAGCGTATTCTGCACATGGTGGACGGTGCCATCGTGCTGGTGGATGCGGCTGAAGGCCCGATGCCACAGACCAAATTTGTGGTTTCAAAAGCCCTCAAAGTCGGCCTGAAGCCGATTGTGGCCGTCAACAAGATCGACAAGCCGGAGCGCCGCCCTGACGAAGTGATCAATGAGGTGTTTGACCTCTTTGCGAACCTCGACGCGACCGATGAGCAGCTCGACTTCCCGATCCTGTACGGCTCGGCCAAGCAGGGCTGGATGGGCTCTGATTATGAAAGCCCGACCGAGAACATGGATTCCCTGTTCCAACTGGTCGTGGACCATGTGCCGGTTCCGAAAGTGGAAGAGGGCCCGTTCCGCTTCCTCGCAACAACCATTTCGTCTGACCCGTTCCTCGGCCGTATCCTGACGGGCCGCGTTGCCTCCGGCACGATCAAGCCGAACCAGACCATCAAGGTGCTGAACCGTGAGGGCGAACTGGTCGAGCAGACCCGCGTTTCCAAGGTTCTGGCCTTCCGCGGTCTTGAGCGCGTTCCGGTCGAAGAGGCCCAGGCAGGCGACATTGTTTCGCTGGCCGGTACGACCAAGGCCAACGTGGCCGACACCTTCTGTGACCCGTCCGTTAGCGAACCGATCGAAGCCCAGCCGATCGACCCGCCAACCATCTCCATGACCTTCCGCGTGAACGATTCCCCGCTCGCCGGTACGGAAGGCACGAAAGTCACCAGCCGGATGATTTGGGATCGCCTGCTGAAAGAGGCTGAAGGCAACGTTGCGCTGAAAGTGGAACGTGCATCTGATGCCGAGGCCTTCACCGTCTCCGGCCGCGGCGAGCTTCAGCTGGCTGTTCTGATTGAGACCATGCGCCGGGAAGGCTTTGAGCTCGGCGTATCGCGTCCGCAGGTCGTGATGCAGGAAGGCGAGAATGGCGAGAAGCTGGAGCCGATCGAGGAAGTCGTCATCGACGTGGATGACGAACATTCCGGTATCGTCGTGCAGAAACTGTCAGAGCGTAAAGCAGACATGCTGGACATGCGCCCCTCAGGTTCTGGCCGCACGCGGATGATCTTCCACGCGCCGACACGCGGCCTGATCGGATATCAGGGCGAGCTGCTCTCTGATACGCGCGGTACAGCCATCATGAACCGCGTCTTCCACGAATATGCTCCGCACAAGGGCCGTATCCAGGGCCGTCACACGGGCGTGCTGATCGCCATGGAGCAGGGCGAGGCGGTTGCCTTCGCGCTGTGGAACCTGGAAGACCGTGGTCCGATGATGATCCATCCGGGCGACAAAGTGTATGGCGGCATGATCATTGGCGAGCATACCCGCGACAACGATCTGGAAGTGAACGTGCTGAAGGGCAAGAAGCTGACCAATATGCGCGCGTCCGGCTCCGACGAGGCTGTCCGCCTCACGCCGCCGCTTCAGATGACGCTGGAAAAATCGCTGGCCTATATTGCCGATGATGAACTGGTTGAAGTGACGCCGGAAAACATCCGCCTGCGCAAGATCTACCTCGACCCGCATGAGCGTAAACGCGCGGCGAAGAAATCTGACGTCTAGGCCGCTTTTGCCTCGCTAGTAGGCAAGCGCATGTTCCTCTCGGGGAACGGAGTAACGGGCTTCCTGCCAGAGGTGGGGAGCCCGTTACTGCATTTGGTGTAAAGGCCCTCCCCGGGAACCGCTTGGAGCCGGGGACGTTTGGATGTCAGTTCTGTATCCGATTTGGAGATCCCTCATGTCCTCATTTGGCTTGTATATTATTGGTTTTATCGTCCTGATCGCAGGTTTGGCCTATGCCGCATTCCTTCTGGGCGCACCGCCTGTCTGGATTGGCGTTGGCGCAATCGTGCTCGTCGGGATTGGGATCATCACGGGCGTCAGCAAGACGCGCCAGAAGGATGAAACCGAGGCGAGTGAATAATGTCTGAGGTATCAGGTTACCGGGGAAGGAGCCGACAGTTGGTCGGCTTTCCCTAGTACCTGTGTCCAGGCCATATTCATGTCTTCTGTCCATGACGGACCAAGCGCGTCTCGCGTCACATCCCGGATGATGCTGAAGAAGACTTCAAACATGCCGGCTGGCACGTCATAAGCATCATGATTCATCCGCTCTGCACGGATAACCGTTTCCGCCAATTGGCCTGTGCCGGCCAGATCCATCAGGCACTCAAACGCCTGTGACAGCATGGACCCCCGTACACCGCCATCACGGTCCATATCAAATGCCGCTTCCATTTCGGGATACTTCTGAAACAGACGTGCATAGATCTGCTCTGTTGGGTCTCCCTGCGTCTCGGCAAGCTGTGCCAGCGCAGACTCTATCAAATTTGCGCGCGCATGTTCTTCATTGCGCGTCATCATCTTGCGATGGTGACCGACAGGCCGCTGAATGGTGGAAAGCGATTGATCATGAGTATCCCTCCATAGACTTTTTCGAAGGCTAGCATGTGAGGGAAAGACGTAATAGCTGTTTACGGGCCGCTACAGGCTCTTGCACCCGGCGGCCATGACGCGCATATAGCCCACAGGAGGCAGGTGGCGGACGGGCCGCTCGCCAACCGGGTCAGGCCGGGAACGGAGCAGCCCTAACGAGTTTTCCGCCCGGGTCGCTCGCCTGTCTCCGCTTTTATTCCTAAATCGCTATTTGAAAGACGCTGCCTCGGCGCCAAGCTCCACATGCAGCTTCAGGCGAGCCAGATTGCGGAACACGCGGAAATTCAGCTGCGCGCGTGCCAGCACATATTCGTCGCGGTGCACATTCTCTTCCAGCGTGCTGGTTTCTTTCAGGTGCAGGAAGTGGCCGCCCTGCGGCGCTGGCTCGATCGTGTATTCCCGCTCGGATTCGCTGACGGGGGACTCATTGCCGTCGACATAGCGCACCACGCGATAGGCGTAGCGCTTGCCGGGCTCGGCTTCGGTCACTTCGAAGACCAGGCGGCTTTCTGGAATGTCCGGGTCCGTCAGCTCATAGATTCGGTAGGCCGGATTGCCAGGGCCGAACTTGAAACCTCGCTCGCGCAAGGCATTGGCAGGGGAGGCGAAGTCCAGTTTTTCGTAGATCTCCTGCGCCGAAGCGTGGATGAGGGTCTCGCCATCCTGCGAGGCGGGCACGTCTGCCCATTTCGTATGAGCCTGATTCTTTAGCCAGTTCAGCATAGGGCCCTCCCGTTCAGCCAAAGGGGTCTGATCGGCAGGATGCACCGTCCTGGTTAGGGATCATCTGAGATGGGTGTTCGAATCTGCCGGGCTACGGTTATCTTGCGTTAACTGAATCCCTTCCTACTCGCCTCAGGCGTGTGCGTGGCGGACTGCATTTTGATACAGTTTTGCACAGCTTCTCAAAGGCCAATACTGGCGGGCAATCGGGGTGTGTGTTAGGTATTTGTTAACGGGAATTCCACGCCATTTTTGACGTTTTTGAGACTTGGCCCGTTGACCGGTTATTAACCTTCAGACACTATATCTAGTGTCAGGAACGGGGTTGAAGGCCATATCTGGCTTTCTGGGGCTTCCGGGCCTATATTTTCAAGGAATTTGGAGGGCTGCTCTCATGTCTGCAACCGAGGCTAAATCTGTGTCCAAAGCCGCGCCGCGCAAAGGCAAACCCAAGGCGGGTAGTGAGACTCTGCTTCGCGTTGTCGAAGGCACCCCGATTCAACTGGATCCCTCTCGCGATTCCCTTTTGACGGAGTTCGGCAAGAAAACGCTTCAGGACCGTTATCTGCTGCCCGGCGAGTCCTATCAGGACATGTTTGCGCGCGTTTCGCTGGCCTTTGCCGACGACAATGAGCACGCTCAACGCCTGTACGACTATATGTCGAAGCTCTGGTTCATGCCGGCGACGCCTGTTCTGTCGAATGGCGGTGCGGCACGCGGCCTGCCGATTTCCTGCTTCCTCAACCAGGTTGGCGACTCGCTGGACGATATTGTCGAGACCTGGACCGAGAATGTCTGGCTCGCTTCCAATGGCGGCGGCATCGGCACCTATTGGGGCAGCGTGCGTTCGATCGGCGAGAAGATCGGCAAGAACGGCCAGACCTCGGGCATCATTCCCTTCATTCGCGTGATGGACAGCCTGACCCTGGCGATTTCCCAAGGCTCACTGCGCCGTGGCTCTGCCGCCGTCTATCTCGACGTCCACCATCCGGAAATCGAGGAATTCCTCGAGATCCGCAAACCGTCGGGCGACTTCAACCGCAAGTCCCTGAACCTGCACCACGGCCTCAATATTTCCGACGCCTTCATGAATGCCGTCGCCAATGACGAGGAGTTCGAGCTGAAGTCGCCGAAATCGGGCGAGGTGGTGAAGACGGTCAATGCCCGCAAGCTGTGGCAGAAGATCATCGAGCTGCGCCTGCAGACCGGCGAGCCCTACATCATCTTCTCCGACACGGTGAACAACGCCCTGCCCGCGCACCAGCGCAAGCTGGGCCTGAAAGTGCGCCAGTCGAACCTGTGCGCCGAGATCATGCTGCCCACC
>Ga0070726_10001778_pt1 | contig 20733 bp, 17 predicted proteins | sample tdAd471_FD_67275 | JGI IMG/M metagenome (GOLD analysis project Ga0070726, IMG submission 67275) | Marine sediment microbial communities from the Atlantic coast under amendment with organic carbon and nitrate - tdAd47.1 | ecosystem: Environmental > Aquatic > Marine > Coastal > Sediment | place... | reverse complement strand
TCTACCCCTATGAAATCATTGACGGCAATCTGGCACAGGACACCGACTATGCCGCCCTGATCATCGACAGGATTCGCCAGGCCGGCGTGCGCTATCTGGCATTCAGCGTCATGCCGGGACCTCAGCTCGCCTCGACCGTGGCCGATTTGCGCACCATAAAGGCTGCTTGTCCTGAGGTGACCACCATCTTTGGCGGCTACTTTCCACTGAACCATTATGAAACCTGCGCGCGCGATGCCGACGTGGACTATGTCATTGCAGGGCCTGCGGAAACCGCATTTCGAGATCTCATCGCCTGCCTGGAACGTGGCGACCAGCCAGTCGATGTTGCGGGCATAGCCTGGTGTGAAGAAGAGATACTGGCCAGCAGCAGTTCCCTGCAGCCTGTAAGGCAGAATGAAAAGCAGGAATATATCAACCCCAACGAGCTACCGCGCTACCCTTATCATCGCCTGGACGTTGAGCAATACGTGGTACCCACCTTTCTGGGTTCCAGGACGCTGAGCCATCACAGCAGTTTTGGTTGCCCGTTTTTATGCAACTTCTGCGCGGTAGTCTCACTGGCTAACGGGCGCTGGAAAGGTGAGAGTGGCGCCAGGCTGGGAGAACTGGCGGAGCACATGGTGCAGCAGTGGCAGATCAATGCGCTGGAATTCCACGACAACAACTTCTTCACCTCCGAGTCACGGGTGAAAGCGTTCTGCGAGGAGTTACTCACGCGCAAGCTCTCCCTGCAGTGGTGGGGAGAAGGCAGGCCAGACACCCTGCTCAAGTACGCAGATGAAACCTGGGAGTTAATGTCCCGTACCGGACTCAAGATGATTTTCTTCGGGGCGGAGAGCGGTAGCGACGACACCCTCAAACAGATGAACAAAGGGGGGACGCAGACGACCTCCGGGGTGATGGAACTGGTCACCAAAATGCGTCGTTTCAATATTATCCCCGAGCTCAGCTTCATCGTTGGCAACCCACCGGAACCTGATCGCGATATGCGCCAGACTATAAACTTCATCAGGCGTATCAAACGCGCCAACCCCGATACGGAGATCATCATCTACCGCTATGACCCGGTCCCCATCGGTGGCGAGATGTACGATGAAGTAACCCGGCTGGGCTTCACTTTTCCCACCACACTGGAAGAGTGGGTAGACGAGCGCTGGCGTAAAATACAACGGCGCACCTCCGCCGACGTACCCTGGCTCACCAGCAAGGAACAGGCTTACCTGGCAGATTTCCAGACCGTACTCAACGCGCAGTTCCCCACCTCAACCATGCGTCATATCAAACCGGGGTCCTGGCAGTTCCATTTACTCAAGGCGGTGAGCGGTCTGCGCTATCACAGCGGCTGGTATCGCTTTCCGCTGGAGCTGAAGTGGCTACAGAAAAAATTTGCCTACCAACGGCCGGAGATTTCAGGGTTCTAGAGATGCCAGCCACACAACACACATGCCTGCGCCTGCCCGCAGACGAGATCGCTTCCGGCGTTCTGGTGTATCGCTCGTCATCACCTGACGATTTCGAGGCGAACTATCTGCAAGTGCGTGAGCAGGAGGGCCGCATCCTGCCAGACCAGGCTGTCGCCGCTCTGCCGCAGACACCCGAGGACGACAGGCATCACCGCGAATGGCAGATTCGCAGCAGGAGCTTCGACAAACTTCGCGATCACCTGATGTCCGAAGGGCCGCAGTCACGCACGGTTCTGGACCTGGGCTGCGGCAACGGATGGTTGTCCGGGCGCCTCGCCGAGGCCGGCAGGGACAGAATTCTGGGTGTGGATGTGAACCTTGCGGAGTTGCGTCAGGCCAGGCGCGTATTCACCAGCGATCAGCTCAGCTTCTGTTATGCGGATATTTTTGCACCGGTGTTTGAGAGTGACTGTTTCGACATTATTATCATCGGCTCAGCGCTGCAGTACTTTCCGGACCTGCCTCGTCTGGTAGATCGCTGCCTGCAGCTGTGCCGCAAAGGCGCCGAGATTCACCTGCTGGACAGCCCGCTCTATACTCGTGAAACCGTTGCTGAGGCACGCCGGCGCAGCGATGAGTACTATGCGCAACTGGAATCGAACAGCATGGCAAAGCACTATTTCCACCATTGCCGCGAAGACCTGGAAAAGTATGCTGTGCGGTTTCAGTACGAACCCATCAGCGAACGCGTCCATCAACACGACTCACCATTCCCCTGGGTTATTATCAGCGCATGACGCAAAAGGCGGTCAGCTCCCTGGCACGTGGCATGGCGAAGCAGGTCTATATCGGCTGCTACCGTGCTTTGCAGTGTGCCGGCATCACGCCCAGGCCCCGATGGCTGCTGGTTTTTGCCCATGCCCGTTCGGGCAGTTCGCTGCTGACCCACATTCTGGCTTCAAACCCACGCATACTCGCCTGGGGGGAAGTACGCTGGACCTACCGGACCTGCGCAGATTTTCTGGCCAGCGAACTCTACAGCCGCAAAATGGCAGGCAAGCTGTTCAGGCCCTTCGATTACATTACAGACAAAATCAACCAGAACGCCTTGACGCCCGACCTTGAACTCTTTGATTCAACAGATATCGATATTATTCTGCTGACACGAGACCCGGCCAGGGCGGCCTCCAGTCTGCTGGCGATGAGTGATTCGTACAAGGCCGGGGTCGACAAGGCATGGGTGATGGATTACTTCCTGCAGCGGTACCCCTACCTCGCAAGGTTTGGTACTGAGCACCAGCACTCCAGACGCATCTGGATCAGCTATGAGTCCCTGCTCAACGACACCGACGCCGTGCTCAACACACTGGCGCAGTTTCTCTCACTGTCCTCGCCCTTGTCTGAGCGCTATCCGACACATCAATTTACGGGCATGCGCGGCGATCCTTCGCCGAAGATATGGACGGGGCGCATCGAAGCCTCGCAGCGGCCATTGCGCTCCGACCTGACAACAGATGAACTGAAAGACCTGGCGAGTGCGGGCAAGGCATGTGAGGATCAACTGCGTCACTTGAGCTACCAACACTATTCGAGTGAGCCATGAGCCGCCAGCGCGTTGCCCTGATTCTGCCCGGTGGACTGGACCGGGCCAGCGGACGATATATTCCTGTTTTCGAAAGCCTGATCACCGCACTGGCAGAGCACCATGAGGTGGTTACCTACCTGACCATGCAGGACGCACAACCGCGCGAAGAACGTGTTGGCGGGGCCCGGGTCGTATCGCTTGCGAGCAACCGCACACTTGGGCCCCTGGCTCACGCCCTGGACGCACGCAAAGACTGCTTAAACAAGGGCTTCGTACCGGATTTGGTGCACAGCTTCTGGCTGGGATCACCCACCCTGACCGGGTATGGCCTGGCGCGGGCCTTTCGCACGCCGCTTATCGCCAGTGTCTGCGGCGGTGAGCTCATCCACCTGCCCGAGCTGGCCTACGGAGGCCTCAGCGGACTGCGCGGACGCGCCAGGGTCAGGCTCAGCGCCAGAGTGGCAAATCGCTATACGGCAGGGAGCAACTTCCTGCTTGCCGGCGTGAGAGAACAGTTGAGCGCACCTGCCAGTGTATTGCCCCTGGGCATCGACGCCGGCTATTGGCAGCAGCGGGAACCTGCCGGGCAGGCCGCTCAGTGCAACATTCTCTACCTGGCATCGTTAAACGCAGTGAAGCAACCCTCGCTCATGCTGGCAGTCGCTGCGCAATTGAAGGAACAGTGCCTGCCATTCAGGATCACCTGCATAGGCGTTGATACCCTGGCGGGCGAGATGCAGCGCCTTGCGCATGACACAGGCGTATCCGGGCAGGTTGAGTTTCTGGGCTATCGGGATATGGACGATATTCGTCTGCACATGGAAGATCAGCACTTCATTCTGCAGACCTCCCGGTTTGAAGCCCAGGGAATAGCGATTATGGAAGGCGTCAGCCAGGGCTTGTGCCCCGTGGGTACCAGAGTGGGCTGGTTGGCGGACCAGGGCGTTGGGCTGCCCCCGGATTCCCCGGGACTGGCGCAGGGTATAGCGAATGAAATCGTCCGCTATTGGGACGACCCGGCCCTGCGCCACTCACGTGTGCAGCCATTGCAGACCGTGGTCAAAGCGCAAAACAGCAAGGCCACTGCCACCGCGCTACAGGAAATCTATAGCGGTTTGTCAAGCAACCGCTAGCGGGCTCCCGGTAACGTCATCGCCCAACTGGGCGGCAGGTGCCGGATAAAAAGCCAATACAAAATTATCTTCAAAGAAAAAGTGCTTGCGTGCTTTCTCTGTAAAATCGAAACCGTTCGTTTTTGCTATCGCTGTAATTTCGGCCACTTCACAATCGTCGGACAAAACCATGTACATAACACCATCGGGCCCCATGAAGGATGAAGCGGCACAGAACAAGCCGTGAAAGTACTCGAGATTGTCTCCGCAATACCAGGCGTGGCGAGCTATATCAGCGGCCTGGCCGCGAAAATACGGAGGGTTGACGACTATCAGGTCAAACCTCTGCGGCTGGATATTGCTAAACAGGTCGGACTGCTGAACTGCCACCGTCAGGCCATTGTTAAGTGCGTTGGCGGTCGTCGTGTCAACGGCCAGAGGGCTGATATCCACTGCGCAGACACAGGCGCCCTGGCGTGCAGCTACCAGCGACAGCAGGCCGGAACCAGACCCCATTTCCAGCACCGATTTATTGCGCAGATCCAGCTTCTCAAGAAATCCCGCGAGAAACTTCGAGCTGAAGAACAAGCCGGGATGAAAGACGCCGGGCTCCACCTCAAGATGCAAGCCTTTGTAGCGAAACTGCCGGCGACGAGTCAGGTACCTGGACTCCAGGTAAGGCTTCAGGGTTAAACCCACTATTGATCTCGCCAGTTGTTTCATGCGACCGGATATTCTCACGCTTGCTCGACAGTGCTTTTGCAACAACTGTACTATCAACTACCGTTCAGGCACCAGCATCACCGGGCCAGGCCATGCGTACGACTACCGATGCCACTCGCATTGCGATATTCTCAGCTACCAAGGCCGCGCCCGGCAAACATGATCCGTGCCGGCTCCCGCAGCCATGGCTGCGCAGACCCGAAAGGACGGCAACCACTCGCGATGATCCGCCCGAACAACTCAGTTGCTTCGCCCAATCACAGCAGCGCCACTGTTTCTGTGGTGCATGCAGTGATTGCACTCGTATGCGCCGCACTGCTGTTGTGCCTCGCGTTGGCGACCTATTGGGTGGCAAACGAAACGTCGCCGGCAAAGACGCTTGCAATTGCCCCGGGGGAACTGCGCGCGGCGGTAGGACGGGCGCGCGTCGAGGGCAAGCACCTCATCGTACGCGGGCACAAGCAACCGACAGGCTCGCGCCTGGCCATCCTCAGTACCTGGCAAGCCATCAACAGCGCAGACTTTCGCTTTCTCTCCCTGAAGCTGGACCAGGCCAGTCCGGATCTTGAGGTAGAGCTATTCTGGCGCCCCGCAGGGCCCGGTGACGAACTCTACAGCCAGCCTCTACCCACCGGCGGCCTGGGCAGAGGCACCATTGACCTGACTCGCAATCCCGACTGGCGTGGCCATCTCGCTGAGATAGGACTGCTGCTGACAAGCAACACGGAAGCTTTCCCGGTCACCATTGCCGACTTCTCCCTGCATGCTTCAGGCATGGATCAGCAGTTCTACAACCTGCTCAGCGAATGGACAGCAAGGCGCAAGTTTGACCAGGCAACGATCAACCGGCTGGAAGCCACATTCTCGGCCAAATCACTCTCTCCTGTGCTGGCCGCCGCCCTGTGGGGACTGCTCGCCCTGCTCATCGTCATGGGCTTGAACTGGCGAGCAGGAGAGCGCAAAGCCAATAGCAGCGTCACCGGTATTACCGTGTTGCTGGCTCCCTGGGTGTTCCTGGACCTGCTCTGGCAGCACCAGTTGGCCAATCACCTGGACCTCACCAGGCATCTCTTTCACGGTAAACCTGCCGAGCAGCGCCAAAGCCGCAGTGTGTCAGCGCCATACCATGAGCATGCGAAGCAGCTCAAATCCGCCGCTCTGCCAGCAACGCCGGTGAAGCTGTTCATCCTGCACGATTCCGTGGAGCATGATTTTCAGCGCCTGTGGATGCAGTACTACCTGCTACCACACAATGTCTACAACCACGCCATCCTGCCCCCCGCGGATGCTGTCAGGCCCGGTGACTACCTGTTGGCGCTGGGTGACATTCCCGGCCTGCTACCCGATGCACACATTGCGAAGCTAGCTGCGGACAATGGCGAGTTGCTGCCCGTCAAGCTGGAACACTCACACCCACTGGGCAAGCTATACCGGGTAGTGGACACTACCCCGGGGCAAGGCTGGGAGGGCAACCGGTGACAGAGGCCGCGCTGTCCATTCCCGGGCTGCTGACCGCCCTGCTCCTGCCCTGGGCCGTGGGATACGCCGCTGCGCGTTTGCTCATAGCCAGAGGTTCGCAAGGCCGCGCGGCCATCCTCATCGGCCTTGGTTATTTTCTGGGCATGGGGCTTTGCACTTTACTACTTGTCGCTAACAACGCTGTCGGTTTGCCCATGGTCTTTACCGGGCTGGCCGCCGCACTGGTTCTGCTGGGCCTGCTGCTGACCGGGCTGGCCCGGCGCCTGGCGCAACATCCAATGCCTGTTCTCCCCGGCACGCCACGGGCCGTGGGTCCAGGCCAACTGCTGTTCATGCTGGCCTTGTTGCTGCTACTGGGATGGCGCTACCTCACGCTGTTGGGCATCATTATGGAACAGCCTCTGTTCGGCTGGGACGCGATGATGAACTGGGCACCCAAGGCAGTTGTGTGGCTGCACCATGGCGAACTCACGGACTTCGTCGCCCCTCCACAGTGGCTGCTGGAGGCTACCGCTTCCGGACCCTACACCCTGGGCAACGCAGCGGCATCGAACTACCCGGAAATGGTGCCACTGATTTTCTACTGGCACATGCTGGGTGCCGGCACCGGGGAGCATCCACTGCTGCATCTGCCGTGGTTGCTGGCGGCAGTCAACCTGGGCCTGGTGTTATACGGGTTTCTACGTATGCGCGGTATCAGTCCGCCAATCTGTGTGCTGGCTTGCTACCTTCTGCTAAGCCTGCCCTACCTCAACATTCATACTGTCATTGCTGGTTACGCGGACCTTTGGTTAACGGTGATGTTCAGTGTGGGTGTTATGGCACTGTGCGAATGGGAACGTTATAGACACCGTGGAATGCTGGTCATCACCTTCCTTGCGGCGTTGGCATCCACGCAGCTTAAAAACCCTGGCATGATTCTGGGACTGATACTGCTTCTGGCAGTGATCAGGGTATGGCTTTCACTGGCATGGCGCACAGAACTGGTGATGGTAGTCATCGCAATGTCCGCCATCGTGACGGGCTTTGCGCTTGGCTTCAGTTTCCAGGCCCCCGGCCTGGGCACGATCAGCCTGCGTCCGGAGACCTTTCAAATCGGAATGTTCGGCCCTTATGAGCTGGGCTTCCATGCTGAGTCGGCACAGCCGGTGATGCGGTCACTGTGGACCATGGCTCACTGGCACCTGCTTTGGTACGCGTTGGCGGGCGCGCTCCTGCTGTGCCTGGTCAGGATGAGCGCGTGGAGCAGGCCCAGCACACTTTCTTTGATACTGATCGCTATGTTCCTGTTCTACTTTTTTGTGTTTTTTGTTTCCAGATACTACGAGCACGCGGTATGGTTCATTACTCTGAATCGAGCGGTACTGTACGTGATTCCCTCTCTTGTATTTTGGCTTCTGACATACTGGATTCCTGAAAAAGACCACAGCCGGTGAAGCTACTGAGCAACCAGATCGACCTGTATCAGCGGGTAATGGATGCTATCGTCGTGGGTGGCTCGCTGCCCGTTGCCTTCTGGATCTACTACGGAAATTTATACTGGGGCGACAAATACACCATCACCGCAATCGCGGCCATTCCCCTTTTCTACCTGAGCGCCAAAGCCGGAAACCTGTATCGTGCAAACTTCGTACAGTTCGGTGAACAGCAGATCCAATCACTGTTATTCACCTGGTGCCTGACACTCGCCGGATTGCTGCTGATGGGCTATGCCTTCAAGAGCACGCATGAGCTATCGCGCATAACGTTGGGTATCTATGCGGTGATAGTCCCGGTGTTACTGCTCGCCAGCCGTCTGTTCTCCTGGCGCTTCATCCAGGCCATGCGCGCACGCGGGTACGGCGTTCGCGACGCACTGATCATCGGCACCGACAATAATGCATTGGCTCTCGCGCACAGCATCACAACGTCCCCGTGGATCGGCATCAAGCTGAAAGGCTTCGTTACCCTGGTTGACACTTACGACAACGCGGTTGACAGCTACGGCAGCGTGCTGGGCCAGTTGGATGCTCTCAATGAATTGGTATCCGGTAACGATGTGGACATTGTCTACGTGTCCGTGCCTACGGCAGAGAGAGAGCAACTGGAGGCGATACTGAGGGTTCTTGGCAACTCAACCGTATCCATATTTCTGGTACCCGATCTCTATACCGCCGATATCATGCAGGGCACCTGGGTAACGCTGGGCAATGTACCCGCAGTATGCGTAATTGATGAGCATTCCCGCGGTGCGAATGCCATGGTAAAGCGCGTGGAAGACTTGTGCATCGCCGCGCTCGCACTGCTGCTACTGTCCGTACCCATGCTGGCTATTGCCGCGGCGGTGCGGCTATCCTCCCCGGGCCCTGCGCTGTACAAACAACTGCGCTATGGCGCCAGCGGCAAGCCCATTATGGTGTGGAAGTTCCGCACAATGTCCGTTATGGAGTCCACGGAAGAGTTTGTGCAAGCCACACGGGACGACGCAAGAGTGACCGGGTTGGGCAGACTGCTCAGACGCACATCACTGGATGAACTTCCGCAGCTGTTCAACGTGCTCAAGGGTGACATGTCTATAGTGGGCCCAAGGCCTCACCCGGTCGCGCTGAACGAAACCTACCGCAGCAAGATTTTCGGTTACATGCTGCGCCACAAGGTCAAGCCGGGGATAACCGGTCTTGCCCAGGTCCATGGCTATCGTGGTGAAACAGATACGCAGGACAAGATGGAGCACCGCATTCGTTACGACATCGAATACATTAACAACTGGAGCATCTGGTTGGACCTGGCGATCATTATCAGGACACCATTCAGCCTGTTGCTGAGCAAGAATGCCTATTAGTGTCCCGCCGGGTATCCATTCAGAGCAGCGACTCATAAGCTGACAGAATCGCCGGCCACTGAAACAAGGCCTTGTGCCGCTGCACACTGGCGTCAGACAACACCGCGATCCGGGCATCATTCTGCAACAAGTCGCGTAAACACTGCTCACATTGCAGGGCATCGCTGAAAAACTCACCCGCGTCAGCGAGGACCCAGCGATTAAAGGGGTTATCCTGCGCCAATACAGCCGAGCCCGCAGCGAGTGCCTCCACCAGTGACGGGTTAGTACCCCCTACCGTGTGCCCGTGTATATAAAACCGCGCGTGAAAGCGCAAGGAGCGGACGGTTTGCTTGTCAAAAATGGCGCCTGCGAACAGTACGTTGTCGCCGGCCGCCGCAAGGACTCGCCGCTGATACTCATTGTCTGCCCGGTAGTCTCCCAGGACGACCAGCTTGCATGATGTGTCCAGGCGCGAGAACGCAGAGACTATCTCCAGTATGGAATTCTCAGGTACAGGGCGGGCGATCACCGTGCAGTAGCTTCCGGGCTCAAGACCCAGTTCTTCGAGCGGCGCAGTACTGGCAGAAGACACGGCATCGGCCCCATAGGGAATCATGCTTATCTTGTCTGCAGAAACCCGGGTGCTCAGGTGCTTCTTGATCTCGGGGTGATCCGCAACCAGGTGATTTCCCAGCCAGCAGCCAAACCAGTCATTCAGGTAAAACCACGCCTTGGCCAGTGGGCCCCACTTCGCTCTGCGGTACTCAATGCCATCCATATTGATCACGTTGCGCTTGCCCAGCAGGCGATAAACGAGACCAAATATCGCCGTGTTGTAACCCAGGGTCAGCATGGTTCCGTCGCGCCGGGCAGAAATCAGCGTGGCCTTCCAGTCAAAAAAAATAGTGCCCGCCGCCCCCTCGTTGCGGACAGGAATATTGACGCGACGAATGCCTTCCCAGTCGTCCTCGTATACCTCACCGCTGCCAGCGAGTTGACAGTACACCGTAACCTTCCAACCGCGGCGCACCAGATACAGAGCCAGATGCTCCGCAAGATATTCAAAACCACTGTGCGCGGCGGGAATTCCGCGAGACCCAAGGATGTGAACTTCTCGATGCATAAAGGGTTTATCGCGTGCAGTTGGCCCGTGGAAGCGCCACGGTACCGATTGCCCGGGGCGCTGACAATACCAATCTGTCGCAGACGCCAGCAAAAGCACTGTTACCTCGCCTGCTATCGTCGCGGCACGTGCTGAGATAGGATGGCTGGGTAACCCAAGGCTACCCGGAGCCATAGTACATGGAGCAGTTACTCTGCCCGAATTGCCAGAAAGCGCCCACCAGCGGGCACCCTGGCAACCTCGATTTACTGGTCTGCGAGCAGTGCGATCTGTTGTGGACATATATCTCGGAACCCATAGACCCGGACGAACTGTATAGCGACGAGGTGTACCAGGTCGTCGATAATCGGGGATCAGTTTTTGAGAAGATCATCCTCAGGGAGGCAGCTGCAGTGCTGCGGCAGGCAAGCGCCCTGCGCAAGCGCCCGACGCCTGGCAGGCTACTGGATTTCGGTTGTGGTAAAGGGCAATTTCTGGTGCAAGCAAAAGAGATGGGATGGCAGGCCCTGGGCGTAGAGACCTCGGCGCAACGTGCCAACTTTGCACGCGAGCAATACGGCGCCCGCGTCTGCGACGATCTGTATGAAAGCGGCGTCATCGAGAGTGGCAATTTTGAGCTGATCACCCTAAACCACGTGCTGGAGCACCTGCCCAGGCCCATGCCATTGCTGGAAGAACTGTTGCGCCACAACTTATCCGCGAACGGACTCGCGTATATTGAAGTCCCACGCCTGGACTCCTGGCAATCTAACATCGCCGGGCGCGACTGGATGCACCTGGACATCCCCAAGCATCTGTCCCACTGGACGGAGCCACAACTGCGCAGGGCGCTTGCGTCCCTGGGGTACAAAGTGGTGGCGAGGCGGCGTTTCTCATTTCACCTTGGTGTACTGGGCATGCTGCAGGCACTGTCTTCCCGACTCGGCTACAAGGACAACATTATCGTTGGGCTCAAGCGGAAAAGATCTTTCAAACTGGTATTGCTGGTCCTGTTGCTGACCCCGGTCGCGCTGTTGCTGGAATCGATGTCCTGCCCGTTCAACCGATCCGGAATCATGGGCCTGTTCGCGCAGCATTCGCCCGGGAGCGAGTAAAAAAAGCTCTGCTGACGTAGTACAGGCGTATCGACTTGAACAGGAACATAAGGCTGAAAGCGATGATCATGGCGTCGGGTATCACCGTGAGAGCCGGCTGATAGGCATACAAGGCCGCGGCAGCCGCAAGAAAAGCAAGCAGGGCAAGGACATTGCCAATGATAATTGCGCTGTCTGAATGCATGGCATAGAGACCGAAGTGAGGGACCATACTGAAAAGAAACACGCTGAAAGCGGCCAGCAAGTGCTTCAGCAAATACAGGTAGTCGAGGTACACCGGGTTATCGACCAACCGTATCAGTGGTGCACTTAACCAGTAAATGGCAACCACCAGCACTGCCGTGGCCACCAGGGTATGACCGGCCACCCGCCAGAACAGCTGCCAGAAACCCTCCTCGTCGCCCGCGCTGGCTGCCGCAATCATCCGAGGGTAGGCAAAACTGAAAATCGCCGCATCCATAAGCCCCTGCATGGCGACGCACATGCCTATGTAGAAAGTATATACGCCAACCATCGCCAGGGTAGACATGGCCTCTATGAAGTACCGGTCCAGTGCAAAAATGCTGCGAATAGCCAGCGTTCCCAGCAGAAAAGGCAGGGCTATATTCAGGCCGCGCCTGATCCAGCGAACATCAAGGGAAACGCCTGCAAAACTCCAACCGGTGCGAACGATCATCAGCGCGGAAAAGAGCAGCGACAACAGACCGCCAAACAACCACATCAACAAGACAGTATTCAGTGTTTGCAGGTCCTCCCGCCAGAGAAAAAGGACAGGCAGTAGCAGAACCCAGCTGGCACCGCGAATAAAAGACACTGTGCTTCCGGTGAGCGGGCGCTCCAGCGAAATAAACAAGCGGTAGGCTTCGTAGGACAGGTGTTCCACAATAAGTATCAGAAAAAACAGGCCAAAAACCCGCCACGGCAGTAAACCCGCGCTGAAGATCGCCAGGCAAAGCGGCAGCATCAGCACATATACCGCCGCGTAGAGAAATAGTTGGTTGACCAGCAATTGTGGCCTCAGGCCGTCATCGGCACCGATGATCTGTCGATTGCTGAAGGCGTGGAAATCCAGGCCCGCGAACATCAGTCCGAAACTTACGGTGACGAAAACAAGCCCAAACAAACCGACTTCTTCCACAGGAAGGAAGCGCGCAAGCAGCAACATGAGCAACAGGCGGCCAGCCAGCACAAGGCCTCTCATGCCGGTATTGGCTCCACGGTGCAGAAACGAATTCATGGTCATAGGGAAGGAAAATTCCTGGCCAGAATGAAACGCTCACTGGATACCGGCCTGCAATAAGACGGCAAGAGCGGAATTGTCCAGTCAACTGCGCCTTCGGGTCTCACCTGAAAACCCGCCGCCCGGAAAACATCGCTATCACTAAGTTCGACGCTCCCCCTGCAGCACAAATTCAATAAGGTGAAGAACTTATCTTTATCCCCGACGCAGCATCCGTGTAGCATAAGGTACCCAGTAGCGTATATCTATCGAGAAATCGTTCGCATGCCCCCCAAAGCAGATGGCCATATCGATTCGCCAGGCACAATCGCCATGATCGAACCCCTGGGTGGCCATGCAGGCATGAACTTCTATGACCTGGAACTTGCCCGAGGACTGCGCGAATACGGCGTCACTACCCGGCTCTATACCTGTGACCAGACGCTTGAAAGCAGTGAACCCGGTGTCAGCATACTCAAGCCGTTCCGGGCGCTCTATGGCAGTCGCTCCAAAGCAATCGCCGGGCTGCGGTTTCTACGCGGCCTGCTGTGGTCTGCGCGCGACACCAGGCGGCATCGAATAAAAGTTGTTCATCTACACTATTTTCAGTATGGCCTCAGGGAACTGGCCTGCTGCGTGATACTGAAAGCATTGCGCATGAGAATTGTAGCGACTGCCCACGATATCACGCCGTTCTCCCGACCGGAGGGACTCAGCGTCTTCGGCACGGTGATGCGCTTGAGCGATCACGTCATCGTACACAACAAATTCAGTGCAGGGATGCTGGCTGACAGGCTGGACAGCATGTCTCGACCACCACCCCTGTCAGTCATCAGGCATGGCAACTTTATTGCCCACCTCAAGTTGCTGGACAGTTCGGCTGCGAGACGAAGACTGGGCCTGCCAGAGGAGCGCCCGGTCATTTTGTTTTTTGGCCAGGTCAAGCCCGAGAAAGGCCTGGAAGAACTGCTGAAAGCATTCGCACGCTACCAGAGTGAGGGCGGCAACGGTTTGCTGTATGTTGTAGGGCGCCCCATGGCGCATGCAAAAGAGGATTATGTCAGCATAGCCCATAAACTGGGACTGGCGGACAACGTCAAGTTCGATCTGCGCTACGTCAGTGACGAAGAAGCCAGCGCTTGCTACAGCGCCGCTGACCTGGTTGTTCTGCCCTATCGGGAGATCTTCCAGAGCGGTGTGCTGCTGATGGCCATGAGCCACGGTCGTCCAGTGCTGTGCTCTGACCTGCCGGCCATGCAGGAAGTGGTAAGCCATGGCGAAACCGGTTTGATCTTTACAGCCGGCGACGTGGACGCACTCGCTGCGGCCTTGAGCCAGTCACTTGGCGATGTCGAAGCCCTGAAAATGATGGGCAGCCGCGCTGCCGCTGAGATGGCAGAGCACTACAGTTGGAAGGAAATAGGAAAACGTACAGCGAAAGTATACCGGCAAGCGCTGGGCGCGGAGGTGGCCAATGACAGCCAAAAGTAGGTGGAAGCAGACCAGGTTGTGGCTGCAGAGCCCTGACGAGACCGTTGTACAGGGGCTGGTCATTCTAGCTCTGGTGTTGCTGCTCTGGTACTTCATAGGCACACCATTACACTTCCCCGCCAGTGTAGCGGGAGCGGGTTTACTGGGTCTTCTGCTGCTGTCGGCAATCGTTCTTGGCATCACCGGTGGGGTTGGAGAGCGCTGGACTCACCACCAGACGCTGATCGTTGTTGCTGTCGCACTGTGCCTACCACTGTATTCGGCGATCAGGGCGAAGCTCTACTTTGGCCAACCATTTATCTATGGAGTTCTCGCGGAAAGACACTGGTGGGGCATCGCCTCCGGGCCGGTCATTTTCTACTTGCTGGCCTCAGCCAGAATCACGCCCGGCGGCTTGCTGAAATCGCTGCTTACCCTGTCATGGCTTAGCCTCATCGGCTTCACTGCCATTGCCTGTCTCTACGTTTTTGATGGGGAGTTGGGCATGGAACTCTTCGAAATGACGGCAATCTCCAACTTTGAAAGCAGGGGACTGCGGGTGAAATTCCCGCTCTATGCAATCGTTTTTGGCGCTTTTTACTACCTCGCCCTGGCAAGCAGAGAGAATGCCCCGGCAAACATTATGCGGGCGGGGCTGTTCATCGCCTATATCGTCTTCATTTCGCGCGGGCGCCTTGATATAGCGTGCCTGGGACTTGCGTTGCTGTATGTGCTCTACGCTTCGCGTCTCTACCGGCGATGGCAGGCAGGACTGGCCGCAGTGTGCTTATACGGGCTCCTCGCATTCCTTGTCCCCCAACTCGCTGCCCTATCCGGGTTCTCCGGTAGCGTACCGGACGAGGCAAAAGATGTTGCGACCCTGTCTGAGAAGGCCAAAGCAAAAACCCTGGTAGGCCAGACAACGAAAGATCTGCAGAAGCTGATGGCGGGCGAGCATGCCGTGGTCGATCAGGGACTCAAGGCCAGAAGTTACAGCCTGCGTATCGTACGGGAGCGCTTGAGCGATTCCACAACGCTGCTGCTGATGGGCTCAGGCAGGGTGAGCAATCATTGGCAGAGAGGGTTTACCGGCGCGATGGGCACCTGGTTCTATCCGCCGGAGCTGGGCTTTATTGGCGCAATTTTCGTCTATGGGCTGATCTTCTACACGGCATTCGTAGCGTACTCATTATTCCTGGCTCGTCGCGTATTCCAACAGGCCGCGGCAACTGACCCGGTAGTGACGACTACATTTCGCTGGATGCTGGTCTACCTGCTGGTGCAATTTGTGGCCGGAATGCCGTTGCTATACCCGACCCAGTTCTACTTTACGGTTTTTGCGTGCCTGGGTCTGGCAGCGCTAGCAAGGCGAACGCAACAGAGCGGGTGAGCCTCCCGGTCAACCGGCGCCACCCTGCTCCCGGTCCACCGGCGCCGGATGTGGCTCCTTCGTTGCCCGGCAAACGGCATAAATTGTGGGCTCATGCAGAAAGCGCCAGGCGGGCAGAAGGATCCGGTGAACCGCCGCGTCCACAGCCATCAGCAGAGCAGTAAGCGCCCTTTGCAGTAGCTTTAACAGGCCCCCTCCCTTTGGCCGTATCCCCACCACCTCGATTTGCTCAAAACCCGCCATGCGACAGACCTGCTTGAGGCTAATAGATGTGTAAGGCACCTTGTGTGTCACATCACTGCCATAAATCGTATTGCCAACGAAACTGCAGGCACTGTTGGGCACCTCTATCACCAGAACTCCGTCGGAGGCCAGCCTTTGCCTGAGCAGAGTGAGCAATCGCACAGCGTAATCGGCATCCAGGTGCTCCAGCACGTGCAGCATGAATATGGCGGAAAAGCGGGTATCGCTGTCTTGCAAAACATCCACGGGGTCACCGTGCACGGCCTTCACTCCGGTATAGCGCTGCATAATATGTTCAGTGACCTCGCGGTCGGTATCAATAGCCCACAGCTGACGCTTCGCGCTACCCGGTAAACCCGCGAGCACCTCCAGTAACTCACCTCTACCCGGCCCGATATCCAGCACGGGCCCATCGCCAATCCCGGCGATCAAATGACCGTAGGTAGCCCCAAGTCGGGCGCATTGCCTCCTCGCGGCGGCCTCTGTCTCATCTGTGTTCAGTTGCGAGCTGAAATAGCCGGACATGGGACTGTGTCTCCTGATAAAAACCGGCCGCTACCGCCAGTTTAGCGTAGGGGTAACAGTCTGGTTCGTGGCGTGGTATCAGCCGGTCGTCAGACCACGAAAGTAGTCGATTGTCATCGTCAGCCCGTCCTGCAACGCCACCGAAGGCTCCCAGCCAAGCTGATCTTTTGCCAGGGATATATCCGGCTTGCGCTGCATGGGATCATCGTTTGGTAAGGGCTTGAACTCCAGGCTGGAAGACGACCCCGTCATCTCAACAACCAGCTCGGCCAACTGCCTGATGGTAAACTCACCGGGATTCCCGAGATTAATGGGTCCGGTGACATCATCACCAGTGCACATCAGCTTCACCAGTCCATCGACCAGATCTTTTACGTAACAGAAAGAGCGGGTTTGCGAACCGTCACCGTAAAGAGTGATCGGCTTGTTGGCGAGCGCCTGCATTATAAAGTTCGATACAACGCGACCGTCATTGGGATGCATGTTAGGCCCGTAGGTGTTGAATATCCGGGCGACCTTGATGCGCAAGCGATGCTGGCGATAGTAATCGAAGAACAGCGTCTCGGCACAGCGCTTCCCCTCATCGTAGCAAGAGCGCTCACCTATGGGGTTTACATGCCCCCAATAACCCTCTGTCTGCGGATGCACTTTGGGGTCTCCGTACACCTCGCTGGTTGAGGCTTGCAGAATCTTTGCACCGGTGCGTTTTGCCAGCCCGAGCATGTTGATGGCCCCGTGCACACTGGTTTTCGTTGTTTGCACCGGGTCGTGCTGGTAGTGCACCGGGGATGCCGGACAAGCGAGGTTATAGATTTCGTCCACTTCGACATACAGCGGGAAGGTCACGTCGTGGCGCATCAACTCGAAATGCGGATTATCCAACAGATCAATTACGTTATCGCGCGCACCGGTAAAATAGTTATCCAGGCACAGCACATCGTGCCCTTCCTCCAGCAGCTTGCGGCACAGATGAGAGCCAAGGAAGCCGGCACCACCGGTAACAAGAATTCGTTTTCTTATATGCATACCCATTTCCATCAGTGTATTAAACGTTTACATGCTTTCTTGCCGACCGGGGCGCATCGGTGAACGCCCACCGGCCAGCTCAGTTGACCTTCTGCATGTAGAAGGAGCGCGGCTCTGAGCCAGGTTGCAGAAAAAGACTGGACCGGGCAAACGCTTCATAGTGTTCACGGCTCAACATATTCAGCGCCGCGACGACCTGCCAATCAGGATTGTTACTGAGAAAAGCCTCAAGCAGGTACTGTTCATTCCACAGTCGCAATTCCGACTCAATCCATTGCTGCGGATAGTTGCGCGGTGAAAAAATGTCGTGCACGTGAACGTATACGCCTTTCTGCAGCCGGGGAAGAATACGCAGGTATTCATGGAGTACGTCGCCAGCTGGCCTGATAACATGCGATGAGTCGATGAATAAGACATCGCCCGCCGCCAGAGAGCAAAAATAGTCAGGGTCGATTTCTTCAACCCGGGTTCTGATAACCTCAATATCCAGCTGTTCCAGCCACGGCTGCTCGTAGGGTTCGATACAGCTTATGCTGCAAGCCCGCTCCGGATCTTCGCTGGCATTGGCAGCCGCTGCCGCCACCGCAACAAGGGTAGAGTTACCGCTACCGACCTCTATAATCCTGTTCGGCTTGGTGTAGCGCACAAACTGGTACCAGAAGTCGGCATCACCCGGGCCAAACAGTTCATTCTTGATGTAGAACCGCATCTCTTCGCCAGGCGGCTCGGCAAACTGTTTCAACTCATCGCGGGTGTCCAGGCTGGCAAGCATTTCCAGTTGCCCGGCCATATTCCAGTCTATACCCGGCAGGTCACGCGGCTGGTCGTAATTCAATTCGCCTGCGTCATACCTGATCTGTGGCTCGTAATAATGATCCCTCACCGGGAGCACGCCAATAGCCAGCAACATCTTTCTGACCAGGGGCGTCTTGTGCAGACCCACAGTGCGCACGGCCTTCAGCACCAGCACTGCCGGCGCAAGCATCACAGCCAGCAGCGGGTCCAGCAACCTGACCGTCATCTTGAGGAGTTCTTTGACCCTGGCTTTCACTGTCAAGCTCCGGTGGCGTTTATAGAATAGTGGGCAGAGGCGCCTTCCAGGAACTGCATAAACGGGGCACCCAGGCCCAGGAAAAGCAGGCCCGCTGGTCAGCTAGCGGCTTGGATGACATACTACCCAACCTGCTTGCCACCGTCACCAGCCAAACTCGTGAACTATCCACTAGGCCATAACTCCTCTGGGCGGCCACATGCCGAGCTCATAGCGCTTGCTTGCCATGAAGACCCCAGAGGGCGGTTGTTTCCGCTGGATTTTCAGGCACTGCCGTTTCAGCCCGCGAGGGTATTCGTCGTCGAATCCGTGCCCCCCGGCACTCTGAGGGGGGAGCATGCACACAAACATCAGCAGCAGGCCCTGATATGCCTGAAGGGAACAGTCTCGGTAGCAATGCAGGTTGAAGGGCGCACCGCCACCGTTGAACTGGGCAGCCCGAAGGTGGCCCTGCTGATGGAGTCCGGTGTCTGGTCGGCGCAGCGCTTTGTGGAACCCGATAGCGTCCTGCTGGTGCTTGCCAGTGGAGAGTACGATCCGCAGGAATATCTTGATGCAAGGAGCTAGTATCTCCCCCACTCGCCGCAGCCGGCAGTCCCGCGTGGCCGTGTTGGGCGGAGGGATAATGGGCTGCTGCACCGCTCTCATGCTGGCCCGGGAAGGGGTCAGTGTTACGTTGTTTGAACGGGAGAAGATACTGCTCGGTGGCGCCAGCCGCTGGAACGAGGGGAAAATCCATTTGGGGTTCCTCTACTGCGCCGACCCGGCTTTGCATACTGCGAAAGAACTTCTGCAGGGTGGCCTGCAGTTTAAGCCGATCATGGAGGACCTTCTGGGCACAGCACTGCAGCACGTCACGCTTGAGCCTGATCTGTACCTGGTTCACCGAAAGTCTGTGGCATCCGTTGATGATACCCGGCGCTATTTCAGCGCGCTGCAGGAGATGGTTGCGGCGCATCCCATGGCGTCTCTCTACCCCGGGGGTGAAGCACCGTCTGGAGTTGCCGAGCTACCCCGGCATGAGTTGGATGCACTGGTGGATACCTCACGCTTTCAGGCAGGTTTTGCAACGCCGGAAAGATCAGTCTGCACCCAGCATATCGCCGACCAACTGGTTGATGCTGTGCGTGCGGAGCCATTGATAGAATGCTGCTTTGAAACTGAAGTTCTTGGCGCAGGTGATGCCCGCGGCAGTGAGCGCGAAGCCCTTTTTATCGTCACCGAAAACGGCGAGGCAGGCCCCTTCACTCACGTCGTAAATGCGCTATGGGCAGGCAGACCGACGGTAGACAGTACGCTGCAGCTCGATACCTTGCACAACCCCAGTATTCGCTATCGCCTGTCACTCTTTGTCGAGACCTCCCGGCCATTGAACACGCCCAGTGCAGTGATCTGTACGGGGCCGTTCGGCGACGTGAAAAACTATGATGGGCGACGCTTCTACCTGTCCTGGTACCCGGCAGGACTGGTCTACTCAAGCAATAATATGACGGTACCGGTACTGCCTCCACAGAGCACGACGCAGCAACAGACTATAATCGCAGACACCTTCAGCAATCTTATAGCGCACCTGCCCAAGGTGGCAGAGATACGTGACAACGCAGCACGCATTACGCTGGCCGGTGGCTGGGTTTTCGCCAATGGACGAGGCTCTTTAAGCAACCCGCGGGCAAGCGTACACAGGCGCGATCACGTTGGCATTCACCAGAGCGGACAATGGTTCTCAGTCGACACCGGCAAGTACTCCATCGCGCCCTGGCTTGCGAAAGAACTCACCCAGAGAATCATTCAGGGCTGAACAGTGGCTCACCTGATCAAACAACAGGACGCAGGCATCCAGGCAGAGCAGGCAGACACAACGCCTCTGATCAGCATTGTGACAGCCACCTACAACGCCAGTCATATGCTGCAATACGCGATCAGAAGCGTGCTGCGCAGCAACGTCACGGATTGGGAGATGATCATAGTTGGTGACCACTGCACTGACGACACCGAACAGGTGGTGGCTGGCTTCGCTGACCCTCGCATTCGCTTTCTGAACCTGGCAACAAACAGCGGGCAGCAGGCAACACCTAACAATGTGGGTGTGTCCATGGCCCGGGGTACCTACCTGTGCTTTCTCAACCAGGATGACATGTTTCTACCAGACCACCTGTCCCGCATGCTTGCGCAACTCAATAGCGACAGTGCAGATATACTCTGCGCGCAGTATGCCGTCGTCGAGCCCTTCACGGCTGAGGCGAGTATGGCTGAGCTGAACATCAACGCAGGTGGCCCCCTGTTCAAGGACAGCAAATACCACCCTGGCCGCTGGTACGTGGCATCATCATGGTTTATGTTGCGCAGCACCGCCCAGGCTGCTGGCGAGTGGGGCGCGGAAAGCACATTACTGGTGACGCCGTCCCAGGAGTGGTTGTTTCGAGCGTGGCGCCACGGGATGCGAATTGTCTGCACGCAACAGCCTTCGCTGGTCGTTCTCTATAG
>Ga0070726_10001777_pt1 | contig 20735 bp, 15 predicted proteins | sample tdAd471_FD_67275 | JGI IMG/M metagenome (GOLD analysis project Ga0070726, IMG submission 67275) | Marine sediment microbial communities from the Atlantic coast under amendment with organic carbon and nitrate - tdAd47.1 | ecosystem: Environmental > Aquatic > Marine > Coastal > Sediment | place... | reverse complement strand
GGTCAGCGAGCAGCTCGCCGGCGTGCGGGATTTTTACGGAGACGTATTCCTCTGGGACGTGGTGCATACCTTCACCTACGCTTCAGCATTGGCCAGCATGAAAGTCTGGTTTGAAGAAATTGGTTTAAAGGCCGGGCCCATTCGCCCCCCCGTCGCACAGGCATCGGACGAGCTGCGGCAGCGCATCAAAAGCACCCTGAAAGAGTTAGGGGTCACTTAATTTGGCCGACCGAGTCATTCGGTAATCAACATTCAAGGCCTGACCAGCAACTGGTCAGGCCTTTTTTTTAACCTGTTTATTTTCAACGGTTTGTCGTACCTTCAATTTATCTTGCTTTTTTCTCTCAGCGCGTTAGCCTGACTCTCGACCATTCCTTATTAATAACAACCCCAACAAAAAAAGTAATGGTCAATGGGCTGATCGCGCGACTGGTTTTAGCTAGCCAGACGTAATCATCAGCAACGCGTGGCAGCTTCTGCCCTGCAGCAGTAACGCTCAGTGCCAGCCGCCACGAAATTTATATAAAGCGGAGAGGAATATGGACAGCAAAACGGAGATGAATACCCCCACTGGACTGATGGATTTTCGGGCCTGGGTTCACGAACTGGAACGCACTGGCAATCTGGTCAGAATCGACGATGAAATTGATTCTCAGACTGAAGCCGGTGCGATCATGCGTTACGGTAACGAGCAGGAATCGCCGGCGCAGTTATTTACTAATATAAAAGGGGCAATGCCCGGCTCGACTCTGCTCGGCGGACCCTTTGCTACCAAAGAACGGATTGCTATAGCCTTTGGTTTTCCGCCGGACGCCAGCTATACCGACTTAACTGACGCCTTTGCCCACGCCTTGCACACCAAACGCATTAAGCCGGAAATCGTCGATAGCGGCTCCTGTCAGGAAAATGTACTGCTGGGCGATGAGATTGACCTGTTCAAATTACCGATTGCCAAACTCCATCCCCAGGATGGTGGACCCTATGTCGGCACCCTCAATATCGGCGTTTGCAAAGACTATGACACCGACTGGGTCAACTGGGGCACCTACCGCGGCATGGTGCAGGACAAGCAATCCACCGGTCTCTGGCTCGGCCCGCTCAATCAGGGCGGCCAGATTCTGAAAAAATATCACGCCGATGGCAAAACCATGGAATACGCCATGTTCTTTGGCGGTGATCCCATGCACAACATCCTCGCCTCCTGTGGGGTCCCGGCCGGCGTTTCCGAGGTCGAAGTAGTGGGCGGAGTCCGTGGTGAAGCGGTGAAACTGGTGAAATGCAAAACGGTTGACCTCCACGTGCCGGAAAATGCCGAAATCGTCCTCGAAGGCACCTGTGCACCCGGTGACCTGAAAGAAGAAGGCCCGTTCGGTGAATACCCCGGGTATGTGGTGTCCGGAACCAACCCGCGGCCGGTGTTTCGGCTCTCGGCGATGACCTGGCGTACCAATCCAATTCTGCCAGCCACCTGCCTGGGTGTGCCGGTCGATGATTCCGTTATGTGGATACTGGAAGTCGCCTCCAGCGTTAAGGAAGCGCTGCTAAACAAAGGCATGCCTATCATCGACGTGGCGGTGCCTGAGTTCAGCGGTTGTCATGCGGTGGTGGTTTCCACCAAAACGCCCCACGCGGGAATCCCGCAATTTATCAGCAGCGTCAGCTGGACCGACCGCAACGCCTCCTACTTCCCCTACGTGATTGTGGTCGATGAAGACGTGGATCCCTGGAACCTCAACGAGGTCTTTCACGCCATGTGCACCAAGTGCAACCCGGTGAAAGACATACATATCTTCCCCGGCGCCGTTAATAGCCCACTGACTCCCTACATCGCCGGTGACCCGCTGCGCGAACTTGGGGCCGGCGGCGGCAATGTGCTTTTTGATTGCACCTGGCCGGTCGACTGGACGGAAGAGCAGCGGCCCCACCGCCTGGCGTTTAACAACACCTACCCGGATGATATTAAAGCCATGGTGCTGGAAAACGCCATCCGCTGGGGTCTGAAATAACGGGCACCGTTTGAAATCAAAACCCTACCGCTCATTGTTCACCGCAATGAGCGGTTTTTTTTGCCCCGTTTTTCTTATTACTGAGCCGTATACCCGCCATCCACCGTCAGCGTAGAGCCGGTGACAAAGGTAGACTGATCAGAACAGAGCCAGGTAATTGCATTGGCAATTTCCGATGGCTGGCCCAACCGACCCATCGGGTGAATCGCTTCCTGAGACTCAATCAAACCTGGGTGTTGATTAGCAACGTTAATAATTTGCTGGCTCAACGTGGTGCCGGGACAAACCGCATTCACCCGAATATTTTGCTGCGCGTATTCCAGCGCAGCCGTTTTGGTCAGGCCAATAACCCCAAATTTGCAGGCCGAAAGCGTGGGTGATGTATTTTCATATCCGACTAAACCGGCAACCGACGCGGTATTAACAATATTGCCCCCACCCTGTTTCAACATCTGCAGTATCTCGTATTTCATGCAGAGCCAGACACCTTTGAACATTACCCCGGTTTCTCTATCCCAGTTTTCCTCGGTGCAATCGGCGGTCTTTGCCGGCACACCGCCCATACCGGCGTTGTTGCAGGCAAAATCGATCTGACCATAGGCGTCGAGGGTATGTTGCAACATCAACTGCACCTGATCTGTCTGGGAGACATCAGCCTGTATCAGCAGGGCCTCGCCACCAGCAGTGACGATCTGTTCAAGGGTTTCAGCGCCACCCTCCGGATTAATGTCACAAACTGCTACCTTTGCGTTGAGCGCCGCAAACGCCTTTGCAGTCGCCTGACCGATACCAGAACCGGCACCGGTAATTAGTGCAACTTTGCCGCTAAAATCCGTTTGAATCATTCTCGCTCCCCCAATTTGAAATGATTGTTGTCCTCCCTGCCGACCACTTTAACCGAATAATGCCACCGCCTGATCCAGTCAACACATGCTAGGATTTGGCCATAAATTGGGCGATCAAAAAGCCCCTTCTGCCACTGCGCCAGCCCCACATTCCAGCCCATATTTAAGGTAAGAACCCATGCTCCTCGCCCGTGATCTGATTGTCCGCAACGCAGCCAGTTACCCGAAAAAGACCGCGTTTATCGATGGTCATACCACCCGCAGCTGGGCTGAAATCAATGAGCGTTCGGACCGCTGGGCCACGGCCCTGCAACAACTTGATGTGCACAAGGGCGATGTGGTCGCCATACTCGCGTACGACCGTGTCGAATTAATCGAACATTTCTTTGCCTGTATGAAATCTGGCGCTGTGCGTACCGGCATTAACTGGCGTTATGCGCCGCGTGAAATGCTCCACCTGATCCGCGATAGCAACGCCAAAGTGATCGTCGTGCAGGCACCCCTGGCGCCGCTACTAGTAGATCACTGGCAGGCATTAGCGTCCGAAGGACGACAGTTGATTGGCTACGGGGGCGATCACGGCATGCCGCATGACCTGGAAGCCCTGCTTGCGGCCGCCGATTCAGCACCGGAATTACCGCCGCTGAAGCCCGATGATCGCCTGGCCCTGAGCTACACCACTGGAACCACTGGTCTGCCGAAAGGGGCTATCTGGAGCCAGGCAATGCTCCGCGAGAGCCAGAGCTGGTCTGTGGTCGCCGCGGGCCTGCGGCACGAGGATGTCTGGCTCACGCCTGTCCCGCTTCCCGGGGCCACCGCCGGGTTTCCAACCTATGGTCTCGTCAACGGCATGACCACCGTCATCCAGGGCGATGGTTTTACCATTGAAGGACTGCTTGACGCCATTGAGCAGCACAAGGTCACGGTGGCGCTGGTAATCCCCACCCTGTTACAGCGTATGCTCGAAGCGCAGGAGCAGCAACCACGCGATCTCTCGTCCCTGAGACTACTGGCCTATGGGTCGTCTCCTGCCATGCCCAGCCTGATCCGCAAAGCCGGCGAAATGATCGGCTGCGACTTGATTCAGGGCTACGCCACCACGGAAAGCACCACCGGCTGGCTCACGATTCTACGCAGCGAAGATCATCAGCGGGCACTGGCGGGCGAACCGGCCCTTCTAAAATCCTGTGGCCGCGCCAACGTACAGGCGGAAATATCCATTCGCGACGACCTGGGCCAACCCTGCGCCCCCGAAACCGTCGGTGAACTATGGGTCAAGTCCGACCACATGATTGAAGGCTACTTAAACCGGCCCGAGGAAAATCGCGAAAACTTTGCCGATGGCTGGCTACTGACCGGGGACATGGGGTACCTGGACCAGGAGGGCTATCTCTACCTGACCGACCGAAAAAAATTCATGATCATTTCCGGTGGCTATAACGTCTACCCGGTGGTCATCGAAGCGGTGCTGGCTGAACACCCGGCGGTTCGCGAAATTTCGGTCTTCGGCGTGCCCCACCCGGACTGGGGCGAGGCCGTGATAGCGCTGGTCTCACCCCTCCCAGGTGCAACCGCGGTGGCCGACGAACTGATCGAATTTTGCACCGGTAAAGTAGGGAAATGGGAAGTGCCCAAGTGGATAAAGGTTGTCGACGATATCCCCAAAGGTGCCACTGGTAAAATCGAAAAACAGAAATTACGGGAGCATTACAGGAAGGATCCGTCGGAACTGCCCTGGGGCATCAACGCAGAGGAGTGAGTCGCTTACAGCAGTCCCCTGCCAACAATCGATGATGGCCGCTTAGACATGCGGCGCCAGCCCGCCTGGCGGTAATGAATCACAGAAGGGAAACAAACCTCGTCAAGCTCAGGCCACCTCCATATGCAGCGCCGACGCCACGAATAATCAGTTAAAACGATTACCGCACGACAGCTGACTGCATAGGTTATATGAAAATAGCCTGTAACGCCTGTTTATGACTGGATCAGTGCATACTCCGCCAGATCTGGATCGGCAATTTCGCTCATGTAACGCTGGGGCGACCAGGGCCAGAGCGCGGGTACACCGTCCTCATCCTGATACCAGCTCTGACAACCGCTGGTCCAGACTGTATCCGGCAGCGCCTCGCCAACCCGCTGATAAAAATTGGCCACGGCTTCTTCTTTCGGTTCAATTTCATCGAAGGTTTTTTCCATGTACATTTTTATGCATTTCATGGCGTACATGGACTGTCCTTCAGCCAGCGGAATCAGCGAATAATTACCAATCGGGCTATGAGGACCAATCAGCATAAAAAAATTAGGAAACCCGGGAATCGTCAGTGAACGTAGTGCCCGCGGGCCCTTCTTCCAGGCGTCGGCGAGGGTGACACCATCGCGGCCGGTCATTGCCATCGGCCGCATGAACGCAAAGCCGTCAAACCCGGTACAGATCACCATCACATCGAGCTCGTGTAGCTCACCATCTCTGGTGCGCACGCCGGCCGCCTCGATCCTCTCAATCGAGTCGGTCACCAGCGCACAGTTGGGTTTCTGAATGGCCGGGTAAAAATTTGATGACACCACCACCCGTTTGCAACCCGGCTCGTAGGTGGGCGTTAACCGATGGCGCAATTCTCGATCCTTGACAGTTTTCAGATTGCTTTCACACATCCAGTTGAGCAACGTCCGCCGCCAGCCTGGTTTCACCACTGCCTTTCCTAGCGTTTGCTCGATCATGAATTTGTAGCCACGATAGAGCGCGGTGGCCAGCCAGGCGTGGCGGGCGACCAGTCGCTTCCAGCCTTCGGAATATTGCTTGTCAGGCGCAGCGATAACCCACTGGGCGGTACGCTGAAACAGGGTTAATTTTTCCGCCACCTCGGACAGCGGCGACACCATTTGCAACGCAGTAGAACCGGTACCAATGATGCCAATTCGTTTACCCTTCAGTTCCACATCATGGTCCCAGCGAGCGGAATGAAACTGCTTCCCCTCGAAGCTCTCCAGTCCCTTGATGGTCGGCATATTAATCTGGTGGAGTACGCCGGTCGCGGCGACTAAAAATTCTGCACTGTCAGTTTTGCCGTTGGCCAGATCAACCTGCCAGCGACCCTCCTCGAATCGGCAATCGGCAATTTCTGTGTTGAATTGGGTATGAGCCGCCAGGCCGTATTTTTCGAACACCGACTCAAAATATTGTTGAATCTCTGAACCGGGGGGAAAGCGGTGGGTCCAGTTGGGATTCGGCTCAAAGCTATAGGTATAAAAGTAGGAGGGCACATCACACGCCAGCCCTGGGTAGGTGTTTTCTCGCCAGGTACCGCCAATTTTTTCTTTCTTTTCGTAAATTACAAAATCTTCGATACCCGCTTCCAGCAACCGGATACCCATGCAGATGCCAGACATACCCGCACCAATGACGATCACCCTCGGAGTCCTGGCACCCTTTTGTTTTAACGCACGTATCTGGTCTAAGGTGTTGCTCTCCATGCGGTTTTACACTCCCTGGGTTGGTCGTTCTATGAGTTTGGCGCAGCGGCGATTGAACGTTCATCATGCTGCCACCTTCGGTAATAAAAATCACTTATCCTTTCTATCTGTGCCTGAAATTCTGATAGCCGGCGTTAAGTTGCCCCCTTTTCCTGGCTCCGGGAAGCTGTAAACCAAACAGAACCCCTGGATGAGACTATTATCCGAATCCTGAACAGGGAGTTAGGGCGTCACCACGGACCTCGGTCCGAGTCGTTCAAAACTTCCCAGACAATGAACGATTTTTGAGCCCCTTTACCGGGTTGTTGGGCGGTAGAATTGCTCGGATAGTCATCAACACAGCACTGATTTTTGGCATTACTGTTGTCGGCGCCATTTCCTATCAACTAGCCAGGCGGTAATCTGCACTTAACGGAACAACCCACTATTAAAAATAAAGCTGGGAACATGGAGGAGAGGAAAATGGCTTACGACCTATTAATTAAAAACGGTCAACTCGTGGATGGCACGGGCCGGGAACGATTTATCGGCGATATCGCCATAAAAAACGGCGTGATCGTGGAGATGGGCACTGTCTCCGGCGAGGCCGAAGAGACCATCGATGCCGCCGGTAAAATAGTCGCACCGGGGTTTGTCGATCCACACAGCCATTACGATGCCCAGATCAGCTGGGACTCCCTGCTTTCCAGTTCCAGCGAGCACGGGGTTACCACGGTGGTGATGGGTAACTGCGGGGTTGGCGTCGCTCCCTGCCGCGAAAACCAGCGCGAAATGACCAAGGCCGACCTGATCACCGTCGAAGGCATGTCCGACGAATCCCTCACCGCAGGTATCAACTGGCAGTGGGAAACCTTTCCAGAATATCTGGACGCCGCAGAATCCCGAGAACTGGCCGTGAATACGGTCTATCTGGTGCCACTGGCCCCGTTTAGAACCTACGTGCTGGGCGATGAAGCCTCTGACCGGGCTGCGACTGCTGACGAAACCAGACAGCTCGTCAACCTGCTGGAAGAGGCGATGGATGCCGGCGCCTTCGGTTTTTCCCTCAGTCTCATGCGTCAGCATATTGGTTGGCAGGGAAAACCCCTCGCCACCCGCCTGGCCAGCGAGGAAGAGTTAGCGGCCTACTCCGGAGTGCTTAAGGATCTGGACCGGGGGATCATTCAACTAGCGGTGGTCAAGCAGATCGGTCATCTGGGTCAGGAGGAGTACGACGTTCTTGACCGGCTGTTAACGGCAAGCAATCGGCCCATCTCCTGGCTGGCGGTGATGAATCGGGCCGACGATCCGGATGCGGCACCCAACATGCTTAAAAAAGCCGACCCTTTGATCAAACGGGGAGCCATTCCCCAGGTCCTCAGCCGACCGCTCACCGCCGAGTTTAGTCTGGACAGTAACCCACTGATTCTGGCAGACACTATCGCCGGACAAACCCTGTTTAATCGCCCCGTCGATGAAATAATCCCCTATTGCAAAGATCCCGCCTTTCGCCAGGAACTGCGAGAAGATATGGACAGGGGTTCTATTTTTTCCGGTCAATTTCCGTCAACACTGGTTCAGCACGTGAATAACCCCGCGCTGAAAAAGTACGAGGGCAGAACCATTGGAGAGATCGCGGAGGAGCGAGACACCGACGCCTTCGATACTTTTTTTGATCTCTCTCTGGAAGACGATCTGGCCATGCGTTTCGTCGGTGCCGCGGCGAACAACGACTGGGAGCGAATTCCCGAGTTGATCAACGACCCCCGCACCATGATCGGTCTGGCCGACGGCGGCGCCCACTGTGACATGCTCTGCGAGGCCGGCTACGCTACCTTCATCCTCGGCTACTGGGTGCGGGAGAGAAAGGTCATGAGTCTGGAATTCGCCATCAAACGCATCACTTCAGAACCCGCCGACATGTTTGGCCTGAAAGACCGCGGCCGACTCAAGGTGGGCAATCCGGCCGACATTGTCATTTTCGATGAACAGACCATCGGCTCGGGCAAACCCACCACCCGCTATGACCTGCCCGCTGGCGCACCACGGCTCTACGCCGAGGCTCAGGGCATTGAACGGGTGATTGTTAATGGCCGGTCCATCTACATTGATGGCAAACCCACCGGCATCCAGAGCGGTCAGGTGCTGCGGTCGAGTCAGTACGCCTAGCCTCGATTTATCGGGGGGTTAGTTGATCACTGACTGATTAGCGCTGTATGCGCCGGAATTACGGCGACAGTTCGGTAATGGCCACTTACTCAACCCGGTACCGGAAACCCGGTATTCGTGGCCGTAATCCCCCCGTCCACCACTAGTGTCGTTCCATTGATATAAGAGGCCCCCGCCGAGGCCAGAAACACCGCCGGATGCGCCATCTCCTCGGGCTCTGCCATTCTTTGCATGGGCGAAAGGTTACCCAGCTTTTGCATTTCGGCGGGCATTCGCTCCAGGTACCCTCGCGCCCTTGGTGTCAGGGTAAAACCCGGGCAGATGGCATTGGTACGAATATTATCTTTGGCGAAATCTGCACCCATGCTGCGGGTCAGCTGAATGACTGCACCTTTGCTCGTCGAATAGGCCGCGTCCCTTGGGCTGGCAATCACACCCATGATCGATGCGACATTGATAATCGCCCCACCACCGCGCTTGCGGATTTCCGGAATGACGTACTTTGAGCAACGCGAGACCGAACGAACATTGGTCTCCATGATCAGATCCCAGTCCTCTTCTTCGGATTCCTCGACATCTTTAAACAGGTTAGTACCGGCGACGTTAAACAGGACGTCGATTCCCCCCAGTTCGGCGACGACCGCGGGCACCATGGTCTTAATCGCCTCAATATCCGTGACGTTCAGGCCAATGGCTATCGCATTGGCTCCCTGATCCCTTGCCGACTGGGCGGCCGCCTCGGCTGTGGCAGGATCAATGTCGATTACTGCAACCTGACCTCCTTCTGCTACCCAAAGGTCAACGATGGCCCGGCCAATGCCGGCGCCCCCGGCGGTGACGACGGCGACTTTATTCTCTATCCCTGAATAACTCATGCTCCCTCCCGTTGAGCAAGCACCTGACAACCCTCACATCATTTCTGTCAGGTAATCACCTGTTATTTAAGGTTTTTATAATTGATCAGCTACTCAACAAGTTAGCTCAGCACCGCCCACACCACCCGAGCAAGCATGCTCCAGACAATCAGATAACAGGGAATGGTGACAAAATAGACGGTGGAGGGCTGCATGTTGACCAGCCGTTTACCCAGTAGTAGCGGGTAGAAAAACCGCAACGCTACATAAGCCGCGCCCAGAAAGGTCGCCTGGGTGGGCGAGACAAACACCGCGAATAACCAGAAAGAACCAAGAAACGGACCCATCTGCTCCAGAGTATTGGCCACCGCTCTATCGGCCGCCAGCATCTCTTCGTCCTGACCAAAATAGCGATCAAACACCTTGCCCTGCGCCTGATACTCCGCCTGCAACCGGTATTTGGTCTGTCGCTGAATGGCAATGAGCAGGTAATACCAGAGTAAAAAATAGCCGACGGTAACCAGGGCCGGGCCCTGGAGGGCGTTAATATCGATTGTTGTCATGGTTCTTCCTCCATTAATTAGCAGGAAACCCGAAAATACTCACCGCATTGTCGTGGACCATTTTTCGGGTATCCGCATCGGCGATTCCGGCAAAATCGTAGGCGATCTGCTTTCTTGAAAACGGCCATACCCCTTCCGTATGGGGGTAGTCAGATCCCCAGAGCAGAGTATCGGCATGAACAAAGTCCCGGGTTAGCACGCCGGCCCGGTCATCTTCAAAAGTTGCGGCGAAATTGCGTTTGAAATAAAAACTCGGCGGCTGGGGTAACCTGGGTTCCATCCACTCGGCCCCGACGGACCATTGCTGGTCTGCATACTCAAGTGCTGCCGCTATCCAGCCGATGCCGCCTTCCGTAAGCACCCATTTCATTGTCGGGAAGCGCTCGGGAGCGCCGCCCCAGATAACCTGCTGCAGGGTGATATTAAAATCGAACCGACCACCGCAAACGATAATTGCCCCGGCGCCGGGACCGCGAAACCGGCCAAAAGTCTCCTGGCCACCGCCAACATGCAGTGCACAGGGCATCTTTAACGCCTGCAATCGCTCCCACAGGGTGTCCCATTCGGCCAGGTTATAGGGTCTATCCGGCACCACCACCGGCAGAGTAACGCCCGTTAATCCCAGTTTTTGCGCGCGCTCCGTTTCGTCCGCAGCCGCACCCAGGTCGCCTACCGTGGGCAAGATGGCCATTCCTTTCAGACGCTGCGGATAGGCACCACAAAATTCTGCCAGCCAGTTGTTATAGGTCTGACAGGCTGCCAACTGGTAGTCAGGATCGGGAGCCAGGGCCATGAACAGCCCCAGCCCCGGATAAATCAGTTCACCCGCGACGCCATCAATATCCTGATCTTTCATCCGCTCGTCGGGGTCGTAACAACCAGGCCGGATAGACTCATCGTAACGGTAGCCTTTCGGTTTCGGTATCTCGATCCCTTCTGCCTTGAGATCCGCCATGGGCCCCTCAAACGCCAGCGGTCGAGGCCGCATGCCGTCGATGACAAAATAATCGCCGGTCTCATCCAGGCTTTCGATACGGGGTGCCCGATCTCGCCATTTGGTGTCCATGCGACTGGTCCAGAGATCGGGTTGTTCCAGAATATGGGAATCGGCAGAGAGTATTCTCTGCTGATAGGGTTCACGGATACTGTCGTAACGATCATTCATGGATTCCTCCTCCCGCTAAACCGGTGCGAACCCAAACAGGCGCCTGGTATTGCCATGCACCAGTTGGACGAGTTCGTCCCTCGGCAGATGACCCAGGGTACGGCTGACCTGGGCCCGATAATTCTCTGAGGTCACACTCTTTGGCGCCGCCGCCCATAACTGATTGGCAGTGCCCGTAATTTCCCGGGTAGCGACGCCAGGACCATCTTCGTTAAAGGTGGCATGAAACTGCCGCAACCAGTAATCGACCGGGGACTGTTCCAGCCGCGGTTGCATCCAGCCTTTGTGGTCATTCCACCAGTGGTTCATCAAATTGATTTGAGTGGCAACCCAGCCGGTGCCACTACCGACCAGTCCCCATTGCAGTTCTGGGAAGCGCATGACGGCCCCGCCCCACACCAGCATCTGCAGTACTTCATTAAGCTCATACTTGCCAGTACTGAGCAATATACCGGCCGCGCCGGGACCCACGGGGGCCAGAGCCGCGCCCTCCTCTGCCCCCAGATGAAATGAGCAGACCAGACCTGATTCCTGCAAAACGCCCCACAACTCATCCCATTCCGGTGCGTTGTAGGCATTAACCGCATTACGAGCCGGCAGTATTACGCCGCTAAGCCCTATTTCTGCAGCCCGTTTTGCCTCGGCAACAAGCGCATCCATGTCCGCTCTTGCTGGCAGCAGCGCCATGGCCTTTAATCGAGAGGTGTCCTGGCGGATAAAATCCGCGATCCAGTCGTTATAAACCGCACAGGCTGCCTGCTGGTAGTCACCATCTGGGGAGGTAAAAATAAATGCCCCCAGTGTCGGGTAGAGCACTTCCCCGTCAAGACCCTGGTCAATCTGTTGCTGTAAACGAAATTGCGGCGAGTGACCATCACCATAGCGAAACGGTTCACCGGGGTGCAGCGCGGTGCCAATACGACTTAACTCCGCAAAGGCGCCATTTAGTTTGAGCGGCCTGGGGGTTGCGCCCTTTATCAGCAGCTGGTCTCCATAGTCACCGCCTGGGTCGATGCGCGGTGCATCAGCTTGCCAGTGGGACGCCATGCCCTGCTGCCAGAGCGCTGGCGGCTCCTGCACCGTGGATTGCGCCGACAGCAGTGGCCCCTGATATTCCTCCATGTACCCCCTCCAGGCTTATTTTTATTCTGCTGGCCTAGCGCCAGCACGCTCTCTCTACTTATTCCCTTCTGCTCGCTCCACTCGATAACTATTCCGTGAAAAACCGGGGCAATTCTTTTCGGAGAATAGCCCCGGCTGCTGCTTTACCGCAAGCCCTGATGTTTAAGCGACTAGCCGTACGCCACTTCCACTGGTCGGAGGACCAGAAAGATGATCACTCGGGAAACTCGGCTTCACGGCGACAAACGCAAGTGACAGAGATCTGATTGCGAAATTAACCAACACTGAAGATAGGTAGCCCGGACGATCGATACACGCTTATCGGTTAATCAAAGCCTCCTCAATCCAGGTCACTGGCGTCGTGTCGCTCTGGTAATTGATCTTCTTCGGGGCCCCAGGTTCTGTTAACTCGCAGACCACGCTGCACCGCGGGCCGTTCGCTTATCTCCGTCGCCCAGCGCACCACGTGGGTGTAAGAGGTGACATCAAGGAACTCGGCTGCCTCATAAATGTTATTGAGCACCAGATTGCCGTACCAGGCGTAGTTGGCAATATCCGCAACGTTGTATTCGTCCCCACACAGGTAACGTCGTTCGGCAAGATTGCGATCCAGCACATCAAGCTGGCGTTTTACTTCCATCGTAAAACGGTTAATCGGGTATTCGAATTTCTCCGGCGCGTAGGCATAAAAATGGCCGAAGCCGCCGCCCAGATAAGGCGCACTGCCCATCTGCCAGAATAGCCAGGACATGCACTCGGCCCGTACCGAAGGCTCAGTGGGCAGAAAGGCTGCAAACTTTTCGGCCAGATAGACCAGAATTGCCCCCGACTCAAACACTCGGGTCGGCGGTGAAGTGGTGGTATCAAGCAACGCCGGAATTTTAGAGTTGGGGTTCACCGCCACAAAACCGCTACCGAACTGATCACCTTCCATTATTTTGATCAGGTGGGCATCGTATTCCGCGCCCTGTTTACCTAGCGCCAGCAACTCCTCCAGCAACACCGTTACCTTGACTCCGTTGGGCGTCGCCATTGAGTAAAGCTGTAGCGGATGTTTGCCAACTGGCAGTTCTTTATCGTGGGTGGCTCCAGAAATCGGACGGTTGATATTGGCAAACCTTCCGCCACTTTCTGCCTCCCATTTCCAGACTTTCGGCGGGACATAAGGCGTGTTCTCGGACATGATCGGTTCTCTTCGATGGTGAATAGATAATTATGAAGGGTAACAAAAAGTGGCGCCGCCGCACCTTCAAACTAAGACCGACCGCCAACTCCGTGCCCGCCGACTCGGTCTAAGACTCATTTTCTACAAAGAATCTGGCAAAGCGTAAAAAATGCAGCGTCTGTTCGATCACCAGCGGCTTTTTCATAATAAAGGGATGGCTGTGGGGAACCACCAGAAAATCGCTCATGCCTTCGAGTCTGGCGCGCTCGATGGCCACTTTGCCATCATCCGGGCCGGGTATTAGTGTCGACAAAATTAAATTGATCGATCGATCACCGGTAATAATGCCTAATTGAAAACGAGCCGGCCCCAGGCGGTTAGGCACACTGTCATGATCGGTCCCCAATTGCTGCCCGGCTGGCCCGTTAAGCCACCAGAACCCGGGCATGTCACCGAGCTTATCAACGGTCTCGCTGCCCTGGTTGGGCGGGCTGAGCATGACGACTCGGCCGAGCTTGTCGATTTGATTCGCTGACAGATAGTAACGAACCAGAATCCCGCCCAAAGAATGGGTAACAAAATGGATCTGCCTCGCCGGTTCAGGGCGATCGCAACCGTCAAGCGCACTTTTTATCGCCACATCTGCGAGCTGCTCGATCGGCTGCTCGCGGGAGGGGTAGTCCTGGTTAACTACCCGGTATCCCGCCGCTTTCAGTGCGGCTTCCATGGTCGCCATCGACCGGCTGGTACGTGCCAGGCCGTGGAGCAGAACGACGCACTCATCCCTCAGATGCGATGAAAAATCACCTGCTCGGACGGTGGCGGCCAGCAACGGCTGCATCGCTAAACCGATGACCATCGTGAGACAAACCATTGCTCGGCTTATCAACATTTATCTTTTACCGTCGCTCGATAAAAAAAGGCGCGAATCCTATCGATTCGCGCCTTTGATATTAACCTCGCCGTATCCGCCGAGGCGGAGAAGTGTCAGGCGAAACGCCGAATCACCAGGTTGATACGGTCTCTCATTTTGGTGGTGTAGGGCGGCTTGAACAATCCGAGAGGATTGAGGCCCCATTTCTGCACCGCTACGGCTTTCTGGTTAGTGAACTCAAGAAACCCGTAGTAGCCATTGGTTTTACCCACCCCACTGTTATTCACTCCGCCAAAGGGCAGGTGGGGATTCATCCCGTGGATCATCACATTATTGACACTGGTACCGCCGGCGGAGGTAGCATGCAACACCTTGTCTGCCGTGTTTTTTAACTTGCTGAAAACATAGAGCGCCAGGGGTTTAGGTTTGGCGTTAATGTAGTTCAGCGCATCTTCCAGCTCGGTATAGGTGACCATCGGCAGGACCGGGCCGAAGATTTCCTCGTCCATAATTTTGGCATCGCGAGCCACGTTTTTTAACACCGTCGGTTCGATAAAGTTATCGTCGCCGTTCTCTTTACCGCCAACCGCAACAGTCGCACCACTGGTCTTAGCGTCGTTAATTAACGATGAAATCCGCTGGTAATGTCGGTTATTAACAATACGCCCATAACTGTCGCTCTGCTCGACGGAGGGAGCGTGTTGCAGCCAGTTCTCATCAACAATTTCTTCAAAGGCGTTGATCAATCCCTGCTGCTGGGATTCATGGACCAGGATGTAATCCGGGGCTACGCAGGTCTGACCACAATTGAGAAATTTACCCGCCGCTACGCGTTCGGCGGCCTGTCGAACATCGGCGCTTTCATCGACAATAACCGGCGACTTGCCCCCCAGCTCCAGGGTAACGGAGGTGAGGTGTTTCGCGGCGGCGGCCATCACCACTTTGCCGATTTCAGGATTGCCGGTATAAAAAATATGGTCATAAGGCTGTTCAAGCAGTTTCTCGGCAACGCTCGCATCGCCCTGAAACAGGGCAACTTCCTCTTCGTCAAATATCTCTCTGACGATTTCATCCAGCACCTTGCATATCTGCGGTGTCATCTCCGACGGCTTGAGTATGGCCGTACAGCCCGCGGCGATAGCGCTCACCAGAGGAACAAAAGTGAGAAACACCGGGTAGTTCCAGGGCGCAATAATCAGCGACGAGCCTTTCGGTTCAGGAAATAGAATCGAGTCAATGCCCGTCATGTTAATGGGTGATTTGACCTTCTGCGGTTTCATCCATTTTTTCAGATTTTTCATGGCAAAGTTAACCGCCGCCACGACCGGCATTACCTCACCCAGTAACACCTCAACTTCAGGTTTTTTAAAATCGGCATAGGCGGCCTCAATGATCTGCGGCTGATGAGCCTGAACCGCATCCTTTAACTTCTGAAGTTTGGCCAGCCGCTGCTCATAGGTACTCTCGCGCAACTCAATCTTGCGGATTTGTTGCAGCGCAAAGATGCGTTCGATTTCGTCGCTGGCCTGGTCATTAAGTTGAAAATCTATCACTGCACTCATGGTCTCTCCCTCACGGTGGTGGATGAATCTAATCAAGACTGACAAGAGCGAACCCGTTGGACAGTATCGCCCTTAAACGGTCGCTGCAAGAAGAAAAAAGCCGGGAATACTCCCGGCTCCAGTTACTCCCTCTCCCTACTTTTTCTTTTTATAATTTTAATTCGTTAATAGACCCTGACCGTTACATCCAACGTACTGCAAAATCGATAAAGCGTTCCATACCCTTCCCAAACGGCGGTCGCACCAGGGACTGCAGGGAAATGCGGCTCTGTTTCAGTACACTTTTTGCATGAGAGAAGGTTTTGAATCCCTCATCGCCGTTATAGCTACCGATACCGCTGGTGCCGACACCACCAAAGGCCAACCCTTCGTGCATAACGTGGAACAGCACATCATTGACACAGGCTCCACCAGACAGGGTGTTTCGCAGTACTTTCTCGGTCCGGTTACCGTTGTAATCGAAGTGGTAAAGCGCTAGCGGATGTGGATGCTGATTGACGTAATCGACGGCTTCGTCGATTGCCTGATAAGTTTTCAGCGGCAGGATAGGACCAAAAATCTCTTCCTGCATCACCGTCATATCGTCGTTCACGTTCAGTAGAACGGTCAGCGGGAAAATTCGGCTCCCGTCAGGAATGGGCTTATCACCGGGGTTAATTTCCACCACGGTTGCACCCTTGGCACGGGCATCCTCAACGTGGGCTTTAAGCCGACCATAGTGTCGGTCATTTACCACCCAGGTGAGGTCCGGGTTTTCAGCGTAGTTAGGGTAGGCCGCTTCGATGGCCTGGCGCAGGGCATCGATCATCGCCTGCTGCTGTTCTTCTTTTACGAACAGATAATCCGGGGCGATACACGCCTGACCGGCGTTGAGCATTTTACCCTGCGTGATTCTTTCAGCCGCCAGGTCAAGGGGGAAATCCTCCGCGATGATGGTGGGCGATTTACCGCCGAGCTCCAGGGTAACCGGGGTCAGGTGTTCACTGGCCGCGCGCATCACCTTTTTACCGATCTGGGTGGAGCCGGTGAAAATAATATGGTCAAACGGTAATGCGGTGAACTGACCGGCGACTTCGGCATCACCGTTGATTACCAGTACCTCATCGGCATCAAAAGCCTGCTCAACAATACTTTTGATTACCTCAGCCGTTTTAGGACAAAACTCGGAAGTCTTGACCATCGCCCGGTTACCGGCAGACAGCGCGCCAATCAGCGGGGACAGGGTCAACAGCACCGGCACGTTCCAGGCACCGATAACGCCCACCACCCCTTTTGGCTGGTAAATTACCTGGGCTTTGGCAAACATAAACTGCGGGCTGAAGTGCGCTTTTTGCGGCTTCATCCAGCGGCGCAGATTTTTACGGTTGTGACGAATTTCACCAAGCAGGCCAACCACATCCGCCAGCAGAGTTTCGTGCCGAGACCGATGACCGAAATCGCTCTCAACCGATTCAACGATACGCTCTTTATGATCAACGATCGCTTCGCGCAGCCTGGCCAGATTATCGAGGCGGCGCTGGTAGCCTGGCGCACCCTGCGCTAAAAAAGCCTGCTGCTGCGCAGCCAGCAAGGGCATGAGCGGATTATCACTGTTGATATCGACGTTACTAAGCGCAAGGCGGTCAGGCTGATTCATGATGAACTCCTGAAATACTCAACCCGGAGAAACGGGCTACTGGGACCAACTGATTCGATAAAGGTGCTCAGTCTATGCAAACCGAACGGTCGTTTACAAATTTTTTCGCAGTTTTGTAACAATTAAATGGTAATGATCCGAACCTTTACCTCGGAATCGCTAATAAATCACCACTGAGCGGATGCTCTCACCGGCGTGCATAAGCTCAAAAGCCTGATTAATTTCTTCCAGCGGCATGGTGTGGGTGACCATCTCGTCAATCTTGATTTCACCGCTCATATACCGATCAACAAACCCGGGCAGCTCTGTCCGTCCTTTGACACCACCAAACGCTGACCCCCGCCAGACACGGCCGGTGACCAGCTGAAACGGCCGAGTGCTGATTTCTTTGCCAGCATCGGCAACACCAATAATGACGGACTCACCCCAGCCTTTATGACAACACTCCAGAGCTGCTCGCATTACTTCGGTATTGCCGATGCACTCAAAGGAGTAATCCACGCCACCATCGGTGAGGTCGATAATCACCTCCTGGACAGGCATCGGGTGATCAGAGGTGTTAATACAATCAGTGGCCCCCAACTGGCGAGCAAATTCAAATTTTGCCGGATTGGTGTCGATGGCCAGTATCCGTTCGGCACCCGCCATCACCGCACCCTGTATTGCGCTTAGCCCTACCCCGCCAAGACCAAATATAGCGACGGAGGAACCTGCCTCGACTTTTGCCGTCTTGATGACGGCGCCGATACCGGTGGTTATACCGCAGCCCAGCAGACAGACCTTGTCCAGCGGCGCCGCCGGATCGATTTTGACCAACGAAATTTCGGGCAGCACCGTGTACTCGGCGAAGGTAGAGGTTCCCATAAAATGAAACAGTGGCTTGCCATCCAGCGAAAACCGACTGGTTCCATCGGGCATGACACCCTGCCCCTGGGTAACCCGAATCGCCTGACATAAATTCGTTTTCCCGGATCGACAGAACTTACACTCTCCGCATTCCGGGGTGTAAAGCGGAATCACGTGGTCACCCGGCCTGACGCTGGTCACGCCACTGCCAACCTCCACCACCACGCCGCCACCTTCGTGGCCGAGAATGGATGGAAACAGCCCCTCCGGATCAGCGCCTGACAAGGTATAGGCATCGGTATGGCATACACCGGTGGCCACCAGCTGCACCAGTACCTCGCCGGCCTGGGGCGGCTGCAGGTCTACCTGCTCAATCACCAGGGGTTGCCCGGCCTTCCAGGCCACGGCGGCACGTGTCTTAATCATCGTCCAGGTCTCTCTTTTTTGCCACGGTCAGGCTCAGTTTTCAGCACTCATCAAAAAATTGAGCTCCGCCATTACGCCGTTTGGATCGGCAACAAACACCTGATGAAAATCCATCTCGGCGATAATGTTTTCACCAAATTCCAGATCAGCAGCCCGCAGTCGCGCTAACAAGTCGGCCAGACCAGTGGCGCGAAACGCAATGTGATCGAGCCCCCGTTGATACCCGGTAACCTGTTCACCTCGCAGCGGCACGCCCGCCAGATCCTGATGGTAATTTTCATTCACTTCAATCAGGTGAATAATCGGCTCATCATTGGCGTAGAGCCAATAGCCCGCCACCGGCAGTTGTGGCCTGGGCCCTACTTCCAGTCCCAGAATCTCGGTGTAGAAATGCCGAGTAGCCTCCAGTTCTGTGGTACGGATTGCGCAATGCTCAATTTTCTCCATCGCCATCGGCCTGCCCCTCCTGTTATCTACCGCTATTATCAACGCTGGCTATTTAGACATACCCACCCACAAACAACCTCTCTCGGGCGCCATTATTTTCCGCCCCCCGCCACGAACGGAGGCCGCGCGAACCAGACCATGATCAATAGCGGCGGGATCAGAAAACTAATCATGTAAAAAATATCGTTCATCCCCAGCAGGCTCGATTGCTGCCAGATAGCAAACTCTGTCAGGCCGTGCCCGATGCTGCCCTGCTGAGCAATCACACCGGCGCCATTCACGCCATGATTGACCACGTCCGCCTCGGAGATGGTCTCGGCCAGCCGGGCATGGTGAAATATTTCACGCCGTTCCCAGGCAGTGATACCAATGGAAGCACCAACACTGCCGGCCAGCGTCCGGGTGAAATAGAACATACCGGTGGCGCTGGCCATGCGTCGCTGCGGAATATTTGATAAAGCGATGGTTAGCAACGGGACAAAAAACAGACCTAATCCGGCGCCCATAATCATCCTCGGCCACGCCAACTCCCAGGGGGTCGCCTGAACGTTAACCAGGGAGCTCTGCAATAATCCCAGCCAGAACAGGAAGAAGCTCACCGTGAGCAGGTATTTCAGGTTCATCTGCGCCAGAAAACGCCCGACAAAGGGGGTCAGGATCATGATGAAGATGCCAAAACTGGCGGTGGTAACCCCAGCCCAGGTCGCCGTGTAACCCATACGGGTTTGCAACCAGAGCGGGAACATCACCATTGAGGCGAACAATCCCGCCCAGGTGAGACTGGTTGCCATGGTGCCGATGAAAAAATTCCGGTCTGCGAACAATCGGATATCGATCACCGGGTGTTCATCGCCAAGTTCCCAGATAATCAGATAGGTAACCACGACCACCACCACCACCGCCATCGCCACAATGACGGCACTGTTCAGCCAGTCCAGTTCCCGGCCTTTATCCACCAGTACCTGCAAGAAGACCACCCCGATCACCAGCAGCAGTAGTCCTATCCGGTCGATGGGCAGGGAAACTCGTTCGGTCTCGTGATTGCGCAAACTGAACCAGACCAGCAACGCGCAAAGAATTCCCAGCGGAATATTAATGTAGAAAATCCACGGCCAACTCCAGTTATCGGTGATCATGCCGCCGATAATCGGCCCGGTGAGTGGGGCCAGGGTCACCGTCATCGACACCACCGCCATGGCCATGCCTTTCAATCGTTCCGGAAAATGATGCAGGAGTATGGCCTGCGACAGCGGTAGCATGGGTCCGGACACCAGGCCCTGAACAATGCGCCACAGAATCAGCGAGGGCAGATTGGTGGACATGCCACAAAACAGAGAAGCCAGGGTGAACAGAATGGCTGACCCGACAAATAACCGCACCTCACCAAACCGCTTGGCCAGCCACCCGGTGAGTGGTAACGCTACCGCATTGGCCGCGGCAAACGAAGTGATCGCCCAGGTACCTTGAGTCGATGAAGCCGCCAGATCGCCCGAGATATTCGGAATCGAAACATTAGCGATGGCAAAATCGAGTGAAACCAGAAAGGTGCCTAATCCGAGACCGATGGTCATCATGACCATCTGGTTGCGGGTGAGCGCTGTTTCG
>Ga0070726_10001773_pt1 | contig 20754 bp, 17 predicted proteins | sample tdAd471_FD_67275 | JGI IMG/M metagenome (GOLD analysis project Ga0070726, IMG submission 67275) | Marine sediment microbial communities from the Atlantic coast under amendment with organic carbon and nitrate - tdAd47.1 | ecosystem: Environmental > Aquatic > Marine > Coastal > Sediment | place... | reverse complement strand
CGCGTACTTCCGCTTTGTAGGTACCCAGACTCAGCCCGCCCTGAGCGCCCCCGACCCGATCTACGCCCACGACGGCTACCTGCCGGCGATCGGTGACTATCCGTGGATCCTCGGCGGACGCGACGTGTCCACACCGTCGGAGCGGGTGCTCTCGATCTATCAGGCCGGCGGCTTCTTCGAGAACTGGACCGTGGAGGACCTCGAGCGCCTGTACCGAGAAGAGGGCATCCAGTTCGCTGAGGGCCCGCTCGAAGAGGGCGACAACCGGCACGATTCGTACCGCCACATCCTCGAAGGCGGCAAGGTGCTCGCGACGCCGAACCTCAACACGCTCGGCGCCAAACTGCTGTTTTCGACGCCCCACCCGCCCTATCAACCCGTCGGCGAACGCGTCCGCGAACTCGCCAAAGCCATCCGAACCCTCGGTCCCGACGCAACCGCGCGAGACCGAGCCGAGTAGACCACGATGGCGCCCCACGCCAGAAAGGACTCCCGTCCATGAACCGCAACAGAATCATCGCCGCGATGGCGCTGCCCGTTCTCGCGCTGTCCCTCGTTGCCTGTACCGCTTCGAGCGATCCGAGCCCGAACGCCGGCCTGCTCGACCCCGTCCCGGCGCCGGCGAACAATCCGCAGGTCTCGCTTGGCAGCCCCGAACTGCAGCAGTTGCTCGGCTTCGAGCCCGGAATATCCGAGCGTCGCAACGGCCTGCTCCACGTCGCCGTGCCCATGCGCAACCTGACCAACAACCGGTATACGCTCGACTATCGATTCGTCTTCTACGACGAGAACGGCATGGAGGTCGGCCCCCAGATGGGCTACAAGGAGATCATCCTCGACCCGAAGGAGCAGCGGCGCCCGGCGACCAATGCTGCCGACGGCCGCGCTGTCGCCTACCGCCTGCACGTCAAGTGGGCCAACCGCTGAGCCGGCGGCACGCTCAGAGACGCCCGACCTTCGGCATGGGCCCGACAAGCGGGCGCAGCCAGTCGCGGAACGCGTCGGTCACGTTATTGCCCGACTTCGCGATGAACTCGTCGGGCATGTGGCGCGTCTTCGCCGCCACGGCGCTCAGGTCGACTCGCTTCATGCCGCTCTTGTAGGGATCGTTGCTCGTGCGCACGATCGCGATCGACCCGTCCAGGTCGCCGCTCTTGGCCAGCCCCGCGGCGAACCGCCCCGCCTGACGCGCCTCCTGCTGATCGACGGGGCTGGGATCCGGCCAACAGCGCTGCGCGTAGCCGAGCGTGTCCGCTCGAACGCGCGGCACCTTGCCTCCGACGGGCTTGAGCTTCTCCTTCAGCAGGCTGGCGAGCTGATCGCCCAGCGCTCCCGAGCCCGAGAGCTGAACATTGCCATGGGCATCGGTCTGCGCGTTCTCGATCAGTTTCGCGCCGATCGCCGTCCCATCTTCGTCCTGGATGCCCTCGCTGACCGCGATCTGGCACCGCCCGTGCTTGCTCATCGCCTGGTCGACATCGGTCACGAACTTCTCCAGCGAGAAGGTTCGCTCCGGCACATAGACGTAGTGGGGGCCGTCCTGCTCGCGCCCACGCATCAGAGCGGCGGCACCGGTCAGGAAGCCAGCGTGCCGACCCATGACCACATTGATCTTCACCCCCGGGATCGAAGCGTTGTCCAGATTGTCGCCCATGAACGCCATCGCCACGTACCGGGCCGCCGAGGCGTAGCCCGGCGTGTGGTCGTTCTCCATCAGGTCGTTATCCACGGTCTTGGGCACGTGGAAGCAGCGGAGTTCGTACCCGGACTGGTTGGACAGTTCGTTGACGATCCGGCAGGTGTCCGACGAGTCGTTGCCGCCGATATAGAAGAAGTAGCGGATGTCCAGGTCGCGCAGGGTCGCGAAGATGCGGGCGCAGTAGTCGGCATCCGGCTTGTCACGGGTCGAGCCGAGCCCCGCCGAGGGCGTTCCGGCCACCAGATCGAGCGTTTCCTGTGGCGTATTCGAGAGGTCAACAAAGTCCTTGGCGACCATGCCGCGCACGCCGTGCCTGGCACCGTAGATCTTGCCGATCTCGTTCATGCCCTGCAGGCCCTCGACCACGCCGACCAGCGACTGATTGATGACCGCGGTCGGGCCGCCCGACTGGGCGACGACGGCGTTTCCTTTGATCGGGCCGCTGCTGGAACCGGCGTTCATGTCTGTGTGCTCCAAGAAATCATGGGGAATGGCGTGCTGAGCCCGTAGCCGCGTTCGAGGCCGCCCGGGACGGGGCATGGTACCCGATAGACGGCCGGCTCCGGCTCGGCGCGAACCGTGGGTCGGTACACTCATGGGCATGCCGACACGCTTCGACACCGCGGTTGCCTCCAAAGTGATCCCTCTGGTTTTCGTGCTGGTCGGTCTGCTTTGCGGCGGTTGCGCCAAGGACCCGGCCCCGTCGGCGAGTTTCCGGATCCCCGCCGCGGAGTACGACCAGTATTTCCATGCCGCCAAGGACGTCTTGCGCGATCAACACTTCGATCTCGAGCGGGTCGATGCCCGGGCCGGCGTGCTGACCACCAGGCCGGTGTCGTCGGCCGGCTGGGCCACCCCCTGGATTCAGCACGCGTCGACGATGGAGCAGTCAACCAACGACCTGATTCAGCGCAACCGCCGGATCGCGACCATCCGGTTCGCCCGGGTTTCCAGCACGACCAATGCGCCAAGCGCGGTCGATCCGGTCGCGTCCGACCTGAGGGACTTCGACGGGACGATCGAAGTCAGCGTGAACGTGATCATCGAGCAGGTCTACCGCGCTGGGCGCCGACTGTCTCCGGGATCGATCCGACTGACGACCTTCACTCTCGACCCCAGCGAAGACGGAGTCGGCCCAGCACAACTGCGGACCCGGGTCGTCGGGACCGACGCGCCGCTGAGTGCGCTTCTGGCCGAAGCGATCGTCACGAGCGCGCGAAACTAGGCAATCTGCGAGGCGAACCACCTGAAAAGGGGTGCATTTACCCCTCTAACGGGGAGATTGTTGCCCAATGATCGAAGATATCGCCCAAATACTGTAAGCCACCACGCGGTGACACTTGAGTGTCGGTGATACTAGTTCCATCGCTTCCGGGGATTTTAAACGCCGAGCCGGGTCGCCATCGGTCTCCCGGGCGGTCTCAGATTCTTCTTGAAGGGTTTCGATGATGATCTCTTCAAAGTTAACGGTCGCGCACCTTTCGCAATGCAGTCGTGTATCGGCGCGGGTCGCGCGCCTTCCCGGCGTCGCGACGCCGGATTGGTGCGAGGTTGCCGCAAAGACGCTGCTCCGCCTTTGTCCGGATTCCGTCGTGAGCGTGACGCTCGCCGATGGCGCGGCCGCGCCCGGTAGCCAAAGTGAGTCACTGTCTATCCTCGCCACGGGAGCCGCGTCCGACAGCCAGACCATGGCGTCCCATCGCATCCACCCGGACTCGGCAACGGATATCGGGTGGACGCTTTCTGATGCTTCGCACACGGGACCCGCGGGACTCCATCCGCGCGTCGCCAAACTCCGCGATCTGCCGTCATGGAGCAGGTGGCCGGTCACGGCTTCCGGGAAACGCTGGGCGAAACTGGGCATCCGGGAACTCCTGTGCGCCGACATCGCTGTCCCCAACGGTCCGAATGGGCGTGAACTGCTCATCGAGATCGGCTCACCGAACGCGATGCAGCGCTTTGAGCGCGGCGAGGTCGAGATGGTCAGTGCCGTCCTGCCGGTGCTGGCCGAGCGAGCCGCTCTGGCGTTCGGGGCGGACTTCTCGCAGACGCTCACCTCGCGCGAGCAGATGATCCTGGTCGAACTGGTCTCCGGGGCTTCGGTCCGCGAGATCGCCGAACGGATCGACCGGAGCCCCCACACCGTTCACGACCATGTGAAATCGCTCCATCGCAAGCTCAACGCCAGCAGCCGCGGCGAACTCGTGTCCCGCTACCTCGGGTTCCACGCGTCCAGCCCCGCGGCGGCGCGTCCGGATTCCCAGGCGCAGCCGCAGATCCAGACCCGCAAGGCCCGACCGATCACCACCGCTCACGCCTGATCGAACCGGTCGACGCCCGAGCTGAACCGACTACACTCCACGCGTGGGCGAAGATCGAGACCATCCCGACCTGCTGCGCGTCGCGAGGCAGCACGCGATCACAAGCCGGTTGTTCGGCGTCGATGTCATTCCGATCGCGCGCGAGCGAACCGGGGCGACCGTCGACACGCCGCCCAAACGGCCATCCGAGGCGACTCCGCGACCGAAGCCGGTGGCTGCATCGAGCCAGACGCCCGACTCCGCGAGCGCCAGATCGGACAAGCGGGCAGCGCTCGACGAGTTGCGAGCCCGGTACGAGGCCGAAAGCACGGTCGCGAAGTCCATCGAGGGCTGGAACAGGATCGTCTTCTCCGACGGCTCCCCCGACGCCGCCCTGATGTTCATCGGCGAGGCACCGGGCGCCGACGAGGACGCCAGCGGCGTACCGTTCGTCGGACGCGCCGGTCAGAAGCTCAACGAGATGATCAACGCGATGAAACTGGACCGCGAGGCCGAAGGGGCCCGCGGCGTCTACATCGCCAATGTGCTCAAAGTCCGCCCTCCGAACAACCGGACGCCCACTCCCGATGAGGCGATGAGTGACGGCAAGTTCCTTGAAGAGCAGATCCGCATCGTCGCGCCGAGGGTGATCGTGACGCTGGGCAAGCCGGCCGCCAATTACCTACTCCGGAACACAGATTCGATGGGCTCGATGCGCGGGGTGTGGCACGGCTTCGAGGGGATCCCGGTCATGCCGACCTACCACCCGGCGTACCTTCTCCGGGCCTACACACCGGAGAACCGACGACGGGTCTGGTCCGATCTGCAGAAGGCGATGATGAAACTACGCGAAGTCGGCGCGATCGACTTCTGAGCCGCTTGCGACGCGCAGCGCCACGATTCGTCCCCGCCGAGTGTCCCGAATCTGGGCAACAGAAAACGGGCTGTTTTCGCAACGCAAAACCCGCGAACCGGTGGAACCAGCGGTGCGTTCCGGTCGAACACATCCATGAGCGACCGGGTTTGCACAGGGATCCGCTCGCTCGCTGGACGGGCGGAATCACCTCACTCCAGGGCCGGCGACACTCTCTCGCGTCGAACCCCCAACAGCCCACTCCAGACCCCCACGAGGCCCGGCGTCAGGATTTCGATTCGGCGTCGGGCTTTTCCTTTGCGCGGATCGGCTTCGCACCGGGCCCGATACAATCGCCAGCGCGTGACCGACGCCGTATTCCTACAAGCGATGGGCCTGATTGTGGTCGCGGCTGCGGCCGTAATGCTTATCGGTCGCAGCTGGCGCGTTCCGTCCATCGTGAGTTACATGCTCGCGGGCCTCCTCATCGGTCCGGTGCTCGGGTTGCTTCCCAGCGCTGAAACAGGCACGACCGCTCCGGAGGAACTCTCGACGATTTCGGAGATCGGCATCGTCCTCCTGCTGTTCCTTGTCGGGCTCGAGATGAGCCTCAAGGAAATCCGCGAGGTCGGACCGGTCGCGATCATCGCGGCTGTTGGCCAGATGCTCGTCATGGGCGGGAGCGTCTTCGGCATTTCGATCGCGCTCGGTTTCGCTCCGGTCGAAGCGGTGATCCTGGCGATCGCGTTCGGCTTCAGCAGCACGGTCGTCGTCGTCAAACTCCTCGATCAGCGGGGCGACATCGAGTCGACCTACGGGCGCGTCGCCGTCGGCACGCTGCTCGTGCAGGACATCGCGGTCATCATCGTGCTGACGGTCCTCGCGGGCCTCGGCAACCTCCGCGACACCGGCGCATCTCCTGACCAGGGGGACGCCGGAGGGTCGTCGATGGACCTGGGTGCTCTCGCCGGCGGGCTCGGCAGCGCATTCCTCTTCATGGGCCTTCTGCTCGGCCTGACGCTGCTGGCTTCCAAGTTCGTGCTCCCCAAGTTGTTTTCGATCGTTTCCAAGTCTCCACGCGGCGCGATGATCTGGGCGCTGGCCTGGTGCTTCGTGCTCGTCGAACTCGCGCATGTCATGGGCCTTTCGGTGGAGATCGGGTCGTTCCTGGCGGGAGTCAGCCTCGGGCAACTGCCGCGGCGCAACGACCTTCGCCGCCGGGTTCGTCCGCTGATGAACTTCTTCATCGCGGTCTTCTTCGTGACCCTCGGTTCGGAGATCGAACTGGCGAAGGTTCAGGAACTCTGGCTCGCGGCGCTGCTGCTCGGCGCTCTCGTGATCATCGTGAAGCCTCCGGTCTTCTTCGTGCTTATCACGCGCTGCGGTTACTCGAAGCGGAGCGCTTTCGACGCATCGGTCTCGCTCGGTCAGATCAGTGAGTTCTCGCTCATCCTCGGCGCGGTCGCGATGAGCGTTGGTCTGTTCGGTGAGAGCGACGATGTCGTGTCGCTGCTCAGTCTTGTCGGGCTGTCCACGATCGTCGTATCCGTCGTGGTCATGGGTATGCGCGAACCGATATACCGAGCGCTGGACGGCGCCGGCCTGCTCGATCGATTCGACGCTTCCGGTCGTAAGGGGTCGGACGGGGGGCACCACGAGCGGCCGAGGGGCCACATCGTCATCGTCGGCATGAACTCGATGGGACGGTCGATCGCGCGTTCACTCGCCGAACGGGGCGAGCGGGTAGTGGCCATCGACACCGATCCGCACAAACTCGCGGGCTTGCCTGTCGAGAAGCGCCTCGGAGATATCTCGTACATGGACACGCTGGCCGACGCCGGGCTCGAACACGCCAAGCTGGCGATCAGCGCGCTCAAGATCGATGAGGCGAACAGACTGTTCGTGCACCGCTGCCAGTCGCTGGGTGTTCCGGTCGTCGTGCACGGGTTCGATCGATCCGTGCTCGACGGGCTCGAACGGCTCGGACCGGCGTACCTGATCAACTCCAAGGCCGCGTCAGACGAGCGTCTCGAAGAACTGATCTTCTCGGAGGATGGTCGGGCCGATGCTTGAGGTGATGCTCATTCTGCTCGCCGCGTCCGTGGCCATGGGGCTGTCGGTGCGTTTTCGCGTGCCGAGCATCCCGCTCATGATCGGGACGGGAATCGTGCTCGGCTCGCTGGGTTGGATGGGTTCGGTCGAAGACATGCAGAACACGCTGCTGCTCGGCATCGCGTTCCTCCTGTTCGTCGTCGGCTCCTCGCTGGATCTGCACGCCGTGGGCAACCAGAAGCGTGCGGCCATCGGGTTCGGCCTGGTGCAGATCGCGTTGCTCGGCGGCATCAGCGTCGGCGTCTCGATGCTTCTCGGTTTCGACATCCGCGCATCGCTCTACATCGGTCTCGCGATCGCCTCCAGCTCCACCCTGGTCGTCGTCACGCTCCTGCGCCGGCGAGAGCAGTTCTTCGAGTCCTTCGGGCGGCTGGCCATCGGCGTCGTGCTGTTTCAGGACGTGCTGGTGATCCTTATGCTCCCGGTGCTGATCGGTCCGACGGTTGAGGACTCGATCGCCGGCGTGGCATCGACGACCGCAATGCTCGGTCTCGCGTGGGTCTGCGCGCGGTGGTTGGTGCCGGCGATCGTGCTCCGACTCGAACGCGACGAGGAAGCGCTGCTGCTGGTCATGCTCGGGGTGCTCTTCTGCTTTCTGGGGCTGGCGTACTGGCTCGGCGTGCCGCTGGAGACCGGTGCGTTTCTGGCCGGTCTGGCGATGTCCCGATTCCCGGTCAGCGGGCTGGTCGGCGGCCAACTCGGTTCGCTTTCGGATTTCTTCCTCGCGGTGTTCTTCGTCACGCTCGGGGTGCTCTTCGGCACGATCGCGCCGGACCTCAAGACGTTCGAGGTGCTGTTCAACGGCGTGCTGCTCGCATCGATCCTGCTGCTCGCGCCGCTGCTGCTCGTGCCACTGGCCCGGCGCTTCGGTCTGACCACCAGATCGTCGATCGAGGTCACCAACCTGCTCGCGCAGTCGGGCGAGCTCAGTCTCGTGGTCGTGCTGCTCGGCCTCGAGCAGGGACATGTCGACGAGAGCGTGCTCGGAATGATCGTGCTGCTCACCGTCATCACCATGATGCTTTCGCCGCTGCTGTCCTCCGAACGCGTGACGTGGCGAATCATGCACCTTCTCCCGGGTGCGCGCCGTCGCGGCGTTAGCGTCGAGCATCGCGGTCATCTCGTCTTCATCGGCTGCGGCACCGCCACCCGCGGTCTCATCCGACGCGCGGTCGAGGCGGGCGAGAAGGTCGTCGCCGTCGACGACGATTCGGCGGTCGTGGAGGAGCTTTCGGGGTGCGGCGTCGAAGCCATCCGGGGCGACGGTGCCGACCCGTGGCTGTTGCGGCGACTCGGAGTCCGCGACGCGAAGCTCGTCGTTTCAACGATGCGTCGGGAACGAGACCACGAACGCCTGCTCCGGCTGGCCGCCGACAACACGCTCGTTGTCGTGCGGACGTTCGAGCGCGACGCCGCCGAGCGGCTGAGGTCGTTGGGAGCCAGGGTCATCTCCGAGTCGGACGAAGGAGCCGCGGCGTTCATCGCGTGGTTCGAGGACCACTTCGCTGATCAGCGTGCCGGCGCTTCCGATCCGGGCGATTGAGCGATCCGCTCCGTGTCATCGGTCGCCTCGAGCGGGTCCGACTCCCGCAGGCGCTCCGCCCGTCTCCCGACCGCACGCACCATGGCGCCGAAGATGAACAGATGGGCCGGGTACATCGCGTACCAGTAGAGGAACCCGGGCACGCCCTTGGGTTCGAATAACGCGGTCTGCGTGAGCAGCGTCTTTCCGTTCGGGTCGGACTTGTCCGGTTGGGTTTCCCACTGCAGCCAGGCCCGCCCGGGCAGGCGCATCTCCGCACGCAGGCGAAGAGACTCCGGCGGCTGGACCTTCTCGACCCGCCAGAAGTCCAGCGCCTCGCCCTCGTCGAGATCGAAGGGGTGACGACGCCCGCGTCGCAGCCCAGGACCGCCGATGAGCGAATCGAGCACGCCCCGGATCCGCCAGAGCCAGTCGAACGCCAGCCAGCCGACCTCGCCGCCGATCGAAGCGAACGCTCGATACACCTCGGCCTGCGAAGCGTCCACGGTGAAACGCCGAACCTCGCGGAACAGGCCTTCTTCGTCGGCGAGGTCGAGCGGGTCGTGGGCAACCATCGCGCCGGTCCAACGCGTCTCGACCATGTTCTTTTCCGTGCGCTGCAGGGCGCGTCGCACGGCGACTTCCGTGCTGAGTGGTTTCACTTCGGGGAACAGGTCACGGGCCTTGGCGGTGTCGGCGGTCAGCGGGCGGACGACTCCCTCGATCAGCGGCACCGCAAGGCGGTTCGGGATCGGTGTGACAAACCCCACCCAGCGTGCGGCCAGTCGCGGAGCCAGGAATGGTGTTGGCAGGATGACTCGCTTGGTCAGCCCGCGCACCCGCGCGTAGGTCTGCATCAGTTCGCGGAACGTCAGCCGGTCGGCCCCGATCGGCACGATGCCCGACGGCCCGGCATCCAGCGACGCTTCGAGGTACTCGAGCACATCGCGCACCGAGACCGGCTGCACCGTGTTCTTCACCCATCGCGGCGTGAGCATGACCGGCAGTCGCTCGGTCAGGTAGCGGACCATCTCGAAGCTCGCCGAACCGGATCCGATGATCGGCCCGGCACGGAACTCGGTCACGCGATCCGGCAGAAGTTCCGAGAGCACCCGGCCGGTCTCTGCGCGACTGCGCAGGTGGGGGGATGCCTGCTTGCCCTCTTCCTCTTCCGGCTGGATGCCGCCGAGGTAGATCACATGCCCGATGCCGGCCTCATTGGCCTTTGTGGCGAAGTTCCGCGCCGCGGTTTTGTCGCGCTCCTCGAAGTCGCCGCCGCCGAGCATCGAGTGGACCAGGTAGTACGCCGCGTCGTAGCCCTCGAGGTCGCCGGCGCTGAATGAGGACTCGTCGAGGAGGTCCGCCTGCACGATGCGGACACGCGTCCGATCGATCGTCGAGCCGAGCCGATCAGAGTCCCGCACGAACACGCCGACCTCGTGGCCCGCTTCGAGCAGGCCCGGGACGAGCCGTCCGCCGATGTAGCCGGTTGCTCCGGTAACGAGGATCCGCATGGCAGAGTCTATGCGAGCGAATCCGCTTGGCTCGGGTGCAACCCACGCGGATGGAAAGGGCCTGCAGTTCGCCAGTATCCTCATCAGGCTGATGCCAACTGATCCGCTCGCTCAACGACTCGCGCGGCTGGGCCGCCATATCCAAGGCGGCCCCCATTCGTCCGACTTGGTAGATCTTTCCACGCTGAGGGTCATCCGATCGCGAGGCGACAAAGCCGGCGACCTGCGTCTCTGGTCCGTAGAGTCAGACCAGACCATCGGCGCGTTCGCGTGGCATCGAAAGCGTCGGTCTTCAGTCTCGTTGATCGACTTCGCAGGCTTGCGGCTGCAAACGGCGGTGTACCGAACCGAGATCAGCATTACGAACTTGCAGGGCGAGGAGCATTGCGGGCGTGTCACGATCGGCAGCCGTCGAACGAAGGTGGAGCTTGAATCGCTGCTGTGGCCGAGGTACCTCTCGGCACGAGCAACGATCGGCGGCGAGTTCTCGGGCTTCATGAGATGTGAAGGCGGCGTGAAGCTCCCGATCCTGTTTGCTGCCGATGGCTACACGCTGCGAGATGTCCTTAAGACATTCGTTCCATGGCGCGCCCATCCGGACCCGGTGGAGATGTGGGACCGCATGACAGACTCGCCGCTCAAGGTGCAGCCAGAGCACGCCGCCAGCATGATCGCGATCTGGTTGCACGCGAGGACTTGCCTGATCGGAGGAATGCCCTTCGCCCAAGGTTATAGTCCTTCACACGGCGGCGAGGGAGTCGTTTCGCCCTCCCATTGAACCCAATCTTCACACGATCCGGACCGAATCCTCGCCGCCTGCTACCCTATCCGCCCGATGTCCACCACGATCCGACTCGAGAAGCTGTCCAAGCACTACAAGGCCCAGGTCCCCGGGGGCGGCGTCACCAAGGCCGTCGATGAGATCTCCCTCGAGATCCCCACCGGCCACCTGTTCTTCCTGCTCGGCCCCTCCGGCTGCGGGAAGACCACCCTCCTGCGCATGATCGCCGGGTTCATCGAGCCGACCGGTGGCAGGATCTTCTTCAACGATCGCGATGTCACCGGCCTCGCCCCGAACAAGCGCAACACCGGCATGGTCTTCCAGTCCTACGCCCTGTGGCCCCACATGAGCGTGGCCCAGAATGTCGGCTTCGGCCTGGGCGTGCGCAAGGTCAGCAAGCAGGAGAAGGACGAGCGGGTCGCCGAGGCGCTCAAGATCGTCCGGATGGACCCCTACGCCGAGCGCAAGCCCAACCAGCTCTCCGGTGGCCAGCAGCAGCGCGTGGCGCTCGCCCGGGCCCTCGTGGTCCGCCCCGATGTGCTCCTGCTCGACGAGCCGCTCTCCAACCTCGACGCCAAGCTCCGCCTCGAGATGCGCAGCGAGATCCGGCGCATCTGCTCCGAGACCGGCATCACCACTGTGTACGTAACCCACGACCAGAAGGAAGCGCTGTCGATGGCCGACGGCGTCGCGGTGCTCGATATGGGCGTCATCGCGCAGGTCGGCCCGCCCCGGTCGCTCTACCAGCGCCCGTCCTCGCGCTTCGTCGCCGACTTCCTCGGCGAGACCAACTTCCTGCACGCCGAGGTCACAGACTCCACGCGGACCGATGACGGGCGGGCTCTGTTGAAGCTGCACACCGATGCGGGTGATATCTCATCGACCGCGTTCGACGCCGCGAACCTGCCCGCCAAGGGCAATGTGACCTGCTCGGTCCGCCCGGAGGCGATGCGGATCGTCGAGCCGAAGACCCCAGGCGCGATCGAGGGCAAGATCGTCGAGACGATCTACCTCGGTGAGATGGCCCAGTACATCGTCGAACTGCCCGGCAGCACGCGGGTCAAAGTCTTCGAGCTGCACCCGAGTCACGTCGACGACACCGGCAAGACCCGCGAGCCGGCCATCGGCCTGCAGATCGATCCGAAGGATGTCGTGGTGCTGGCCGACTGAGGGTCAGGACCGCCTCACCAGATGTACTCGTACTCGTCTTCCGATTCGGCTTCGTCGCCGCCGCCTCTGATCTGGGGCAGGTCGATGCCGTATTCCTTCCAGTTCACCCGGCTGAGCGTTTCCAGCGTCGCGATGGTCGGGAGCAGCGCGACCGTACCGATGGTCAGCACGCTACGCAGCAGCGGCTTGCGTGATCGTACCCACGGCGCGAGCCAGACCAGTGCACCGATCGGCGCGAGCAGGTACGCCGCGCCCTGCCAGGCGTTGATGCCGCCCTGCCAGACCACGGCGTCGGCCCACAGCAGTCCCAGTACGAGCGAGACCACGGCAACACCGCCTCGGGCGATCGAGACTGGCTTGCGCAGCCACGCCAAGGCAATGACCGGCACCAGCGAGATCGCAAGGGCCACCGCGCCGTTGCCGACCGAGCCGTACGCGGCGTCGAAGATGAGCAGGGGGGCACTCGCGAGGCAGAGCCCGGCGATGATGATCACCGGCGTCGCTCCGCGCAGCCGAGAAGCGATGGACTCCAGCATGCTCCAGAAGACCGTGATCGCGAGCGCGAGACCGGCGATCCGCAGCGTGCCCTCGCCGATGTCCCATTGCTCGTTCACGAAGCGACGCCAGACAACGCCAGTGACCGCTGCGCCGCTGATCAGCAGCCGAAGCACAAGCAGCGCGGCAAGGGGGATTCGCACGACTGCCACGAGGAGCGCAAACAGTGTGATCCCGACGGTTGCAACGAATCGCCAGTCGTACGACGCGACCGGCGGGATCGACAGCTTCGGTGCGACACCGAAATGCGCGACGCCCGCCGCGATTCCCAGACCCAGCGCCCCGCCCCACCAGCCGCGAGGCAGGCGGTGCTTCGGGTCGCGGGTAGTCTCATCGGCGTCGTACAGCTCGTAGCGCATTGTGGCCCACGGGCGCCACGACGCCAGCGTGAACGCCAGCACGAGGAGCACGGGGATCGTGAAGCCGAAGACGATGATGTCGCGGTCGATGGGCATGCAAAGCCCGCCGCACGCTTTCGCGCACCGGCGGGTTGGAGGAGGAGAACAGAGAGTCTGGTGTGATCCAAGGCGGCGGACCGGCGCCGGCGGAGGAGGAGTCCGCCGGCACCGGGTCTCGCCTGGAGGAGGAGGGCTGGTGTGGCTTAGCCGCGGATGCCTTGCAGCGACACGATCAGGGTGACCTCGTCGCTGAGCGAGCCGTTTTCGATGCCGTAGCTGCCGCCGAAGTCCGATCGCTTGATCGTGAACTCCGTGTGCATGCCCTGGCGAGCCCCGCGACTGGACTGGGCCTCGCCGGTCATTTTGATGGGCACGGTGATGGTCTTGGTCTGGCCGCGATAGGTCAGTTCGCCGGTGACCTTGACGGTCCCGTCCGGGCCGGCTTCTGCGGAATTGCTCTTGAAGGTCATCTGCGGGAACTGGTCGGCGTTGAAGAAGTCCGGGCTCTTGAGGTGCCCGTCGCGCCGCGAGTTGTTGCTGTTGACGCTCGCGGTTTCGACGGAAACGTCGACCATCGTGTTGGCCGGGTTCGCGCTGTCGATGCGGAACTTGCCGTCCATGCTGGCGAAGGTGCCGTAGAAGTACGACACGCCGCCGTGCTTGATCTTGAAGACGACCGAGGAGTGCACCGGGTCCACGGCGTACTCGTCTGCGGCGACTGAGGTTGCACCGACCGGCTGCGCCGAAAGACCGGGGACCGGGACGGGAGTCCCGGAAAGGGACGCGATCGTACCGACGGCGAGCGTGCCGGCGACGAGAAGCGATGCGGTGCGTGCGAACTGGTTCATGGTCGGGTTTCCTCCGAAGTGGTTCTCAGGTGCAGAGGTCTTCGCGTTTCGAAGCCCCGCAGAGTCAGGCAACAGAATGAATCCCGGAAGCCAAAGACTATTCCTTGTTTTCACAGACTTTCAAGGCCGACGCAACCCAACGGGGTGAAAATCGTCGGGAATGATCTGTAGAAGAGTAGGAAAAAGCTGATTCGGCCCGCTCAGGCGGGTTGCTGGCTCGGACCGCCCTTGAGTTCCCGGATCGCTTCCGGTCCGGGGTGCCCGAACCGTTCGCCGTCCTTCCAGGCCTTTGAGTTGGTCCCGTGAGCGGGAAGCCCGCCGTTGGCTTTCAGCATCCGGGCCGCGTGGATGAGGTTCCAGGTCATGATCGTCACGTTCCGGTTGGTGAAGTCGTTGTCCGGGCCCGGCGATCCATCATCGCGATACGACTTGCCCGGCCCCGCCTCGCCGATCCAGCCCGCATCGGCCTGAGGCGGGATCGTGAATCCGACGTGCTGCAGGGCGTAGAGCACATCGCGCGAGCAATGTTTGATGCCGTCCTCGTTGCCCGTGACCAGACAGCCGCCGACGCGCCCGTAATAGATGTACTGCCCCTTGTCGTTGGTGTCGGCCGAGTTCGAGTACAGGCGCTCGATGATGCGGGAGCAGACCGACGACTTCTCCCCGAGCCAGATCGGTGTGCCCAGCACGAGGATGTCGCAGGCGAGGACCTTCTTGTACAGCTCCGGCCAGTCGTCGTGGTCCCAGCCGTCTTCGGTCATGTCCGGCTGGATGCCGGTCGCGATGCGCAGATCGATCGGGCGGAGCGCCTCGATCTCGACGTTGTTCTTTTCCATGATGCGCTTCGACGCCTCGATCAGCCCGTCGGTGTGCGACAGCCGCGGCGATCGCTTGAGCGTGCAATTCAGGAACAGCGCGCGCAGACGCGGCGTTTCGTTCGTTAGGGTTGTCATGTTCCTGCCCCTCTCTTCGGCTCCGGTTCTATGAGTCGTCGCGCTCGAGCATCACCATCGCGAACCACTCGTTCTCATCCGTCCACATGGCGACCGGCTCCAGCCCGGCCCCCTTGGCCTCGCGCTCGATACGCTCGCGCGTGAACTTGCAGGAGTGCTCGGTCGTGATCGCTTCGCCCTCGGCGATCGGGAACTCGCGCCCGCCGATTGTTGCCGTCTGCGGGTACGCGCAGACCAGGCGCATCTCGATGCGCTCGTGCTCGTCGGACCAGATCGCCTCGTAATGGAACGCACCCTCGTCCAGACCCGCGCCGAGCTCGTTGTTGAGGCGCGTGATCAGGTTCCTCCCGAACTTCGCCGAGACGCCCTTCGGGTCGTCGTATGCCTCAATCATCACATCGCGGTCCTTGACCATGTCCACGCCCAGCAGGATCCGCCCGCCCTTGCCCGCGGCATCAGCGAACGCCCGGAGCAGGCGCGCCCTTTCCGGTTGGGGCATGTTCCCAATGGTCGAGCCGGGGAAGTACAGCACGCGGTTCTCGCTCGGGATCGGCTCGTCCGCATCGTCCAGCGCGTCAAGCCCCTCGTAGAAGCCCGCGCAGATCGGCTGCACCGTCAGCTGCGGGAACTCCTGAGCAAGACGCTCGCTCGACTGCGTGACCGCACTCTCGCTGATCTCGATCGGCACGAACATCTTTGGCGACTCGAGCGCCCGAAGCAGGATCGGCACCTTCACGGCGGCCCCCGCGCCCGGCTCGATGATGATCGCCCCCGGCCCGATCGCCTCGGCGATGTCGCCGGCCTTCTCTTCAAGGATCTCCGTCTCGATCGTCGAGGGGTAGTACTCCTCGAGATCGGTGATCTGCTCGAAGAGTTCGCTCCCGCGTGAGTCGTACAGGTGTTTCGGCGGGATCGCCTTCTCGCCCTCCGGCTGGCTCAGCGCTTCGATCATGTCCTGCTCGAAGGCGCTGGTCGCGCCGTCGCGGACGATGAGCGGGCGGAGATTCGAGGGGGCGTCGGTGTCCGTGGTGCCTGATGTAGTCATGTGATCCTTCGGACGCGAGTCGGGGTCCGCGTTTCGGGCGAGGCGCAGGCCCGCGAAGGCCCAGCGCGCGTGAGGGTGAAAGAAGTTCCGGTAGGTCAGCCGGATGTGGTCCTTGGGCGTGATGCACGACCCGCCGCGCAGCACGTACGAACCGCACATGAACTTGCCGTTGTATTCGCCGACCGGGCCCTCGGGCGGGCGATAGCGGGGGTACGGCTCGTGCGCCGAGCGCGTCCATTCCCAGACGCCGCCGGCGAACTGCGACCCGGTCGTCGCGAGCGGGTGCAGCGCGCCGTCTTCGAGGAACTGGGCGTTCTCCAGCGATTTTTTCCAACGCGGGGCGATCGCGGCTTCCCACTCCGCCTCGGTCGGAAGGCGCGCCCCGGCCCAGCGGGCGAAGGCCGTCGCCTCGTAGAAACTGATGTGCACGACCGGCGCGTTCGGGTCCAGCGGACGCACGCCGTGCATCGTGTACTCGCCCCACGAGCCGTCCGCGGCTTTCTCCCAGTACAGGGGCTTGTCCCAGCCGTCGCGGCAGATCGTCGCCCACCCATCGTCGAGCCAGAGCTCCGGTCGTATGTAGCCGCCGTCCTCGATGAAGGCGATGTACTCGCGATTGGTCACCAGGTGCGAGCGGAGTTCGAAGGGCTCGAGAAGGCGCTCGTGGCGCGCGCCCTCGTTGTCGAAGGCGAACTCGCTCTTCGCGGCTTCGGTCGCCGGGTGTCCGACGGCGACGATGCCGCCCTCGATCGCCAGCCACTCCGGCTCGACGTCCGCGCTGCCCACGCCGCGCCACTCACCGCTCACGCTGTACGCGGGGCGAGTCGGGTTCTCGAAGAGCGTCCGCTTGATGTCCATGAGCAGCAGCTCCTGGTGCTGCTGCTCGTGCTGGATGCCGAGTTCGAGCAGGGGCAGGATCTTGCGCAGGGTCTCGTCGTCGGACGCGTCGATCACCCTGATCACGCGCTCGTCGACGGTGTCGCGATAGGCCATGACCTCGCCGAGGCCCGGGCGGGTCAGCATGCCGCGCTTCGCGCGCGGGTGGCGCTCGCCGACGGTCTGGTAGTAGCTGTTGAACAGCACGCGGAAATCGCGGTCGTAAGCCTCAAAGCCCGGCTCGAACGCTTCGAGGATGAAGGTCTCGAAGAACCACGTCGTGTGCGCCAGGTGCCACTTGGTGGGGCTGGTGTGCTCGAAGGCCTGCACCACCATGTCTTCCGGGCTCAGCGGCTCGCAGAGGGAGATCGTGGTGCGCCGGGCGTGTCGGAAACGGTCGAGAAGCGAGTCGGCCGTACCGATGTCGCGAGAAGCGATCGTGCTGAGGCCCATGACGGGGTCTTTCGTCGAGAGGAACTCGTCCATCAACCCTACCACGCCCCCGAGTCGAAACGCGTGAAAGTTTGATCATGTGTCGGTGGGGTGTTCCTGTAGAACAGATGTGCGCATGAAAAAGCCCGCGATTGGGCGGGCTTGTTGGAAAGCGAGTCGGCCCCTAGACCGCCGCTGCCTCCAGCTTCATCGCACGCGCCACCGCACCGCCCATGTCGGCGGGGGTTTCGGCGATCTCGAAGCCGCACTCGGTCATCTTCTCGATCTTGGCGTCCGCCGTGCCCGAGCCGCCGGAGATGATCGCGCCGGCGTGGCCCATGCGCTTGCCGGGGGGGGCGGTGCGACCGGCGATGAAGCCGGCGATCGGCTTGGAGCCGTTCTTCTTGTACCACTCCGCGGCGGCTTCCTCGTCGGTGCCGCCGATCTCGCCGATCATCAGGATCGCGTCGGTGTCGGGGTCGTTCTCGAAGAGTTCGAGGCAGTCGATGAAGCCGAGGCCCCGGACGGGGTCGCCGCCGATGCCGATGCAGGTGGACTGGCCGAGGCCGAGGTTGGAGGTCTGCCAGACGGCCTCGTAGGTCAGCGTGCCCGAGCGCGAGACGATGCCCACGTTCTTGCCGAGTTTGGACTCGGAGCGGTGGGTGTTGATGTAGCCGGGCATGATGCCGATCTTGCAGCCGGCGTTGGTGTAGGGGTCGTCGTGCGACTTGCCCGAGCCGGTCTTGGGGCCGGGGGTGATCACGCCGGGGCAGTTCGGGCCGACGAGGTAGATCTTCTTGTCCGGGCCGGCGACGGCGTTGTGGTCGTCGAGCACCTTGCGGACCTTGACCATGTCCTGCACCGGCACGCCCTCGGTGATCGCGCAGATCACGCGGATGCCCGCATCGATGGCCTCGAAGATGGCGTCGGCGGTGAAGGCGGGGGGGACGAAGATCATGGTGGCGTCGGCGCCGGTGGCGTCGACGGCGCCCTGGACGGTGTCGAAGATGGGCAGGCCGTTGTCGTCCTTGGTGCCGCCCTTGCCGGGGGTCACGCCGCCGACCATCTTGGTGCCGTAGTCGTAGCAGCCCTTGGTGTGCAGCGCGCCGAAGGAGCCGGTGATGCCCTGGCAGATGACTTTGGTGTTGGCGTCGATGAGCACGGACATGGAGGGCGTCTCCTGCGGTCTGGTAGGCGATTGGCGTTGGGAAGCCGGGCCGATGGCCCGACGCTGAACGCGTACGATAGCCCGCAGCACCGGGGGTGTCACACCGCCGGAGCGCTGACCCGCCTTCTCTATAAAGGATCGCGATTCATGCCCCGATTCCAGCGAAACCGAGCCTCCATCACCGCCCTCGCGCTCACGGCGACGGCACTGCTGCCCGGCTGCGCCTCAACCACGCCGTCGGAAACCGGCGACAGCGTCTCCGGACCGGCCCTCGTTGCCGAGTCCCCGGACCGCCAGTGGACGGGCGTGGCGTGGATCGGCTCGTCGGGCGATGTGATCGTGAACTACCCGCGCTGGACCGACGAGTACACCAACGCCGTGGAGCGGGTGCGAATCGGCGCCGACGGCTCGGTCACGCGCGTGCCCTGGCCGAACCAGGCGATGAACACGGCCCCGAACCCCGAGTCGCTCAGCCCGTCCGAGCGGCGCGATGTGCTCGTCGCGGTGCAGGCGGTCCACACCGATCGCAAGGGGCGGATCTGGATCCTCGATACCGGCAACCCCGGTTTCGCCGGCGTGCTCGAGGACGGGGCCAAGCTCATCATGGTCAACCCGAGCACCGGGCGCGTGGAGCGGACCTACGCGTTCGACTCGTCCATCGCCCGTCCCAACAGTTACCTCAACGATGTGCGCATCGACATCCGCTACGAGCGGGCGTACATCACCGATTCGGGCATCGGCGGGCTGGTGGTGGTCGATCTGGACACCGCCGAGGCCCGGCGCGTGCTCGACGGGCACCCCTCGACGCTGGCCGAGCCGGACTTCACGCCGGTGATCGGCGGCCGGGCGTTCGTGGATCCCCAAACCGGACAGCCGCCTCAGATCCATGCCGACGGCATCGCGCTCTCGCCTGACGGGCGTCACCTGTATTGGCAGGCGCTGACCGCCAAGACGCTGTATCGCGTCCCTACGCGCGCCCTGGCGGACTTCACCGTCGAGAACGACGCGCTGATCGCCGAGATCGAGAACATGGGTCGCACCGTCGTGACCGACGGCATGGCTTTCGACGGTCGCGGCAACCTGTACTTCAGCGCGCTCGAGAACGACGCCGTGATGTACCGGACCCCGACCGGCGCTATCCGGACGCTGTGGTCCTCACCCAAAGTCGCGTGGCCCGACACCTTCAGTTACGACGCGGTCCGCGATGTGCTGTACGTGTCGACGGCGCAGATCCACCGGATGCCCGGTCGGGCGGGGCCCGGCATGCCCTGGCCGCCGTCCGAGCCGTTCCGCATTTTCCGGTTCGATCTGTCGGGCGCGAACTGAGATCGCGAGCGGCGCGGATCACTTGCGTCGATTGTAGGTGTGCTCCATGACCATCCAGGGCTCGCCGTAGGCGATTTCCCATGCCTCGAAGACGTGTGTGCCCTCGTCGACGATGCGGACGACGAACTTGACCGGCTTGCGATACTCGCCGGTCATGACCTCGTCCATCTCGCCGAACATCGTCAGCGTGGAGCCGTCGGGGCTCATCGAGCCGCGCATCGACGCGGTCCCCGTCCCGAACGAGTCCATCCAGACGCCGGTGAACATCTTCCCGGCCTTGTCGAACCCGGTGTAGCCGATGCCCTCGAAGGGCATGCCCATCATGTTGCCGTTGAAGTTCTGCTTCAGGAACCGGTTGCCGAGGACCATCTCGTAACTCGCGCTGGCCTGAGAGGTCATGGGCGGGGCGGCGGGGTCCCAGACGATCTTGGAGGTGACGTCCCAGTCGCCGACGAGTTGGGCGAGCCAGCTGTGGGGTTTGCCGGGCTCCATGGATTCCATGTACTGCTGCATCGCGGCCGCGGGGTCTTCCACCGAGAGGCCCGCGAGCGGGTGGCGTTCATCCATCTCGGGCATGCCCCCGTCCTGACGAGCGATGGCGAGCGTGCCAATAAGCGAGGCGGCGATGCAGGCGTGGGCGACGACGGGTTTGTTGATGCGCGGCATGACAGTTTCCTCCTCGTGATTTGTGCGGCGTTCCGGGACGATCCCCGGACCTTTGCTAGGATAACCGCGGCCCGGTGGGGCCGAGGGTCGAAATAAGCGGGCAGCCGCCGACCTTCTGGCGCGGGCGATTCGGTGGTCGCGATCCGTCGCGAGAGTTGATTGTGAATGAGGTGGTTATGCGCGCGATTGTGACCGGCCAGGTCGGCATGGACAAGAAGAGCTACCTGCAGGGCGTCGTCGACTTCGCCGGGCAGCAGGGCGAGACGGTCAAACTGTTCAACATCGGCGACATGATGTACGCCGAGGGGCGGGACATCCGCCCGGGCCGAATCCTCGACCTGCCGTGGTCGCGTCTGAACTCGCTCCGGCGTGCCGCGATGAAGGACATCATCGCCGAGGCGCCGAACCATGACCACGTGATGGTGAACACCCACGCCACCTTCCGCTGGCGCCACGGCCTGTTCCCCGCCTTCGACCTCGACCAGATCCAGCGCTTCGACCCGGACCTGCTCATCTGCCTCGTCGACAACATCGAG
>Ga0070726_10001769_pt1 | contig 20794 bp, 13 predicted proteins | sample tdAd471_FD_67275 | JGI IMG/M metagenome (GOLD analysis project Ga0070726, IMG submission 67275) | Marine sediment microbial communities from the Atlantic coast under amendment with organic carbon and nitrate - tdAd47.1 | ecosystem: Environmental > Aquatic > Marine > Coastal > Sediment | place... | reverse complement strand
GCCGACACCTGATCACTTTGGTCAGGGTGCACGAGAAATACTACTTCGTAGTGTCGCATTGTCTCTCCTTACGGATTAGGCAGCCTCCCAACATATAAGGTTAGTGAGGCAAGGAGTTAATAGGGTATATTTTTTAGAACGGCGCATTCTAGACAACCAGCCAGCCAGATGCAAGCGCTTGAAACAATTTATCTTTTGTTTGAGCTAGAAGGAGTGAGAAAAGTGTTACTTTTGTGGTTGTGGCTGTGATCTTTGCCGTACTGCTTCGAACAGGCATACGCCAGTGGCGACAGACACATTGAGACTGCTCACCTCCCCCACCATCGGAATATAGACCAGTTCATCGCAAGTTTCTCGTGTCAGTCGGCGCATACCTTTCCCCTCCGAGCCCATTACCAGTACTCGGGGGCCGGTGAGGTCAGCACAATACAGCGCTTGTGCATTTTCTTCGACGGCAGCGCCAGTAATCCATAGCCCTCGTGCCTGTAGCCACTTTAATGTTCTGGCGAGGTTAGTAACACGAACAAAGGGCAACTTTTCCGCTGCCCCTGATGAAACTTTACTCACCGTGGAGGTGATAGGGGCACTATTGTCCTTGGGAACGATCACGGCGTTGACGCCAGCCGCATCAGCGGTGCGCAGACAAGCACCTAAATTATGGGGGTCGGTAACGCCATCCAACACGAGCAATAGCGGGGCTAGCTCGAGGTTATCTAACAAATCTTCCAAATAGCCTTCGTCGAACTCTTGGCGGGCAGAACAACGTGCTGCAACCCCCTGATGATTGCCGTCTACTAAAGTATCCAGTGTTTCCCGTTCGACTTGGAGTACGGGAACTTGTTTGTCACTTGCGACTTTCAATACCTGCCTAATGCGCGAGTTAAATTTGTCGTTTTGCACCCACAATTGCTCGATGCGTTCCGGGCTGCGCTGCAAGAGGGCTTGTACTGGATGAAAGCCGTAAACTAGGCTATCGGTTTCAGAGTCGTTGGTCATAGGTTTTGGTTAGTCCGCTAATTACCTTTGTGCTTACCTTTATAGCCCTTGCCTTTAGAGGTGCGCTTACCGCCTTTTTTTGATTTTCCAGGATGTTTCTTTTTCTGGGGTAATAATTCAAAATCAATTTTACGTTCGTCGAGATCGACGCGCGCTACTCTGATCTCAATGCTATCGCCCAAGCGATAGCTAAAATGCGTGCGCTCGCCAGTGAGTCGGTGTTTGGAGGGGTCGAAATGGTAGTAGTCATTATCCAGCGCGCTGACATGCAGTAACCCCTCCACATAGATATCCTGCAATTCGATAAATAAACCAAAGGCGGTGACGCCGCTGATGACGCCGGTAAAGCTATCACCGACATGATCGAGCATATATTCGCACTTCAGCCAGAGCACCACATCACGCACGGCTTCGTCAGCACGCCGCTCAGTAAGTGAGCAGTGTTCGCCAAGCTGCGTCATGTCTGGTTGTTGATAGGGGTAAATACGAGCACGTTGAATGCTCTTCGTGCCTTCAACCCGACGCACATGCGAGGTAGTTTTTTTGCTGCGAATCACGGAGCGAATAGCGCGATGAATTAATAGGTCCGGATAGCGCCGAATGGGGGAGGTGAAGTGCGCGTAAGCTTCATAGGCGAGACCAAAATGCCCCACATTATCGGGACTGTAGACTGCTTGCATCATCGAGCGTAGCAATACGGTCTGGATCAAATGGGCATCTGGACGATCCTCAATTTGTAAAACCAAATTTTGATAATCTTTGGCGCTGGGTTTGTCGGCGCCGCTCAGACTTAGACCTAGCTCTCCTATGAATTCGCGTAACTTGGCAAGCTTTTCCGCGCTGGGTGTCTCGTGTATACGATACAAACCAGGCAATTGGTGCTGTTGCAAAAAGGTGGCTGCGGCGACATTAGCGCAGAGCATGCATTCTTCGATCAGCTTATGTGCTTCGTTTCTTTGTACGGGGACAATGCGTTCTATTTTACGCTCCGTACCAAAGATGATGCGTTGTTCCACGCTTTCAAAATCTATCGCGCCACGCAGTTCGCGCGCTGTTCGTAAGGTCTGGTATAGGCTATATAGGGTTTCCAGGGCGGGGGCTACGGTTTGATACTGGCCTCGTAGCTGCTGTCCTTCTGAGCTGCCTGGATGTTCGAGCATCTGGCTGACTTTGGCATAGGTTAGTCGTGCCTGTGACTGAATCACCCCTTCAAAAAAGCAATAGTCTGTCATCATCCCCTGAGCATTGATCTTCATTTCACAGACCATCACTGGGCGATCGACATGTGGATTTAATGAACACAGGTCATTGGAGAGCAACTCCGGTAACATGGGAATCACCTGGGCAGGGAAATATACTGAGGTGCCGCGCAGATGCGCTTCCTGATCCAACGGTGATCCAACTGTGACGTAGTGAGAAACATCCGCAATCGCGACATAGAGCACCCAGCCGTTTTTATCTTTTTTAGCAAAAACCGCATCGTCAAAATCGCGCGCATCTTCACCATCGATAGTGACGAACTGGAGTTCTCGCAAATCAATGCGTTGCTTTAATTGACTAGGTGTTAAATGCTGGGCAATTTTTTGCAAGGATTGCGTAACTTCCTGGGGCCACTCAAAAGGAATGGAGTGAGTACGCAATGCCACATCGATTTCCATGCCGGGAGCCATATGCTCACCCAGAACCTCAACCACTCGCCCTACTGCATTATTACGTTTGCTCGGATAGACAGTGATTTCCACACTCACCATTTGCCCTTTACGCGCTTTACAGGGAGAGTCCTCGGATACCAATATGTCCTGATTAATACGTGGATTTTCCGGCACCACAAAGCCAACGCCGTTGTCCTTGAAATAGCGCCCCACCAAATACTGATGTGCACGCTCCAGCACCTCAACGATGACCGCTTCCTTTTTACCCCGATGCTCAAACTCCGACGGCCTAACCAACACCCGGTCACCATCCAACACCTTATTCATTTGTCGGCTGCTGATATAAAGGTCTTCGCCACCACCGTCGGGAATAAAAAAACCGTAGCCGTCTTTCATCCCCTGCACCCGGCCCTTCAATAAATTCATCTTATCTATCAAACCGAATGCACCGCGTCGATTCTGCATCAACTGGCCATCGCGTTGCATGGCGTTTAGGCGTCGCCGCAATGCTTCCATCGAAGCTTCGTCCTCTAAAGCGAGCTCAGCACAGAGTAACTCATGGGTGGTGGGACCGGCACGTTCTTTTAGATGAGCAAGAATAAACTCGCGACTGGGGATTGGTTTATCGTAGTTTGCAGCTTCGCGTTTAGCGAAGGGGTCGGAAGCGGGTTTTTTAGATCGAGGCATCAGTCGTCTCTGTTGGGTAAACGCCTGCATTGTAGCGGTATTAGCCATTCAACAGTAGCAAAATCCATTGACAATTTGCGATCTCAGCAGTAAAGTGCGCGCCTCTGTCTATGCCTCAAATGCCCAGGTGGTGAAATTGGTAGACACGCTAGCTTCAGGTGCTAGTGATCGCAAGGTCGTGGAGGTTCAAGTCCTCTCCTGGGCACCATTTAACTTATTGATTTTATTAAAGTATTTTTTGAAAATTGCCAAAATTTCATATTGAGATTTTGGCAATTTTTGTTTGGGGACCAAATTGACACTGTCAACCTGACTATTCGAGTTGAAATATGCAGCCCGAGACCTTTGCGATAAACGAGAAATACCCGCTATTTCCATGAAAGCATCAAATTTCGAGCCATTTTGTACAGGAACACTCTCAGTGCCGTTGAGTATCCGAATTTCGGACGGATTTCACCTGCAAAACCTCAAACATAACACACCTTATTACTGGCCTTGAGTAAGTTCAGGCACATCGCTTTCAGATAACTTTGCCCCAACACTTTTTCCCGCCCAAAATAGTTGGCTTTGCAGAACCGGAAGCGCCGCTTTAAGGTGCCAAAGCTTTGTTCAATCACCCAGCGTTTTGCTTTAATCACTCGATTCGCTTGTTGTTGCGCCGTCGTGAGCGGCTTGCCTCTCACCGCCTTATGCACCGTCTCTATATACCCTTCCTTATCACTGCTGGCGTGGAGTTTATAGCCCAGATAAAAACGACCCGCCTTCTTAACCCACCGAGCATCGCCATCTTTGCTCAAGGGGATCGGTTGTACCGCATCATCTTGATCAACGTCCAGTGCTTTGCGCCGAGGAACACCGCGCGATTCGATGATAAAGCCATACGGCATGGCTGATGATTTCAGCTGGGTATCGGAATCGTTTATAGGTTTTCATTGAGGAATGTTTGATTCGGTGTGTTAAGTTGACAGTGCCCTATTTGGAAGCAAACATAATGCGCCATTGTCGGATGAATTCATAGCTGGCGGTGATGTCACCCTCGGTTAGTAAATTTGCAATATCTCTGTGACTGAGGTTGAAGAACCAAAATAATCTTTCCAGATCACTTAAAAATACACAAAATGTCGGGTTTGGTTAGGTAGCAGTGCTGGTTTTTAGCAAGCTTTCTTCGGTCGTCGTCCAGCTCTGGAATATCCAGCGCTTTTTGATACCATTCCGCTGATGCCTTTCTAAATCCTGGTGCGTTAAAGAGCTTGTCGTCCTTAAATGTTTGTCCAAGAAAATAGGCTGCATTGGCGGCAAGTTGTCTGGTTTCCTTGCTCGCTGTTGTATCATTCAAGGCTTTATAATAGGCCTGCTTTAAAATGTTTATCGCTGCGCGAGCCGTTCCCATCGAGTGGGTTTCTTTGCCCTTTAGCATTAACGTGCGACCTTGTTCAACCAGGGAGGCTAAAGTATCGGTGTCCGTTGCTTCCTTTGTTTCTGCCGACGACACAGTTGTATCGAACTTTTTTTGTGCTGCGGTAAATTTACCGTTAGTGGGTGGCGGTTTTGATAATTGACTTGATGGCAGTATTAATTTCCCCCCGGCTAATTGGATTTTAGCCTGCATGCCGATTGACACTTGACCTTGACCACTGTGAAGGCGGACGGTAGCTCGATTGTCTTCAATTTGACTAACTTGTCCTTCACCAACGTTAAGCAAGTCACCGTCAGGCGTTTCCCATAAAAAGGTAACCGACTGATTGTATGCGCTGCTGGGTAAATTTCCCACGGTAACGACCACCTCGTTATTCATCACTTTTGAGACTTGGCCGGTAATTGTTTCTGCAGTGCTGATGGCGGGTGAAAAAAGGTAAGCCGCCACAAGCGTTGCAATGACTGTGCGTATCATCGTCACTGAAAAATCTGAGTTTTGCATAGGTTTCGTCTCATGTTATCGTACTTTGCAATTACCTTTGTCAACGCCATAAATACACTCACACCCTAGGCCCAACCCATCCGGGCGAGAGTGCTCTTCGCGAGTGCCGGGCGGACAACCCCTGTGGCCGGGTGGTCTTGGGGGAAGACAGGCCTGCGAATTAATTGCTCGACCGTACCGGCAACCGCAAATTGTGGTCTCTCCGATAAAAGGTTCTTCTTTTTGCCAAGGATGGCTACAACCCTGCTCGCGGCGCTGGGTGGGCGGCTGAGCCGGGGAAGGGGTTGATTGCGGTCGTTGCGCATTGATGCAGGCTGTCCGTCCGGTATTCCACTGCATTCCCGAGGGGCAGCTACAGGTCCAGACTCCCTGACTATTTTGCTCAAGAGGAATGCTTCCTGGCCAGTCGCGTTGGCATGCTTGCTCGGGGGTCAGCCGTGGAATCTCCTCGCATGCGGTTCTGCCCTGGTTCCATTGCATGCTTGTAGGACAAATACAGATCCAACCACCGTTGGCGTGTCGCTTGCCTGAGGAAATACTTCCGGGCCAATCCCGATTGCAAGATTGATTGGGTGTCAGCTGAGGAATCTTCTCGCATGCGGTTCTGCCCTGATTCCATTGCATGCCTGTAGGACAAATACAGGTCCAACCACCGTTGGCGTGTCGCTTTCCCGAGGAAATACTTCCGGGCCAATCCCGATTGCAGGACTGATTAGGGGTTAGTTGTGGGGTGGGGGCAACATACTTTCCCCAGACTCTAAGACTGACCAATTGCCCGTTTCCGACGGCTGTTCCTGCCGATGGGTTTTGGTGAGTCACCTTAGCTTGTTGCTCTGCGCTGGGGGCTTGGTTTCCGATCTCAATTTTATGCTCAAGCCCGACGCGCGCCAGTGCCCGCTTTGCGTCCAAACTGCTTAGGCCTATTAGATTAGGCACTTTGATGGCATCAGAATACATGGTGAGTACTACAGTGTTGCTAAATGCCAATCGAGTACCTGCTTTTGGTGTAGTGGCCTTTACCTTTCCTGCGTCATTTGGCGAGGGTGGTGGTAAGGCAGGGCTGAAGTTGGCACGCAACTGTGCACTTGCCAGAGCCGCTTCCGCTTGTTCGCGTGTATAGCCGATAACATGAGGCACAGTTGTAGCCAGTTTAATGGTGCCTATTGTCGGAGGCAGGCCAAGCGCCTCAGGATGCCGATAGGTTGGCGCTCGTGACACAAACTGCTGGCCATCGCTTATTTGGGTATAGACCAAGGCAGTCGACACAGCGGCGCTACTGCCACTTCCACCGACTGAAAAGAGCAGCCTCCGGCAGTTGAATCCCGTAGTGTCCAGACAGGTACCTCGGCCAGCCGTCAATGCCGTTTCGTAGATTAACACGCCCGTCTTATTAATATTTTTGATGTTGCTATTTGTGGTGGTCTTTATTTCATAGGTATAACGATAAAACCCTTCTTCGTTTCGTTCGCTCTTAATCGGAATAAAACGTGAGGAAAAAGTAATTCGGCTATCTTTCTCATAACCGGCTTGAAGGCGCTTTCCGCTGTCCGGATCAAGATCCACAGGCGCATCCGAACAATAACGGCTCATGGGCTGTTTACCTTCTAAGGAAAACCCGACTGTTGGGTTGCCTGTCGCCTGCAATTGATAGTTCTGCGAATCGCCCCGCATGGGAAAAACGCCGAAGTTCAACACCGCCCTACTGGAAGCTGAGCCAGCATTTTGGTCAAAACAAGTGGCTTTGTCCCGGAACCTTTGGCGCCAGATATAATCGCCGGAAATCGTAAATGTGCGCCCAGCTATAATTTCTGTTGGAAACGATTTAAGGCGTACACTCACTAAGTAACCTGGGTCACCAAGGCCTGGCTGTTCCTTGAAGAAACTTTGGCCGGGTGCGTTTCCTGGTAACACCTGTGTCAGTTTGAGTAGTGGCGTGATCTTAAGCTCTGGGAAAAGTGCTGTTAGCTCCTTTATCCGCACATTGAGATCATCGACATACTGAAGCACCTCGAACAATTCTAAAGTGTAAGCTTTACGTACCTCAGCAGAAGTGCCCAGCTTTTTCATCTCTTCAAGCTCAGAAGTCAGCTTTTCCAGTTCAGTGCTGGCCTGCTGTTTTAATCGCTGCGCCTCGCTCAGCTTAAATTCAAACTCCTCGTAGGTCATCGCATGTGTGAAGCTGATCCACAGCGCAACTACGCTCAGTAGGAATACGGAAAGCGTCTGCTTAAACACTATTCGGCCTGTCCAGTACATTTTGGTAGCGCCTGTTTTAAGGCATGGGTTGTAATATTTCCCTTGGTGCTTGCTTGTGCCAGTTCGTCGACTTTATCCAATAAAGACTTAGGAGGAGCGGGTAGCGCAACCCGGTTTCTGACATCACCAAAACTGGCTTTCCTGGCTACGGGAGGCAGCAATATTTTACCTTTGTCGCGAGCTAGCTGGGCTTTAATTTGTTTTTGCCGGTAGGACTCCGCGTAACTTGCGAAGCTCCAACCACCGCCAGGGTTGTAATGCCCCCAACTCCAAACGCTATTGGGCGATAAGTCGTATTGGGCTAAACGGCGGTCATGGTAATAATCCTTCAACAGACGGTCATGGTCTGGCGGAATGCAGTTGTTAAATTCTTTTGGCGGGCATATCGCCGCAGGATTACAGCTTCCGGTTTTTCGGCACCAAGACTTCATGCAGTCGGAGTCGCAACGGGGGATACGCTTAATGCCGACATCAGGATCGAACACAGTAACAAAGGGATCGACATCTAATGCGCCGGGAGAAAAGGGATACCAGCGTTCCGCTCCGTGATGCGACACCTTTCGAGGCTCCAGACCTCGCGCGCGCTGAGTTTCTGCGATTGCCCGATTAACATCCTCTATGGTTTCGTTTATCTGTTCGGTCACATAACCTGTTTGCGGGTCAAAGGTAGGAACGCCGTGCGCCGGTTTTACACCCACTCCAAGAAAATCATAATCGGCAGTCAGCGGTGCTCCTGTTGTAGGGTCTGCTAAAACCTTAACGCTCTCTACCGGCATGTTGGGATCAATATCGATACTCAAGGGTTTTCCGGATTCGGGATGAAATCTTCGTCCACTATCGTCTGTGACAAAATAGACGTGACGGCCTTTGCTCTTGTCGCGAGCGACCTGCAGTATGGTGTCTCCTTCACCGAGTGGATTTTTAACCGGATATTCGATAGCAATGGCGCAATTAGGATCTTTTAAGCACTTTTCCATGCTATCCGCTCCGTTTTTTATTCCTTTTTGCAGTTTAACGATTTCGTCCAGCTCCGCAGGATCCAACGAACGCTTGCTCTTGGCGATCAGTAAATCTTCCAGCCTGGATCCTTGTTTGTTCAGGTTTTGATTCACGGGTAGCAGGGCTTTTATCGGCCCGCGATTGGCGCTCTTGCCCTTGATGAGCATATGTTTCGTACCTGCCCCCGCAGCAATCAGGTCGGTAGAGGCTTCATTAACGTAACGCACAATAATGATACGATCCCGATCCTTAGCGACGCGCTCCAATGCCGGGACATGATAGGGCACAATATTGGATGCGCTGATACGCGCCTGCCGGGTCATTTGATAGTTGTCTAAGTTGTTCTTAACTATTTTACCGGACCTTTCTATCGCCTCGTCCAGTGCTTCCAGGGGCAGTCTGTCTCGCCAATGCCGGGATTCCACGGCATCTCTGACTGTTCGAAACGTTGTCATTTTGCTTTGGGCGGATGCACTCAATTGCGGTCTAAAACTTTTGAAGAACTCTAAGGCGTTGTTTATGATCGCTGGCGTGCTGTCAAATCGTTTGGCAAGCCTTTCAGTCAGGTCTATGCCCATCTCTCTATAAACATAAGTCAGAGCAGATATGCTTTCGTCGCTTAAAACCTCAAATATCAAACGTGTCTGGGCAATGACCTCCGCAGCCACAGGAGAGCGCTTCTCAATCTGACGAATGGCCCAGGGCGCGGCCTTGCCAATGACGGGAAGCGCCAAAAAGACGCCGGAGACCACCTTGTATTCAGTGCTAACGCATTGCCCCGCAATATCCTGATCCCAAAGAATGGCGTAAATATCCAGCGCTTCTCCCACAAATGGAGCTGCGCTCATAATATCCGCCATAAACTGTTGTTCCGCAATTAAGATTTCAACATCCGCTTTGAATATGTCGACATCAGCAGATTGAATTTTTTGTACGGCCTGAGCGTAGGCTTTTAGCTGATCAGCAACGGGATCGGGGCATCCCAAAAGCTTAAACGCACCAGCGTTTGTGGGGACTTCTTCAATAATTTTGGTTTTTCGGCAAAGCGGAACCGCCTCGTTTCCCGAAATCAAAGCGCGAATAAAGGCAACCACGGCCCTCTTGTAGAGCTGCTTGCGGTATTCCTGGTGTTCCTTGCGCGCTCTGGCTTCAATTTCTTCCAGCATCGTGCCAAGCGAAGTGAGCTGCATAAACACGTTATAAAGTTGGGTGCTATAACGATCGCTGGCTGAAAGGTTCAGGGCTTCGAGCTTGAGCAGTTCTGTTTGATTGGGTGGAACAAAATCGGCGGTTCTGATGATGTGTTTAGTGAGTTTGTAGATGTTTCTAAGCTTATTAATATTGAGACCGTCGGCTTCGGCAATTACCAGAGCATCGGCAATGCCTGCCTTTAGTTCCTGCAACTCCCAGGCGCTGATTGTGTTGGTCCAGATACGGACATCTTCTTTAAGCTGGTCGCGGCGGACTTCAATATCGAAATTTTGCGGGACGCCCAAGTCAATATCTTCGTCCCATTCATTTAACTCTTTGGCTAATGCATCTCTACGTTTTATGTACTCTCTCTGCGAACTGACTCCGATATCCTGCAATGTGGTTCGGGTTTTACGGTCAAGTGCGGGCGCTTCCTCCTGAAGCAGAGTCAACTGTTCATTTAGTTGATTACGACTGCGATCAGCGGCCATCGCCGGATGTGCAAATAACACCGACAAAATACAGAGCAGAAAGTAGTGCGAGTCCATACGGAATTGCATCAACCGTCCTCGATTCTGTTAGCACTTGACGAATTAGTCGTCTAAAGCAGAATAGTTCTATCTAGTTAGCAGTTAATGACAGTGTGGTATTATCTCTCAGAACAATAGTTATATCGAGTTTATTGATCCGGTTGTTGATTTGCACACAGGGTTCACTCCAGTTGGTTCTGAAGATTATTCAGGTCAGTTTTTAAATTAACTGGTTTATCAACAAGTTAGTAATGCATATGAAGCGCCACTTTGGGTTACATTATTGGTGGGTCTATTCGGTGATAAGTTATTAAATTACACCCTTTCAGACGGCTGTTATTATAGTAGGCGCTCAAGTTTTAGTGTTAATGGGGTTGGGGGTTAATGGGCACGTTAAGTTATTGCTACCAAGTTAGATTTGGTTCTCAGAGCAGATACCGGTATCGGTTATTTTCTGGTGTGCCTATCAGTCAGAGGGGTAGTCCCCGGCTGGCTAAATGGGCTGGGCTGTTATGTGCTAGATATGTGCGGCGGTTTTGTTCGCTGATAACCTTGACCTATGTTATGCAGGGGATGGCGGCGCCGGAACAAGGGGTTCCGGTTAGCGTAGCACCTATTCAGGAGCAACCTATCTTTCGTACATTGCAGCTAACAGGCACAGTGACATCGCCGCGCGTTGCGACTTTATCGACAGCGACCAGTGGCTTGGTGACGGCGATATATGCGGATGAAGGCGTTCGCATTGCTGCCGGTGACCTGTTGCTTGAGCTCGACCCGGTACTGGCCGAGCTGCAATGGCAAAGCACTATCGCCAAGGTTGAACAGGCCAGAAGTGCATTAAAGGATGTTGAACGCCGTTTGCAAGAGGCGCGGACGTTGAGCCCACAGCGCAGTATTGCGGAAAGCGTTGTGCGCAGCCTCGAATCGGAGGCCCTGGAAGACCAAGCCGTGTTGCAACAAATGACGGTGGAAGCTCACTATCAGCAAGAGATATTGAAAAGGCACAAATTGAAAGCGCCCTTCGATGGCATCCTGAGTAAAAAGCTCGCTGAGATAGGGGAGTGGGTTTCACCTGGCGATGGTATATTCGAACTCGTCGCCACCAGCAATTTACGGTTGGATTTTGCTGTTGCAGAAGATTATTTGGCGCAAATCGGGTCTGATGCTACGGTCAGCTTTCGACTTAACGCCGATCCGAAAACCGTTTATCAAGGACGAATTGGTACTATCGTGCCAGTAATGGATTCCAGCGCACGGACCTTTTTACTGCGCGTCACGGTCGACGATATTCATCGCAAAATTCTTCCTGGTATGTCGGTGAATGCGACTTTACAAATACCCTCCGAACGCCAGGGTATGGTGGCGCCGAAGGATGCAATCGTACGCTATCCTGATGGCCGTATAATTGTTTGGACTGTTGAGCAAAGTGCTAACGGATTGGTGGTGGAGGAACGATTGATTCGCATCGGCGTGTCGTTCGATGGCTATGTTGAGATTCTTGAGGGTTTATCCAGGGGCGCCAAAGTGGTGGTTCAGGGTAACGAGTCGCTACAGAACGGGCAACCTGTCTATTTGGCGACGCCACAGCTGCCGGTTAGTGGTAGCTTGCCATGAATGCTGATCGGCTGGAAGCCATCATGGTCATGTGGTTAGGGGGACAGCTTCATGTTTGAACGGATTATTCAGCATGGCATTTTGGTGACTGTCACTGTATTGATTGTCTGCGTGCTGGGTGTTACGGCGGCATTGAGCATTCCTGTGCAGATGATCCCTGACCTTGATATCAGGGTGATCAGCGTACGCACAATATGGCCTGGTGCGACACCACAGGATGTGGAAAAGGAAATCCTCATTGAACAGGAAGATTATCTGCGTAACCTACCCAGCCTTTCCCGTATTGTCTCTACCGCTCGTAGTGGACGGGCTGAAATTGAACTGGAATTCCCTTTTGGCACGGATATTACCGAAATGCTGATTCGCGTTAACAATGCGCTGAGTCAGGTTCAATCCTATCCGGAAAATGTCGATGAACCGCAAATTTACGCCAATTCGTTTTCGAGCAATGCCTTTATGTTTTATAGCATCACGCCGTTGCCGGGAAATCCACGGCAATTGGATATGGATTTGATGCTGGATTTTATCGAAGACAATGTTAAGTTGCGCATGTCCAGCGTACCCGGCATTTCTGAAGTGTACGTGCGTGGCGGTGTCGAGCGACAAATCCAGATTTTGGTTGATCCAGCGCGGTTAGCGCAGCGCGAATTATCCTACGACGATATCAGGCAGGTGATTCGTAACCGTAACCGGGACCGTTCCGGTGGTGAGATTGTATCGGGAAAACGTCAGTATCTGCTGCGCACTATCGGTCGTTTTGACGACATTGACGCATTGAACCAACTGATTTTGAAACGTAGCGGCGATACGGTTATTCGCCTTAAAGATGTTGCCACCGTCTCTTTGGATCATTCCGAAAAACGCGATGCCACCTATTTTAACGCAGAGCCCAATATATTTCTGGCGTTGCGGCGTGAGTCTGGAGCTAACGTCATTGATATCAAACGCGCCATGCAGACAGAGGTAGCGGCGATCAACCATGAAGTACTCGAACCGGCCGGTTTGACAGTTAGTCTGTTTACGGATGACGTGCAATACGTCGAAGATTCTGTAAGAAATGTATGGCAAAACCTGATTATGGGTTCGCTTCTCGCCACCGCCGTGATGTTTTTGTTTTTGCGTTCGCTGAAAGCTACCGCAGTGGGTGTGATAGGGATTCCCATCTGTATTATTGTGGCATTTTTTGGATTATTGATCAGCGGGCGCACTCTCAATGTTATTTCGCTAGCGGGTATCGCCTTCGCGATTGGTATGACGCTTGATAACAGTATCGTTGTGCTGGAGAGCATTGAATTAGCGCGTCGACGTGGTTTGCAAGCGTTTGAAGCGGCGCTAGAGGGTGTGCGTCAGGTTTGGCCGGCGGTACTTGCCTCGACGCTCACCACAGTACTGGTTTTCCTGCCGGTGGCGTTTGTCGATTTGGAGGTTGGGCAACTTTATTCGGATATTGGCATTGCGATATCGGCAGCGATTCTGGCGTCAATGTTAGTAGCCATTACGGTACTGCCCACCGCAGCGGCGCGGTTGCAATTGGTTCCGCGTGCTAAGGCAGTTAAACCTGAAGGTGACGGAAAACCGAGAGGGCGTCTGCGTGAATCGACGCTACGCGCGGTCAGCTGGTTGCTGACTACCCCTAAGCGTCGGTTCGGCTGCATTCTGATCACCTGCGTTATCAGTTTAGCTATTCTTATCGGATTGACGCCGCCTGCTGAATATTTGCCGGAAGGTGAGGAACCCAAGGTATTCGCCAGCATGAATGCGCCGCCGGGATATAATCTCGCTTCGATGCAGGCGATTGCCGCCGACCTGGATCGATATTTACTGCCCTTCGTCGGCGATGATCCGGCACGTTTTCACCGTGGAGAGGCAGCGGTGCCAGCATTCGCCTACTTCAATATGCGCGTTGCGCCCGACCAGATACGCATCATTGCTCAACCGGTCGATCCCCGTGATATTAACGAGCTAATGGACACTCTCACCCACAAATATAAGGAGTATCCAGGTATGCGTGCGTTCGCAGCGCGGGGTTCTATCATTACCAGCAACGATGGCGGTACTCGTAGCATTAACCTGGATATCGCCGGGCCGAACCTAGCGGCTATCTACGATGTTGCCCTGGCAGCTTATCGTCGCGCCGAAGTGGTTTTCGATAATCCACGCATTCAGACCAACCCCCCTTCGTTAACCTTGGCACAACCGATGGTGGAAATCCGTCCAGACTGGGATCGTGCCGCTGAATTGGGTCTGACTGCGGATGTACTGGGATTTACGGTTTCGGCATTGACGGACGGCAGTTATGTTGACGAGTTTTTTCTGGCCGATGATAAGATTGATATCTATCTATATAGCAGCGCCGGGCAAAATGCGTCGTTGGATAATCTCGATCAACTGCCGGTATACACACCGAGCGGTTCGGTGTTGCCGCTGGGGGCAATCGCCAATATTGTGGAGACGGTCGATACCAGTACGATAAGGCGTGTCGGCGGCCGCCGCACGGTCACCCTGAATATCATTCCACCACGAAGTATTGCGCTGGAAACCGGCGTTCACATGGTGCGTGAGGAAGTCGTGCAATACCTGCAGAAAAGCGGACAAATTCCGTCGAATATTAGAACCACGATTTCCGGTGCTGCCGATCAACTGGATGCAACCCGTGACGTCTTGACGAGTAATTACCTGGTGGCATTAGTCGTGGTCTACCTGTTATTGGTTGCCATCTTCAAGCATTGGGGTTATCCGCTCTTGATCATGACCTCAATTCCACTGGGAATCGCCGGTGGAATTGTGGGCTTATGGCTGGTCAACGCCATTGGCGGTGCATTGCCACTGTTGGGCATTAATGCCATCAACCAGCCCTTTGATATGATTTCCATGCTGGGATTTTTGATACTCATGGGTACCGTCGTCAATAACCCGATATTAATTGTGCACCGGGCGGTATCCAATATGAACGAAGCTGGCATGGGCGCATCGGCTGCCGTCGAAGAGGCTGTCGAAGCGCGATTGCGTCCTATTGCGATGTCTACGATTACCACCATTTGTGGGTTGGCACCACTGGTGTTGATTCCGGGGGCAGGCACAGAGCTTTATCGCGGTGTCGGGGCGATCGTCATGTTCGGCATTATTGGTGCGGCGATTGTGACCTTGACCCTGTTGCCTACGCTAACATTAACCGTACTGAAGACGTTCGGGAAACCTGCCTGACTGGCCTACTAGAACTATCTTTAGTTAAAACTGGTAATACGCACGATTTGAAATATAAGAAGTCAGAGAATTAACCGATATCTCAAACTTGATTAATAATCAGGAGAAGTACGATGAAGGAAGATTTGATTTCGCGTATAAACCGTCGCGACGCTCTGAAGCTCTCCGCCACAGCACTGATAGGTTTATATTGCCCATGGTTGGCCGCCAAAGAACTGAACGTGGCCATCAAAAAAACAATCCCTACATCGGGTGAAACCTTATCCGTGATCGGTTTGGGGTCTTCGCGTACCTTTGACGATTTCAGTGAACCTCAGATAGGGAAAGAACTGACCAATATTCTTCAGGTATTTTTCGACCAACAGGGCCAGTTGATTGATTCTTCACCCATGTACGGCACTGCCGAGACTGCGATCGGTCAACTGTTACAGAAGGTCAACGGAAAAGAGAAGATGTTCGCCGCCACCAAAGTGTGGGCCGATGGCAAACAGTCGGGCATCGATCAGATGCAGGCCTCTATGCACAAGATGGGCGTCGAAGTGATGGATCTAATGCAGATACACAACCTGCGTGACTGGCGGAGCCACCTTAACACCCTGCGGGACTGGAAAGATCAGGGTAAAATTCGCTACCTGGGAATCACTACCTCCCACGGTCGTTCTCATGGGGATTTGCTGGACATCATAGCCAAGGAGCCGCTGGACTTCGTTCAGTTCAGCTATAATATTTTGGACCGCGAGGCCGAAAATCGCTTGTTCCCGATGGCTGCTGACAAAGGCATCGCCACGTTGATCAACCGCCCATTTGCTCGTGGTGAACTGTTCCGACGGGTCAAAGGCGAAGATGTGCCCGGCTGGGCAAGCGAATTTGGCTGTCATAGCTGGGGACAGTTCTTCCTCAAGTTCGTGGCGAGCCACCCTGCGACTACTTGCGTAATTCCCGCCACCTCTAAACTCAAACACATGGTCGATAATATGGGTGCTAATTATGGACGGTTACCGGAAGCCAGGGAGCGGCAGCGAATGATTGCCGCCATGAGGCGCTGAACCTAAAATACGATTTTTCTAAATCGATAAACTTATTTCGAAGTTTTTACAGCGATTGTCTCAACGTTATCTGGGTGTTCAGCCGCTTGTCGATCAAAGTGTTTACCTAGCCGATAACCAACAAGCGCCCAAACAGCGGCAATACCGGCGCCAACCGCAGCGATAGCTGCCAGCCCGAGCCCCAGACCGGTACTCAGTCCAGTGAAGAGCCAGCCCATAATCACATCGCCACCGCGATAGGCAACTATGTCGATAACCGGTTTTGTCTTAAAGCGATCTTCACGGCTTGTCAGCGTAAACAGCATCTCCCTGGCGGGCCGGGTCAAGCCATAGTTACCAGCCCGAAGAACGACATGCATGGTGACGGCTACCATCAGAACAGGGGAGAAGGAAAGTATCAGCATCCCGAATATCAAAACCACTGGCACCACGGCAAGCGTCACAGGCATCCCGAGCTTGGTTACCAAGCGCCCTGTTAAAAAGAACGCCAACAAATAGGTAAGTGTATTGACCACTGCATCACGATAGCCGTAAATGGACGTGCGTTCTTCCAGGGTGAACTCGGCTAACAGGTTCTTTTGTTCAAAATAAACAAAAGAACCGATTCCGGTATAGAGAATAATGAAGATACCAATGCCCAGCAGGTAAGGGTTGCTAAAAAAGTCATGAAAGCCCCTCAGTGGATATCCACCAATCTTTGCTTTTTCGACATCTATAGCGACTTCAGCATTGCCTAATTCTGTCTGTTTAAGTCTGGCGAGGTAAAGAATAATGGGGACAGGAATCATCAGCATCACAGCGGCAATCAGCATCATGGCATAGATACCTATGGCATTGGCCATAAATCCAGACAACAGTGGTCCGAAGATGGCACCCAGACTGGCACCGGCAGCAATAACGGCAAATAGCCTTTTGGCCTGCGCTTTGTTAAATATCTCGGCCATATAGCTCCAAAATACCGAAACGTGAAACAAGGCAAACACACTCACCCAGAGATAGAAGCTTTTGTCCACCAGGACGCGATTCTCCAGGGATTGGGTAGCAAAGAAGAAAAAAACAAAACTGGCCGCGAAAAATATATAGACACCGGGAACCAGTTTATTAAATGGTATGCGTGCTATTACGAAACCCCAAATAGCTACTATTGCCGTACTTATAAAGAAGTTGAGTGTCCAGAGCAAACTCACTTCGGTATCGCTCCAGTCACTCGCCATGGCATCGCGCACCGGGCGCAATAAGTAATAGGCCGCCATTAGAATGAAGACAAAGGTAAAAGACAGAAAGGTTGCTTTGATCTCGTTTGATTCAATCGCCGATAGCGATTTCATTAGTTTAGCAAAAAAGTCTTTGTTTTCTTTAGACATTCTGACGCCTGTCGATTAGGGCATTTGGGGCTAGAATAAAAACGCCGATATTTATCGAGCGCAATAAGCGTTGGACAAAAGGAAGCGGAGGGGCCATGTTTTTGCCTCCCTCAATATCCTGCGCACCTGAAAATAATGCAAGACTATATTAACAATTTAGAGGGTAGCGTTGAAATTCGTGGAATCGCTTTCTTGAACAAGCGTAATTCTGTGGAGATCAACGGGCGCACAGAGCTGGCATTTTCCTTCCCCGCCAATGTTGTTTTAACACATGAAGGGGCAGAAGATGCCCTTCGCGGGGGTGACAGGAGCGGGATCAAGAGTTTGTACTAAAGCTTGGCCGAAATTATTTACGCCAACAATGAATAAATACCCATTGCTATTGTGAAACTATACTTCCGTTAGTTTTTTTTCGTTCAAGTAACATAATGAGGTCAGGGGAAACTTGGATAGCACTGACTGGCAATGCCGCTTCTAGCATGGAAATTATGCTGTCTATATCATCTACTTTAAAGACGCCACCGACCCGTAAAGATTGCAGACTACCATCAGCGATGATAATTTTTTGGGTAGTGTAGTTACTGATTTCCTGAATGACTTCTTCAAGTGATTTGTCATCAAAAAAGAGTCTTCCTTCGCGCCATGATGCAGTGCGTGTTAGTTCTTTCTCTAGTAATTTCTGTACCTTTCCAAGTTGTGTGTTGTAGGTGATCTGCTGGCCTGCTTTCAAGAGTTCGCGAGCTTCATGGTTTTCGAATGCAGTAGCAGGCCCAGATGGATCGGTCACATCGGGTTCAACCAGCACCGTGCCTGATAAAACGGTTACGGTCACATCGGTATGGCGATTACGTACATTAAACTCCGTTCCCAGAGCTGTTGCTGTCCCCGAACCAGAGTGCACGACAAAAGGCCGGTCTGGCATTTTTGCTACTTTGAAAACGGCTTCACCGTAGACGAGTTCGATGAGCCGCTGCGGTCTTTTGTAGTTGACTTTGATTTGCGAGTTTGAATTCATGTATACAGTCGATCCGTCAGCTAACGGGATGACCAGCCTTTGCCCTACATGGGTCATGTGCATTTGCTCATTCGGAAAAAACAAAAGACCGGTCAAGAGGGCCAAAAATACCATAGCGGCTGCGGTGATGCGAGGTGCTGACCACCACTGTTTGATTGTAATAAGACGAGCTCTTTTCAGTGTTGATTGTCGCTGGGTGAGATTATCTGAAAGGTCGATGTCCGCCTCCCTCGATAATACCCCGAGATGGTTATATTCATGGCTGAGCTGACTGAGTTCTTTAAAAATCGAACGATGCCGTTCTGAAATAGACATCCAATCACGGAAATGCTGTATATCTTCGTCACTGACATATTCATCTTCCATACGAACAACCCACAACGCGGCTTCTTCGCTAATACGGTCAATTCCATTAGTGTGTTCAGATGTCTTCATGCGTTAATAAGTAACCTAGTAATGTGTTATTTTCTTCCTGCGAACCTGCTCTAGCGAATGCACATTATTTTCCTTGGCATTCAGGTATTTTTTACACTCTAGTAGCGCTCGCGCCAAATGTTTTTCAACCGTCTTCACAGACAAATTCATTGCTGCAGCAATTTCTTTATAACTTAAACCGTCTATCTTACGTAGTATAAAAGCCTCCTGGCAGCGTTCCGGTAATGCCAGGATGGCTTCGCATAACCAGTTAACAATACGCTGGTTATCCAGCCTCGACTCCATGGAATAATTTGTTCCTGTCACTTCCGTGTTTTCGTCATCCCATTCAGAAATTATATTCTTACGTACTTGCTCACCCCGAAAAGTATCAATTAAGAGATTATTAGCGATAGTAAATAGTGCCGCCTTGTGGTTTTTTACCTCAGAACGTTCCATTAACCCGATCATCTTAAGGAAAACGTCTTGGGTTAATTCCTCTGCTTTTTCTCGGTTACGCAGGCGTCCTCGGATAAACCGAAATATTGAGGTTCGGTGTAATCTGTAAAGGGAGGATAACGTCCTATTTTCGTTATCTATCACAGTATTAACAATTCCAAGACTCGAAGATTGACCTTGCCATACATTATATGACGTATAGCACTCGAAAACCCCCCATCTAAGAATTCTAATAACAAGTAATTTTTTGAGTGCTGCTTGGCATGATGGGGTACATTCGTTAACCGATGTACAAATAATTTAGTCATGAACAATGGGGGATATTCTGGTTGAGCTCGTCGTACTCTTTAAACAAGTTAATTTTTTTAATAGTAATAATGGCTGGAACCGGGAGAAAACTATGTTGGGTTTAAATCGAATATATCCGGATTGTCGGGATAATCGTTTAAAGCGATGGGGAGTAACTTTTTCAAAACGTATTTGTCTGGTGGTGGTCTTGTTATTCGCTGTTGTTTCAACCAATCAAGCAGTAGCAGATGGGGCGGTCTATAAATTGGATATCCCTGCCCAACCTTTGGGCGATGCGTTACAGCAGTTGGCTGAACGAGCGGATATTCAAATTATCTATAGTCGGAATCTTGTTGCTGACAAAGCGGCTCCCGCTTTAGCTGGCAACTTTGCGCTAGAGAGTGCGTTGTCATCTTTACTGATTGGAAGTGGGTTATCTTACTCATTTTCCAGTAAGGACTCTGTCGTCATAAAAGCGGCCCCGGTAGAACCCGACAGTTCATCTGAGAATAAATCCTCACGTATCCCATATCAAAAACAAACCAAAGGTTTTGTGCTGGAAGAAGTCACGGTTACAGCGCGTAAGCGTGAAGAATCATTACAGGATACGCCGTTATCCGTAACGGCTATTTCAGGAACCGAGTTGGCGCTGAGCCAAATTAATAGTTCACAGGATTTAAGCAATATCACACCTAATCTGTCGTTTGATAGCTATGCTTCCGCATCCGGCAGTAATGCCGCCGCCAGTGTATTTATTCGAGGTATAGGGCAGACCGATTTTGTTCCTACCACGGCGCCAGGCGTTGGTATTTACATCGATGGTGTTTATATGGCGCAATCTATTGGGGCCGCTTTTGATTTTATCGAAGTGCAAAGAATCGAGGTTTTGAGGGGTCCTCAAGGTACGTTATTTGGTAAAAATACCATAGGTGGTGCGGTTGTTATACATACCAAAAAACCAGCAAATGAATTTGGTGGACGGGTCGAATTTGAACTAGGTTCGGATAATCAAACAAACGGAACCTTTGCACTGGATATTCCTATTTCAGACCGGTTGTTGACTCAGGTTAGTGGTACGGTGCGCAATCGTGATGGCTATGTAAAAAATATCGTTACCGGGCGAGATATGGGTGACGATGATAGCCGTGGTGTTCGGTTTGC
>Ga0070726_10001768_pt1 | contig 20796 bp, 18 predicted proteins | sample tdAd471_FD_67275 | JGI IMG/M metagenome (GOLD analysis project Ga0070726, IMG submission 67275) | Marine sediment microbial communities from the Atlantic coast under amendment with organic carbon and nitrate - tdAd47.1 | ecosystem: Environmental > Aquatic > Marine > Coastal > Sediment | place... | reverse complement strand
AGGGCGGGCTCGGCCTCGCGTGCACCGACCTGCTCTCGCCCCAGGGCCTGCTCCGGGGCACCGCGCGATCGCTCGATCTCGCCGCGACCAACGAGGCCGACTCGCCGGTCTGCATGCAGCTCTACGGCGGCGACCCGGACATCCTCGCCGAGGGCGCGATCTGGGCGGTCGAGCACGGCGCCGATGTCATCGACATCAACATGGGCTGCCCGGTGGACAAGGTCACCAAGAAGGACGGCGGCTCAAAGCTGCTCTGCGAGCCCGACCGCACCGTGAAGATCGCCGAGCGCATCGCGATGGCCGTCGAGAAGCAGACGAAGGGGCGCGTGCCGGTGACGGCCAAGGTCCGCCTCGGCTGGGACTCGTCCTGCATCGTCGCGCCGGATCTGGCCAGGCGTCTGGAGAAGGTCGGGATCCGCCAGGTCACCGTTCACGGCCGGACCACCGAGCAGCGCTTCAAGGGTGAAGTCGATCACGCCGGTATCCGCGGGGTCGTCGAAGCGGTCGACGGCATCCCGGTCATCGGCAACGGCGATGTGACCACGCCCGGGGGCGTTGTCGAGATGATGGAGAAGACGGGCTGTGCCGGCGTGATGATCGGCCGCGGCAGTTTCTCCTCGCCGTGGATCTTCAACCAGGGCTGGACCATCCAGACCACCGGCGACCCCGGCCCGGAGCCCGACGAAGCGGCCAAGGTCGCCATCGTCCGGCGGTACTTCGAGCTGATGCGCGAGTACCGCGACGACGCCTACGCCCTGACGCACCTCAGCCGCCGGATCAGCTGGTTCGGCAAGAAGCTCGGCCCGTGCAAGCCCTTGAAGGAAGCGATCCGGCTGGCAAAGGACCCGGACACGGTCCACCGCGCGCTCGACGAGTTCCTCGAGGGCGGGCTGCGCCTGTGGGCGGAGGTGGAGAAGGGCTCCGGGGTGTTGGCGGGTTAGTCGCCGCGCATGATAGATTCCTGCTCCGCCGCCGCATCTTGAATGAGGCCGACGAGTTCGTTGAATCGATCGACATCTTCGTCGCGCTCGAAGAGCAAGCCATCAACTTCGTCGAGTTCCCAGGCCCCCCAAGAGCGGAGCAGGAGTTCCGCACATTCCCTCGTGTTGGTGAGAATCTCGATGTCCAGTTCCTGAACTCTCAGCGCGCCGCTCGAATACATGCCCGACCGCGCCGACGCTGCGACGCGATCGATCTCACGCTTTCTGAATCCGGCGGTCTCAAGTTCCGCGCGAATGAACGAGGAATAGCCCTTCAGCGATTCCAGCCGTGCTTCTGTCAGCGCGATGAGGTCGGCCAGAGTCTGAATGTGCTCTCGGAGTTCTGATTGGGAAGAAACCAGAGCCGGCTCGAATGCCCCGGTCCGCTCGGCCTGAGTCAGGAGGTCCAAGTGGGCTTCGATCTGTGGCCGGTTCTCGCGCAGGAACTTTGCGACGGCTCTCGCGACGTAATCGACGACCGTCTGCCCCGTCGCGACGCGTTCGACTCTCGCGATGGATTCGTAAAGAACTTTGCGCGAGGCTTCGGCATACTCCTCGCCCGAATTCGTCGAGAAGTACGCCTGTCGGACATCTTCCTGGCACTGCAACATCGCTGCCTCGACTCGTTCCAGTCGCTGCTCCTGAGCTGGTGATGGCGTGCGGATGTCCTTCAGCACACGACCGACAACGTTGCTTAGGACGCACATCGTCAGAAGCGTCACGATCGCGACCGTGAGCAGTCTTCCCGCAGAGGTCCTGCGCACCTGCTTTGGTGGTTTGGCGTTCGGGTCGGTGTAATAGACCGGGTCGAAGTCAGTCATGCTTAATCTGCTCTGCGCTACCGTTGATCGATTCGGAAAACTAATTCTCGGATGCCCGCATCGCGGCCGGCGGGCAGCTCGACTCGGGCATCATCAGCAGCGACGGTTCCGTCCGGCGTGCTGGCTCACTCGCCGCCCATGATCCGAGCCTGCCGAGAGATGACGCGGTTCATCTCCATGGCGATCGCGTTGAAGCGGTCCACATCCCGGTCGCTCTGGAAGACCACCTCGCCGCTTTGGACCGACCAGCGTCCCCACGAATCTCTGAGCAGCACCATGCTGTCGCGCGACAGTTCGAGGATCCTGGTTTCCAAACGCATCGCTTCCACCGCACCGGAGCCCGAGAATCCGCGAACAAACTCCGTCATCAGACGATCGATCTGCTGCCTGCTCGCGCCGGCTCGCCCGAGCTCAGACCGGACATCCCCCGGAAAACGCTCGGTCGCGTCGGCCATTCGTTTCGAGATGCGGATCATTTCCTCGACCCCGCCGATGCGTCGCTGGAGTTCCTGAGCGGACCGCGCGTTCGTGCCGTCGAGCGCGTTTGTCCGCTCTGCCGCGCTGGCGAGCTCCGTGTACCGTGCCTCGTCCTCTCGCGTGCGTTCGTTCAGGTCGATCAGCGCCCGTCCGAGGATGTCCATCGGGCTGTCGCCGGTCGCGATCTTGGCGATCTCTTCGAGCGTCTCCGCCCTTGAACGCTGCACCCTTTCGGCGTACGCGGTGCCGCCGCCCGATTGGCGGTAGGCGTCGAGACGCTCGCGCTCGAGCCGCTCAAGCAGCGAGACGATCTGCTGGCTCCGCGATCGATCGCCGAAGACCTCCCGGGCACCGATGAACACGATCGGCGCGAAAACGAGCAGCGCGACGACCAGCAGCCAGGGGCGGATCATCCCGCTGCGCACGCCGGGCGAGCGGGGACGAGAACGACGGGAAACGGCGACGGCCATGGTGCACTCCAACAAACCGTGTTTGTACGGGCCCGCGTCACACTCGGACGCGTCGAGCCAGCGAATATACCCGTTGCCGGTCCCCGCTCAAGATCAAATTCGAAGAATCGCGCGGGTTGGAACTCGGTGCCGCCCTACGCGTCCGGCCCCTCCGCCTTCGCCTCTTCCTGGGCGATCTCGGCGTCTTCCTCGCCCTGAATAAAGGTCTCGCCCTTGTACCGCAGCGCGAACGGGATATAGATGATCGAGACGATCAGCATGAGGCCCGCGAAGAACCAGTAGTAGTTCGCCCCGTCGAGCATCGTCGTGCCGTCCTCGTTCTGGAACTTGGCGAGCACGAAGTTCACGCCGGAAGTGAACAGGTTGCCCAGTGACACGCCGAGGAAGTAGACGCCCATGATGAAGCTCTTCATCTTCTTGGGCGACTGCGTGTACGCGAACTCGAGGCAGGTGATCGAGACCATCACCTCCGCCGCCGTCAGGACGACGTAGGCGAGGAACTGCCATCCGATGTTCGGCATCGGCTCGAGGTAGCGGTTGATCTCCGCGACCTCCCAACCCTGCTCGGTCGCCGCGATGACCATCGCCTGGACGCTCGGCGACGCCGAGCCGTCAAGCCCGAGCTGCGTCGCCATCGCGCTCGCGACCTCGGCGGTGCGCTCGGCGATCGCGATGTCGATCAGCGCCGAGATGGCAAACGCGCCGGCGGTCAGGAACAGGCCGATGCCGATCTTGCGCAGCGGCGTGACCTTGAAGAACCTGCCCAGCAGCGGGTACAGGCCGTACGCGAAGGTCGGGATCAGGATGAGAATCAGGACCGGGTTCACCGCCTGTACCTGCGATTCCAGCCAGGTCACGCCCATGAACTTCCGGTCCATCTCCTGCGCCTGCAGCACCCACGCGGAGCCGGTCTGGTCGAAGATCGCCCAGAACATCGGCACGAACAGCAGGAACAGCGGCGCGAGGTTCACGAGCGCCCGCTTGCCGGCGGGACTGAAAGTCTCTTCCTTGAACTTCTGCCAGCCCGCGGCGGGGATGTGCACGAAGCGGTTCCGGCCCAACCAAAACAGGAACGTCGCGATCCCCATCAGCACGCCCGGCACGCCGAACGCGAGCCACGGCCCGTACTGGTCCAGGAAGATCGGCGTAAGCATGGTGCTCGTCGCGGCGCCGACATTGATGGAGAAGTAGAACCAGCTGAACGTCTTTGAGATCAGGTGCTTGTTCTTCTCGCCGAACTGGTCGCCCACGTGCGCGGAGACGCACGGCTTGATCCCGCCCGCTCCGATCGCGATCAGGAGCAGACCGATGTACATGAACGGCCTCATGTCCCACCCGCCCGTCACCGGCCCGAGGTCCATCAGCGCGAGCATGCCGTGCCCGAGGCAGTACATCAGCGAGATGAACAGGATCGTCCTGTACTTTCCCCAGAGAACATCGCTGATGATCGCGCCGATCATCGGGAAGAAATACGCCGCGGCGGTGAACAGGTGGTAGACGCCCTTCGCCTCCTCGTCGCCCATGTAGTCCGGCTGTCCGGCGGCGTCGAGCAGGTGTTTGGTCATGAAGACCGTCAGGATGGCCTTCATGCCGTAGAACGAGAACCGCTCGGCCAGCTCGTTGCCGATGATGAACGGGATGCCGGGGGGCATCTTCGAGGTCTCGTGCGGCGAAGTGGCGTAGGCCTTGCTCGTACCCATGAAACGTCCTTTCGGGGGCTGACGCGCTGGCCAGCGTCCGCTCACGGGCGTCTGGTCGGAGCCGCGCGAGTATATCGAGAGGCGAGAAACACTCCCAGAACTACCCAAACTCGGTTGATCGCCGGGGCGGTTTCGCCACAATGAGCGGCCATGAGCATCCAAAGCCGATTCCGCCGGGGCCCGCTTCGCAGTCCAAACGATCCGCTCGCCGGGTCAACCGCCCCGGAGGCACCCGACCCGAACGGCAAATCGCGCAAGGTTGGTGGCCTGCTCGACCTCGTCGAGGTTGCGGGCAACAAGCTCCCCGATCCATCGATCCTCTTCCTCGTCGGAGCCCTGCTCGTGATGCTCGCATCGGGCGTGGCGAGCTGGACCGGGTGGGAGGTCGTCAAGAAGGTCCCGGTTCAAGTTGTCGATGAATCGACGGGCGAATCACGGCTGGAACTCGTCGCGTCGATGGTGGATGTCGAATCCGTCAACGAGGCTGGTGAGACAGTGGTCACCCAGGTCGAAGAGGTGCTCCGCCCGGTCAATCTGCTGACCTCGGACGGCATCTACTGGGCGATCAGCTCAATGATCGACAACTTCATGCAGTTCCCGCCGTTGGGGATCGTCCTCGTGGGCATGCTCGGCATCGGAGTCGCCGAGCGGACCGGGCTGATTGCGACGCTGTTGAAACTCTTCATGCTCATCACGCCGGCGCAATTGCTGACGCCCGCCATGGTGTTCATCGGCGTGATGAGTTCGCTGGCGTCCGATGCGGGTTACGTCGTGCTCCCGCCCCTCGCCGCGCTTTTGTTCAAAGCGGTCGGGCGCTCTCCGATCGTCGGGATCGCGGCGGTGTTCGCGGGTGTCTCCGCGGGATTCAACGCGAACCTCGTGGTGACCGGCCTCGATCCGCTTCTGGCCGGTCTTTCGACCACCGGTGCTCAGTTCGTGGACCCGGAGTACGTCGTCAACCCGAACGCAAACTGGTTCTTCATGATCTTTTCGACCTTCATGGCGACGCTGGTCGGCTGGGGCGTCACGCACTGGATCGTTGAGCCGCGATTCGAGAAAAAGGGGCCGGAAGAAGGCGGCCCTGCTCCGATCTCCGAAGACGAAGCGGATTCGAACAGCCTGACGACCGAGGAAGTTCGTGGCGTCAAGTTCGCCTGCCTTGTGACGGTCGTGAGTCTCGCGGTCGTGCTCCTGAACATCCTTGTGCCGGGCTTCCCGCTCCACGGCAAGGGCACAAACTTCGATCGCTGGGCCGAGGCGATCGTTCCTCTTCTGTTCGTCCTCTTTCTACTGCCGGGCATCGCCTACGGCCTCACCAACAAGACGATCAAGTCCACCAAGGACCTCGCCCAGCTCATGACCGAGTCGATGGCGGCGATGGCCCCGATCATCGTGCTAGCCTTCTTCGCCGCGCAGTTTGTCGAGTACTTCCGCTACTCCAACCTCGGTGCGATGCTCGCGATCAGCGGCGGCGAGTTCCTGGCCACCGCCGGGCTGCCCACCTTCATCCTGATTCTCGCGTTCATTCTGCTGACCGCGGTCTTCAACATGTTCGTCGGCTCGATGAGCGCGAAGTACGCCCTGTTCGCCCCGATCTTTATCCCGATGCTTATGCTCGTCGGGATCAGCCCGGAACTCACTCAGGCGGCGTACCGCATCGGTGACTCGGTGACCAACATCATCACGCCGCTCAACGCGTACCTGATCATCATTCTGGTGTTCATGCAGAAGCACGATCGGTCGGCCGGCATGGGTACTCTCATCGCCACCATGCTCCCGTACACGATCTTCTTCACCATCGGCTGGTCGATCATGCTCGGGTTCTGGCTCTGGCTCGACATTCCGCTCGGGATTCCTTTCGAGACCGGTCCGCTCAGTTACCCGCCGACCCCATGATCGCGTCGTAAGATTCGAATCGATTGAAACTCAACCCCAGCTCGGCGGACCCCGCCCCCATGACCCCCCAGATGCCAAAGTCCGAAGCCGAGCCCTGCGTGCTGGTCATCTTCGGTGCCTCCGGCGACCTCGTGTCGCGCAAGCTGATCCCGTCGCTGTTCGCGCTGCACCAGCAGGGCCGACTGCCCGACCGGCTCTGTGTGCTCGGCGTCTCGCGCACCGAAATGAGCGACCAGGAGTTCCGCGACTCGCTCAAAGAGAAGGCCGGTCCCGGCCACGAAGAGGTCTGGGCGCAGTTCGCCCGTCGGATCCACTACCTGCCCGGCAGCGCGACCGAGGCCGAGCTCTACCCCGTGCTCATCCAGCGCATCTGCGAACTCGGACGCGAGCACGATATGCTCACCGAACAGCAAAGCAGGATCGCCGAGCAGACCAAGGGGTCCAGCCCGTGGGTCGGCATGCCGAACGTGCTGTTTTACCTTTCGGTCGCACCGACACTCGTCAAGCCGATCATTCACCAGATCGGCGCGAGCGGCATGGTCTACGAAGGCAAGAGATGGTGCGCCATCGATGCCGAGGCCGTGCCGTGGCAGCGCATCATCGTCGAGAAGCCCATCGGTACCGACCTCGCGTCCGCCCAGGACCTCAACCGTGAGCTCGGTCGCGTCTTCGAGGAAGAGGCGATCTACCGCATCGACCACTACCTCGGCAAGGAGCTCGTCCAGAACCTGCTCGTCATGCGCTTCGCCAACATCATGTTCGAGCCGATCTGGAACAACCAGTACGTCGATCACGTGCAGGTCACCGCAGCCGAGTCGGTCGGCGTCGGTCGGCGCGCCGGAAACTTCTACGACAAGGCCGGCGCCACGCGCGACATGCTCCAGAGCCACCTGCTGCAGGTGCTCGCGCTGGTCGCGATGGAGCCCCCCAGCGACTACAACGCCGACGCCATCCGGCGCGAGAAGGTCAAGGTCATCGATGCGGTCCGCATCATGGAACCCGGCGAGGTCGCCGAGCACACCGTCTTCGGGCGCTACACCGCGTCCGGCAACAGCGAGGACGACGACGGCGGCCTCGGATACACCGAGCTCGAGGGCGTCGACCCCGACCGCTGCACCGAAACCTTCGCCGCTATGCGCGTCCACATCGACAACTGGCGCTGGTCAGGCGTGCCGTTCTACATGCGTTCCGGCAAGAAGATGGCTCGCAAACTCACCGAGGTGCACATCCAGTTCAAGCGACCGCCCGCGAACCTGTTCAAGCACTTCGAGCCCTTCGCCTCCGGCAAGGAACTGGTCAACAACCGCCTGATTATCAACATCGCCCCCGACGAAGGTATTGGGTTCCGATTCGAAGCCAAGGTGCCCGGCCCGAAGTTCGCCATGGGCTCGGTCAAGGCCGACATGGACTACTGCTATGTATTCAACGCCCAGCCCGTCGAGGCCTACGGCCCGCTGCTGCTCGACGCGATGCGAGGCGACAAAACCCTCTTCAAGCACCGCGACGAGGTCGAGGGCACCTGGCGGATCGTTGAACCCGTCCTCCGATCCGACTTGCCGAAAAAACTTATCGAGGATTACCCGGCCGGCTCGTGGGGCCCTCCCGGCGCTGATGCGCTGCTCGCCGCCGACAACCGGATCTGGCACAACCCCGAAGCCAGCGACATCCGCTGATCCCCTTCCCGGCAGCCGTATAGACTCTGAGCATGCACGACGACCTGCCACTGGAAGAGCCGTCATCCGGACGAGATCCCGGGGATTCCACCGTAGGGTACGAGCTTGAGCCCGAGCCCGAAGCCCCCGCGCTGCCCGGCTCGTGCGTGCTCCGGCGCGATGTCGAAGACATCACCTACGCCCTCGCCGCCGACATGCTGATCCACGCCAACAACTGCGTGCGGTCCTTCGGCGATTTCCACCTTGCGCTCTCCGGCGGCTCGACGCCGATGCCGCTCTACGCCCGGCTCATGACGGACCCGGCCTTCCGCATGTTCCCATGGAACCGTACCCACGTCTGGATCGTCGACGACCGCTGCGTCGAGCCGGATGACGATCGCTTCAACTACAAGCACATCCACGACTACCTCGGCGATCACTCCGGCATCCCGGAGCGCAACCTGCACCCGATGCCGGTCCTCGACGACGACGGCGATGTGCGATACGAACGCGAACTCCAGCAGGTCTTGGCGTGGCGCGAGAAGGGCCACGACCGGCTCGACTTCGTGCTCCTGGGCATGGGCGACGACGGGCACACCGCCAGCCTCTTCCCGCACTCGCCCGCGCTCGACGCCGAACACAAACTCATCGCGTTCAACAAGGGCCCGGCCGTCACGCCTCCGGACCGGATGACGATGACCTACCGGCTCATCAACGCGTCCCGATTCATCGCGGTGCTTGTCACCGGGTCGAAGAAGTCGCCGACGATCGAGAAGATCACAGCGCCCGGCGCGTCAGAACGGGAATTGCCGATCCTCGGCGTCAAGCCGCTCGGCGGCACGCTGCGCTGGTATCTCGACTATGACGCCTGCCCGACCGGCTGACGCTCAGCCCTGAATATCAAGATGGTGCGCTGCCGGCTTGCTCGACGCCAGGCCGTCCCGGTACGGGTCGTAGATCGCCTGCTGGCGTCGGTCCTCGTTGGTTTCCTCGCTCGCGTTGCCGCGAACCTCGCGCGGGGCCTCCGTCTCGGTGACCTCCGGCGTGGAGAATTCCGCCTGGTCGGACCCGCGCTTCACGCCGCCTTTGGCGATCGCGCGGCGCTGATCTTCCTTCTCGCGCGCAATTTGCTTCTCCTGGGCCCCGACGCCGAGGGCTTTCAGCGGGATGATCGATCCAACAAGTGGCATGCCTTCAGTATCGGTTACCCGTTTCCGGGCGCTGCAGCCGATAGCACTCGGCGGACCCTGCGGGACCGAGGGCGCGGCAAAACCCGTTAACTCGACCGGGTTTCACGCCCGGCCGGCACGCGGGCCCGCCCGATAAGGCCAGCCACCGAATCAGACGATCCGCTCGCGCCAGAGGTCCGCAAGAGCCCGCACGTGCTCGATCGCCGTCAGCACCGACGGGCGTTCATCGCCGCAGCTCTTCGCCAGCCCGATCGCTCGATCGGCACGCGAAACCAACCGTCGGATCGCGTCCGGCGTCGTCCGCACGCTGGAGGCCAGATCGCTCAGGTTGTCGTACACGTCACCGAGCTTGATCAGCCGGGCCCGCCAGTCGGCCTGAGCGAGCTGCCGGTCGTACGCCGGCTCGCGTTCGGCCTCGGGCAGCCGCGCGTCCTTGCTCAGCGCCGCGACCGCTCCCGCCACCGCCGATCCGAATCCCTCGGCGATCTCGTCGTAGTCCGTCTCGCCGTCCTCGATCACATCGTGGAGCAACGCCGCGGCGATTGTCGTCTCATCGCGCTCCCCGAACACCAGCGCGATCGTCAGCGCAACCCGGTTCGGGTGCGCCGCGTAGGGCGTTTGGCCGTCCTTTCTCGACTGGTGACGGTGGGCCCGGGCGCACATGGAGGCTGCCCGTTGCCAAAGGTGTTGCGTCCCGTCCTCGTGAATCACGCCGGGGCCCCCTCGGCATCGGGGAGACGCTTGAGCAGCGCGACCGCATGAACCTCGATCGCCCGGCCCTCGCCGATCGCATCCACGCCCTCGTGGCTCTTGCCCTTCACGTTGACCCGGTCCGCGCCGATCCCGAGTGCCGCGGCGATCGAGTCTCGCATCGCCGCCCGGTGCGCTTTCAGACGTGGGCGCTCGAGGATCACGGTGCAGTCGATGTTCGCGACCTCGTACCCGGCCCCCTTCACCCGCCGGCTCGCCTCACGGAGGAAATCGATCGAATCTCGCCCGTCGTTGGATTGGTCGTCGTCCGGGAACAGGGTGCCGATGTCCTCCATCGCCAACGCGCCGAGCAGGGCGTCGGTGATCGCGTGGAACAGCGCGTCACCGTCCGAGTGACCGACCGGCCCGATCGGGCTCTCGAGCTCGATGCCGGCGAGTTTCAGTACCCGCCCGCCGCGGTTTGAGCCGGCCCGCGGGTCGACCGGCTCCAGCCGGTGCAGGTCGTAGCCATGACCGATGCGAAGGTCGGCGTTCCGGGAGGCGTGGTCCGTAGGAGCAGGGGGCATGGTGCCTCCGAGGCGGATGGGGAATTTCGGTCCAGTCGGCGACCGGCATTGGACGATGAGCGGACAGGCATCGGCGATCGGTTCGCGCCGGATTCGGCGAACCCACATCGCCCGATGTATCGTAGACGCGAAGACGCCGCACCACGGCGACGACGCGAATCAGAACGTTCCACCACGCCGCGGAGGCGAGATGACCAGCAGCAAAGCCACCCGTTCCACCGTCCGCCTCGGAGCCGTCATCGGTGCCGGGGTTCTTCTCGCGAGCACGCTCACCGGCTGCATGGGCGGCAACACGTATTCCGGTCGTTCCGCCGATCGCTACCGGTACGAGTCGACAACGTGGCAGCCGAAGACCGTGACGCTCACCGACACCCGCACCGGCGAAACCGCGTGGTCGGTCGACATCCCGGTCGGCCAGGCCCTGCAGGTGTCATTCAGCGAGGGCACCGGACCCAACGAGTACCGCCCCGACGAGATCCGCTGGGAAATGGCCCCGATCGGTCGGACGATTATTACCCCGATGAACCGTCAGCCCTGTCCGCCCGCGTCCGCGCGACGCCTCGACATGACCCTCCGCGCGACACCGGAGAACGTCGGCTCGAACCCCGACCCCCGCTGGAACGAGAAGTCCGCCTACGAGAACTGAACGGCTTCCTCCTCGGGGCCACGAAAAAACCCCGCCTCTGGCGGGGTTCTGTGTTTCAGGGGTAGACCGCGTCGCAATCAGTCGCGCGATTGCAGCTTCGCAAGCAGGCGAAGCACCTCGATGTACAGCCAGACCAGCGTGACCAGCAGCGCCATGCCGCTGAACCACTCCATGTAGCGCGGTGCCCTGTTCTTGACCGCCACGTTCACCTGATCAAAGTCGAGCACGAGATTCATGGACGCCAGCCCGACCAGCAGCAGTGAGAAACCGATCGAGATCAGGCCGCCGTTGCTCGGGTCGTAGACGCTGAGCAGGCTGAACGAGCCGTAGAGCCCGGCCACCATGGCGATCAGGAAATAGGCCAGCACACCGAGCGTGCCGACGATTGTGATGTTGTAGAACAGCCGATTCGGACGGACGAGCTTGAGCGAGTACGCCGTCAGCAGCCCGCCGAAAATGCCGAAGGTCAGGAGCGCGGCGTTGAAGATCAGGCCGGTGTTGAGGACTAGTCCGCCGTCATCGCCCTCGGTCGCGAAGCGGGCGGCGTAGAACGCCGAGATGCCGCCGACGAATGCGCCCTCCATCGCCGCGTACGGCATTGCGGTGAACGTCGACATCTTCGGCTTGAACATCGTCACGAAGAAGGTCAGCATGCCGAGCAGCGCGCCGCCCGCCGTGAGACCCAGCGCCATGCCGCCGTTGATCACCGGGTTGCCCGCCTCGTCACTGCCGACGCACAGCCCCCAGGCGATCATCGCCACGACCATGCACGTGCCGATCATCAGCGCCGATTTCGTCACCGTGCCGTTGATGGTCATCGTCGACGGGCGGGCCGCCTGGCTCGCCGCGCGAGCCGCACGCACCGAGTCGTCTGTCCCGAAGGACTGCGACTGACCCAGATCGTCCCAGGTCTGCGCGGGCTTGTAAGCATCATTGTTGAACGCGGGGTTCGAGGTCCGGAACATCTCGGTCAATCTCCTGGCCGGCGGCCATTTCAGGGTGGTCGCTCCGGCCCCAGCCCTTCGGCGGCGCTGGGACCGTTGTTGAAGACGCTGAGTATAGGTCGGCGGTTCGAGATTCCAGTCTCAAATCAGCGTCCGACAACCGGAAATCGGCGATCGTGATCCGATCAGTCCGCCGCCGTCTGCTCCGACGCCGACCGGAGCATCTGCACCGACTCCGGCAGATAGTCGAGCAGGTCCGAAGCCATCATGCCCCCCCGCGCCCCACGATGAGCCTGCGACCATTGCAGCGCCGCCATGTTGTGGGCGGCGACGCCGAGGCAGGCCAGTTCGAACAGCCCGACCCTTCCGTCGGACGTTCCGGCGACCGCGCTGCTCCCCTTCATCGCCGGCAGGCGATGGTGCTGTGCGATGAACCCGGCGATGACACCGGAGAGGATGTCACCCGAACCCCCGGTTGCAAGCAGGGGATTCGGCTTGCGCAGTGTCCAGGTCTGGAGGCCGTCTGAAACGGAGGTCGTTGCCCCCTTCAGCACCACGACGCACCCGATCCGGCGCGCGAGCTGGGCCGCGGCCTCCGGCTGCTGGTCCGGATTCGAACCGTCGAGCGTGATCGCCCCGTGCGCCACGTTCGTCGCCAGGCGCCGGAACTCCACCGGGTGAGGCGTCAGCACGCACGGCGCGCAGATGTCATTGTGCACATCCGGCAGCTGGGCGAGCAGATTCAGCGCGTCGGCGTCGACGACGACCGGCACATCATGCTGCGCGAGCAGTCGCAGCGTGATCGATCGCGCCCCGCCCCCCGTCCCGAGCCCCGGCCCGACTACGATCGACGCCGACTTGTCGCACAGCGTATCCACGATCGGCGCCGCCTCGTGCCCGACGGTTTCACCCGATGAATCAACGGGCAACCCGTGACCGATCGTCTCGGGCGCGAGCGAGAGCGCTGCCTGCAGGATCGAACTGGGCACCGCCAGTCGCGCCATCCCCGCCCCGGATCGCAGCGCCGAGCGGGCCGCCAGCGTCGGGGCGCCCAACATCATCGGTTGCGTCCCGCCGCTCGAACCGGCCGAGCCGCCAATCACCGAGACCGTGCCGAACGTGCCCTTGTGCCCGAAGTCCGGACGACGCGGGAGCAGGCGAGGCAGCTTCACGCCAGCCGCTTCGACCCGATCCGTGTTGGCTGTATTCTGCGGCGTCGCGTCACCCATGCGTCGGAGAATACCCGATCGGTAGGCCTAGAACGCGGTATCGAAGAACAGGAGCAGCAGCACCGCCGCCCAAAGCACACCAGCGCCGATCAGGACACCGCCAATGATGGCGACGATCGACAAACCGAAGTACAGCCCTGCGCCGCAGACCACGGCTCCGAGCACGATCAGCGCGATGATCGAGATCGCCTGAAACGCCACCACTCCGAGCACCTTGCCGGTGTCCTTCGCGACGTCTCCCGCCAACTCGCGGGCGAACGACGGCTTGGGGTTCTGGGGCGATTCGGTCATGGCGAGTTTCCTCCGGTGGAAACGATGCTACCGGCATGCTTCGACAACCAGCGCCGAATTCTTCGCACCAAACGCCAGGCAGTTGATCAGCGCGTATCGCGCCTCCAGCGGCTTCGCTTCGTTGGGCGTGTAATCAAGGTCGCAGACCGGATCAGGCTCGCGCAGGTTGATCGTCGGAACCGAGAACGGATCCCCGCCGTCCAGCCCGATCATCGCCCCGAACGTCGCCACCACCGACGCCGCGCCGCACGCTCCTTGCGGATGCCCGATCGCGCCCTTGACCGAATGCCCGACCAGCCGATCGGCGTGCCCGCCGAAGGCCATCCGCACCATCCGCGTCTCGAGTTCATCATTCACCGGCGTCGCCGTGCCGTGGTAGTGCACGACTTCGATCTCCTCGGGCTTCAGCTGCGCATCCTCGATCGCCAGGCGAATTGCGCGCACGCCCTCCGCCGCGTCCGGCGCCGGTCGGACCCGGTGATACGCGTCACAGGTCGCTCCGTAGCCCCGGAGCCGACCGAGCGCCCGAGCCCCGCGGCGCTCCGCGTGCTTCGGCGATTCCAGCACGATCGCCCACGCACCCTCCCCGAGCACGAAGCCGTCGCGCGTCGCGTCGAACGGCCGCGCCATCGTCGCCGGATCCTCCCCCGTCGCCCCCGGATCGCGCGTCGAGATCACGCCCAGCAGTTCCATGCCCAGCACCGTCTCCCAGCGCAGGTGAGCATCGGCCCCGACCACCACCACGCACTCCGGCGAGCCCGCGCGGTTCGAGCGGATCAATCCGAGCGCGGTCCCGATCGCGTCCGAGGCCGAAGCGCACCCGTCCGAGATGCACATCGACGGCCCACGCGCCCCGATGCGGATCGACAGCTCCCCCGCGAGATTCCCGTGCGTCGCGTTCGTGATCGTCCAGAGCGACGGGTTCCTGCCTCGCCCGTCCGCCCCGCCGGTGTACGCCGCCATCGCCTGATCAAGAGTGAAATCGATGCCCCCGGCCCCGGTCCCGAGGATCAGCCCGACCCGTCGAGCCGCATCCAGATCCGCCTCCGAATCGCCACGCGGTATATCCAGTCTGGCGTGGGTGATGGCCTCCTGCGCCGCCATCAGGCCCATCGGCACGCAGCGGGGCAGTCGCTTCTGGTCCGCCGACGAGATCACCGCCGACGCATCGAACTCCGGGCACGACGCCACAACCCGTGATTTGATCCGCGCCGTATCGAACTCGATCAGGCGTACGCCGCTCCGCCCCGCACGCAGACCGGCGATGAACGCCGGAGCGCTGGGGCCCAGAGGCGAAACGGCCCCGAGGCCGGTGATGATGGGGGAGCGATCGTCGATGGCGGAGTGTTGCCTGTCATGGGCACTCCCGGCAAGGCCGGCGCACCGGTTTGCGGGAAATCGTGAAGCCTCAATCGCCGCCGTGCGCCCTGCCACATCGGCAGCGACCTCGTGGACTGGCAGTGCCTTCTCGCCCTTCGCGAGGCACCGCTCCGCCTTTCGTGGCACGGCTTTCGCAATGGATACCGCAGCGCCGGGCGTTGTCGCCCGCCCGCGGCTGGGTCCACTCAAGACGGGCCTATAATCCGGCGGCAATCTCGTCGGAGATCCGCACCTCGGCTGGGTCTGACCATCGGAATGTGCCGATGAGCCCGGATGGTGCGGGTCCCTGATCTCCGCCGCTGCCTGAGTGTTCGACGGGATTTCCCCCGCCGAACCAGCACAAAGGACGAGTTATGTTCGAACGATTTACAGACAGAGCCCGCAAAGTTATGGCCCTGGCCAACCAGGAAGCCCAGCGGTTCAACCACGAATACATCGGGACCGAGCACATCCTGCTCGGCCTCGTCAAGGAAGGCTCCGGCGTCGGAGCCAATGTCCTCAAGAACCTCGGGGTCGACCTGCGCAAGGTCCGCCTCGAAGTCGAGAAACTGGTCCACTCCGGCCCCGACATGGTCACGATGGGCAAGCTGCCCCAAACCCCCCGTGCCAAGAAGGTCATCGAGTACGCCATCGAGGAAGCCCGGAACCTCAATCACAACTACGTCGGGACCGAGCACCTGCTGCTCGGCCTGCTCCGCGAGCACGACGGCGTCGCCGCCCAAGTCCTGATGAACCTCGGCCTCAAGCTCGAGGAAGTCCGCGAAGAGGTCCTCAACCTCCTCGGCGCGGGTATGGACAAGGAAGAAGGCGAAATGTCCGGCGGTCCCAACCCCGGTCAGGGCGGCCCCGGTGGCCAGCGCCAGGGCAAGAGCAACTCCAAGACTCCGGCCCTCGACTCCTTCGGTCGCGACCTCACAGCGCTCGCGAAGGAAGGCGGGCTCGACCCCGTCATCGGACGCGAACGCGAGATCGAGCGCGTTATCCAGGTCCTCTGCCGCCGCACGAAGAACAACCCCGTCCTGCTCGGTGAGGCCGGCGTCGGCAAGACCGCCATCGTCGAAGGCCTCGCGCAGGCGATCATCAACCAGGAAGTCCCCGACCTCCTGCACGACCGTCGCCTCGTCGTGCTCGACCTCGCCATGATGGTCGCCGGCACGAAGTATCGCGGCCAGTTCGAGGAGCGCATCAAGGCGGTCATGAACGAAGTCCGTCGCGCCCAGAATCTCATCCTCTTCATCGACGAACTCCACACCCTCGTCGGTGCCGGCGGCGCCGAGGGCGCGATTGACGCGTCCAATGTGCTCAAGCCCGCCCTCGCCCGCGGCGAGATCCAGTGCATCGGCGCCACCACCTTCGACGAGTACCGCAAGTACATCGAAAAGGACCCGGCTCTCGCACGCCGCTTCCAGTCCATCTCCGTCGATCCGCCCAACGCCGAGCAGACCGTCGAGATCATCAAGGGTCTGCGCGACAAGTACGAAGAGCACCACCGCGTGCAGTTCACCGACGACGCCATCGAGGCCGCCGTCGAACTGTCCGGCCGCTACATCACCGGTCGCGTCCAGCCCGACAAGTCGATCGACGTCATCGACGAAGCCGGCGCGCGAGTACGCCTCAAGACCATGACCAAGCCGCCGAACCTCGCGGATTTGGAAGCGGACATCGAGCGCCTGTCCATCGAGAAGGACGAGGCCGTCAAGGGCGCCGACTACGAGAAGGCCGCCGAACTCCGCGACCAGGCCGAGAAACTCCGCAAGAAGAAGGAAGACATCCAGAAGGAGTGGCGCGAGAAGGCCAAGGAAACCGGCGGCATCGTCGACGGCGAAGTGATCGCCGAGGTCGTCTCCAAGATGACCGGCGTCCCGCTGACCCGTCTCGAGAAGGAGGAGGCCGAGCGCCTGCTCAAGCTCGAGGAAGAGCTGCACAAGCGTGTCGTCAGCCAGGACGAAGCCATCAAGGGCATCTCCAAGGCCATCCGCCGCGCCCGCGCCGGCCTCAAGGACCCGAAGCGCCCGATGGGCAGCTTCATCTTCGTCGGCCCGTCCGGTGTGGGTAAGACGCTGCTCTCCAAGGCCCTCGCCGAGTTCATGTTCGGCGATGAGGAGTCCATGATCCATCTGGACATGTCCGACTACATGGAGAAGCACAACGTCTCCCGCCTCGTCGGCGCACCTCCCGGATACGTCGGCTACGAAGAGGGCGGCCAGCTCACCGAGCGCGTCCGCCGTCGTCCGTACTCCGTCGTGCTCTTCGACGAGATCGAGAAGGCCCACCCCGATGTCTTCAACATGCTCCTCCAGATCATGGAAGAGGGTCGCCTCGTCGACTCGTTCGGACGCAACGTCGATTTCCGCAACACCGTGCTGATCATGACCTCGAACATCGGGGCCGACCTGATCAAGGGCGGCGCGGGCTTCGGCTTCGCCAAGCGCGACGAGCAGCAGGACTTCGAGAACATCAAGGGCGTCCTGAACAAGGAAATCGAGCGGTACTTCCGCCCCGAGTTCATCAACCGCCTCGATGACATCATCGTCTTCCGCCCGCTCACCAAGGACGACCTGATCACCATCGTGGACTACGAGACGCAGAAGCTCGTGGACCGCATGAAGGAGCAGGGTTGGCACATGGAACTCGATCAGGTCGCGAAGGACTTCCTGATCGATAAGGGCTTCAACCCCGACTACGGCGCTCGCCCGCTCCGTCGCGCGATCAGTCAGTACGTCGAAGACCCGCTCTCCGAGGCGCTGCTCTCGGGCGACTTCGAAGGCAAGAACCGCATCATCATGACCCGCAAGGACGATGAAGAGAAGCTGACCTTCGAACTCAAGTACGACAAGTCGCTCGAGAAGAAGAAGGAAACGAAGCCGAAGAAGGACGGCGACGATTCCAAGCAGGCCAAGGCCGCCGAGGCCGGAGCCGAATCGACCTGACCGGGAGCACATCCCTTCGAACGCCTACGCCCGCCACTCCCGGCGGGCTTTTTCATTGCCCCTGCCCGCGGCGTCCGTACACTCGCTGTTTTGCAGCCCATCCGCTCGGAGACCCCCATGCCATCGTTCCCCATCGCCATGTCGCTCACCGCAGTCCTCATGTCCGGCTCAGGCAACCCCGCCGCGGTCGCCTTCAACGGCCCCGGAGGGCCGATCCCGGATAACGACGAGATCGGCATGCTCACGCCCGTCGTCATCGACCAGTCGTTCCCGATCGAGTCCATCGCGGTCCGCATCAACGGCCTGCAGCACAACTACTCGTCCGACCTCACCATCGAACTCCGCCACGTCGGCGTGTCCGATCCGGTCATCCTGCTCACCAACCTCCGCTTCGGCGAAGACGCAGACTTCGACGGCGACTACACCTTTGCCGACTCGGGCGACGACCTCTGGGTGGTCGCTCAGGACTTCTCCGGCACGCAGGACCTCCCGCCCGGCACCTACCAGGCCTCCGGCGAGGGCGGCGACTTCATCAGCCTCGAAAGCGCATACCTCGGCGAAGACGCTCAGGGCAGCTGGATCCTCCGCATCTACGACAACGACTGGCTCGTCGCGGGCGGATTCGACTCGTGGGATCTGGTTCTCGGCGGCGTCCCGGCCTGCCCGGGGGACCTCCCAGGCGATGCGAACGCCGACGGCGTGGTCGATCTCGCAGACCTCAACCTCGTGCTCTCGAACTTCGGCACCGATTGCGAACGCTGATCGAGGGCCTGTGAAAATAGGTAATTCACGCGAACGGCCCAATCATCGCGATTGTGACGGTCTCGCCAAAAAATCGTTGCATCCCAGCCAATCCCCTGTAGGATCGGGAGAACGGCGCGTGCATTCACCGCGAATGCGTCGCCGGTTCGTTCAGCAGGCGTTTCAAGGGTGACCTGTGCCGATCCCTGCGTCTGTGCGGAAAGATGAGTTTTTGGGCACGAGGTGTGCCCAAGTTCCTGTGAAAAAGGAGAGAGATATGAAGGCTTTGATCACTGCTGGTGCGGTTCTCGCGATCGCCGGTGCCGCTTCGGCGACCGACTTCACCCTGCCCGACTCCACCCTGGCCGGCGGCGAGTCCGTCTCGGTCGCCATCACCCTGCCCGTCGACGCGACCGGTTTCAGCATCGGCTTCGACTACGATGAGCCTGTTGCCGACGCCTCGTGGGCTTCGGACGTCCAGTTCATCATCTCCGATGCCGGCGGCGCCGTGTACACGGTCGGTGGCTTCACCAACGCCGGCGATGCCGACATGGGCTGGGCCTTCGACGGCTCGGGTTCGACCAACCCCGGCTTCTACAGCGACTCGTTCACCGTGGCGATCCCCGCCGGTGACTACACGCTGACCTTCGTCAACGACTGGGCTACCGATCCCAACCCGAACGTCTACAGCAACATCGCTGGCTCGTTCGACAAGATCCCGACCCCGGGTGCCGCTGGCCTGCTCGGCCTCGCCGGCCTCGCCGCGGTCCGTCGCCGTCGCTAATCGCGTCGCGATACCAGACTGATGGAAAGCCCGGTCGCAAGACCGGGCTTTCTTTTTTGTCCCGTGGACACCAACAGGCAGTGAATCAGGCCGCGAACAAGTCCCTGGGTCGGAGCAACGAGTTTCGGCAAATCATTCCAAATGAGGGGGAATATGTTGCAGACCGGTTTGCTCGGAGTACTCTGAAAACGCCCCGCTCCCGATAGGGTCGTGCCACGCGGTTGTCCCGCTGCGGCGCGCCGGAACGTATCGAAGCAACCGGGTGCTTCGCACTGTGTTTACAAGGAGAGAGATATGAAGACTTTGATCACGGCCTGTGCCGTCCTCGCCACCGCCGGCGCTGCTTCGGCGAGTGATCTTCCGGTGATCCTGGTGGTCGACCTGTCGGTCCCCAACCAGATCACCGTCACCGCGACCGACGCCCCGTCGAACGCGACCGTTTCCGGCTCCGACACCACCGGCTTCTACCTCGAGGCTTTCTTCGGTGCCGACGGTACGTCGAGCCTGAACGAATCGCTGGTCTCCGGCGACCTCACCAGTTTCCTGAACGGTTCCGACGGTTCGCCGAACCTGTTCCGCGGCGGCACCACCGATCCGGGCCTGAACATCTTCAGCTACACAAACGACGCGACCTCGGACTTCGAAGTCGGCGTGCAGGCGTTCAGCGGTTCCGGCACATGGTCCCTCGACGCCGACGACTACGCCAACATGCTCATCGGTGGTGAGCGCGTCGGCAATGTCTGGTTCGCCGCCGACACCCTCGACGACCTGGGCGATGCGTTCGTGATTGGCGAGTACAACGTGATCATCCCGACCCCGGGTGCCGCTGGCCTGCTCGGCCTCGCCGGCCTCGCCGCGGTCCGTCGCCGCCGCTAATCGCGTCGCGATACCAGTCCGATGGAGAACCCGGTCGCAACGCCGGGTTTTCTTTCGCAGGAACCGTCACCAAAAGGTGACATGCACCCTTTTCGGCGCAGTGATCGGTCCAGTCCGCGCTTGAGCGCAAATCGCGGCATTTCGGGACAAAATCGTTGCAGCGTGCGGAGTTCCGAGTACCCTATAGACAGGCCCGCTCCCGTCGGGTTCTTGCTGCGTGGCTGCCCCATCGCAGCGATGAAGACTGATCGATTCGAAGCATCGGGTGCTTCGCACTGTGTTCACAAGGAGAGAGATATGAAGACTTTGTTCACGGCCGGTGCCGTTCTCGCCATCGCGGGTGCTGCCTCGGCGACCGAAATCCAGAAGCTTCTGGTCGTCGACCTGTCGGTCCCGAACCAGATCACGATCACGGCGACCGACGGCGGCTCAGCCGCGACGATCTCCGGCTCTGACACCACCGGCTTCTACCTCGAGGCTTTCTTCGGTGCCGACGGTACGTCGAGCCTGAA
>Ga0070726_10001765_pt1 | contig 20818 bp, 19 predicted proteins | sample tdAd471_FD_67275 | JGI IMG/M metagenome (GOLD analysis project Ga0070726, IMG submission 67275) | Marine sediment microbial communities from the Atlantic coast under amendment with organic carbon and nitrate - tdAd47.1 | ecosystem: Environmental > Aquatic > Marine > Coastal > Sediment | place... | reverse complement strand
GACAAGAAGCCGAAGGGGGAGAAGAAGGACAAGGCTGACAAGAAGCCGAAGGGGGAGAAGAAGGACAAGGGCGAGGAAAGCGACGCGCAGTACTCGATTCCGCTGGGCGCAGGGTTGAAGCACAGCGGCTGTTGACGCTCGGTCTAGCTCAACGTTCCTGCGACCAATCTCTGATCAGGTGTGAAGGCAGCTCGTGCGGTGACTATGGCAATCACGGTTGCAGACACCGCCACGGTTCCTAGCACGAGCAACATCACGACCAGTTGGATGACGACCGCATCAAGCGGATCGACACCCGCAAGCAATAGTCCCGTCATCGCACCGGGCAGCGATACGAGACCCACTACTTTGGTCCGTTCGATCTGGGGGAGGAGTGCGACCCGTGTCGCCTCCCGCACGACGAACATCGAAGACTGGTGGGCATCGAACCCAAGCGCCAGGAGTCCCTCCACTCTTCCCGGTTCATCCATGAGTTGTTTGCGCACCTGATCTGCTGCCACCACAGTGCCAGTCAGGGCGTTTCCGATGGTGATGCCAGCGACGACGATTACCTGGATCGGTTCAAAGGGGAGAACACCGAACCCGAAGATCACAAGCAAAGACAGTCCCGTCGCACTGCCGATGGCAAGCGCTGCGGCTGGCACGATCGACTGTGACCCCGCCCGCTTGGCGGTTACCCACGACGCTATCCCGACCATGCCGACGATCCACACGCCAGCGAGAAGACCTTCCCATGCTGTGTCGAGGATCAGCGAGAGAACCAGGCCGACCGCTCCGAGCTGGAAGGCAGCCCTCGCGGATGCCCACAGAATCGAACGACCGAAACCGAGCCTGAGCGTCGCCGATATCACTACCGAGATGGCGATAAGGGAGAGCGACGCTGCAAGAACAAGGATCGGGTTGAGGTCGAGCATTGGTGTCGACTCTAGAGACTGTGGCGTGTGTCGCAGGCTTGGGCGAAAGCAGCATCGCGGTGAGAACTACCATCGCATCAATGCCGACTCGCATCCTCATCGCCAAACCCGGACTCGATGGCCACGACCGTGGCGCAAAAGTCGTTGCCAGAGCACTTCGTGACGCTGGCTGCGAGGTCATCTATACCGGCCTGCACCAGACTCCGGCGAATATCGCGACGATTGCTGTCCAAGAGGACGTCGACGGTGTGGGTCTTTCGGCCCTCTCCGGCGCACACAAGACCCTGTTCCCAGCTGTCGTCGCTGAATTATCCAGCCGTGATGCATCGGATGTCGTGGTGTTTGGAGGCGGAATCATCCCAGAAGCCGACATCCCAGCACTCCACGAGGCCGGCGTTGCGATGATCTTTGGACCTGGCACTTCGCTCGAGACGATTCAGAAATGGGTCAGAGACACCTTTCCCGATAGCTGATACCCATCCGTACCCGAGGAGGGCACGTGAAGATCCACGAATACCAGGCAAAGGAACTCATGAAGGGGGCTGGGATTGCTGTGCCGGCTGGGGCAATGGTCACGAGTGCTTCCGATGCCGCAGACGCGGCGGCAACCCTCGTAGCTGAGACCGGGAATCCTGTCGTAGTCGTGAAGTCGCAAATCCACGCCGGTGGCCGTGGCAAGGGCCGGTTCATCGAGCATCCGGACCTTGGAGGCGTCAACGTTGTCCTCGATGGCATTGACGGCGGTGTCGACGCGACCCGTGCCAAGGTGAAGCAACTGGCAGACCAGATGCTCGGTTCGACGCTTGTCACGGTTCAGACCGGTCCCGAAGGCAAGACCGTTAATCGTCTCTACATCGAGCAAGGCATCGACATCGCAACTGAGTTGTACGTTGCAGTGCTCCTCGATCGTTCGACCAGCCGAAACATCATCATGGCCTCGACCGAGGGTGGCACCGAGATCGAGGTTGTTGCTGAAGCGACGCCTGAGAAGATTCTGAAGGAGGAGATCGATCCAGCGTTCGGCCTCCTTGACTTCCAATCAGCCGCCATCGCTGCCGGCCTCGGACTTGAGGGACCAGCGGCGAGGAACGGTGCCCGATTCTTGAAGGCGCTCGCAGCGGCAGCGGTGGATCTCGACACTGACATGATCGAGATCAACCCACTCGTGGTCACCACCGACGGGAGGGTGATGGCGCTCGACGGCAAGATGTCGTTCGAAGCAAATGCCCTGTTCCGTCATCCGAGGGTTGTGTCGTTGAGGGATCCCTCGGAGGAAGACGCTGCGGAGGCTGAAGCGAAGGAGTTCGGGCTTTCGTTCATCAAGCTTGATGGTTCGATCGGCTGCATGGTGAACGGTGCAGGTCTCGCCATGGCGACGATGGACATCATCAAATACGTTGGAGGGGAGCCCGCCAACTTCCTCGACGTCGGAGGGGGGGCCGACAAGGACCAGATCGCTGCTGCCTTCAAGATCATCACCGCCGATCCGAACGTCAAGGGCATCTTCGTGAACATCTTTGGAGGAATCATGCGATGCGACACAATCGCCGAAGGGGTTGTGGCTGCCGTCCACGAGGTCGGACTCGATGTCCCACTTGTCGTCAGGCTCGAGGGAACGAATGTTGAACTTGGAAAGCAGATCATCAATGAATCCGGGCTCAATGTGGTGAGTGCGGAAGACATGAAGGACGGGGCGGTCAAGATCGTGGAGCTTGCGAAGTGAGTGTGCTCGTCAACAAGGAAACGAAGGTCCTCGTCCAGGGGCTTGGTAAGACAGGTCGATTTCACACCGATAAGGCCGTGGCTTATGGAACCAACATGGTCGCCGCTGTCCACCCTTCCCGAGCGGGAGAATCCGAGTCCTTCAGCGGTGAAGTCGACCCTTCGGGCGTCGAGGGAAGAGCGGATTCGTACACAGCCGAGCTACCAATCTTTCGCTCGGTCGAGGCGGCAGTTGATGCGACCGGTGCAAACGCCTCGGTCATCTATGTGCCGCCACCGTTTGCGGCAGATGCAATCATGGAGGCCGGAGACGCAGGCGTTCCGCTGATCATCTGTGTGACGGAAGGCATTCCCGTCGCTGACATGGTTGTTGCGAAACGCTTCCTTGAAGGACGAGGCGTAAGGCTGGTTGGTCCCAACTGCCCAGGAGTGATCACGCCGAGAGAGTGCAAGATCGGAATCATGCCGGGCTACATCCACACGCCGGGCAAGATCGGCGTCGTGTCACGGTCTGGGACGCTGACCTATGAAGCCGTGCACCAGCTGACGTTGAACGGTCTCGGCCAAACCACAGCCATTGGCATCGGAGGAGATCCGGTGAACGGCACCAACTTTGTCGATTGCCTCTCGCTCTTCAACGATGATCCAGACACAAAGGGTGTCATCATGATCGGCGAGATCGGCGGAACGGCTGAAGAAGAGGCGGCGGATTGGATCACGGCGCACATGACCAAACCGGTCGCCGGCTTCATCGCAGGGACATCGGCCCCTCCTGGCAAGCGGATGGGTCACGCCGGCGCGATCATCTCCGGTGGAAAGGGAACAGCCGTGGCGAAGATCGAAGCGCTTGAGGCCGCAGGAGTCGTCGTGGCCCCAACCCCAACAGACATGGGCTCCGCCATGATGCAAGCAATGTCAGCAGGAGGGCTCTAAGCCTCGTACCCAGGGTTCTGTAGCGGGTCTGATAAGACTGGCAGCCCACAGAATGAGATAGCGAGAGGAAGACGGGATTATGGACATGTTCGGAGCCGCATACAAGGCTGGCCACGAACGGGTGATCGTCTTCGTCGCTGACAAGGATGCAGACCAGATCGTCCCAGCATGTCCAGATTGGACCGTCACTGACGTTGTCAGGCATGTGACCGGAATCTCCGTCGACATCACCAATCTCGTCTTTGAGGGCTTCGCGAGCGACGAATGGACCGATGCGCAGGTCTCGTCTCGTCGGAACCAATCGCTTGGTGCAGTCATCGAGGAGTGGAAGGCGAGTATCGATCCAGCGCTCGACACCTTTGACCGAATTGACGAACTCGGCGTCCCAGACATCGTCGACTCTGCGATGGGGCCCATCCCATCGAAGATCCTCGTAGCAACGGCGGTGAGCGATCTGCTCCACCACGAGTTCGACATCAGAAACACCTATGCCGACACAGGCAGCCGCGACCTTCTAGAGGTGCACATGATGGCAGGCGGCCACGTCCGTTCGCTTCGCCCGCTGTTCGCAATGCGTGGTCTACCTGCCCTCAGGATCGAGTCGACGGATGCCGGCCAGGGTTGGAACATCGGTACGGACGAGCCCGTCGCCGTGGCTCGAGCGACTTCTTTTGAGATCTTTCGAGCTATCGGCGGCCGGCGGACACGCGACGAAATCCTCGCGTGGGAATGGGAGGGCGACCCGATGCCGTTCATCGACGCCATGGTCCTGCCTCATCTTGCGATGCGAACCGAGTCCCTCGGCGAGTAGGCACGCTCCGTCGGCGCGTCCACCTTCTACAATGGCATGCGATGCCAGCGAAACTCCCCATCGTCGTTCTGATCTCAGGGGGCGGCACCAATCTCCAAGCTCTGATTGACGCCTCGCCGGTACGGTCCTTTGGGTGCTCGATTGTTGGGGTTATCTCTGACCAGGCAAATGCTGCGGGCTTAGATCGAGCGGCAAAGCATGGGATCCCGACGAAGGTGATTTCGTGGTCCGAGTATGGATCGCGAGCGGCGTTTACCAGTGCGATTGTCGATGCGGCCATCGCCCTCGGGGCCGAAGCGCTCGTCCTTGCGGGCTTTATGCGAATTCTCGGTGCGAAGGCAATCGAGCGATTCCCGAACGCAATCATCAACGTCCACCCGTCGTTGCTTCCCGCTTTCCCTGGCTCGGGCGCTATCGAAGCAGCATTGGCGGCCGGCGTCTCCGAAACCGGTGTCACCGTTCATTTTGTGGACGAACTCGTCGACCACGGACCGACCATTGCGTCTCATCCCATACCCATCGAAGCCAGCGATGATGTGGTTTCACTCAGACAGCGAATCCAAGCCATCGAACATCGTCTTCTCCCAGAGGTCGTCTCGGCGTTCGGGCGAGGGGAGATCAGCGTGGAAGACACAATCGTCGTGTGGCAGACACATGAGGTGGTGCGATGAAGCTCCCGATCAAGCGTGCTCTCCTTTCAGTATCGGACAAGCAGGGTCTAGTCCCGCTTGCCGAAGTCCTCGTTGCGAACGGTGTCGAAATCGTCAGCTCAGGCGGTACGGCGGATCACCTTGAACAGGCTGGGATACAGGTTGCACGCATAGCCGATGTCACTGGGGCTCCCGAAATGCTCGGTGGTCGGGTCAAGACGCTCCACCCCGTGATTCACGGGGCAATCCTCGCGAATCACGGAGATCCGAGTCACCGCGAAGACCTCCTTGAGCGAGAGATCGACCCAATTCAACTCGTTGTCGTGAACCTCTACCCGTTCGAGTCGACGATCGCCAGAGGCGCCGAGCACGCAGCCGCTATCGAGAAGATCGACATCGGCGGGCCAACGCTGATTCGGGCAGCAGCGAAGAACCATGCATGGGTTGCCGTTGTCGTGTCTCCCGACCGATACCCCGACATCGTCGATGCGGTCAGCGGCGGCGGCACCGATGCTGACCTTCGGCTTGAACTCGCCAAGGAAGCCTTCTTTCGAACTGCTCAGTACGACGCGGCGATCGTCAATTGGTTCGAAAGGGACGGAGCCGACCGACTCGTGCTCCCGATGCTCAAACGGTCGGAGCTCAGGTACGGAGAGAACCCGCAGCAGGCGGCCGCGGTGTATTCGATGGAGACCAACGAGGGGTGGTGGGCGTCAGCCGACCAGATCCAAGGCAAGCAGATGTCGTTCAACAACTATGCCGATGCCGACGCGGCATGGAGGCTGGTTAATGATTTGCCGTCGCCATCGGTCGCGATCCTGAAGCACATGAACGCATGCGGCGTTGCCACGGGCGCCACCGTCACTGAGGCCTTCGACAAGGCGTGGGAGGGCGATCCGTTGTCGGCGTTCGGCGGGGTCGTGGCGTGCAACGCACCGGTAGATGAAGCGACGGCGGAGGCTCTTAGCTCGCGCTTCGTTGAGATCGTGATAGCACCAGGCGTCTCTGACGAGGCCCGCGTTGTCTTGTCTACCAAGAAGAACCTTCGGGTGTTGATCGCCACGCCGCCATCTGCGTTCGACCTCGATGTTCGAACGATCGACGACGGCTTCCTTATCCAGAAGCGAGACTCAGAAGTCACCGGCTACGCGTCGTGGGAACCGAAGACTCGGATAGCTGCCCCCGTTGAGCAGACCGACCTCGAGATGGCATGGATCATTTGTGCACATACGAAGTCGAACGCGATTGTGCTGGTGCGCGATGGGGCTGCTGTTGGCGTTGGTGCGGGGGACCAGTCACGAGTCGGTGCGGCAGAGCGCGCGCTGGTTAAGGCCGGGGACAGGGCCGTCGGTGCCGTCTGTGCATCGGATGCCTTCTTTCCGTTCCGTGATGGACCCGATGCCCTCGCAGCAGCCGGTGTCACCGCAATCGTTGAGCCTGGAGGGTCCGTTCGCGATCATGAGATCGTGGAGGCGGCACGCGAACACGATGTAGCCTTGTTCTTCACCGGACAAAGGCATTTCAGACATTGAGCGCAACAATTCTCTCTGGCAACACGGTCGCCAAGGCGGTCAAGGAACAGGTTCGGTCCGACATCGAAGGGCTCAGGGCTGACGGCGTGGCGGTCGGCCTCGCCACTGTGCTCGTCGGCGATGACCCTGCCTCTCACTCCTACGTCCGCTACAAGCACAAAGACGCGGAGTCGGTCGGCATGAACTCGATCGACATCAAGCTCGATTCCGATGTCACCCAGGCTGAAGTGAACGCTGCAGTCGACGACCTCAACGCCAGACCCGATGTGAGCGGGATGATCGTACAACTGCCGCTTCCTGATCACCTCGACGGCGAAGAGGCGGTTGAGCGTGTGGTTCCTTCGAAGGACGCTGATGGGCTGCACCCTTTCAACCTCGGCCGACTCATCCTCGATCGCCCAGCTCCGCTGCCAGCAACACCGTCCGGCATCATCACAATGCTGCGCCACTACGGCATCGACCCATCCGGGATGAGGGCTGTGGTCGTTGGACGTTCGTTCCTCGTCGGGCGGCCGATGGCGTTGATGCTCGGAGCCAGAGGCGTTGACGCGACAGTCGTCCAGGCGCACTCGCGGACCCCCGATCTGGCAGCTGTCTGTCGGGAGGCAGATCTTCTCGTGACTGCGGTCGGCAGAGCTGGACTCTTCGATCGGACCTATATCAAACCGGGCGCAATCGTGATCGACGTCGGTACCAACCGGACCGACGCTGGTCTCGTGGGAGACGTAGCATTCGAGGAGGCTGTCGACGTCGCCGGAGCGATCACCCCGGTCCCGGGCGGCGTCGGACCGATGACGAGGGCATCGCTCCTTTCGAACACCGTGATGCTCGCCAGGAATGCAGCACGCAAGGCCTAGTGGGCAGCAGCCCCAGATCACAAACGAACGACCAACGGAGAAAATCGATGGCCGAAGCCATAACCAAGACAGATGCCGGGCTCAATGTCCCGAACAACCCGATCATCCCCTTCATCGAAGGCGATGGCATCGGGCCCGATATTTGGGCAGCAGCCAGTGCCGTCCTCGATGCGGCGATTGCGGAGGCCTACAGCGGCGAACGTCGGATTGAATGGCTTGAGGTTCTGGCTGGCGAGAAGGCCTTCAATGCGACAGGCGAGTGGCTCCCTGATGCCACAACCGCGGCGTTCACCGACTACCTCGTAGGGATCAAGGGACCTCTCACAACTCCCGTTGGCGGAGGTATCCGTAGTCTCAACGTTGCCCTTCGCCAGATTCTTGACCTCTATGTGTGTTTGCGTCCTGTTCGCTGGTTTGCCGGGGTGCCTTCACCAGTGAAGCGCCCTGGCGATGTCGACATGGTGATCTTCAGGGAAAACACGGAGGACGTGTACGCCGGCAAAGAGCTCGAATCGGGGAGCGAAGGTGCAGCCAAGCTTCTGGCGTTCCTTGACGAACAGTTTGGTTGGGAGATCCGAAGCGACTCGGGACTTGGAATCAAGCCAGTGTCCGAAACCGGCTCAAAGAGGCTGATCTCCGCAGCGATTCGATACGCATTGGAGAACAACAGGGATTCGGTAACCCTTGTCCACAAGGGCAACATCATGAAGTTCACCGAAGGTGCCTTCCGTGAGTGGGGCTACGAAGTCGTGCGGGATGAGTTCAGCGACGTCGCCGTTGGCTGGGAGGATTGCAACGGTGATCCAGGGGACAAGCTGCTGGTCAAGGACGTCATTGCTGATGCCTTCCTTCAGCAGATCCTGACCAGGCCTTCTGAATACGACGTGATCGCGACCATGAACCTCAACGGTGATTACATGAGCGACGCTCTCGCCGCTCAGGTCGGTGGAATCGGAATCGCGCCGGGTGGGAACATCAACTATGCCACTGGCGTCGCCATCTTTGAGGCGACCCACGGCACAGCGCCAAAGTACACGGGCATGGACAAGGTCAACCCAGGATCGGTGATCCTTTCGGGGGAGATGATGCTCCGCTACATGGGCTGGCACGAAGCCGCTGATCTCATCGTCAAGGGTGTCGAGGCAGCAATTACGGACAAGATCGTGACCTACGACTTCGCACGTCTGATGGACGGGGCGACGGAGGTCAAGACGTCGGAGTTCGGCAACGCGGTCATCGAGAGAATGTAGAAGCAGGTTCCGCAGTCCAGCGACAGCCGGCCGACGTCGGTTGATCAGCTGGGGGCCAGGAACGCTGGAGACTGAAGGGAGTTTCTATGAGCAAAGTCACGGTTGTAGGTGCAGGGAAATACGGGTCAACCACTGTCCAACGGATCGCGGAGTGGGACATTGTCGATGAGGTCGTGATGACAGACATCGTCGACGGTCTGCCGCAGGGTCTCGCCCTTGACATGAACCAGTCTCGACCGGTGCTCGGATACCGAACCAAGGTGACAGGTACCAACGATTACGCAGACACCGCTGGATCCGACGTCGTTGTTATAACAGCAGGTCTTCCACGAAAGCCAGGGATGACCCGAATGGATCTCCTCGGGGTGAACGCCAAGATCGTCAAGACCGTCACCGAAGAGGTTGTGCGCTACTCGCCAGACGCCGTGATCATCGTGGTGACCAATCCGCTTGATCAAATGACCACGCTTGCCGCTGAGGTTTCGGGCTTCCCAAAGAGCCGCGTCCTCGGTCAAGCCGGCATGCTCGACAGCGCTCGGTACGCACACTTCATCGCCGAAGCTGCTGACGCCGACATTCTCGATGTGACCGCAGTGACACTCGGCTCACACGGCGAGACGATGGTGCCGGTGCCCTCCATGTGTTCCATCGGAACCACGCCTCTCATCGATGCACTTGACGCGGAGACGATCGAAGCACTCGTTGATCGGACCCGAAAGGGTGGGGCAGAGGTGGTTGCGCTCCTCAAAACGGGATCCGCCTACTACGCCCCTTCTGCCGCTGCCGCAGCGATGGTGAGAGCGATTGTGTCCGGCGAAGGGGCTGATATGCCTGTATGCGCCTGGATGGATGGCGAATATGGTATTTCGGGTGTCTACCTCGGCGTCATGGCACGCTTGGGCTCAGGCGGTGTTGTCGAGGTGCTTGAGGTCGATCTTACGGAGGCCGAACAGGAGGGTCTAGCCGAAGCCGCTGTGGCGGTGAAGGACAAGGTCGCCGACTTGGAGCACATCGACTACTAGACGACCCGAGCCGGGTACTTCTATGTGCTCGTCGTCTCTCTGGCCGCTACTTCTGCTTCGTACGTCTTCATAGCGTCTTCGATTTCTTGCGCGCTCTTGTCTGCGGCGGCACGCTGCTTCTTCGCCCGTGCGATAGCCGCAACAAAGTCCCTGCGTTTCGCCCAGAGCCCGACGGCACCTACGAATGCAATGGTTACGCCGAGGCCAGCAACCCACCAGCCACCTGCGGCCTGCGTGTCCTTGTACTGGGCGGAGATCCCGTTGATGTCCAGTTGTGTCGTCAGAAGTGTCGAGCGCATCGCGCCTGCCGATGCGGTGATTGTTGCCCACACGGCAACCGTGCCGAGGACAAGCATGCGGTTGGCGGCCATATCGACCGGCCGGATTGTCAGCGTCATCGCCGCAAGGGCGACCATGACGATGGCAAGGAGCACCCAGGTTGTCATCGTGACGGTGGTGTTCATGACGGAAGCAGCGAACAGGCCATACAAAGCAAGGAAGGCCACAGCGAAGACGGGGAGTCCTCGTTTGAAGATGCGAAGGCGCCCGCCGAACAGACTGCGGAGCGACAGAGCAACTCCTGAACCGAGCAGAAGTGACAGGATTCCCGACCACACAGGGTTGAAGGTGAAGCTGATGTCCTTGTCTGCATACACGACGGCGACACCGACGGTCGCGAGGACGATGTAGAGAACGATGAGTGATGACCAGAGGGGCTTTGTCGCCTGCTCCCACGCTGTCGCGATTCCGGCCACGAGAAGCAGTACACCGACGGTAAGGAAGACGTCTCCATGGATCATCTCGGTGCCTCGCATCGACCACGGCTCAATCAGGAACTTGTAGTCGGGCTGCATGCGAGCGAATTCCCAAAAGACCGATGCAATCACAATCAGCGGTCCAAGAACGATCGCGATTTTTGTCCAGTTCTTTTTCAAGTCGCCTCCGAGTCTCCTGCACTCTACCGAATACGCGGGCACTCGGCACGCCAGAAAAGCCGTGTTGTTGCTGATGTTACGGGTCATGGGTAGAGTTACACTTGTGTTATTCGTACCACGACCGTCGTGGACATGAGGAGGTTTCCCAGTGAACAAGGGCGAACTAATCGAGGCAGTGGCTCGCAATACCGGCGAGTCCAAAGCTTTGGCTGAGAAAATGGTCAACGAGACGCTTGACGTAATCGTCAGTGGCGTCGTGATGTCTGGCAAGGTTCAGATCACAGGTTTCGGAACGTTCGAGGCTCGCAACCGCGCTGCCCGTACGGCTCGGAACCCACAGACGGGTGCTCCAATCCAGGTCAAGGCGACCAGGGTCCCTGCATTCAAGGCTGGCAAGTCCTTCAAGGATGCCGTCAAGCCAGGCTGAACCAAGCCGCAGACGAACGGAAGGGCCGCCCGGCAAAGGGCGGCCCTTCTCGTTGTTGAGCTTCAGTGAGGAGCCGAGAGTTTCCTAGTAGTCGACGTCCAAGCCTGACAGGACTCGTGCATACTCGTTGATCACGTTCTGGTGCATCATGATTTTGGCCATGTTGCCACCGACCTTGATCTTGCCCGACATGAATGCCATCTGAACATTCAACTCGCCCTTTGAGATGGCCTTCGACGTCTCAAAGTCACTGCCGACCGTGACGTCTGCAGCATCATTGGCCCCCGATGCCGTTGCTACAGCTCCATCCTTGACGGTCAGGTAGTACGAGACATCGCCGTCTGGGGTGCCGCTGACATCGAATTGCACACCGAGTTCCACGCCGGTGATGGCGTTCTGGAACCCTGGATCGCTGTTGAGAGCTTCATTTGCTGCTGCGAAGTGTTCGCTGCTGAGGAAGGTGGCCACGCAAGTCCTTTCAAAGGTGTCTGGTTCGCGAGTCTACCGACCCTTGCACACACGCCTCCACAGACTCCGTAGCCCTTGCCAGCTCGATCGACAGCGCCTGCGTGGTCAGCCGAACTTCGTCTTTGGCTTCTCCTCAAGCACTCCATCGATATAGATGTCGAGCTTCTCGTTGTAGAACGAAACAAGGCCCGCAACTTCGATGGATTCCAGCAGCGGTGTGTCGTAGCCCCATGCAAGGTCTGTGTGGATCGTCCCGTTGACCACAATCGACCAATACCGCGCATGACCCTTGTAGGGGCAACTTGTGATGGTGTCCGTCGGTTGGAGGTGTTGGAACAGGATGTCGGTCTTTGGGAGGTAGTACCGCGGTGGTAGCCCCGTTTCAAACAGAATACGGGGCTTCGAGCTTTCAGCGATAACAACGCCGTCGACCTCCACACGGATGGTTCGGGAGCTCTGAAGCACATCGATCCTCGTGTAGGGGTCCCTTGCGTGGACATAGACCTCTTCGTCCTCCTCGAACCACGCATCCATGGCATGCCAATCGAAGGAGATGTATCCAGCGACATCGTCGAGCTTGGCTTCGGTCCAGACTCTCGCTGCGTGGGCGACAACACGGTCGCCGGATTGCGCCAGCATGGGTGCGGCGGACAGGAGGAGCGCGGCGCACGCGAGGCTGGTCTGCCGCGAGACTCCGGCGGCGATCGAAGTCATCCCTCCGTCTGGCTGGGCATGCGGTCGTACGCGCTCTTGTCCGGGCTCCGGTCCGTCTGGAAGTCGACCTCGACCGGCGGGAATGGCGCCGGGTCGAGAAAGCGGTTCAGGACGTTTCGAGTGATGGTGGCGACATCGTTGTCGAAACCGTCCTCGAGCGTCGCGCTGATCCAGCAGTTCGACCCGGCCGTGAAGACCGCCCCCCCGTTCGGAGTCTCGAAGAAGACGAGATCGGACTGGGCCCAGGGCTCGCCCTCGAACGGATGATAGCTGATGGCGAGCGGCAGGACGCTGAGCTTGACGTCTTCGACCGTCGCGAGGAGCGGTTCGGATGTCGCCAGATGCAGCGCATGGCGCGGAGTCCCGTTGCCCGGGTTGTACCGGTCGATCTCGAAGCCGGCCGCGCCTCCGCGCACCCGGTCCGGCCCGTACTCGCCGAACACGACGCCCTCGCTGGTGCCCTCGAAGATCCACGAGCCACGCGGGTCAGACGCGGCCTCCAGCCTCCGGTAGCCGCTGCTGCCGTTGAAGATCATGGCGGCCATCTCGACGCCGAACGTGGGGCCCGTTTGCCGGCCGGCCTCGACGAGCAGGCCGCCACGACGCCCGTTCGTCAGATAGCGATCGCCGATGTCGTGGAAGTTCCGACTCTCCATAACGCCCGGGAGCTCGGGGTGCGTACCCACGCTCCAGAACCAGCCGTTTCCACCCGTGTAAATGAAACGCCCTCCCTCGGCGGTGTACCGGGTGACGGCGTCGAAGATGTCGAGCGTGACGTATTCGGGGTGGGTGGCGCTGATGACGGTGCGGTACTGATCGAGCAGCGCGAGGCCCTCTCGATCCAGCAGCTCCTCGGTGATGATGTCGTAATCGACGCCCTCGTTTTCGAGAAACGCTGTGATGTGGGTGTCCTGTACGAAGTTGTACATGAACCCGCCCGGCTTCAGGTGAACGTCGGGGCGCAGGCGGCTCCCGTATCCGAAGTAGCGACCGTCCACGTGCATGTTGTACACGCCGCCGGTGGCGTACGAGTTGTTCTGCGCCAGGAAGTCCGCGTCGTAATCGTTCGGGTTGTGGCCGGGGTAGTTCGACATGGCCGTGACGATCAAGGAGATGTTCGAGTAGGCCAGGTAGTTGAAGTCCGACAGCAGCACGGCGACGTCGGCCGTGGGCCGGCCGGCCGGAGCGGCGACGAAGAACGTCACGTACTCGGTGAAGTCTCCCTGTCGCAGCCGTGCAGCGTAGATCCCGCTCTTCAGGTCGTCGGGGATCGTGTAGGAGAAGCCGACGCCCCACTCGGCGTCGTACAGGTCGTCCGTGTAGAAGGTGATGGCGTCGTACTGATCGGGGTCGTCCGTCCAGCGGAGCGTGTCCCCCTTCCAGAATCTCCCCCGCACCGCGCGTTCGGCGAGGTTGACCACCGTCCCGTGGTGGCCGTTGCCTGATATGTCGTCGATGCGAGTGGTCCGGATGCCGCGTCCGAAATCCCAGTCGGCCACCACCACGCCGCTCAGGTGGCCGGGCACCTGTTCCGATGCGAGCTCGCCGATTTCGGCCTCCTCCAGAACTCGATTGCAGATGCGCACGTCCTGGATGCGTCCGTTGAAGACCTCGGCCGGCTTCAGTCGCGCCGAGCGCGCAGCTCCGGCGCCGTCACAGGCCGCCGCAATCCGTAAGGGCGCATCGTGGCTGAGGGAACCGTCGAAAAACCCGGACGCGCTCAGCGTGCGCGCCGTGTATTGATCCCCCGGAGCGAAGGGCCGTTCGAGCAGGTGGACCGTACCAGTGCCTGTGGCCGCGTCAAAGCTCGCCGCCACGTAGGCCCAGTCCCACGTCCTCACCTCCGAGTCCAGTCTGATCGAGGAGACTCGGGTCCCGTCAACGACGGCGAACTCGAGCCGGAACTCCTCGTCGATGCGCAGCGTCCAGCCCGGCCCGCCCGCGAGGTCGAGCCTCGACACAATCGTCTGAGCCGCGACCTCGGCGCCCAGAGTCAACGTGGCGGGGGAAAACGGGTCCAGGTTCTCCAGATCCGGCTCCTGATACTCGAGCGGATTGAAGACCGGGTAGATCCAGCCGGACACGGTGAACGAATCGAGGTCTTCGAGCGATGACTCTGCGTCGATCTCGACGTAGGAGCCGGTATTGAGCTCCTGAGCGATGCCGTCGTAGGAGCCGGCGAACGCGGCGTCCACAGGGTCCACCCTGAACTGATCCGCGTATCTGCTCGTGGAATCACCATTGATCACCCTGACCAGATCGGCGTCGAATGGGCCGCCGCCGAACGAGCTGACCATGAAGTCGACCGTCTCGCCGGGCCGTACCGAAATCTCGCTCGAGTACCCGATCAGGGAGCGCGCGGTCGCCTGTTGATCGGCTTCGGTGGCCTCAGTGGCTCGCGCGTGGCGAGGCGCGTCCAGTCCGAAGGCCACTGTGCCGGCCGTCGCCGCGCCAACCGCGGTCACAAACTCGCGCCGATCCATGGCGGCGTGGATCGGGTCCAGGACGTGGGGGTGCGGCGAATTGTCGTTCATGGATGTCTCTCGTTGGTGTACAGGCCGGTCGCTTGATCGGGTTCTACGGGATCGTACTGTTATCTGCAGCCCGTTCGTGCGGCAACTGGCGAGGCGGCGCAGGTCCTTACCGGACTCCGTATCGAAACCGCGACTCAATCTGCCACACGTTGCCTGCAGACGCGTATCTCGGTGGCGAGCGGTGGGGCACCCGCCATACCCTTCGTGATCTACTGAATTCGCGACCCGACGCCCTGGAAAACCGATGGACGAATCTCGGCCCGACAATACCGTCCCGAGCGCGTGGACCCGACGACATTTCGTTAACACGTCCGCGGCCGGGCTGGCCGCGCTCCCCCTTAGCCCGACACTCACCGCCGCGTTCGGCCAGGGCCTGCCGGACCTCTCGCAGCGCATCGTCATCAACGCCCTCGGCGGCATCAGTAACGCGAATCGGCCTGGGGGGGGAGATGAAGACCCGGCCGTTCCATCGTCGGGAACCCGTTCACTCGATGCGCGGGCCCTCCGGGACGCCCTCGACTCCGGCATGACCGCCACGAACGTCACGCTAGGGTACGTGGCTGGACCAATGGACCCGTACGAGTTCACGATCCGTGAGATTGCCACGTGGAACCGACGGGTGCGCGACAACGCGGAACTCCGGAAGGTGTGGTCGGCCGCCGACATCAAGCGCGCCAAGACGAACGGCCAGGTCGGAATCATCTTCGGCTTTCAGAACTCCGCGATGGTCGAGGAGGACCCTTCCCGGGTCGAGACGTTCGGGAATCTCGGGGTGCGAGTCATCCAGCTGACCTACAACGTCAGGAACCAGGTGGGAGACGGGTCCATGGTCGCTGAGAACCGCGGTCTAACCGAGACCGGTCGGGCGGTGGTCGAGCAGCTGAACGCGAACCGGATCCTCGTCGACCTGAGCCACAGCGGCGAGCAGACGTGTCTCGACGCAGTCCAGGCCACCGCCGCCCCGATCGTGCGGTCCCACGACTCGGAGACCGCTTCGTTTCGTCAGTCTGTGTCAGCAGATCCGCCCTGACAGACGCTGGCGGGAAGTAGTACGTGGGGAAGTACGGCACTTCCCAGATCATCATGACGTCCGTCGAATCTGCGACGGCAACACCGCCGATGGTTGCACGGATTCGCTTCTGAGTTGGTTCAACGCGGACCCGGCCTCGAGTTTGGGTGGTCATTTCGGTCCTTTCAATGCTGTGGTCTTGTGTCAACGGCCACTCGCTCACCCAGCGAACCCACATCGTCGGTATCCCGACAGTCGGTGCCCGTGCCTGGGAGAACCTCCGTAGGTCTGGGCGACCGGTTCAGTGGTATGGTGATTCGATGTCGAACATTTCACCGAACGGCGCACCTGAGAAGCGGGCGCTGTGGCAGCGGCTGCTTCCCGCTGTTGGTGGCATTGCCCTCGTCGTGATCCTCTTCGGCTGGGTGCTTCCTCAGTTCATCGACTACGAGGCTGTGTTCCGGTCCATCGGCGACATCGATGGTCTCGAGTGGGCCATCCTTGTACTCATCGCAATGGCCAGATTCGTCCCCGAAGGTGCCATATACCTTGCTGCCCAGCCCGGTCTTTCGATCACGCAGGGGATCAAGTTGTTCCTTGTGTCCGAGACGCTCTCGAACGTGCCTCCTGGCGGCCTCGATCTCGTTTCGCGCTATCAAATGACGAGGTCGTGGGGATTCGAACCGAGCTCTGCGACGTCTGCGACCATCGCTAGTTGGATCTTCGCCTCTTTGAGCAAGCTGATCCTCCCTATCGCGGCCGTCGCCTTTCTTTGGCTGCGGCGTGTCTCTGACGAGACCGTTGAACTCATAGCCGTGGTTGCGTTTTTTGCCGTTGTCGCCGGCATAGCTGGCATCGCAGTCGTCGTGCGGTCGGAGCGACTCGCTGCCCGCGCTGGATCCATCCTCGGATGGTTGATTCGTCGAGCGGCCGGCGTGTTTCGCAAGGAAGTTCGGACCGATTTCACGACGCTGGTTATCGAGTTCAGAGATCAAGCCTCGGTTGTGCTGAGGACCCGGACCTGGCTTGGAGTGGCTATAGGTATCGCTTCGAGATTGGCGGCCTATGCCGTCCTTCTCCTCGCGGCTCGGTTTGTGGGCCTTGACGCCGAGGCACTTCCGTGGGAATTCATCTTCGCGGGGTATGCGGTCGTGATGGCCTTGACGGTCATTCCGATCTTCAGCATGCCGGGACTCACCGAGGTTGTGCTCATTTCTGCGCTTACGGCAGCAGCGGCTGATGGATCCGGCGACGCTGTGGCGGCTGCGGTCTTTGTGTATCGCATCTTGACGTGGCTCACGCCTATTCCGTTCGGAGGCTTCGTGTTCAGCGGTTGGCGGAAAGAGGTCGCGGCCGCCGGTCAAATGGATCTGCTCGACGCGTTTGGTACGACAGAGGCTGCCTAGGCCAACGACCGGATCAATTGTCTCGGGCGTCGCTTGGCAGAATAATCGTCGTCCTATTCGACGTTCGCGTGAATGCGTGACAACGTCGATGACATGAGACCCTGCAATCCGACGCTATCGCTGGCCGTGGTCGATTGACGTCGGGTCGAGGTAGTGCGGCTGGGTCAGGCCCTTCTTCCGCATGGCGATGCCGGTGAGAATCTCCCGTGCGCAGCGGTTTGCGACGAGTGGCGTCACGTAGGTTGGGTCGACCAAGGGGTTGACTTCAACGAGTTCCACCCCAACAAGGTTTGTCTCCGCTCCGAGCCTCCGCAGCAACGGGAAGAGTTCTCGAGGCGTGAGCCCGTTTGGCTCCGGCGTTCCAGTTCCCGGCGCGTATGCGGGGTCAAGTACATCGATGTCGAGGGATAGGTACAGGTAGTCAGTGCCCTCGGAGGCTTCCTCGATCGCTCGCTCCATGACCTGCTCCCAGCCGAATTTCTCGACCTCGGCCATCATGTGATATCGGAATCCTTGATCCCGCATCCATGCGACATCCTCGGCGCCAGGTGCAAACCCTCTAAGCCCGACCTGGATGAAGTTGTCGCCCTTCACATGACCCTGCTCTACGAGTTTGCGTACTGGCGTGCCGTGCGTCAGATGGTGTCCGAGACCGCTTGACCCGGCGTCGTAATGGGCGTCGAAGTGAATGACACCGACCTTCCCTTTCCCATAGACATCTGAGATTGCTGCGACATCGGGATACATGAGCGAGTGATCGCCGCCGACCACGAAAGGCATCGCCCCGCTTTCTGCGATCTCTCGTACGATGCCTCGAATCGGTTCGATGGAGCGATATGCGCTCTCCGGATCAACTGGTGCATCCCCGTAGTCGGCAATGGTCAATTCCTGCAGGGCATCAACCTGAACATGGGTATGGCTCAGGCCTGACTGCACGGTTGGTATGTAGACGTCGTGGGACCGGAGCGCTCTTGGTCCGTACGCTGTGCCACGCATGCCGTAGGAGAAGTCGAGCCCAGCACCGACCATCGCGACATCGACTTCGGCCGCCTTGAGGTCCTCCGGGGTGAGAGCTACAGGACGCTGCAGGAAAGTGGCTATTCCGCCAGCGTGCGTGCTGATCGGGTAGCGGTGGAGATCTATCAGTCCTGGCGTTCGGCCTTGCTGAAGATTCGGCTTCGGGGTTCGCCAAAGGTCCTTGGTGGGATCATCAGGGTTCAGCTCCGGAAAATCTGTCTCTTGCTCTGACATCAATGCCCAGCCTTTCGTGGGTGCATGTCGTCGGCTACTGACCCGTCTTCTGGAACGTCTTGAACTGTGCCTTGACGTAGTCACGGTTCATCCAAGCGATGAAGTCGATCGATATGTTCTTCGGGCATGCTTTTTCGCACTCGCCGTGGTTGGTGCATGAGCCGAAGTAGTCCTCCATCGTCTCAACCATCGCTACTGCCCGTGTCCATCGCTCGGGTTGACCTTGGGGGAGCAGGTTGAGGTGCTGCATCTTTGCGGCTGTGAACAGATTCGCAGCACTGTTGGGGCATGCCGCAACGCATGCAGCGCAGCCAATGCATGCAGCCGCGTCCATGGCAGCTTCCGCCGCCTCTTTGGCGACGGGAATGATGTTGGCGTCAGGCGCCGCGCCAGTGTTGATTGAGATGTAGCCGCCCGCTTCAACGATTCTGTCAAGAGGGGTGCGGTCGACGATGAGGTCTCGAATGACGGGCATTGACGATGCCCTCCACGGTTCGATGGTTATCGAGTCTCCGTCGTTGAACTTGCGCATGTGAAGCTGGCAGGTTGCCGTTCCAGACTGCGGTCCGTGTGGGTCGCCGTTGATCATGACTCCACACATGCCGCAGATTCCCTCGCGACAGTCGTGATCGAAGGCGATTGGCTCTTCTCCGTCAGCGTTCAAATGCTCATTGACTTCGTCGAGCATTTCGAGGAACGACGCCTCAGGGCTGATGTTCTTGGCTTGGTAGGTCTTGAAGGCACCCTTGGCTTCTGGTCCTGCTTGTCGCCAGACCTTGAGTGTGAGGTCCATTACTTGTAACTCCTCTGGGACAAGGCGACATACTCGAACTCGAGCGGTTCGACCTTCCGCGTTTGGGGCGTGTCCGGTCCGTTCCACTCCCAGGCGGATACGAATGCAAAGTTCTCGTCGTCTCGCCGAGCCTCGCCTTCATCTGTCTGGTGCTCGAGCCTGAAGTGACCACCGCAGGACTCCTCGCGGTCGAGAGCATCGCGGCACATAAGCTCGGCAAGTTCGATGAAGTCAGCGACTCGTCCCGCGCGTTCGAGAGACTGGTTGAGGGTGTCTGAGGTCCCGAGCACCTTCAAGTCCGACCAGAACTCAGTCCGTAGCGTGCGAATCTCGGAGATGGCCTTTTCGAGCCCCTCGCGAGACCGTGCAAGCCCGCAGTATTCGATCATGATGTTGCCCAGAGCTCTGTGGAAGTCATCGACAGATCGTGTGCCACCGATGGCGAGGAATCGTTCGGTGCGGTCATTGACCTCAGCGACAGCCGAAGTGAAGGCTTCGTCATCAATAGAGACGGGCTCGGTATTGAGGTAGTCGGAGAGGTAGGCGCCCATCGTGTACGGGAGAACGAAGTAGCCGTCAGCGAGGCCTTGCATCAACGCAGAGGCGCCGAGTCGGTTGGCGCCGTGATCTGAGAAGTTCGCCTCGCCTATGGCGTAGAGCCCAGGAAGATTGGTCATGAGGTTGTAATCGACCCACAGGCCGCCCATGGTGTAGTGAGGAGCTGGGTAGATCCTCATCGGCACCTCGTAGGGGTTTTCGTCGGTGATCCGTTCGTACATCTCGAATAGGTTCCCGTATCGCTCTTCAATTCGATTGCGTCCGAGCCGCTCGATTGCCGAGTGGAAATCGAGATAGACACCGTTCCTGAGCGGTCCGACGCCGCGGTTCTCGTCAATCATGCGCATTGCAGCGCGTGACGCCACGTCACGGGGGACGAGGTTCCCGAAAGCCGGGTACTGGCGCTCGAGGTAGTAGTCCCGCTCGTCCTGGGGTATGTCGTTCGGTGCCCTGCTGTCTTCGGGGTCAAGCGGAACCCAGATACGCCCATCGTTACGGAGCGATTCAGACATCAAGGTGAGCTTCGACTGATGCTCATCAGAAGCTGGGATGCAGGTGGGGTGAATCTGCGTGTAGCAAGGGTTCGCAAACAGAGCGCCCTTGCGATGGGCCCGCCATGCGGCTGTCGTATTCGACGCCATGGCGTTTGTGGATAGGTAGAAGACGTTGGAGTATCCACCCGTTGCCAGCACGACCGCGTGTGCGCTGTGCGAGCTGATGTCTCCCGTCTTGAGATCACGGACTACAACGCCGACCGCCCGTCCATCTTTCACGACAACCTCGAGCATTTCGCTGCGGTTGTGGAACTCGACCGTTCCGGCGTTGATCTGGCGGGACAGTGCTTGATATGCGCCAAGCAACAACTGTTGACCGGTCTGCCCTCTGGCGTAGAACGTCCGTGAAACCTGAGCTCCGCCGAAGGACCGATTGTCAAGCAACCCGCCGTACTCGCGTGCGAACGGCACACCTTGCGCCGCAGCTTGGTCAATGATCTCGTTTGACACCTGGGCAAGTCGATACACATTCGATTCA
>Ga0070726_10001764_pt1 | contig 20864 bp, 28 predicted proteins | sample tdAd471_FD_67275 | JGI IMG/M metagenome (GOLD analysis project Ga0070726, IMG submission 67275) | Marine sediment microbial communities from the Atlantic coast under amendment with organic carbon and nitrate - tdAd47.1 | ecosystem: Environmental > Aquatic > Marine > Coastal > Sediment | place... | reverse complement strand
GAATTTTATGGAAGGTGCCAAGCACTACTGGTTGGTTACGCTCTTCACCATCAAGGTAGAAACCAATGGCATATGAACCAACTTCAACTCCGGTGGGGGAAATACCCACCGCAGCAGGACCGGGGCGAACTTGAGCACCATTGATTCTATTTGAATTGAGTGATGCAGACTGAACAGGAGACATTGGGGTGGCCCACAACAAATCTTCAGTGGGGACTTCAGTTGAATCCTGCTCGTTGATCATACGAACCTTCACACGACCAAGCATGGCAGGATCGTTCACATCCTCGACAACGCCAAGGAACCAAACCCAATTCATACCCGGTTGTCCGTAGAAACTCATTACGATCTATCCCTGAAGTTGCCCTTGATCAAATTACATGTGGTGTAATGACCGAAGCCTGTTTCGTCTCTTTGAATTTTGTGCATAAGGCTATGGATCATATAATTCTCATTGATCATGTCTGGCGCTTCAGCGCCTTCGGTAAAGTCAGTGATTGGTGGCATCGACACTGTGATGACATCACCCGCACTCAATTCTGTATCACCATACACACGCATGGAAACTGTGAACTGCATAAGTCTATTTAGATAGGCTCTCTTATGACCAATTCGTGTCTCATGGTAGTTTTCTGGTCTGCTGCTATCACGAACAGCAAAGAACCTTTGTGCAGGGCGTTGTCCAAACATGCTATCGTAGGTGCTGCTATTAAAATCAACCCCGTCTTCATCGGCAGTTTCAAACCCATCACCATCACGTGAGTTCACGTAATCATATTCAACAACGGCACCAGTGATCACATCGAAAGCTCTGGTGACAGAGTTCAACCCAGCCCCCATCAGCTTATTGATGTTGCTACCAACACGGTTTGTTTCAATAGATAGAATGTTGCGTTGGTTCATTGCTTGAATACGATGGTTCATTGCAGTGTCGTAGAAGAACTGCTTATCACCAATCTTTTGTCTGTTGTCAGCAAATAGCTTTTCGATGGTGGTAAAATTGTAGCCGTATTTGTTCTCGAAAAAAACAAAATAGCTATCATGGGTTTGAGAGATTGATCTGGAAGTCACAAGATCAATGACTTGGAGGGGTCTCTTGTTAGACACCATCATATCAAACTGACCCTTGGCGGCTTCAACGATGATTTCTTTTTCTGTCCCAAGCTCACGCAGGATATTGGTGACTACATTCTCTGGTGTATCGTTGTAGCGCCGGGAGTAAAGAGACACGGAATTGGTCATGAAGTCTTTGGTGACACATCTGAATGTGTAGCGTCTGCTTGTACCGTTTTCAGATACTATCATGTTTACAATGTCGTGAACAAAAAACTGATAGCGTGTGGGTTCAGTATCGACAGAAGACGGTGTACGAATTTCAATAGTGATCTCTTCCTCACCCACAAATGGTTTTGTGGTGTACAGGTCAAATGGATCATCAATGGTAACATCAGCGGTAATGGTTTGTGAACCAATAGATTCATAGATGTTGATACTCACCAACTGTCCAAGGAGATTAAATGTCTCTCCATTAAGACAAGTGATGAACAACTCATTGAGTTCTACACCGCCAGCAATATCACTACTCATTTAGGATTTCTCTCCATATACACATCGCCATCCTCATGCTTTTTTCTAAAACCATGTTCCATGTACCAACTCTTCAATTTGTGTGGTGACATCTTACCGTGAATGCCATCATCATAAGGCACAGCGTGGAGTGATAGCTTCACCTTATGCTTATCTGCCAAATCAGTGATGTGTTTTAAGTGCTTTGTTCCATGACCGCCCTTGTGCTGAAACGAGCGTATGTCATGTATATGAATGGTGTCTCTGGCATCAGATAGATGAGCAACAGAATGCCCATATACACGCGCTCTGTGGTCTAGCGGATTGCCTTGTGTTGTAGCATGATACTCATCCATAAATTCGTCATGCTTTGGATTTTTCTTTGTGATACCGATCTTTAGAGTGGTCATTTCTTGAATATCCGTTTCAATTCATTCTCCATCTTACCTTTATACTGCTGCTGGATAAGATTGAGATTTTTATGGGCTTCGTTGATCTCTGCTTCAGCGTCATACGCATATACGGGTGAAAAGTACGCTTGTTCGTTGGCGGGTATCACTGTCTTCAGTGTGGAGTGTGATGAAGCATTTACAGTAATAGACACATTAGATGTTTGTCCCGTCACGGTATAATTTGCATTGGCAGTAAAGTCACCTACCACATGCTTGATGACAAAATAACTGGTGTTGGCAAACTCAACGAATGCTGAGTTGTCAGTATCACCAGAAATGACTACACGCTCACCAGCAGTGAACGTATTTGATACCGTGTTGGCAAACGACATGCTCTCAATTTTGTTGGTAGAGTATTTGTAGTCACGCTTCTTTCGTTCATATGAGTTTACTGATCCCGTCACACCAATAATAGGACGCCAGTATTTTTTCATACCGACACCAAGAGCTTCATAAGCCGCTGTGGTCAGTGTAGTGAAGTCAGATGACCAATCGTTACGATAGAGGACGATCTTTGTCCTTGCCTCTGCAACGGTGCCGTATTTCTTCTTGATATAATTCTCAAAGTCGCGGCCAGAAAGATAGGTATCATACCACGGATCAATGACATCATTGGCAAGATAGATAAGCCAATCCGCATGTGCATCACCGTAATAATCAAACGCAATATGATCAATGCGTTCGTCTTCCTTTTGTGTGTAAGGATAGAACGCGGTTTGATAGTCTTTGATCTTATCGTTGATGCGGCCACGCACCATCATGTTACGAAGGAGTTGGCCTTTATACATCACGGTTGGGAATTTACTGAAGTAGTTAGACATTATGGTCTACTCCCGATCTCAATTCCATCTGGACCATATACTGCTTCTTCATCCCTCACAGGGTCAATTGGGATATTACTAGTACCATCAAGATTTGTTTCTGGTCTTGCATCGTCTCTGAGGAAGTATTCAATCTCCATAAGATCAAGCGTGATAAGATACGCTACAGGAGCACCAGACTTATAGTAGGCTGGTTCTTCGGGCGTGTGGACAACCGTGATATTGGTGACAAACGCATATTTGAAATCGAAACCATACTCAGTACCAATGATTTCTGGCTTGACGATATGAGGGTATTGCAGCAAGAAACTTGTGCTTGAGCTTGTATCAATTTTAGGAAGTGAGTGGTGTTTGAAGGCATCAATAATTGCTTTTAGTGTTCTTGATTCATCTTCAGACTGTGCAGACAATTTCCATGAGAACATCAATTGGCGCATACGAACACCATTAAAGAACACAGACGTATGTGGGTTTGGGATAACACCAAGAAGCTGAGTTACGACATCACCAGCATTCGACATCATGCCATTGGCTCTGTCCCTAAGAAAACGTGATGTCCAAGAACCAGCCGCTTCCATAGCCGCCCTAACTAAATCACCGCTTTCTACACCAGAAACATTTTGTGCTCTTAGCGCGGCCAGTGTCGCATCAATTGTTCCTTGGTCAACATTTCTCGCGGCATCACCAACGAAGTTTGTATCTTCAGGACCAATATCAACCATGTATGTTTCAAGCAACTGCATTGGAAGGGGAAGATTAATTGTTTGGATATGTTCAAGATTGAGCTTATCAAACCCTGAAGGTCTGACATAGTTAGCAAAATTGAATGCCATATAGATACGTGGCATATTAGGGGGAAACGACAAGAGACCTTCACCAACAACTTCTCTTCTACTATCAGCAGTAACTTCACCAACACTTCTTTCTGGTTCGGCACTACGTTTGATGAGGTCTTCAGAAGGACGAAATACCGAACGGTCTTTAGACCCACCCAACGCTAAATTACGCGCAAGGTCTTGAGAAGCACCACCAGAGACCATGCTATCATAGATGGTTTGTTGGTTCGCGCTCAGTCCAGTGCCACGATTACTATTACGGCTTCTGGTGTTGCCTTCGCCTGTGTTGTTGTTAGTCATCCGTTTTCCCTATAAATATTGCTATGGCATACAAAGGTAAATTCCAGCCCAAGAACCCTAAAAAGTATAAGGGCGACCCTACCAACATTATTTATAGGAGTCGTTGGGAACTGCGTTTCATGCAGCACCTAGACGAACACCCTAAAGTTGTTCAATGGTCATCTGAAGAGTTCTTCGTACCATACCGAACCAAGATTGAACCTCGAAAGTGGCGTAGGTACTTTCCTGATTTTTGGATCAAGAAAATCAACAAAGAGGGCAAGGAAGATATTGTTGTCGTAGAAATCAAACCAAAAAAATTCACCGTGCCCCCAAAGACCAAGAAAAAAGTTACCCGTACCTATTTAGCAGAAGTTCAGAGGTGGGACATGAACTCTTCCAAGTGGGAATACGCCAAAGAATACTGTGAAGATCGTGGATGGAAGTTTGTGGTCATGACTGAAGAGACAATGGGTATCAATTTCTAGCTATAAATACTTGATGTACAACGTATAGGAATGACATGGCATCATACATTTTCCAGAGAATTGCCAAAGACGGGATGAAGAAGGGGATCGACTCAAACGAAACCCGGAAGGCCCGGAAATGGTTTAGAGAACGCTCCCTTGAGGTCAAACAAGTCAACACCAAGCGCCTTGTGCGTGAGGGGGATAAGCTTATGGACCGCCTCACGGTCAAAGATATTGGCCGGATGTATCACTTTTTCTATGATCCAAAATGGAAAAAGGAATTGCCGTACTATGACAGATTTCCGCTCATCTTCGTGATTGACAAATACAAAGATGGTTTCATGGGGATCAATCTCCATTACATCCCGCCTGTGATGCGGGCCAAGTTAATGAATGCACTCTATAGTATCCAGATTGATGACAGCACCCGCGAGTCAAAGAAGCTTGAACTGTCTTATGGGCTATTGAACTCAGCTTCCAAATACAAATGGTTTAAGCCGTGCGTCAAGAGATACCTTGTCCAGCACGTGCGCTCACGTTTCCTATACATCCCTACAGAACATTGGGATACCGCATTGATGCTACCAACAGAACGCTTCCAGAAGGCTCCTACAGGTGTTGTCTGGTCAGAATCCAGAGAGAGGGTTAGAAGAGGGGTATGAGCACATCAGCTTCATGGCAGAACAGGTTCAATCGGACACTGGCGGGCGTACAAAATCAGCTAGGAACCGCTGAAGCCATCGGAAACATCTTCGGGGTAAGTGTAGCGGACGCTATTGGGGTTAATTCCCCTTCGTCTGGTATCAGGACCCCACAGGACGGTTTCAACATCCAGAATTTCATCGCCAAGGTGGGTGAAAGCGATCTCATGCGGACCACGCTGTTCCTCACCAATTTCAATCACTGTAAAGATATGCTCAGATTGAATTATGGTTCTGGTGATCTGGAAACAGTGCGTCTCATGACTGAAGCCTTCAGTCTTCCCGGTGTGTCATTTGCCACGTCAGACAACATCCGGCGCTATGGCTATGGTCAAATTGAAGCCAGACCACACACCCCCATCTTCTCAGACATCGCCTTCTCATTTCTTGTGGACGGTAAGGGCCAAATATTCAAATACTTCCATAACTGGATGCACAGCACCATTCCATTTGGGTCCATGGATGATGGGAACAAAGATGAACGGTATTTGGTGTCATACAAAACAGATTACGCAACTGACATCGAATTGCTGGTATACAATCCAGCGGCACAGCAAATCATGGTCTGTCGTTTGCGTGATGCACACCCGGTTGCAGTTGACCCCATCCAAATGTCATGGGGTTCAAATGATGAGGTGGCGCGTCTGATCGTGACCTTCAAATTCACAGACTATAGCACAGAGGTTCTTGAAGCCGGGTCTGACAGGGCTTCTAATCTTTCATTCTTCCAGCGCCTTCAACAAGGGGCGTCTGTTGTTCAGACACTAAGTACACTTACAAGACCACAATCTATCAATGACGTAGTGAGGGCCGTTGACAACATCAGCGTAACCCGTAGCGGAATTGATTTGTTTTAACCATTGGAGTATAGCATGACACTACCGACAATCAACAAACCCACATTTGAAACCAAGCTTCCCTCTACAGGGGAAGACATCACGTTCAGACCATTTCTTGTGGAAGAAGAAAATATACTTCTCCACGCAAAAGAGTCTGGTGAACGTATTGATCTCATCAGAGCCATCAAACAGGTGGTTCAAAACTGCGTGACAACCCCAGACTTCGACGCAAACAAGATGTCAACATTTGACATGGAGTGGATGTTTGTCCAGCTTCGAGCAAAAAGCATCAACAATATCGTAGAAGCCATTGTCATGGATGAGGATGACGGTATCGAATATACTATTGAAGTCGATCTCGACAAAGTAACTATTGTTGGTGATGTGAAAAACAACCGGGTTGACCTTGTAGAAGAGCAGCCAATTGGGGTGGTGATGAAATTCCCTACGCCAGCGGTTTCAGAAAAGCTCAAAGATGTTTTGGAGCTTCATCAAGTCACCTATCAACTTGTCAAGATGTGCGTCAAAGAAGTCTACGATGAAGAAAATGTTTACCCGTGGGATGAGAACACCGAACAGGAAAAAGAGAAGTGGCTCAACAGTCTTTCAGTTCAATCATACGACAAGCTAAGAGAATATTTCATCAATATGCCACGTATGTTCTATGAAGACTCGTACACTAATAGTGAAGGGACTGAGAAGAAAGTAAAATTCCAGACGTTAGACGATTTTTTTTCTTGGGACTGAGCCACAATAATCTATCGAACTTCTATACCACGATATTTGAATTGTCTCAGTCACCACGTTGGAAGCTTTCATTAACAGAAATTCTAAAGATGATTCCATATGAATTGGAAATCTTCATTGCTTTGATGAAGATGAAAGTTAACGAAGAGAAGGGGCTGTAATGCTTCAAATGCTAGGCAATTTGGGTGTTGGTATGGCTGGTGGTGGCCTTGTCGGTATGGCACGGCGCGGTGGGAGAATGGGTCTGTTTAGTCGCGCCCAGAGTCTCTACTACAACCCATTCGTATATAATGCATCACACCACCGTTTTGGCGCTCGCTACGGTGGGGGCGGTGGTGGTGGCGGTGATGCTGATATTGCTCGTCAAGTTGATATGATTCAGGGTGATGTCAACAGGCTTGATAGAGACAAGGAAGATCGTAAGCGTGGGCCAAGTGAAGCGGTCATCAATGTTCAGAAAGCAACCCCTAATCTTGGTCCTAAGTCTGGTGAATATGCCCCACACCTCAATAGCATCATAACATATCTCAACGACATCCAGTATCAACTCAAAGTACAGAATGAGATGATGAGTAAAAGCGCATTGGATGACGAAAGAGCGTCACGTGAAAGCGAATTAGAAAGCAGAAGTAAACGCGGTATGCTTGGTGCGGGTGGTATTGGTTTTGGCCTTGGTGCCGCCATGGGCCGTATGGCCGACCGTGCTGGTGAAAGTATGCTCGGGTTTCTAACAAATGCTGGTGTAATGGCCGCAGCGTCTTTCTTTCTTGCTAACCAAAATAAAATTCAAGCCGCAATAGACTATGTTGATAACATCGGAAGACGTGTTGGTGGTGTGTTCGGCTCCGCTGATGATGTTTGGATGGAAGCACTTCAGGGTCTTGGTGTTGGCTCTCGTACTGGCTTTGGTCTTAATCGTGGGGTTCAACTTGGTGAAGAAGTAACGACTAGAGCAGAAGCACTACAGCGTATGTTCAGAGAAATGCCAAAAAACATTCAAGAAGGTTTGAATAATAGATTTGATGCAAGAGTCAACAGAGCAACAAATCTCAGAGAAGTTGGGAGACTTGCGTTAGCATCTGTACAGGGTAGAACAGAAAAAATTGCTACACATAGTGTGTCAGCCATTGCAAGAGCCATTTCATTTGTTGCTACCGCTATTCAAAGATTCCTTTCTGGATCAGTAAGAGTCGTTTTAGAAATAGCTAGAAGGGTTGGTGAACCAGTACTAAGAATGGCAACACGCGGTCTTAGATTACTTGGTAGAACTATTTCTGCCATCTATACTGTTGTCGAAGTTCTCATTCTGGTGTGGAACCTTCTCGAACTCTATAACAATGGTGAAATCACAGAATCAGAATTTGAAAGACGTTGCAAAGTACAACTTCGTCGCGTCATTGAGATTGTTGGTATGCCAATAATTCTTCAAATGCTCGGTGGTGGAATTGGTACTATGACTGGCCCCGCCGCAGTTATTCTTGCTCCTATTGGAAGTTTTCTAGGTCTTGTGGTTGGTGTGTTCTGGGGTGATGAAATTTTAGAGTTCATTGGCGGTGATGCTTTGGTTGATGTGCTCTATGAAATCATCACCTTCTTCGGAAATCCATCATGGAACCGGGCTGGTAATATCATGGAAGACATTGGTAATATAGGTTCTGGTATCTGGGCGCGTGTGGTGTCTTTTGTTCAAAATAAATTCAGAACCGTTGTGGACAATGCGACTAGTGTCATTCGAGAAAATTTGGATATTGGTTTGCTTGCTATCCCCGGCTTGAATATTGTTGCTGCACCAATCATAGCTGCGAGAAGATTTAATCCCAACACCAGAAGAAACAATGATGTCGCTGATGAGATCGGAAACACCAACGTCATGAACCGCGACCTTGATGATGAACAGAGACGTAATGCTGAGATGATTTATGATCGTTTCATGCAAGCGTTTGACAACGAAAATGTAGCTGAAGCTGCCGTTGCAAACGCCTACCACGAAAGCGGTCTAAGAGATAGACCGGGTAGGGGTGATGGTGGTAATAGTGTTGGTCTTTTCCAATTGAACACAGGACCATACTCCGCTCTTGGTAGATGGGCTCTCCGTGAGAACCCCAACTGGACTATTGATGATCTTGAACGGCCAGAAAACAACATCAGCGCCATGATCAGTGCCATTGAAGATGGTGCTATTGGTGATGTTGGGAAAAACAGATTGCTTGGTTCAAGAGACTTGAGAAGTGCTGTGGAAGCATTCACACGCTACGCAGAACGTCCAGCAGACATGGCAGGACAGATTAGAGACCGAACGCAAACGGCATTTGACTTTACAGACATGTATCAGCAAAGAGGTGGTTCACAACCACCAATTTATGTCGCGGATAGCGGTGGTGGCGGGCGCAATATGTCAGGTGACACTACAAGGACCGGGACAGAAGCACCAGAAAACTTTGGTGATATGTTCGGTACTGACGGATTTCTCTCTGGATTGCGGTTAGGATTTTGATAGAAAAGGGGGGTAGAATGCTACCCCCCTCATCATTTTAATCGTCTGCCAGTGACTTGAAGTAGTCAAGACTATCATCATCATCATCCGGCGCAAGTTCCGCATTGGAGCTTGATTTTTCTTCCGGTGGGGTCCACACGGATTCTTCTTCGTCCTCATCCTCATCAAGATCGACACGCTCTGCCGTAGAGTTTTTAGACGAACCTCCGATGACCTTCTGCAAACGCGCATTCAGTTCATCATAGGATTTAAAGGTTGACGGATCAATGAACTCCTGAAGGGAGTATTCTTGAAGCCATACCTCTTTCATCTTATCTTCATCTTCATACAAAGGACCAGTGTCTTCCCATACTGAACTGGTATAGTTCGGGTAGCCATCGACCTTACGAACGCGAAGCTTCAGATTTGCACCTTTCCAGAGGTCAAACGGATTGAACTTTTCTTCATCCTCAAATTCAGGGTGCATGGCCGAATTGAGTTTGTCGAAAATTTGCTTCCCATAATCAAACAAGAAGACCTTACCGTCATTGTCTGGGTTTGCCGGATCGTGTACAACGAGAATGTTTGAAACGTAGTGGAGTTTACGTTTTTGCTTGCGAGCTTGCGCTTGCCCATCCTCACCTTGATCCCAAAGTCTGCTATTGTATTCAGACACAGGATCGTCCTTGCCAAGAGTTGTCAGGGACTTGTTGATGTACCAACCACCGGGTCCTTTGAAGAAGTGATCCCAATAGCGGACGAACGCCATCTCTTCACCTTTCGGTGCAGGGAGGAAGCGAATAACAGCAGTACCGTTACCAGCCTTGTCTTTGGTTGGTTCCCAAAAACGATCATCTTGTTGGAATTTACCCGAATTGAGTTTTTCGGCTTCTTCGGAGAGTTTTGCGAAGTCGGACTTGCTGCCCTTCTTCATTGAGTCAAAGTCATTTGCCATCTGCATATCCTTTCTTATCTAGTATGCTCGTATGTTTTCTTATCCACATACACATAACAACGTTCTATATATACGTCCTAATCAGCGGCATGTAGGAGGAGTCCTTTGTACTTCTCCCGATCATACTTCAGAAAAGGACGCAGCTTATCCAACCGGAATCTTTCATCGGGCCAGATAAACTTGTCTGCCAATTTGTCGGACCAGTAGTCAAACACGTTGGCCAAGTCATCACATATTACGAGGGTTTGAGGCGACACGCGCCCCTCCACGTAAGCATCATAAATCTTTGGGTACTGACCACCTCGAACCGTAAACGCATCGTCTAACGATTCAAATTGCCCAATCTCCCTTTTGAAATAATAGGAAGATGTCATGGGCTTCACGAACTCCAAAGCCTGTGATTCTTTATCAGGCCCTACCATGTCAGTAAGATAGGCGTTCTTGTTTTTGAAGAACGCATGGATCATGATCTCTTTCACATGTTTCCGTCTGGCAAGCTGTTCAAAGAGAGCCTTGTCATGACGGTCATTGTATGCTTGTTGACTTGTCTTTACCTTGCCATTGTACTTCACAAAGTCATAGGTCTTGTTGTTGAAGTGCCGCTTTAAGGCAAGGTACATCTCGTACACTTCAGTAGGAGACATCACGCTCTCCTTTTCGGTAGCCTTTTTGTCTTTGGCATAAAATTCAGATTCTCAGCATCAATCTGGATGAGAGCCTTCAGTTTTGGGTTGCTCTTGATAATAGAAGCTGCCACTTCAATCTCAATATCATGGCGCTCACATACTTCAATGGTGGCTTCCATGTAGGTAATACCGTCCTGTCTTGCAAGTACTCTGATTTCTTTTAGGAAGTCATCTGAAATGATCATTTTTTGTTGAATCGTCTTCCAAAATCAATAAGGTATTTAGAGAACCACAGCAGACCATCACCAACAAATTGAACCAAAAAGAACATCACAATCATAAAAATGAAAAATGGCCATAGAAACATTGTGCCTGTGATGGAAGCATAATCATGGTCATAAATAGGAGTTTCATCTTTACTAAACCACCAACCAGCAATAGGAAGTGAAATCAAATAACCGATAAAATACACGGCAAGAAAAATTGCAAGTTCCATAATGTCCTCTCATAAAAATTGGCGGATAGGGTAGGATTTGAACCCACGGAACCCTTTCAGGTCCTCTGGTTTTCAAGACCAGTGCCTTAAACCGCTCGGCCACCTATCCATCGTATTTTGCTTTCAGGCGCTCATACTCTTTACGATCACGCTCTTCTTTTTGAGCTTTCCGTTTCTTTGCGTCTGCTCTTTTCTTTCGTTCATATTCTAAAAGCTCTTCAACGCGAACATCACGCTCTTCATCGGTTTCAAAACGCCGCCATGTAATAGTAAATTCACGATCAATGCTATCGTAATATCCATAGGAACAATCAGCCTCATAACGTAAATCCCAACCCTCTTGAGATTTACATTCATCCACAAAAACCTGAAGCTTGGTAATCAAATCTTCTACAAAACCGTCACCAAAAAACATGGTATCAACAAGGTCTCTGCGTTCAATAATTTCCAGCTTTTCTTTTTCATCTTGTGTTATCATCATAATCTCCTATTGGCGGAAGCAGATGGGATCGAACCACCGTGACCCGCAAGGGCCAGCCATGGGTTAGCAACCCAGCACATTCCCGCTCTGTCATACTTCCAATTTGGCACGGGTGGTAGGATTTGAACCGTTTTGGGCCATTCAAAATATTCAGCAAACGTCTTTGCCTATTCTCTTGCTTGGCTTTCCTTTCCACCGAAGCTCGCGTAGCTTCAGATACTAGGGAAATTTACGTCTTCTGGTCCTTTGACCAGTGTTCTACCAGACTGAACTACACCCGTATAATTTTGGTTGCGGGAGTGGGATTTGAACCCACGACCTTCAGGTTATGAACCTGACAATCTGACCAGACTGATATATCCCGCGATAAACGCTTTGAAGAACACTAAGTTCATCACGGTGAGGAAGTCATCATCCTCATACCGCGTACACGATGACCTTAGAAGTTAGATGACTTAGTGTTCTTCAAAGCGGTGGTTTTTCAAGGGTAACGTCTCACCAAGGATACCACCAAACCTTACATGATCATACTAGCACACAATGTGCGCTATGTTAATCACTTTTTTCGTACAGAGCACGATCTTCATCAGAAAACGCTGTACTGTCAACATCAGCAGTGGCCGCATACATCATAGTAGACCGCGCCAGACCTTTGGCCCGGAGACCAATCGTTACCGGATTCTGATTATTCATATTGATATTGACCACTTGTTGTGGAGCAATACCAAGACTACGTGCTTGTTCGACAACTCGCAAACCTTCTGCAAGGAAGACAACCGCCCACTCACGCGATTTGAAAGAGTCAATAAGCATCTTCACATCCTCATGTGAGAACGTGCGTGAAGAGTTCTCTTCACCATCAGTGATCACGACCAATTGAATGATCTCACCGTCACGGAGCTTCATCTTCTGGATGTCATGAACCGTGTTGCCAATGGCGTCATAGAGAGCCGTGCCACCACTCGGAGACACATTAACAGAAGACCAGTCTTTCAACTTATGGACCCCGCCTTTGACAAGACCATTAAGTGAATCTGGCTCACCACGAGTCCAGTGATAACTACCAGAACTGAAATAGTTCAGAGAGAACCGTACTGAAGTGTTCTTGTCTGCCTTGAGTGAGGAAACATATTCCTCAATCATTGAAATTGTGCTGTTCCAGTTACTATGCATAGAACCAGACTTGTCCAATAGAAATTGAACGAAAATTTTATTCTTGCTCATCTTTTTTCTCCTTTGTGTGTGATGTGCGTGTGTAAGACCGCTTCATGCGGGTTTCTACATTGGTTTCTGTGTCTGCCACAAAACCGTAGAACTGATTGCCCAAACCGACGATTGCGTCTTCGCTTGGGAACGATAGTGATGAAAGTGAATCAGCAGCATCCAAAGCAAGTGCACTTACTTCCTCACTATTTAGTGCAGAAATTTGGGATAGTCTGTCTTGCTCCGCGTAATATTCGCTCTCAAGATGTTCCTTCGCCATACGAAGGCACTCAAGACGAATCTCATAGGGAGACTTTGAGTCTTTAGTCATGTTATTTCCTTTGTGTGTATGTGTGTAAAGCACATTGGCGGCAATATTAACGACCTTTGCTCTTACTATCGGGACGGTCAAGCGAGTGCCAATATGGTGATTAAGTGGCGGTTCATTCTGTTTCCAAGGGAACCGCCAAAACTCAGCATGGGGGCCTAAGCCGCCATGGCATATTGCTCATTTTCGTTCGCAATTAACGTTTTGGTCTGATGTCGGTAGTACCATACCGATGTTCTCCACATCCCTACTCAGTGCCAGTCGATCCTAATTCACCCCCATCAAAAACACATTGGATTTTTCGAGCTTAGGTGAGGGTAACGTCCATCCCTCCTTCGGATCAAATTCCACGGGTCCGTCCGATATTTGTGGATGGACGATCCTACCTTCTGGACCTGCTTCCTTTTGCTCGACTCCGATCACCTACCAATGCGCTTGTGGTGGAGGCGCGGGGCTCTGCCCCCCGGTCCTGTCCACATTTCAGTCCGTTTCACCGAACATAACCCTATTTATACCAAAAATAGATGGGTATGTCAAGCACTTTTTATCCCAGCCACGAAAAAAGTGCAATGATCAATAATACCCCAGAGACCACCAGAAGGCCCACGGCTGGCGTATGGATCAAATAGTCAATGACCCATACCAACAAGAAACAGGCTATGAAGGACGCAGCTAGGGCCAGCCAAATAGACATTATCCAGCATATCCTTTAAGCTTTACTTGTTCCCTCATGAACTTTAAAATCGACATCGTTTCATCACCAAGTGGTGTACCACCTCTGGTTTTTTTCCAATGCTTCTTTGCTCCCTTAAATGTAAAATAACGACAACCAGCAATCACACGAACAATATCGTCTTCACAAGGCAATGCGACAAAAGCATACCCATCAGACCTCATAATACCAGAGACCGTTGCGTCCCCAGAGACCTCTGCACTCCCATAGACCATTGCGTTCCCATAGACCGTTGCGTCCCCAGAGACCCTTACGTTCCCAGAAACCTTTGCGTTCCCAGAGACCCTTGCGTTCCCATAGACCTCTGCACTCCCATAGACCGTTGCGTTCCCAGAGACCCATGCGTTCCCAAAGACCCTTGCGTACCCAGAGATCATTGCGTTCCCAGAGACCCTTACGTTCCCACAGATCGCTGCGTTCCCATAGACCGTTGCATTCTCAAAGACCTCTGCACCCCCAAAGACCTCTGCACCCCCAGAGACCCTTGCGTTCCCAGAAACCTTTGCGTTCCCAGAGACCCTTGCGTTCCCACAAACCTTTGCGTTCCCACAGACCGTTGCGTTCCCAGAAACCTTTACGTTCTCAGAGACCCTTGCGTTCCCAGAAACTATTGCGTTCCCATAGACCTCTGCACTCCCAAAGACCGTTGCGTCTTGCCCTACAAAAGCACTTTTGTCGGCGCTGGCACTATCCGCAATCCAACCACCACCATTAGGATGTTGGTGGGCAGGTACAGAACCGTTTCCATCTTTAAAATCAAACGTAGTCATCATAAATCCTCCAAATCCTCTTTCGTCACGGCGCAATCCCCACTTCCCATTCATATGTATGTGGTCCATCCTCACCGTCACAGGCTTCGGCAACGATACGGTCATAATCATCTTCGGCAAGAACGCGGACTATCTGATCAATCACCCAATTTTTATGATGATCACCATCAATCCCACCATATCGAACAGCAAGATCAATTGCTTCCTGAACCTTGTCCTTCGGTGTGATAGGATCACCGTTCTCATCTACATCCACATATTCCCGTGTTGGTGTATATGGGAATGTTACAGGAACACGGCTTTTAAAACTGGTATAGCAACACCCATCAGGATCACGAAAAATACGACCATCAATATCATATGCCCCATCATCATCTTTAAAAACATGACCACAACGAATATTTTGATATAGTTTTCCTTCTTGAGCACCAATTTCCATCCACTCATTGTCATCACCTGTCAATGGTGCAAGCGGCTCAAACCTTGCGGCCTTCTCGAAGACACCCATGACATATGGTGCTGAAGAACCAGAATGTCCCTGCTCACTAAAGACCTTCAAAAGTTCGACAACGTTATCACAGACCCAATTTTGTGGGTCATCGGGATCGTTCGGGCGTCTCCACCCAAGCAATTCAAATTCACGTTCTGCATGTTCAATAAGACTCATATCATACACTCCATTCAGTTTGTAGAAGGGGCCGAATCTGTTCAAGCTTCGGTCCAGATTGTGTGAACTTCAAAAGCCGCTCACGAAGCCACGGATACACATGGTCATCGTTACCTTGCTTGTTCAGTCGAAACGCCACGGACTGAAGTTCCTTCGGAAGAGCCTTCTGGGTCTCCAGTGCAAATTCCTTGTCAGACAATTTTGCATGTACAGCACAGTGACGAACAATTTTTCCACGCCACATACTCAAAGAAAACATAATACTGGTGGCGTAATCTTTCAATTTCTTCTGCCCTTCTTCGTCTAACAAAGGAAGTAAATCGTCCACCTTATCTTCTAATACCACACGCAACACATCCTTCTCCTGTTCAAAGTAGGACTTGGTGCGGTGCTTCAGAAGGTAATCATCTGCCTTGGCCTTCAGACGGTGCCCGTTGTCAAAGGCAATCACATACCCTTCCATCTCCTGAAGCTCTTTTACGTGGCGCAAAAACTCTACCGGGTCCTTCACCCGCTCTTCCATCAGAGTCGGGGCCAGCGGCACATCATAATACTCAGACATGTTCTGAAGGCGCTTGTAATCCCAATAGTGTCCTGTACGGTTGTCACGCACCGCCAGCAACGTAATCTCAGGGCGATCATAGGCGATCACAATCCGGTTGTCTGGGCTGGTGTACTCAAAGATCGGAGTGTACCGGGGAAGCATCTCAGACAGTACAATAATGGAATGAACACCATCGCTCATATGCTTCTCAGCGGCCTGTGCAACGTCCGTGTGGCCCGCACGGGTCATCAGGTACGGTTGACCATCAATACAGGCTCCATGGACCATAGAGCCATCCAGCTTGTGCATGATGATGTGCTCACGGGACCAATCAATATCGTCGTGGTGTTCTTTCTCTCCCACATTAAAGAACTTGTGGAAGGGACGAGCAAGCAAACTACCATCACGATAGAACTTGATACCACGACACTCAAGGCGCATAGGATCATCAAAACTATCGTTCAGAGTGAACACATAGTCGATGACAAGATACTTGCCTTTGTCCATCACCTTGAAGTCTTCACGACCTTCAATGTGAGGAAGCAGATCATTGATATGCTTTATAACAGGAAACTGCATATTTTAAAGTCCATCCTAAGTTGCTTAGTATAACTCGTATTTCACGAGAAGGTCTAGTACAAGGCTTCCAACCCAAGCCAATCAGATATTTACGAAACCGAAGAAACATATCAAACGGTATATGCTTTCTCATATTGTTACACGCACGACAAGCACCAACACTATTATTCGGAATGTTCTTTTCAATTTTTTGCGGAATGACATGATCTTGTGTACATGACGCAAATGATGTCGCATTGGCTACCCTTGGTTCGTCTTTTGGGTTAATCATTTTTCCACCACAAAAAACACAAATACCATTGGATTTTCTATATAACTTAATCCGCGTTTTTCTACACATAACACCTACCCTTTCAGAATGTCATCAATCCTCTCACTCAACAATCTGTTTCCAATCATCGGATCAGGAACAGGGATACGCACGGGCTTCGGTTCTGGTTTGGCGTTTTCTACCACTTCAGAAATCTTGCCTCTCTCATTATCTTGAATGATTTTCTTTGCTCTGTCAAGAAGAATATAATTATTCTGCCACTGCTCATTCTTACGTTCTTCTTCGATGTCATCTTGAATTTTACCAATAACATCAAGATCAATACGCTTGTAGGGGTTGTCTTGATACTGAACCATTTTCGGCAACGCCTTGTAAATAGGGCGAGAAAGAATTTCTGTGAAGTCTTTCATTTTCAAAAGACCACGGACAGGAATCTTACAAATCTTGTAGGTATCAATACCGTTAGTAAGGTGTACCTTGACACTTAAATGGTTGTTGTATTGGAACCGCGAATATCTGGCAACGATCCAGAACCCCCGCTTGAACAAAACAGAGAGAGGACAAGAAAGCGGCCCGAAGTAAACATCCGGGTCACGCTTTCCCATCTTTCTCTGATACAAATAGGTGTCGCCAAAGTCTTCATCATAAGAAGAATCCCAAAGCTGTACTTCTGAGTTCATTGCACTACTATACGAACCAGTACCGACTTCTTCTTTGTATGCCATTCCCATGGCGACCTCCGTCATTATTTTGTCACAATGTCATTGACAGTGAGACCAGCATCCAGAATTTCTTTCCGAATAGCTTCTTTTGCATCAGCCAGTTCGGCCTCTGCTTTCTCAACACGATCCAGAAGACCGCCAAGCTTGCCTTTCAAGGATTTCACCTTTGCAGCTTTGCGTTCACCCATGACTTGCTTGAGAATGTCTTCACCAGTCTGAGCAGGTTTGCCCCCACCGGAGTCTTTTTTTGCTTCTTCAGCCATCATTCACCTTTCCATTTTCTAAGGTCAGTAACAAAAACACGTGGATCGTCATCACCCTTCAGAATATCCTTGAGGTTCATACGAAACACTTCTTCATGACGTTCGATCAAAGATTGCCCCTTGATCATCACATCGTTACGCCACCCACCATCACGAATCTTATCTTCCATAGAACGGTTGATAAGAATGTAATGGATCGTAGCATTATCAGGGGCAAGCTCACGCAACGCCCGCCGATCCTTTGCACGGATGTTGGTGGCATCCACCACCACATCCAAACCATGTTCAACCCGCGCCTTCACCAGAGCATGAAGTGCCGCAAAGACCTGATCATTCTTAGATTGGTCTTTGAAGTCGCCACAAATATGTTGACGAATCAAATCAGAAGAAACAATGCTTTGAAGATGTTGAAGCGGGTATTTGTCAAATTCTGGTTGCATACTCTCAAGATACGTGCTCTTCCCGGCACCAGAAGGACCGACCAACAGCGTAAGCTTACCCGGATCATACTTCGACTTGTTGTTCAAATCAAAATCCCCCGGCGCACACTGAAGACAGGTAATACCTTCTTCGCGCCACATGTTAACCACGGACTGACGGTCATCAACCACAAAAGCAACCTCATAACCTTGGCTACGAAGCTCATTGAGCATTTGGCGCTTCACCACCACATCAGAACGGTAATCGCCTTCGGCCCGCATCCACAGTTCCTTGTAGTCACCGCTCTGAATGCCGTTTTCGTGCAACCACTTTTCAGTAATGTACCGATAGTCAATACCGTTCTCACGTTCGATACGACCGGAAAAGATGAAAACCGGATAGTCATACCGGACAGACATAAACAGATCAATCACGTCCTGATTGGGCGCGTCATTGGCCATACCAGCATTCCACGCCGCCCAATCCTTCTTGCCACCATCAAGGTGAACACGACGATGGGTCACATCAGCGAGCGTACCATCCATATCAAAAATCACAGCTTTCATCACAATCTCCTAATTGAAAACAAACAGACCAATAATGAACAGCAAGACAGGAATAGCCACGAACCACAGATACATCTCAATTGTGGTGTCTTCCTTCATATTAGTCTCCATATTTTCATCATACTTTATTTCCGAGATTGTGTCAAGCCCTTTTCGGAACCGAAGTTCATTTTCCATGGCCAACCTTATAACTACCCTCATACTCGGAACATTGTCCAAACAGGCTTGTAAATGATCATCTTCCATGTCCTTAATTGCCACCCGCTTGAGAGGCTGGTCCCCATTCTTCCCATAGGTGCCCCACTGAAGAACTTCTCTGACCTTCTCGTGTCCATCCTCAAAATAGACCGACTCATCCACCTCATCACCGTAGACGGTTCGATGGAGATAATTAAGCCCCCCATCGTTCATGTACTCCTTACCGTTATCATCAGTATGAAATACACAATCATGAACCGAACGGGACACAAGAAGTGTTCCGTCCGGTGTACGCATTGCATTATAGACCAAATGCCTAGTCATGATCATACTCTTCGGTTTCAATACCATCTTTGGACACAATAACCATGACACCATCACCAAAACGTTCCTCAAGAGTATCTTCAGCGTTTTCGATAACACGATGAAGTTCCATCACACGCTTAGTCAATTCCAGAAGAGCATTCTCGCCCATAACAGCAACAACACGCTCATACTTGTCTTTATAATAATCAATCCAAAAATCATCAGAATGATCACGACCACCGTTATAATTTTTAACGGACCACTCATCCAGAACAATAACTTCTTTATTACCAGCATCTTCATCACGAATGACTTCGCTCAATTCATTTTCATCAGCATCAAACTCAACGTCATTGTTCTCACTAATGTCAACAATAAATTGCGGGGTATTCACACTGAACACACACGGATCACCATCATTGAAATACGGAGTGTATTGAGACCACCCAATAAACTTGACACGGGGAAAATCTTCAAAAAGGCTCTTCGTTGCACCATCAAAAACATTCGATTGAAGTTCCAAAACTTCTTTCTTCAATGCGTTGATTTGATCAATCTTCTCATTAATCAGTTGTTCATTACTCATAATATTCTCCATTAATCCACAGTTGCAGTTTTCTTTTTGGCACGAATGCCATTTACCATCCAAGGTTCGATACGCATATTCCGTAGCCACTTATCCAGCGTTGGAATGAACCCAAGATCATCCATGACATGCTGTTCGCCAATGTCACGTACACACACTTCCTTACCGTCACTATTTGTAATGGTTGTCCCAAACACTTTTTCAAGAAGGAAGATTCCGAATGAGCTATGTAAAATAGCCCGGTGTCTCACATCAGGCAATGCCGCCTTCGATGAGTCAAAGAAATCGTGAAGGTCCTGATAATCTTCCGGCTTCCCACCGAAACGCTTCACAGATATTTTTGCATGATAAAAGGGTTTCATCACTCACTATCCATATCAAACAGGGTTTCAATATCAGTCATCATGCCGTAGAAGTCATTTTCACAAAAATCATATTGCATACGCATTTCATCAATACCGATAGAGTACGTCGAACCTTTTTGATCATTAAACTGTTCATAGATAGCCATGAGAAGGGTCTTTGCCCGGTCATAGTCTCGCTGAAGCTTTTGTACACCTTCAACAGTTTCATTCAAGTCAGTCATCACATCTCTCCAATAATCCAACGAAGTGCTTCAACATTACCACGCGCATCATCCACAGGATTATGTGTGTGGTCAGTTACTCTCCGCTTCTTCCATGCGTTTGTGTTGAATGGTTCTTTGCGCCGACCAGCATCCATATCACCAATGCGCCGTGCAGAAAAGCCAGCCACGTTTTCACCGTTGTACTTCCAACAATAGTAATTCCAGAACTGCCAATCGAAGGCCGGGTTGTCAGACCAAATCGTAACACGATCAGAATCCGAAACCGAAGTCAAAAATTCCTGTGCATCCATCATAACATCAGATAAATTTTTGGTAGGTAAAAGCATTTGTTGCTTCCAAGATACTCCAGAAACATCACGTGCTGCTGGAATACCACC
>Ga0070726_10001762_pt1 | contig 20869 bp, 34 predicted proteins | sample tdAd471_FD_67275 | JGI IMG/M metagenome (GOLD analysis project Ga0070726, IMG submission 67275) | Marine sediment microbial communities from the Atlantic coast under amendment with organic carbon and nitrate - tdAd47.1 | ecosystem: Environmental > Aquatic > Marine > Coastal > Sediment | place... | reverse complement strand
AAGTCGAACAAGAGCCTACGTAAGGATCAGCTAAACGAAGACCAGATCGTATTCAAGGTTCCTAACACCTATGTGGACCACCTGTACGTCACTGGCGTAAAGAGAACCCGTGTGTTGGAACGTGTAGACGTTATGCCTTACAACGTTGGTGGTCCTCGTACTAACTCTGAGTTCCGTTGGTTTGTTGGTGCTACCAAAGAACAGACACTTGCTTCTGGTAACCGCATCTCGGCTGGCTTCAAGACTGCCTTGGGTTCCTTTGGTAAGGAACAGGCAGAGACTGCAGTACGTGAACTTAACGCCATTGGTCGTAAAGTAAAGGAATACATGGAAGCCTTTGCTGTTGACGATATTGGTGACTTGACCCTAAGTAAGGCTGACTACGATGAGCTTGGTGATTTGATCCGAGCAAACAACTCGTGGAACAAACACATCACTGACCTTGAAGACTTGCAGAAGTTCTCTGCTAAGTATCGTTTGTCATTCAAGGAAGAGTTTGTTGGCAAGGCTCGTGATGAGAAGGTGTCACTGCGTGAGGCAGGCGAAGACCCTGCGGCAGTAGGCTCCAGCTTTGGTGAGGTTGTAGGCACTCGCCTGAACATGCGTAGGGGTGACACACCACCAATGGAGTTCGGTGGCAAGATGGCAACCAATGCCAGCCCCATCAGCAACATTGCAGATCAGTTTGGTTCTGAGGTGTTTGGTTATGCTAACCGTGCAGCATCGCAGAATGCTATCGTAGGCTGGGTAAAACTAGCACAGAAATCTGGTGTTGTTGATTTCCCTGCAGGCATCCCAAGCAATGACTACCTGAACCTGTTCCTGAATGGTAAGGTATCCAAGTCTGGTAAGTTTAATGACGTAGCAGCCCAGCTTCGGGAACAGCAAGATGTAATTAAACGTCGGCTTAACCAACCAACATGGATGAGTGAACGGTGGGAAAGCTTCACCAATGGTGTCACCGAGTTTGTCTTCGAGAAGACTGGCAAGAAGGTTGACTTTGGTGCAGCCGATGCATCTGGTGAGTTGCTGAAGGTAGGCTTCTACTCGAAGTTTGGTTTCTTTAACCCTGACCAGTTTATTCTGCAGGGTTTGCACTCGCTGACCATTGCAGCTATCTCGCCTGTGGCTGGGACAAAGGGCCTCGGTTTGTCAACACCTCTGATGGTGATTGCAAACTTGAAGAACCCTGCAGCCCGTAAGCTTGCCATTCAACGTCTTGCTAAGGTAGCTCCCATCTCTGAGGAAGACCTGACGCTGCTTGTCCGTTACATCGACGAGAGTGGTCGTAATATTGTTGACAACCAGGTTATCGAATTGCAGGCACCACAAAAGTTTGGTGACTCTAGCACTCTTATCGGTAAGGCTCGTCAGGGTGTCGGCAGCTTCTTGGATACCTCGACGCTGTTCTTTAAGGAAGGCGACCGTGTAACCCGTATGGCTGGCATCAGCACTGCCTTCCTAGAGCACCGTGCTAAGTTCCCCAACATCAATCCTTTGTCACCCGAAGGCAAGCGTTGGATCACCAACCGTGAGCAAGACCTTACCTTCCGTATGACAACACAATCACGCAGCATGATCCAGAGTGGCCCTATGCGTGTGCCTACTCAGTGGTTGACCTTCTCGTTCCGTGCTTTGGAAAACATTGTTGTTGGTCGTAACTTTACGAAGGCAGAACGTTTCCGTATGGCACTGGCCATGGGGCCACTCTATGGTTTGACTGGTCTTGGTGCTGGCTCTATGGCTGGTTACTTTGTGGAACAGCTAGGTCTTGACCCTGACAGTGAAGACGCAGTAATTGCTTACAACCGTGTCAAGTATGGTGCCTTGGATGCAATCCTGTCGAATGTTCTTGGTGTTGAGACTGCCTACGCTACTCGTGTGGCACCTACCGATCAGATCTTTGACACATACAAGAAGCTATTCAGTGATGAGTTCATGACTGTTCTTCTTGGTCCGTCAGGTGAGATTGGTGGTGGTATGGTAGCCACAGCTATGAACGCCTTCAAGGCCATGTTCGGTGGCAGCACTGAGTTTGTCCGTGATGACTTGACACAGCTTGTCCGTAACTTGTCAACCGTAGACAAAGCCTACAAGATTGCAGAGTTGATTGAGACAGGTAACTATCGTAGTCGGACACACAAGATGGCCGTTCAGGGTCTACCACCACAAGCAGCAGCCTCTGTTCTGTTTGGTGCAACTCCTGCACCCGTTCAGAACTACTACGACTACCAAGAAATGGTCTTCAAAGAGAACCAAGAGTTCCGTGACTTCCGTGGTCGTATCAACGAGAAGGCTCGTCTTGCCATTGATCTATTGACAAATGGTGACGAAGATGATATGATTAGGGGAACTAAGCTTTGGGAAGAAATCAACGACACCATCTGGTCGTCTCGCTTCTCGAATGAGCTTAAACTTTCCCTGCAGAAGAATATCGTAAACGCTGGGTCAATCCCCGAGATTATGCGTAATGCTCTTCGTCTGGACCTTGGGCCTGAGGCACAACTTCTTCAACAACAAATTCAATAAGGAATAGATATGGCTGGATTTGCTGTAGATATCGGTGACGAGGGTTCTTCCTTCGAGCAACCCGTAACCATGCCGAGCACCACTGGGCTTGCTGTAGCTGCACAAGGTCTATCCGATCTTGGTCGTGGTGTCTTTGGTGTCATGAACGCCCAAGCACGAGCCTCTAAGCAGTCCGAAGGTTCTATCAACCGACAGCTATATGGCCAGTTATCACAGTCTCTTGATAACCTGAAAGGTAAAAGCCCTCTTGAGGTTCGTACAGGTATCAACTCTGCACTGACAGCATACACTAATGCTGGTGGTAAGATTGACGCATCTGTCAGTGAGCTTGTCCAGTTGAAGAATGGTGTTGATATTTCTTACTTGAACTACAACCCACAGCAGGAAGCCGCAGACGCTACTGTTAAGTTCATGCAGGATAACCCTGGCCTGATGTTCAAGGCAGAACGTGATCTTAAAGCTGAAGGTAAGCCTTACAACCCTGATGATGTCCTTCGCCTTGCTATGGGTGAGGCACAGACCCTGATGGCTAACGAGGTGGCAATCACTTCTGCTGCTTCTGGTGCCAAGGTAGACTTTGAGAATGATCTTAAACCACAACTCAACACTGCTCTGACAAAGGTTCGTCAGCTTGCTTTTGCTGGCCTTGCAGTTGAACAGCAGGGTGGTAACATTTCTCCTGAGTCCCTTGTTCGTCTTCGTTCTGAACTGACACGCATTAAGGCTACTTACACTAAGCCTTCGTATGTGACAGCAGAACAATGGCAGGGTGTCCAATCGCAGATCGACACCTTGGATCAGCTTCTGACTACCGTAGAGAACTACGACCAAGACATGATGAACCGGACTAACCTTGAGATTATGGAACCGATCTGGGGTGCACTGCAGAAACAAGCCAAAGAGATGGCAAAGACAGATCCTCTTCTGGCTAAAGCTTTGCTTGATCCTAAAGCTGACTGGTCTGCTTATATTGCCAGCCAATACTCAACCGTTCAGAAATCTCTGGAAGGCCTTACCGCAGAAGAAACCGTATACACTGAGCTAGACTTTAGTGTATTCGAAGAGGCTGTCACACAGGCCGAAAGCACTACGGCACCTGATGGAACCATCTCTGTCACCAAGCTTCCTCCTGCTGATGTAGCTATCCAAAGGGATAGTCTTCACGATACTAATGAGATCGAAAAGGGTCTGCAGTTTGGTGATGTGAAACGTCGTGATGTTATTAACTTTGGCAACACACGAGCAAACCTTGTCAAACCTGAGGACATGGTTAAGCCTGAGCAACGTGACAACTTCCTTGCTGGTATTGGTCAAAGCACCGTAGCCATTGCAACGTCCAATGTTCTTGTTGGTAAAGGTAAGCTTGGTAATCTGTTCACCGATGAAGTCTTTGTCAAACTGAAAGAGGCCGAGAAGTTCGATCCGAATGGTGTCAGCTTAGCTAAGGCTCGTATGGCTGATGCTCTACGTGCTCAGGCAAACATTGAAGTAACAGCTATGAGTGGTACCCTTGCTGATAGTGCCTTCAAGATTGCTGGTATTGGTAAGGTAGAGTTTGACCTTGATGCAAACCAAGGCAGTGTCTTTGCTCTTGATGACAAAGAAAAGGCTACCGTTCGTATCTTTGCCTCGAAGCACTATGGTGGTGATGTTACTGCAATGATTGCTGATCGTGGTCGCCGTATGTCTGCCTTTGATCGTGGTCAGGTAGAAGCTGCAGGCTTGAAGCTTAACTTAGCCTACCAACAATACAGCCAGATCCAACGTCAGACACAAGGCTTGAAATTCTACTCGGACAATCTGCGTCGTCTTGGTGCAGATACCACTAAGTTTGACCAGATGATGATCCAAGAAACTCAACAACCTACGCAGACTCCAGAGATTGGAACTCTGAAGAACCCGTGGCAGATTGTGTGGTCAGATGAAACAGACGTTGATGAAAAGCTTTTTGCTTCTCTCGATGTTGGTGAGTATTTCATCAACCGTGATGGTGATATTGAACAGAAGGTCCGGTGATATGGCAGGCATGTTCGGTGATCGTTCCAAAGTTGTCATTCGAAATGGGCAACCCGTTCAGGAACAACAACCACAACAGGACCAACCTGTAGTAGAACAAGAACGTCAGAGTTTTGCTGACATCATGGAAGCCCTGGCTCGTCAGGATGCAGCTACTATCGGTGCTATTCGTGAATCACTAGGCATCACTCAGTCTCGGACTACACCATTCGGAGCAAGACCTGCTACGTCTGCACCAGAAACGTCATTACGCCCACAGCCAAGACCGGAAGCACCTGCTGAGTCTGTCCGTCCACAAGCAAGACCAGAGCCTGTCCAGCCTATTGAGGCCCCACAGGCCATGACAACGGCACCTAGTGCACTTAACTTTGGTATACTAGACCAAGCACCTCAAGCTCCTGCTGCCTCTGGTGCTGCTCCTACGATGCCAAATCTTCCCGAAATGCAAACCCCGTCTGACCAAGTAGACCCAACTCAACCTGAAAGAATGGTAGTAACAGCAGACCTTACTGGCATTCCAAAAACATTCTTACGTGACTCAAGTGATCGTCCTTTGAATGATGTGCAGAAGGAAAACCTAGCCTTTGCCTACAACCATGCTGTAGCTAATGGACTGGAAGGTGATGAGCTTAACGCTTATATGGCACAGCTTGCCCATGAATCAGCCAGCTTTAAGACTGCAGAAGAATATGCGTCGGGTGCTGCCTATGAGAACCGTAAAGACTTGGGTAATACCCAAGAAGGTGATGGCAAACGTTTTAAGGGTCGTGGTTTTATTCAGCTTACAGGTCGGGCAAACTACGAAGCCGCAGGCAAAGAGCTTGGGGTAGATCTTCTAGCTGATCCTACAAAGGTAGCTACTGACAAGAACCTTGCAGCAGATGTAAGTCTGTGGTTCTGGAAAAAGAATGTAAGGCCTCGTGTACAAGACTTTAGCGATACACGGCGTATCACTAAGATCATCAACGGCGGATATAATGGCCTAGAAGATCGCAAAAAGTATTTCAACTTGTACAGCAGTTTAGCTGAATCTGTAAGGCCACAAGCAAGACCAGACGATCTAATGCAAAACCAAAGCACAGCCACACCGACTGCCGACCCTAATGTTCTAGGCATGATTGGTGGTGTCAAAGACCAAGACACAGTGTGGCAGTCCTTCGATGGCTCAGGCATGGCCCATAGCGCAGACTACAAGGACTACAGCCAGCTTTTCCGTGAGTATACCACAGAACAGAAAGAAGGCTACGTTCCTGTTGGTGATATGAACGGTCAGACTGTGTATGCATCACCTGACTACGCCAAAGATGAGAACGGAAACTACATCTCTGTCAACAAGAATGAAGCTGTAGCCTTGGCTGCTGAACGTGGTTCAATTCTTCCTACTCGTGAGATGGTCAAGGAACTTTACGCTAAGTCAACTCGTATCCCAATGGCTATCCAGCCTATCGGTCAGACTGGTGGGACTGGTGACACAGGCTTGTATACCCAGAAAATCCAAGAGGCTATTGCTGCGCAAGGTGTCAAGGCAGGCCAGTCCATCGTGCATGGCAAAGAGTTCTTCGTGGCGAAATGAAACGGTTAGCTTTAACACTACCATTAATCTTTATCCTGAGTGGTTGCCTCAACCCTTTGTCACTGCTTGGTGGTGGGGGTGGCCCTAACGTAGCTGCCAATGTTCAAGCAGGTAAAGAAAACAACCAATCCGTAATTGACAATAGTGCTGATGTTAGTGGTGAGAACGTAAACATAGACAACTCACAAGTCTCTCCTTCTGGTAATGTAGAGTCTGTTAAAATCCTCAACCAAGACATTCCGATGTGGGTAATCGTTTTGCTGGTTCTTGGGTGGATGCTTCCTTCCCCTGCTGAAATCTGGAGGGGTTTCCTAAAAACAATAACACTGGGGCGTTACCGTGGATAAGAACGAATCGTGGCACCTGTCTAAATCTGTACCTTTGACTTTGATCTTTGCTATTGTTTGTCAAACATTTGCTCTTGTGTGGTATGTATCCTCACTAAATAGCAATGTTGATACAAACATGAAAGACATAGCTCGTCATGAAATACGTTTAGAGAAGCTGGAAGAAACAACAAAAGAGTTGTCAATCCTTAATGCACGTATCGACGAGAACATTAAAGCTATCCGAGAAATGATGGAGGATGGTCGTGGCCAGTAAGAAAGATCCAAGGCTAGAACGTGCTGGTGTTGAGGGTTTCAACAAACCAAAACGAACACCGAATCATCCGACTAAATCTCATGTGGTTGTTGCCAAAGAGGGTGACAAGATCAAGACAATTCGGTTTGGCCAACAGGGTGTCACAGGCGATAAGAAGCCTACTGCACGGCAGAAAGCATTTAAGGCTCGTCATGCAGAGAACATCAAGAAGGGCAAGATGAGTGCAGCCTACTGGGCTGACAAGGTGAAGTGGTGAGGTGCTAGACATGCCGTTGAAAAAGGGTTATAGTAAGAAGACCGTAAGCCAGAACATCAAGACTGAGATGAAGGCTGGCAAACCTCAGAAGCAAGCTGTAGCTATTGCACTAGACGTAGCACGTAAGGCTAAACATAAGAAGAGGAAGAAGTAATGGCCAAGGGTCTTTACGCAAACATCCACGCCAAGCGTAAGCGTATCGCAGAAGGCAGTGGGGAGAAGATGAGGAAGCCAGGATCGAAGGGTGCACCCACAGACAAGGCTTTCAAGAAAGCAGCTAAGACAGCTAAGAAGAAATAAAATAAGGCCCCTTGGTATTAAACCTTGGGGCCTTTTACTTTAGCTAGACTTCTTCTTTCCATTGGTAACAGACGTAATCTTTGACAAACAAACCCTGACCTTCTACCTGCATGATGCCACCCTGTAGGGCATAGACACATAGCTTCTCGTCGTTAAACAAAGCTGGATACATAAAGGTCTGACACTCGGTAAAGCTAGAGTTACAAGCTAAGATTAATGCAGTAAACATTTTGTCATTCTCCTTGTCCTTCTGCATGTTCAATCAAGAAGTCAATGTAATGACGAGCTTTACGCAAATCTTGGACACCATTCTTGTATCGCCAACGTGTGACATACTTGATTATATTACCCTCACAAAAGTCCAACTCATTAGCTAGGATGTAGTCAATGGGTTGAATCTCTTGACTGGTGTAATGGTCACCACCAACTTGGTATTCGGTAGAGTATTTCATATCTTCTCCTTATAGAAAACCTTGACCCACTGTGCGCAGATATCAGAACGAACAATATCTTCTAAGCCAAACTCAATGATGGGGACAGGCAGCATGTGTTTCTTTGCGAGGTGAATAACCTTTGACAAACCATCTGCTTCTTTCAGGTCTGACTGTTGGATATCACCATTCAGAACGATGGTAGATCCTTCACCAACCCTTGTCAAGAGCATCTTCAATTCGTGGGTGGTGATGTTCTGAGTTTCGTCAACGATGATGAATGAGTTGTCAAAGCTACGGCCTCGCATAAGGGCCAGAGGTGCCATCTCAATGTTACCGTTCTTGATCCCTGTTTCTACTGCACCCTTACCCAAGTGCTTCTGTAGAACATCAAGAACAGGTAGTGCCCAAGGGTAAGTCTTTTCTTCTAAGGTTCCTGGCAGGTAGCCAATGTCTTTACCTACGGCAACGTGAGGTCTTGTGATGACGATTTTATCAATTTCTTTCGTCGTGTAGAGGTCGGCAGCATAAGTAGCAGTAACGTACGTTTTGCCAGTACCCGCAGGCCCGAGGATAAATACCTGAGAATTTTCTTTAAGAGCATCAATCAAAGCCTTTTGGTTTGCTGTTCGTGGTGTTAAGCCTGACGTGGGCTTCTTGTCTGCACCTTTGTAGTTAGTCTTACGTCGTGTCCGACGGGGCTTGTCTGGGAAATCATCCATCACAATACAATCAATTGAGCCTCAGTGTAAGGAATGTGGAAGAACTTTTCGCCTCGACGAATGTTTCTGCCGTATGCCTCTCTGAGGTTTTCTTGTTTCAAGAGTGTGTCCTTAATCCGCCAAGCAGATGACAGGTCACGGTTAAAAACGTAGAAATTTAAAACACCATTCACACCTTCATACTTGTCCAAGAGCCTTTGCTTTCTCTCAGGGATACGAATGTCTGCCCAGTGTGTAGGCCAATCACCATCCCATGCTACCTTTACCTCGGCTTCATTGAAGTATGTGTAGCCATGTTTCTGTGACACAACGTCAGCAAAGTAGTCTTCACTCTGACTGACAATAACGTGACCCTTCTTTGTCAGGTGATTGACAAGGGCCTCACGGGCAGGGGCATCGTAGGCTTGATAGAGTGCACGATTAAAACTCTTGCGGACTGGTTTCAATGAAGTGCTCCTTCAGTTCTGTGTAACCACCAATAAGCTCACCGTCAGGCTTAAAGATTTGTGGTACTGTTGTCAACCCAGACATCTTTAACAGAGTGAGAACCCACTTGCTGCTACCGGATTGCACATTGTATTCGACGTAAGGGATACCAGCACCCTTCATCATAGCTTTAGCTGTGTCACAAAAGTTGCATTGATCTCTGGTGACTATGACCCACATTAGCCCTGTCCTCGTGTTGGTTTGTATGAACGTTTCTTGCTCTTGTTCATCGAGCTACGTTTGATACGAGAAGGTTTAGCACCTTGTGATGTCTTCTTTGGTCGTGGTTCAGGCTTCCAAACCGAGCCGTAAATCTTTGCCATAGTGTCTCCTGTTTTTTTTGGTGAGCAGTTTACCGTCATGCTCAGGACACCGAGGTTACAGCCCTAGCAGTGGGTTGACGATTGTTTCCAAGATGCCAACTACCGCAAAGAATGCCGTAAATACTTCAATACCAGTCATGTTAATCTCCTTTAGGTTAGGTCTACGATCTCACAAGAGTCACCAGAGCAAGCAAATGTCTGGCTGGACTTAGTGGTATCTTCCTTCTCATACTCCGAAAGTTTGCTCCAGTCAATAGCTTTCGGCATCAGAGCTAGAAGTTCTTCATACTCAGACTTGCCTACCTCTTGGTAGGGTGCCTGCTGATAGGTGTGTTCGTTGTAGGGTAGGAAAGAAACACCAGACATTTCGTCAAAGTGTTCATAGACAAATGCACCTACCTCGAACCACTCGTTCTTCTTTACGTTTATGGTGACAGACGGTTTGTGTTCACACCAGAAACGTTGATACGCAAGCCACATCTTTAGCTGGTCAATGGCTGACAGATCTTCCGTAACAACAGCACCATCAGGTGACTTGATAGGGAAAGAGAACACAGTGGTCTGCTCTGGCTTGAACACGTCAGGCTCACTCGGAATGCCTTGATCCTTCATGAATTGTGTCAAGGGATCTTTGTTGTCACCCCGTACTGTACGAATATAGTAAGGGCTATGACGAGCATGGATACCAGAAGCAGAGTCAACAAGCTGCGATACAGTACCTGAAGGTTTAACACACGTAATAGCAGCACTAGCAGGAATCCCAAGGCGATCAGCCCATTCAGCATTTGTTGCAACAGCGACATTACGTAGGTGCTCCAGGGTTTTCTCCAAGCCTGCATTGGCAGTGGTCATCAAAGGATTGTCCATGATGCCTGTCAGTGACACACCAAGCAGTCGTTCCTCTTCGGTGTTCTTCTGCCACACCTTCCGCAGATACGGGAACTTGGTGTAGGTGGACTGGATAGTACCCAGAATTGTTGCCAGACGGACCTTCCGTTCCAGAGTTTCGATAGTATCTGTAGCACGAACAACAACCTCTGTCAGGTTACAGAACTGATACGGACGAAGGATGATCTCACTGCAGGGGTTGGTGCCAAACTCCCAGTTAGGATCACGACGACCATTCTTCTCTGCTTGTTTCTTGGAAGCTTGACGGTTGAAGATACCACGTTCACCAGAACCAGATTCAACCAGGGCCATCCACTCACGCATAAATGACAACGCATCAGGCTTCTCAGTGTATGACACAGAGTTGTTGGCCAAGGCACGTTGCGGATCGTTCTCCCACCATGCACCACTCTTAGCATGACGCATACGGTCATCACTCAGGTTCGAAAGGCTGATCATTGCACTGCGTCGGACACCACCAACAACGACAACCTCACCGATCTTACACATCAGGTCATGGCACTCAATGCTCGACAGCTTACGGCCCTGTGCTTCCTTGAATACTTTGACAAAGAAGTTGAACAGGTCTACCAGAGGGGCAGGACCAGAGGCACGACCACCAAAGGTCTTCAACCGTGCGCCAGCAGGACGTACCTTAGACACATCCCACTTCGGGATCTCACCACTATAGAGTAGTGCAATCACTTGACGCAGAGCCTTAGCCCAGCCTTCCTTGCTGTCCTTCACCACGATGGTAGTCTCACTGTCGAAGAGTTGTGGTACCTCTGGCAGCTTCGAGATGAACTGACGTTCAACACTGAAACCAACACCAGTACCACAGAGCAGGATGAACATAGCCTCATCGAAGGACTTCGGGTCATCTACGGGTAGGTAGCTGCAGTTGTAGCCAGCCGTGTTGTCACGATCTAAGGCAGGGCCTGCAGTCATCATGGCACGCATCGAAGGCATGATCTCTAGGTCCAAGATGGCAGTCTCAATAGCATCTGCTGTTTGTGCGTCAACTTTATCTACGACCAAGTTGCCGATGTAACGGCCTACAGTTTCAGCCCAAGTTTCACGACGACCTTCGTCTTCCAGCCACCGAGCATAACGGCTGGTGTGAATGAAAGCTTGATAGTCGGTAGGTAGGTAGTTGCTCATCGTTTGTCCCCGCTTCCTTGAATGGTGCCTCGTGCTGCTCGGCTATAAAGTTTCTCTAGGTTCTGCATTGCAAGATCGTTAAGGTCTACGTTCAGGTCACGAGCAAGAGCAGCAACATACCAGAGAACATCACCAAGTTCTGCAGCAACACCTTCACGATCAAAGTTGTTGTCCCTGATCATCTTCTTTACTTTGTTGGCTACCTCACCAGCTTCACCAGCAAGGCCCAGCGCAGGGTAAAGAACCTGATGGGCTGTCGAATAGATAGCTGTCTTTGCCGCCAGCTTCTGGTATTCGTTCAAGCTCATGGGCTTAAACTTGTATACCTCATCGTAGTATTCCCACGCTTCTAAGTCGAATTCGTTAATCATTCCTCGGCTTCCTTCCACCATCGTTGTTCTGCGTCCAAGTTAAAGTAATCATCTAACTGAATCAATCCCTCATCCAATAGAAAAGCCACTACGACACTCTCACAAATGTCGTTCTGCTCAAGCAATAGAGCAAGGCCATAATTTTCTACGAGGGCTGCAATTTTACTTTCTAAATCAAACATTGTCAACACACCTTAGTGATACGTAACATTACCGTGAATCTCAAGGGGACCAGGGGCTTCATTTAAAGACTTGATGACAAAGTATGCATCATCAAATGTTTCAAACTCTACCTCAATCTCACAGACTTCGTTGTCAACTTCTGCAAGGAACACTGCAAACCATTCCCCTGTGTCAACATCTTCGTAAGGCCCGTCGAGGTGCTTGTGGATTGTCATCATTTCTTTTTCTCCCTGATCCATTCTGTTGGGATTATTTCCTGAGCATACAGGAAGCCATGTTTGTCACACCAATCAGCATAGGATGTCTTCGATCCCTTCCTGATCTTAGCATTAGGATTGCTGAAAACAAATCGAATGTCAAGATCTGGATACTGCTCTTTGATAAGTAAATGTTTCTTTCTATCTGAGGGAAGAAACCTACCCTTTGTCTCAATGAAGATACCGTTTGGTAACTGAAAGTCAGGTGTGTAGTGTCTGACCTCTGACACAGCATACGGTATCCTCACCTCTTCGTACTTGAATGTTATCTTACGTAACTTCAGCCATGCTGCTGTTCGTTTTTCTAGTCCTGAACGGAAACGCATTTAGGCGGCTCCCACAGTTGACCCTCATGCCGACGCAGCCAGAGCAGCCTTGCGTTCTCTATGACACGATCTTCTTCACCACCGTATGCACGAAGGCATGCTTCGTATAAGTCCTGTTCGGTTTCACAATCACCAAGAAGAACAGAAGCTTTAGCAGGACCAATACCATACAGACCCACGATGTTGTCTGCTCGGTCACCTGTAAGGATTTGCGTATAGAAGAACTTCAAACCCTCGAACTCTGTCATGGTTTTGAATTCACGCTTGTTCGGATTGTAATGTGTGCAAGGAATCTGCAACATGTCCTTGTCGATTGACACAACGATAGCATCAGACCCGTAGGCTGTAGCCCAGATGCCAATCAGATCGTCAGCCTCTTCACCCTTTGACACAATGGCAGACCAGTTGTCTTCCATGTGCTTACGTATTTCTTGTAGGTGTTGGGGTTTGTCTACGTCCTTACGGTTGCCTTTGTATTCGTGAGTGACAGCAATATCATAACGGAAGTTACCTTTGCCTGTCAGGAATACTTGATAGTCCTCTTCGGTAGGCTCCCATAGAACCTCCTGCAGGGCCTGATCCAGTAGGTCATCTACCTTGTCGATGGCATCATCAATGCTTTCGTCTTCACAAGAGAATGCTGCACGGTAGGCAAAGGGGTCACCATCAATTAAAACCTGTTTCATTATTCATCTTTCTTTTTGTTTGCTTGCTCACGTTCTTTGGACCGTTGACGTTCTTGTTCGTTCATCTCTCTGATCTTCTCGGTTGGTGGTAGTGGCCCATTGTTCTCACCGTAGAACCCATACTCATCAAAGTTAAATGCTGCTGCTTTCTCACGGAACCAATCATCTGACAGTGGGTTTCTACCTTCTGGTAGTTTAGCTTCTGGTTCTTCTTCTGACATATGTGTCAAGATCCAGTCATACACATCAGCAATGTCTACCTTAGCTGCAGCACAGTGCATGATAAACTTGATACCCTCTTCTATCAGTAATGCCTGAGACTGTGCATCCATGTGTAGCTGGTAGGTAGCACTACCATCCTCATGCTCTTCGACACTCTGTATTCCGATAGTTCCTATTTTACTGTTCATAATCCTTCACTCCATGTTTATCTATGTCATGTAGCATTAGCATAAGCACCTTCTTTACTTCTTCAATACTATAACCTTCTACGGTTACTGGGCTTTCTGTCCACCCGTCTCCATCTTCCCTTTCGAAATACTCGTGGATAGCATAGTAACCATCGTCTTCGAAATCCGGAGTGTTAGGCTCATGCCACATTAGTTGGTAGTGCCAGTGGCCCATTATTAACCCCCAAAGTATTTGATTACACGATTGAAAGCATGGATATCCTGAACAACAGAGTTCCAATCGTCTTCTTCATGAGTAAGCTTGTTGTTGATGCTATCTAGTAGCTCTCTTTCCTCTAAGATATTGTTACGAGCATCCTTTAGTGCAGCAACAACAACCTCGTCAAGAAACTCAAACCCTGCATTTGTCTTCATTGCAGTCATAATGATTTCTGCAGCGTTCATCACTTCTCTCCTTTCATAGTCCATGACCTATAAATCATAGTTATAGTTTATGAACTATAGGTCATCAAAGCATCCCAACTCACAGGGAATAACTCACCCATCTTAGCACTGATCTGGTCAGCTACAATACGTGACTCATACTGTGTGTCAGAGGCGCAGCGTAGCTTACACATAGCAGCAAAGGCATCAAGGCTACCACTCCAGTACCACTCAGTCATGGTGGACTGTGGCAGTACCATACGTGCTTGTTCAGGGGCTACGCCTTTGTCCAGTAAGTCTAGATACCACTCATGGGTAGCATCCCAACATTGAGTAATGTCAGCTATGAAGACCTCTTCACTAGAGCTACCCTGCTTCTTATCAGCACTACGCCCACGCCACTGGTCAGGCACATAGAACTCAGGCTCATCATCTACGTAGCGGCGGCTGATCTCATTCCAACGCAGGAACTTATGCTTCACTAGCTGACGTGCCACAAAGATAGGTGCCTTAACGTGGAATGATGCAAAGGCATGGCCAAAGGGTGACAGGTGCTTGTGCTTGGCTAGGTACTTGATCAGCTTGGTGTCTTTGTCTGACAATCGTTGGTAACTCTCATTACCGAAAGCCTTCACTCCACATTCTTCCCACTCCCATTCGCTTTCCTTACCAAAGCTAACTCGTGCTGCATTAACTACAGACAGGTCACTGCCCATGTGGTCGATGTATGTTGCTTGGATCATGTTATCCCTTACGCTGCTACTATGCAGCTATCGTGTGAGTAGGCACCCCCAAGCACGCCCTAGCGGGCTGTCGAAGGGATGCCCAGAAAGATTTTACCAGCGGTCTTCTGCAGTAGCCATCTCTTCGAATGGCACATGCTCAATGACACCGATCTTCTCAAGCCGGACAGAGGCAGTAGATCCTTCACCGTAGATCGAAATCTTTACCTTTGCTTTGGTGCCATTACCAAGTGCACCATCCTCTACGAAGTCCCACTTCTTGTTGGTGGTGCCGTGAGTAACGCCAGGTGCACCACCGAAGTCTTCGATACCCGAGGGGTGCACATTGGGGCGCTTGAGTTTCATACCTGCACGACCACCAGCAACATCGTAGGGCTTGATCATCTTGTTGCCCATCGACACCTCGGGGAAGCCCAAGGCTACCATACGGTTTACCTCGTCGCTGTCCTTCGGGACAAACACAACATTGAATTGACCATTGGTTTTCTCGTGGAATTCCGAGTCATCCATGTTGTCTTCGAACACACGAGCATAGAACAGTTCGCCTTCGAATACACCGTATTTAGTTTGTTTCTTCTGAGCCATGTCAATCTCCTTTACTGGCTGAGTTGTCTAGAGTAACTGTGATAAGTTGAAGTGTCAACACAAAAATCACAGGGCTAATTGCAAATAGGATGGGGCCAATCAATGGGTATCCTTCCAGTTCTTACCGATGTCTGTTGACCCAGCTAACGGGCAGAGCATACAGAATTTTACCCCTGTGTCAACAATTGATTGACGTTGGATATCACCAAGACGTTCTGCTGTGCTGTAGTCACCAGCTACTTCTGTCTGCCACTCATCGTGTGGCCATGTGACAAGCTTAAAGTCAAAGCCTTGTTCCTTTGCTTGTCGTGTCCACTGCAGGGCTGCATGTTTCATGATGACAGACTCACCGTTCTGCAGCATACCTGCCAGTGTCTTGTGCTCAGAGGGAACCTTGACCTTACGTCCATCAAGACCACGGAACCAACCACGTTTGGCAACATAAGGGATGATCTTCTTCTTTAGCTCTGACAAACCTTGGATGGACTCCATGAAGTTGTCAACAGCTTGCCCTGCCTCACGAGTATTCACCTTGAGTATCTGTGCAATCTTTGCATTACCAGCACCAAGAAGGAATGCATAGATGAAAGTCTTAGCCATGTCTCTTGTGATGTGTGACATACCGAGTGCCTTGCGGTTCAGGTTATGGATATCCGTTTCGTCTTCTTTCTTTCCTGACACAATAGCGTGGACATACTCTTCGGACTGCATCAGGTGGGCCAGCACACGTAGCTGGATGCCTTCTGCGTCAGTGCCTACCAGCCAGCTACCCTCGGGTGTGCACCATAGGGCACGAAAGTCTCCGTCATACCGAGCCTTAACCTCTTCGACAGCAGTCTTAGGTGTGCCGTGGAAGGCCGATGGAATGTTCGCTTGGTTAGGGGCAGAGTGTGCCATACGTCCTGTCCATGCACCGATGTGTGTGAACCTGCCATGGATACGGCTGTCAGCACCAACATGACCAAGCCATTCTTCGAGGCTAGACCTACGTCCTTCGATGGTCAGCCACTCGGCCAGACGTTTGGCACCAGCAGGTGCACTATCGGGAAGGGTGTTAAGGTTAGCCTCACTCATGGTCCAGCCATAGCGGGCAAACTTAACGCCACGATCCTCTTGATTGTTCTCTTTCATACTCGATGTGTCCTTTCGTCTTTTCGTATGGCTCCCAGCCTGCTTCCCACATGCGTTCGATACGCTGCTTGGGTGAGCCAGGATTGAATTCTACCCAGTCATAGCACACTAGCTCAGGTGGTTGAACAGACCAGTCAACCTTTGTCTGATAGTATTTGTCCCTTGCCTTGGTGACCGTAGAGAAATCACTACCATCCTTTTTCTTGCGGTAGATAACACGGTGCACCTCTTCCAGCTTCGGTGGGAAGTCCTCTTGGAAGCCAGCTTCTAGCTGTGCCATGCGGTCCTTGATCTCTGTAAGAAGTTCTGCTGCTTTCTGGTGATCAAAGTAGAAACCATTGGCTGTCATCTCTTCACACAGGATCTGAATGTCATGCTCACACCGCAGTGCATCTTGCCACTCAGGGTCAGTGATTACTGCCTTCAACCTACGGTAAAGCTTAACGGTAACCGTAACGTCCTGATGGCAATAGACAATCATCTCTTGGGTGAGTGCAGAGAAATCCTTGAACCCGATCTTGTGGTCACCAAGCCTACGTCCCCAAGCATCAAGGCTATGTCCTTTGCCATCCAATGTGTAGTCCACTAGGCGTGACACAACCAAGGTATCTATGACAGACTGAGGGTTGATCAGGTTGGGCTGGACAAGACGGTTGATAACCGCAACATCGAACCCAAGACCGTTATGAAAAACAAAATTGTCAATGCCTTTGACATACTCAATGAACCGTTCCTTCTGTTGTTGGTCCGAGTCAACATTGGTAAACTCTTGTTTGTCACCAGTGTCTACATCCTCGGTGCAGATGACCCATATGCGGGTGGCATTCAGGTCATCCGTTTCGATATCCATTGCGACAGTTGTCATTCGTCTTCCTCATCATCCCCAAACAGCCCAGCCCACAGGAACATAAGAACAGTCCAAGGCCAGACAAGGCTGTGTAGTATTGTTCTCTTAAAGCTCAGTTCCTCGTAGCGATCCAGCAGGTGGAAGATCGTAAGGATGTGTATGTAGTGTAGGTAGATACCCAAGAAGTAAATGGTGGCGGCAGTGAAGGCCATCCAATCAAATGAAAGCATACTTTTCCTCCAAGGTAAAAGTTTCTGTGTTGAATTTTAGTTGACCAGCATACCCTGTAGGACCAACCGGACGGTTCTTTGTGACAAGAAGCTTGGTTGTGTTCCTTTCATCTGCATCTTCTGCCATCTTGTTACGCTGCAGATCTACCACAACGGATGCCCGTTGCTCAATCATGCGGCAATACTTTACCTGACCATCGTCATTCGTATGGCCAATCGTTATAATACCAACACCAAGTTCAGCAGCCAGCTTAGACAGGCGAACAGCAAGGTCAGCAAGGAATTGTTCTTTGCTTTCTTCTGCACCCATGTTGGCTGCAATGTCTTGGATAGGTTCGAAGAACACGTAGTTCACATCGCAAGCCTGTGACAGATACCGGATGTGTGTAAGCAGATCAAGGGGATCATCCTCATCATTCAAAAAGAATTGGAACAGGCGTTCATCCTTGGTCAGCTCACGGATACCATCCTTTACCTTTTCGTCTAGCTGTTTCTGTTCGATCAAGTCCTTACGTGTTACATTATCACCTATCTCATATGACACCAGACCCAAGAGTGACCGAAGCTTTGTCTCTTCCATGTGCCACGTTGCGATCTTGATATCAGGGTAGTTCTTCAGGATACGATACTCTAGGTAACGCATGAATTCTGTCTTGCCGATACCTGTCTGTGCCTTGAACAGGGTGAAGTGACCCTGCATCAGTCCGAGGCACATGTCGTCGAAGTCAGAGATGCCTGTCTCTACGTAGACGTGGTTCTCTGAACGATCATACAGCTTCATGAATTGGTCAGAGGTGTTGATGATGTTGTCAGGTGTATACTTACGGGCATTCATCCACGCATTGTAATACTCGGACTTGGCACCCTCGGTCAGGAATTCATTGGCGTCTTTGTATTTGTCATGCTGCACACGGTAGACCTTGTTCGGAAACAGGTTGGCAATCCGTTGGGCAACAGCATTACCCTGATCGTCATGTTCGATTGACAGAATGATCTTGTCAAAAGACCGCAGCCATTCCGTGACGTTTGTCCAGAGGCGCTTCGATGGGGTGGCCGATGGCAGGCTGACAAAGGCCGAGGGATATTTCTGGCTGTTGCACATCTGGTATGCAGACATAGCATCAAGCTCACCCTCTGTGATGGTGACGATCTTACCCGAGCCTGCATTCCACAGGTTCATACCGAACAGCTCATCAGACTGCAGGTTCATCGCACGGAATTGCTTGGGGAAGAACCTGGTCTTGATGCCACCCGAAGGATACACGTAGTCCTGCTTGACAGGGATACCCGAGGCATCAAGGTATGTCTTGCAGTTAAAGAACCGCATGGTTGCCTCTGAGATATCCCGATAGGTCATGAAGACACCATCTAGTTTCTCTTGCTGGACAGCCCTTAGCTGTGGTGTTGTGTTGTTTGTCATTTCCCAATCGTCCCTCTGTTGGGTGGGGTATTCAGTCTCTGCCCAATCGAATTTGCGTGCACGATCCCGAGGGTAAATGCGTTCGCAACTATGACAACGACCAGCCATGCTCTCGGTATTGTAGCTGAAAGCATCAGACGATCCGCAGTCTTCATACGGGCAGGCGATGTGGCTTTTCCAATTAGACATGAAAGATATGATCCCAATAGTCAGATGTGAAGATTTCTATGATGCAGTATACTTCGGAAGGTGTCAACTCTGTTAGTGGTATGCTGGCACCAGTCTCCGCATCGTAAGCCTCAGTGATAGAAAACTCAGGCTCATGTTGGACCTCAAAGGTCTGACCTGTATCACCCCACGAATCCCAATAGCCAACCCCATCATCCCACAGCTCACCATACACAGTGACAAGGCGGTTATCCTTGGTGATTTCTGTCATGTATTCCGTCATCATTTTTCTCCTTACGCAGCAAAATACTGCTTGACAGATCTGCGAATCAGTGTATCCTAGGGCTTGCCCTTGGCAAGGGTGATATTAGTATTCTTCTTTAGGCTTTACGCTACCAGCAGGCAGCTTTAGCATATCCAACACCAACTCTTTGTCTTCTTCTAGCTGGTCTTCTAGCTCATCGTCAAGCATCCAGTCAGCATCATCAACATCATGAATGATCTTGTAATGATAAGAGTGCAGAGGCTTATTCTTATACGACATATTCCATACTCCAAGTTAATCTGTCAGGCAGACCACCACAAAAAGCTTCTGCCTCTTTCCTGTTTGGTGTTGAATACCAACACAAAAGCTTATCGTCTTTGTCATAGATTAGAACACGTATCATCCTACTAGCTCCTCTTGTATCCATGCCATGGCTGTGCAGATTTCATCCCACTCAGCATCATGATTGTCCACACCCTCTGGTATACAGTTCTCACGGTGTGACTGTAAAGCATCCCATACTGTTTCAATCCAAGATATTTTGTCAGAATGTGTCAAGATCATCTTACCACTCCGTTTGGTATTGTTGTCCGAGGCTCAGAGCCAGCCGTAGACCAGCCAGTTCCCTCTCTAGGTAGGTGGTATCCAAGCCATCCCACAAGGCGCTGTCTATGGCCTTCTCCGTGGCTCTGATGGCATCCTCTGTGTAGCACCACCCCTTATTGTGTTTGTCACTCACCACTTGTCCTTTCTTACCTGCCAGTAAACCCAACACTGTAAGCAGTGATCTTTGCCAAGCACTAGGTCTATGACAAACACCATGTTGGGTAGCTTGCGTTTCTTCCAAGCCCAATTGCGGGCACTGAATGTTTGGTTGCTGGCACCCCCTGTCAGAACGTTTAACAGAACCGACAGGGCAATGCCTACTCTTTCGATATACTTAAGCACTAACACCACCACCAAGCTTGGCTGTCGCATCGCTGCTGTGCAGCTTGTATCGAGTATACCTTTGGCCTGTCACTGGGTGGCTTTTCCACTCTGACACAATATCGTGGCCACGTTCCCGCAATTCTTGTATGCGTTTGGTCAAACTGCTGATGCTGTATTCAATCAAAGCTTCCCGAACCGTGATGCTTCCTGCCTTGCGCAGATGCTTTAGGATCTTATCGTGTTGGCTGTTCATGGTCTTATCCTTCCATCTCATAGTATGTTTGCAGATCTTCCTTGAACCCTTGCTCCCAGACGCCAGACTTGTCTAGGTCTGCGATTGCCTCGAACAGAAAAGCAAGGTAATCTTCTAATTCACCAGCCCTTGTCATATCGTCAAGGTTTATCTCAGCAAGTTTTAGGTAATCTTCTTTTGTTAGTTTCATGGTCTTATCCTTTCGTAACTTTCTTGAGTTGTTCCAAGCGGTGCTGTTCCGCACCTAAACGAAACTGCAGTGTTTCTATTTTGTCAACAAGAGACTGCAGCTCAGCCTGTATTTCTTTTATGGCGTGTTCTGAATTCTCTATCTCGCCTGCCATGCTCATGCT
>Ga0070726_10001754_pt1 | contig 20917 bp, 6 predicted proteins | sample tdAd471_FD_67275 | JGI IMG/M metagenome (GOLD analysis project Ga0070726, IMG submission 67275) | Marine sediment microbial communities from the Atlantic coast under amendment with organic carbon and nitrate - tdAd47.1 | ecosystem: Environmental > Aquatic > Marine > Coastal > Sediment | place... | reverse complement strand
ATTCGCACCCGGCGCATCGAACGCGCCGTCACCGTCGATCACCAGACGTCCGGCAGCGGATTCGTCTTCACCAGGCGTTGCTGGATCATCGTCACGGCCAACCAGCACACCGAACGGACCGATCGTTGTTTCAAACCGGAGGTCCGCTCCGTTGATCTCGAACGTGGCCGCCGCGCTCGTCCCGTCGTCAATCAGAAACGGCACAGGATTGCCGGGTGTCAGTTCGAGACCGACCGCCAGATCCAGCGCCAGGCCGCCAGTCACCAGCAACTGACCGCCGGTGCGGAAGTCGACGAGGTCGCCCAGGTCGATGCCAAAGTCGCGCAGGCTGAAGTCGAGCGGCAGTTCATACAGAACATGGACGGTTTCGAACTCACCGTGTGCCACGGAATCGGCACCACGTTCAACGGTCAGCGTCCGCGTTCCGCGATCGACCGCCGTGACCAGCATCACCTCGTCCCCGATCTGAATCGAGAATGGTGCGTCGGGCAGGTCGGACACGTCGGCAACGGTCAACTGAGTGTCGTCCGCTGCGAAGCCGCCGGGTTCTTCGGCACTGACATCGACATCACTGCGGGCGAGCGTCAGGCGATACGGCAGATCGAACCGCAACACCGGCACCGGGCCGTCGGTGTTCAGCGACAGACTGACGTCGCCGAAGTTCGGTCCGAGCAGCCGGTCGAGTTCAAACTCCAGGTCAGCCAGGATCAGGTCGGGATTCTCCTCGAACCCTTCAATCGCGAGTCGAAAGCGGTCTGCGAGGTCAAACAGATCGCCGAGTGACCGTCCGATCCCAGGCAGCTCGAAATTCAGAAAATCGTATCCGGCCAGTGAGCCGACAAAGTCCGCCACACGACGCAGCATTCCGAGGATGTCGCCGCTGTCGAAGTCGCCAAAACCGCTCAGGCCATCAAAGCCAGTGAACTGAATATCGAGTCCGCCGAGTTCGGCATCCAGATTCAGGTTAAAACGTCCGTTCTCCTCATCCGGTGTCTGGGGATCGTTGTCGTTGTCGCCGAAGCGCGGCAGAAAGATCTGCGGCCAGTCGATCGCGATGCCGGCATCATCGCCCAGCACATTGCCCAGGCCGGCAGCGAGATCGCCCGCGCAATCTCCCAGTGTGATGGGACTGAAATCGAAGTTCGCCGCCGCCTGCACATCAAAATCGACAGCGGTGCCATCGCCGAAACTCATCGACAGCATCAGCAGGTCATCGAGTGTCAAACCGAAGTCGCCCGGTGTCGGATCGTTGACGGTGACGTTCGCATCCAGTGATGCCGACCCCGAGCCGCTGGGGTTGATCGGATTGCCGTCCTGGTCGAACTGTTCGAAGCCGACGTTCAGACAGACAAGCCCTCCGAACTGCGCGGTCGCTCCCAGCTGGCGAGCCGTCAGGTCAGCCTGCCCGCGAACCAGTTGCAGGCCGGGGCCGGAATCATTCTCCGGCAGTTCGTCCAGAAAGACGTGCTGGCTCAGCGAGTCGCCGTGCAGGGGCGCTCCATTGATGACACCGTCATTGTCGTCATCCCGACCCACAAGCCCCAGCAGCAGGCCGACCATCGAACCGTTCGCAGACCGCACTCGGAACTGCGCTTCCGGCCCGCCGGGGACCGTCAGATCTTCCAGGACAAACCGCTTGCCCGACGAGTCCACACTGGCAGCAAATGCCCCATTCGGAGCCGCTGCGGCGATTGCATCGGCCACGTCCTGAAGAGTGGACGCCGAGGTCAGCGCGCTGAAGTCCGCCTCAAATGTCGCACCGTTCTGAAGAGTGATTGTGAGGTCTGAAGCCGCTCCGTTGCTGTTGGCGTTGTCGAAGCGGTAACCGTCGTCGACCGAGTCCGCATCGGCACTGGAACCAAAGACGTTCGTCAGTTCATTGATCCGCGTCGCGCCGTTGACTGCCGTGCCGCCGCCGATCTCGGACAGATCAATGACCAGCTTGAAGCCCACATCGAGGCCAGCAGTCAGCTCAATCTCGCCGAAGGTTTCGACATTCGCCAGCGGTGCCGCACTGATCAGACTCAGATCGGCATCCACATTCAGCGGGTCGAGTGACGCATCGAACTGGAAGGTCAGCTCAAGCTGTCCCAGGTCGTCGAGGTAATCGATTCCTGTCAGCGAGGGCAGCAGGTCACCGAGTTCCTGGATCGTTCCAAACGACGGCGCGGACGGAGCACCTGGCAGCGTCAGAAAACTGGTCACGTTGTCGCGAAAAGCGTCGGCAAACCCGAAAGCGTCGCCGAGTTCCAATCCGTCGGTAAACGGCAGATCGAGATTCATGGCGGGCGTGTTCCGCAGGTCGCCGAAGAAAGCTTCGAGCTGATCGAACAGCCCTTTGACCGAACCGGCGGTCAGGTCAACAAACCCGGCCAGCTCGGCGGGAGGCACAAACGCGAACTCAGGCGGATTCAGATCGAACAGGTCGCCGTCGGTGATCCGGACTTCAAACGGTCCGCCCAGATCCGCGGTGCTGAAACTGCCGATGCTCGCCTGCAGAGGCAGTGTCACATCCAGCGCTCCCACCGGATCAAAAGTGAACAGCTCGGCGGGATTCAATCCGATCAGTTCGCTGAGCGTGAACTCGCGCGGTGCCGCCAGCAGATTCAACGAGGTATCCAGCATCGCGCTGGCATCGATCACCTGGACTCCCAGAAAGCCAAGTTGTCCATCGAGTGAGAAGTCGTCGACGTCAATCGACAGGCCGGCGGTGAACGACTGCAGGTCGAGCGACACCGCATCCAGCGGATCGAACCCGCGGGCGAGGTCGATGATGAGCGAACCCGTCAGTTCGATCTGCGCGGCAAGGTCGAACTCACCGTTGGCTTCCAGAGTCAGCCCGAGATTTGCGAGTTCCTCCGTCATCAGATCGAAGTCGGCATCGAACATCTGCTGCGCGCCGATCTGGAAGCCGATCTCCAGACGATCGAGCGTCGAAGAACTGTTCGTGACCGTGAAGCCATCGCCCAGATCCAGCGCTGCAACCAGGCCGTCGAGTGTCGGGCTGGGCGTCCGGTTGAAGTAACCGATGAGCGGATCAGCGAACTGAAATCCGAGCAGCGCATCGAAATCGAGTAGCTCGCCGAGCGTCGAGCTTGTTTCAATCAGCGGGTCGGTCGGAACGTCGCCGTCACCTTCGGCTCTGTCGCCAGGAGCCGAATCGATCACGTCAGCGCCGATCAGGTCGTCCGGCAGCGAGACTTGTCCGACCAGAGGAACCTCGAAGTCCAGTGCGGATTCGATCTGCGCGCCGAGCCGATCCAGGCCATCCGACAAGGCATCGACGGATCGGGTAAACGTTGTCAGGCCGGGAGTCAGTTCCGGAGCGGCGAACTCAATGTGCAGCGTCTCTTCCGCGGCGGCAGGCAGGGCAACAACGTCTCCGCCGAACAGTCCGTTATTGATGTCGTCGACCAGCTTGGCGTTGCCAATTTCGATCTGCCGGATCTGGAGCGCGCGGGGGTACTTCTCGGGATCGTTCGCCGCCACGATGATCTCTTCAACGAGACGGTACAGTCGCTGTTCTTCGGCATTGCGTGGTTCGCCCACCAGTCCCTGACGGGCCGCCAGCGGCACGTAGAAATCCACTTCCATACCGGTCGAATGCAGTCGTCCGGTCATGGCGTCGGATGGCTGCTGAGCGGAGCCGCGTCCGTTTTCGGCACTGATCCGCGAGACCACAAAACCTTTGCCAGACTCTGTCCAGACTGTCCCGATCGCGTGTCCCAGCACGGGCCCCAGGATGTCCGGCGCGTAGATCTCGGACGGTGGTGTGTTGCCGGTTCGCAATCCGGTTCCGGGATCCGGATCGGGCAGCAGGTCGGCGAAGCCCTGAGGATTTTCGGGATCGAAACTGCCGGCGGGCTGCGGATTACGGTCCCGGAAGAAGGCCCACTGCGGCGCGTCCGGCGAGTTCAGCCAGAGGACGGTGGCGACATCGAGCTGTCCGGAAGCCTGCGTCAGGCCCGGAAGGTTGCCAGCGGGAATGACGGTGCCGGTCGGGTCGACGACGGCCTGAAACAGTTGCAGGGCTTCCGTCGTCGACTGATCGGCAGAGCCATCGACATCCGGGACCTCGCCGTTGGCGTCGCGGAACCGCAGATAGGCCAGCCGCTGTTCGACTCGCAACTGGTTTTCCGTCGTCGCGTTGTCGAGTTCGATCTGATGCGCCCCCTGACGCAGCAGCGAGTCATCAACCACGGTCGTCGTGGAGAACCCCGGACGAACTTCGAGGAACGTCGCGTGATCCGCCTGCTGATCATCCTCGGTGACTCGGAAATCGATTTTCAGCACGCCCTGAAAACCGTCTGCCGACTCCCGGTCATCGTTCTCAAGTTGCTGCTCGATCGTCAGCAGACCGGCGTTCTCATCACGCTGAACATCGACCGACAGATTGTCCAGCAGCGACGGCGCGAAGAACAATTCGCCAGTCGTTTCAAACGGACGGCCCGTGACGTAATCCGACAGGAAGACCTGACCAATCACCTCGCCGTCCACGTCGAGGTTGTACCGGAACGGAATGTCGGTCTCGACGAGCGTCGCGGCTTCATTGGCTGCCGGCAGTGAGAAGGCGGTCTCAGCGATCGAAAACGCGGTCGCGTCAGGAGCAATCTTCGACAGGTCGACCTTGATAATGTCACCCGCTCCGCCGGAGAACTGCTGAAAGCCGTCTGCCACCAGAGAGAACGCCTGACTGTTGTTCTGCAACGCTCCAAAGGCACTGATTTCAATGACGTAGGTGCCGGTTTCCGGCGCGGCAATCAGGACCTGTTCGACGTTGTCGACTCGGTTGGGCCCGGTCTGGACGGCGTCCATCGCCGGCATGGCCGGGTTCAGCGTCCACGGATGATGCACGGTGCCGTCGGGGCCGATGATTCTGAGATCAAGGTCATTGACCAGCGCCTTCGATCCGCCCGTGACGTCGACGCCTCCGTTGTTGATGCCGGTGCCCGCCGGATCGGTCCAGGCGATCGTGGCCTTCAGCGGAGCACCGCCCGTCGCCATCACCTCGAAGCGTTCGACGGCGCCTGCATTCAGCGTCGCCTCTTCGATCATGGCCGGACCATCGTCCGCCGTCAGCGAGATCAGATTGACGGCGGCGGCAGCGTCCACCAGCCCCCAGCCAAACGAGTAATCCGGCCCCGGATTCCCGGCGTCGGTCGCGCTGTGCAGCAGCAGAGCCTTTGTCGTTGCTGCTGTGGGAGCAGCTTTCAATTCCTTGTGGTAGTGCTCCGTCAGCAGCACGACGGTTCCGGTTACGGCCGGCGCGGCCATCGACGTTCCCCGCAGAACGGCTCGATTGCTATTGGGCGGGTTGCGAACAATCGGCGACAGGACGCCCACACCGTTCGCGACCAGATCCGGCTTGATTCGTCCGTCGTCTGTCGGGCCGCGGCTGCTGAATTCGGCCAGCTCGATATTGTCCGGCGTACGATCTTCCGTCGTCACGTCGTCGACGGCGCCAACTGTGATGATGTTTTTCGCCAGAGCCGTGCCGACGATCGTGTCGAAGCGCGTATCTGCGTCGCCATTTGCCGGCGGCGGCATCACCATCGCCGCTGGAACCTGATACCAGCCGGAACTTGTGAATCCCGGCACGCCAGGGATCGCCTGGCTGAGATACGTGATGAATGTCTGGTTGCCAGCAGAGTCCACATACTGCTCGCCAGCCTCGTTCCCGGCAGCCCACACGGTGACGTGTTGTGGAAACGTGGCCAGAATCCCGTCGAGCTGTGCCGCTTCGGAGTCATAGCGGCCGAAGTCGGGGTCTTCGGCTGAATACTGAAAGTAATCATCGACCCAGATGTCGACCTGAGTGGCCCCCATCATTCGGGTGATCGCACCGGACTGAATGGTGCTGTTCTGCAAGCGTTGCGAATCACTGGCCGCGAATCCCAGCAGGCCGGGGACGTCCGTGATGTTCTCGGTGTACCAGCCGGCCACCGCTCCGTACGAATGGTTGGATGCGATCAGCTGGATCGCGGGGACGGCCAGATTCGCGTTGACCACCTGATTGGTGGTCAATCGTGTCTGCAGTTCAGCCAGAGCGTTGCCACTGTCAAAACTGATTAGCGTTACGCCCGGAGCGAAGCCCGCGGCGCTGGGCGAGCCCGGAGCTTCGCCGCCCCCTTGACCGCCAATCGTCCCCGCCACATGCGTTGCGTGGTTGCTGAAACTGCCGTTCTCTGCCCGGATGACACGGGTCATGGCCCCGCCGAAATCCGGATGCCCGCCGTCGATGATGCCACCGTCCCAGACAGCGACGCGGAATCCGGTTCCGTCCAGTTCCAGACCCAGCAGCCCGTTGGAGCGGATCAGTTCGGCATTGGCCGTATCAATGGAATCGAAATTCTGCGGCACCGCCCAGTCGATCTGATCCGGACGCAGGCCTTCGCCCAGAAAGACAACCTGCTGCTGGGCTTCCAGTTCCGGAAACGCCGTCTCGTCGGTCGTCGTCGCGCTGAGCAACAGGCGGGGTTCGAGCAGCTCGGTGGCCGTCGGCAGCACCTGAGCGGTCGTTGTACTGAACTGTCCGGACCACAGATTCGTCCGCTGGCGACCGCGGCGCACGCTGGCGGCACGACGCAGACCTCTGTCGGTGTGCCGGGACGCCGTTCGCACGCGGGTCGGAAGCAGGCTGAGCCAGTTGGAAAACAGCATGGTGAGATCCTCCAGGTCCCGAAGATGTCTCCCGCAGCAGCGACGCTCGCACATCGGTGGCGGCGGCCACGGACTCCTCGTGAGCAATATCTGACGAAATGGGTCTGCAAATGTTTGGAATGGTGAGTCAGCCGGGAATGGCAGCACGACAGCGTGGTCGTCAACTCTGCGCGCAGCCACTCGCAGTCACATGAGATTTGCGAGCGTCAGGCGACACGGGATTTCTGAAGAGATGAATTCGCGTTCGACCGGGTGGCTTCTGCGAGCAGATTTCAGTTCAATTCGCACGACGGACAGGAGCCATCGCCGCTGCTGCACAAGACAGGGAATCGTTAGCACAGTCGTGCGGCTGGTCGGAGGCCACGCGTGTCGGATTCGTTTCAGAACCTGGTGGGACGCCTGCAGAGCAATGATCAGCAGGCGGCCGCCGATGTGTGGCAGCGATTTGCGCCACACCTGAACCGGCTGGCACAACGGCGGCTGCGCGGACGGCTGCAGAATGAAGCGGAAGATGCCGTTCAGTCCGCGTTTCGCAGCTTTTTCGTTGGGCTGCAGGGACGCGAGTTCCAGTTTGAGAACTGGGACAGCCTGTCCGGACTGCTGGCGAGAATTACGCTTCGCAAGTGCATCCGCCGCATCGAATATCACCGGGCGGAGCGGCGAGACATCCGTCGGAACGTGTCCGCTTCGCAGGATGCCGGAGCCGGCCAGGCTCTCGAAGAACTTCACGGCGAGCTGGCTCCGCATGTGAGAGTCGCTCTGGAAGAAACACTGAACGTCGTCATCGCCGGTCTGACGCCACTGCAGCTCGATATTTTTCTGCTCAGCCTGCAGGACATGCCGACAGACGAAATTGCGGCAAGCGTCAGTCGAACTGAACGGACTGTGCAGCGGGTCCTCAAACAGATTCGTAACCGGCTGGAAACCCTGTGGACCGGCGAGGATTAACCATTTCTTGAAATTCTGTAGCGACTGCTGGATTTCCGTGTCGCCGCTCGACGGAAAAACGCATTTCGCTAGAGAAGCATCGCTGCAGGGTGTCCCGACCGATCCCGACAGAGGAGCCAATCGGAACTGCTGAGTCCAGGGAGTGCCGTGTCTTGAAGCCGATTGAACTGTCTGAATTCGCTCCGCAAACCTGGGCTCGTCTCGAACAGATCGTCGATCAGTTTGAGGAGCAGTGGCAGAACGACCGGCGTCCAGACATCGTCGCGTTTCTGACTCAGCACGAGCATGAACGTCGTGCCTTACTGACCGAGCTGTTGCAGGTCGATCTGGAGTACCGCGTTCGTGCGGGCGACGACGCTCCGCTGGAACAATGGGTGGCCGGGTTTCCGGAACTGCAGGCGGACCATGCGCTGCTCGTCGAATTGATCGGACGAGAGATCGATCTGAAACGCCGCCGGGGGCACGCCGTCAGTGCTGACGACTATGTCGCAAGGTTCCCGTCGCTGGTCGAGCAGATCACGGAGTGCGTCTCCGAACTGCCGGAATCGACGACGGATCTGCGCCACCAGGCGACTCAACAGACGCGGAGTGCTGCGCCGCATCGGTCGGTGACACAGCCTGAACCCAACGGTGCTCGAAAGCAGGTCCGACCCGGTGATGGCCCTGCGGACGACTCGACAGAATCCATTGATGCCGAGAGGCTCCTGAGCTTGATCAACTCGGCCCGGTCTGCGAGTGACGAGCCCACTGGACTGGATACTCCCAACGAAGCGGCTGAGGGCGAGAGTTGGGTTCAGCGGCTGATTGGCAATCTGGCCCCGGTCGAGAGCGGGCTGGACGAACTGCCGCAGTCGCTGCGGTCCTTCGGAAATTATGAACTGCTGCGAGTCATCGCGCGAGGTGGCATGGGGGTCGTCTATCTGGCGCGGCAGGTGGCGCTCAACCGAACCGTCGCCATCAAGATGATCCGGTCAGGATGGCTGGCGTCGGACGCAGACATTCACCGGTTCCGGCGCGAAGCAGAAGCGGCAGCGGGCCTGAAGCATCCTGGAATCGTCGCTGTTCATGATGTGGGTGAGGTCCAGGGCCTGCAGTATTTTTCGATGGACTACATTGCCGGCACGAGTCTGACGCAGCTCTTGAAGGCCGGGCCACTCGCCGCGCCACAGGCGGCAGAACTGGCAGCCAGTGTGGCGGAAGCCGTCCAGCATGCCCATGAGCACGGCATTCTGCATCGCGATCTGAAGCCGTCGAACATCCTGGTTGATGGGGGCGGCCGGCCTCACATCACGGACTTCGGCCTCGCACGCTGGATGGACGATGATTCCGGGCTCACGCTGACCGAGCAGGCGCTCGGCACTCCCAGCTACATGCCGCCCGAACAGATCAGCCGCCGGTTTGGCGAATCGTCACCGCAAAGCGACGTGTATTCTCTGGGGGCGACTCTGTACGAAATGCTGACCGGACGACCGCCATTCGTTGCCGCCAGCCGGCTCGAACGAGTCGAACTGGTCCTTCATCAGGAACCAACACGTCTGCGTCTGCTGAATGCTCATGTGCCCGTCGATCTGGAGACCATCTGCCTGAAATGTCTGCAGAAGGAAGCTCGCCAGCGGTACGAGTCCGCGCGGGAGCTGGCGGTCGATTTAAGGCGGTTTCTGCAGGGAGAGCCCGTTGCGGCCCGTCCGGTTTCAGCCCTCGAACGAACGGTTCGCTGGTGCCGCAGACATCCGGCGCTGGCTCTCACGGCAGCGATTGCGACTCTGTTGCTGAGCGTCATTCTGGTGGGCTCGCCGATCGCCGCCATGCTGCTGCGGCAGGAGCGTGACCGGGCCGTCACGGCGGAAGCCGAGGCGCGCGACAATGAAGAGTCCGTCCGCCGAACGCTTTTTCAGTCCTTTCTGAACGAAGCTGAGGCCAGCCGCTTCAGTCGGAGGGAAGGGCAGCGGTTTCACACTCTGGACGTGCTTCAGCAGGCGGGACAGCTGGCCGGAGAAACGCACGCCACGGACGCAGACATCCTCCGGGCGCGCCATCTGGCGGTGTCGTGCCTCGCGCTGCCTGACCTGCGCGAGATGCAGCGCTGGCCTGTCGACACGCACCGCGTCGGCATCGATCCCTCGTTCCGCTACTTCGCCTATTGCGAGGCGGAGCACAGCGCTGACGAGCCGTCGATTCCCGACAGTCCGAACGTCGACCAGCCGGAAAGTGCTGCTTCCGGAACGGCTCCTTCGCGAACGATCGTGATCCGCCATTTGACGACCGGTCGCCCCTGTTTGCGGCTGGTCGTGCCGGAAGGCGTCAGCAGTTTTTCATCACGAATCTCGCCTCAGTTTACGGCCTCAAACGAGTACGTCGTGGCCACCTCATCCGAACGGCCGCCGCGTGACGTGCTGGTGTGGCAATTGCCGGACCAGTGGTCGGAAGCCAGCTTCGCGACTGAGGATTCGAAATCGACAGCCACTCTGAAACCTGTCACGCGCTGGAAAGCGACGCGCAGTCTGGCGTTGTCTCCCGACGGTCGTCTGAGCATCGACCATGCTGCGGACCGTCGACTGGTTCTGCGCGAGATCGCCTCGGGTCAGTTTCTAGCCGAATGGACGGTCCCCTTGGATCGACCGAATGCCACGTTCGCTCCCACCGGCCGGCACATTGCCGTGATCGGCACTTCCACTCGGATTCTGATCTATGAACTGCCCGCAGCACTGACAGACACGAACCAGCAGGTGTCCGACGGCAGTTCTGATGCCGCGGCGGGCGATAAGGCGGTTCCCGAGTTGATCCACGATCTGCGGCATCCCTGGGACCGTTCGCGGATTTACTCGATCGGCTGGCGAGCTGATGGGGAACTGCTGGCCTGCGGCACGGTCGACGGCGCTCTGCATGTCTGGAACGTTCCGCAGCAGCGAGTGGTTGCCAATCTGAAGGGCCATCGACACACGGTCTTTCATACTGAGTTTCATCCCACACGGAATCTGCTGGTTTCGTGCGGGTGGGATGGAGCCGTCTGTTTCTGGAACACCGCTGGCGGCGAACTTCTGCTGCAGACGGACGGAAGCCAGCCGACGTTTCGTGCCGACGGGCAGCAGATGGCATTCGTCCGGGCGACGGGCGGCAGCCATCAGCTGATCGTGTCGGAATTCTCGGCGGCTCCGGAGCATCAGATCCTGTGGGACAGCGGGGCCGACCGGTTGTCGAGAATCTACTCACTGACTTTCACGGCCGACGATGACGAGCTTGTCTCGGCGGAAGCGTCGGGCGTTCGACAGTGGAGTGTGAAGACCGGCCAGCACCAGCTGCTGTCGTCCCGGCACAGTCACGCCGTGGTTTACGACCGCACGTCGGACCGCATCGTGGCGGCAACAGAGCAGGGGATCGTGAGTCTTCAGACCGGCGACAGCGACCTTCGCGGTAGCCGGGTTGAGGCCGGCTCTGCTGAGAGCAGCTCCGCAGAGACCAGTCCTCTGCCGAACGCCACCTCGCCCTACTATCCGCATGTGACGATCAGCCGAGACGGCAACCGCATCGCCGGCACCAGCGGCACCCGGCATGTTCTGGTGTGGCAGGAGGATCGCAACGCTCCCCGCATCCTGGACGACATGGACTACGTGCGGCTGACAGCGCTCGATCCCACCGGTCGCTGGCTGGCCGTTTATCCTCGACCGGGATTGCGAGTGATCGACCTGGACACCGGCGACTCACAGGATCTGATGGCTTCTGTGGGCGGATACTTCAGTCTGAAGTTCAGTCCGGACGGTCGCTGGCTCGTCAATGGGGAACGGACTCAGTACCGGTTCTGGGATGTGAGTTCGTGGCGGCAGACGGGCATGCTGCCGCGCGAGGGCGATGCCCTGTATGGTGCCATCGACTTTTCGCCCGATGGCCGACTGCTGGCTGTCTCGCACACACGTTCGGTCGTGCGGCTGCATGACACACGCACCTTGGAACTGCTCGCCCAGCTGGAAGCCGCGAGTCAGTTCCGGATTGCGGCTCTGGCCTTCAGCCCGGATGGCAGCCAGCTGGCGGTCGCCAATGAAGAGCGGATGATTCATACATGGAACCTGACCGCCATCCGCAAACGCCTGCGATCACTGGCACTCGACTGGTCCGACGCCGATTGAAGCCAGGCTCGTGCAGGCGACTCTCAGGAACGCAGGCGAGGCACGCGGTGCGAATCGTTTTCGACCGATGGTCAGCTGTCCGTCGAAACGCCGCCTGCCAGGCAAGGCGCCCAACCCGATCGAGATTGCCCCTCCTTCTCAATGCCCGACGCCTCGCATCGATTTCAGCGTGCTCGCGCTGCTACGGTTGACGAGCCGGGGTGCATCTGGAGCATTACCCGGAACTGAGAGTCCGGTGATCCGGCGCGGTCCGCATCATCTCTGCTGCCTGGCCTGTGGTGATCTGCACTGCCCACAGGAAGCTGGCCGCGAGGCTGTTGTTCAATAAGCGGGCAGTGGTCCCAGAGTTCCAATCCGTGCGGTCGAGAGGGAGCTTTCTGAAATGTGGAAGCACAACAGAGGCGTCTGTGCGAAAGCCGCGTGGCTGTTCCTTTGCGTGGCTGTCACCGGCGTGCTTTTTGGGCAGTCCGGCACTTTGGCGCCCCTGGTTCTCGGGAGCGGCCAGGGCGGCCAGTCGATGTACTCGATGGTGACATCAAACTCGTACGAGCAGCCAACGCGTCGTCGTCGTGCTCCGCAGCGGCCCACAAAGTCGAGCACGGTTCCAGAGGCGAAACCGTTGCTGAACAATCAGCCGATCGCGCAGGGACTCAGGTCCGGCGCCTATGTGGCCAGCGTTGGCGGCGTGGCTTTCGACCAGGTGGCGGTTCCTGATTCGCGCCTGCGCATCCGCGAATTCGATCTGCAGTACGATCGGTCAGAACCGGATGGTGAGCGTCTGCAGTTCGTCATTAACGGCCGACGCTACACGGCGCGCGACCTTCCCGACTGGCAGCTCTACCCGATCGCTCAATTCGCAAATTCCGAGCACTTTGCTGTTGTCACGTTGTTTGGCGAACTGATGGATGGCCAGCGAAGCCTGCCGGATCATTACGTTGTGTCCTTTCATCCGGCGTTTGACGGGACGTTGCTCGGTCTGCGGCTCTTCCAGGCCGACATCATGCTGCTTGACCAGACCGTCATGGGAGAGTTGCCTCGTTATGAGAACCGCTATGTGATGCATCAATCCGAGACCGCTCCGATTGCCCGGCTCTGGCAACCGGCGGCCAGCACCTTGACGCGTCTGACGGCGTCGGCCCGTTTTGTGTCCTATGTGATCTGTGACTTCAGTCAGCAGCCGGAATTCTCCGTCAGTCCGGCTCGACGCGAAGTTCGTGTGACAGGAACTCCCTACTTCTATTTCTGGCGAAAAGGCGCGCCCCGAGTCGAGATGCGACGCGACAGCCCGAACAGGGTCACGCGCATTCAAAGCTTCGAGGTCGATCACATTACGTCTGCCTCGCAGGCCGTTTCGGAACAGCCCGAACTGCTGCAGCAGGCCAACCCGGCGGTCTTTAACGCGACAACAAACACACTGCGCTACTCGGCGATGTTCCGCTTCTGCCGCCAGCACGATGAAGCGATGTGGAAGACGTTTCTGGCGTCGCTGGAGAAGATTCCTGACAAAGACGTCGCGGCTCCGACGCCGGTTCTCTATCCGAAGAAGCCCACTCGCTGACGCGCACCATGACTGCATCATCGAGTCCCACTCGCCTCCATGAGCTGGCCCGACAGATCGTCGCGGAACCGCGTCGCTGGCTCACCGAGGTATCCGTTGATGGCGTTCAATGGCTGAAAGACGCCATCCGTTCTGACGTTGTTGTCCGTCAGCGCCTGGCCGACTTCCGTGAGGGAGACGTCCTCGCAGCCGGAGAGGCGAATCCGGACGTTGGCTTTGTGACGGGAGCATTGCTCTTCCTCGCTCAAGGCGGAGGCGATGTCGAGACCGGGCTGAGCACGCTGGAATGCCCCCCGCGCGACATCCGGCTGCTGCCAATCCGGATTGAAACTGCGGATGCACTTCTGGAGCTTCCCGACGTGAGGAACTGTCCCGAGGATGCGGCTTTCGTCCTCACGCATCGCGGCAACAGTTTCGCTCAGCTTCCGTTCGGCAGTCGCGGCGAGAATCAGGCATACGCCATTGCGAGTTTCTCAGAAGCCGTCCGCCTGGCCCGACAGTCGGGCGACCACTCTCTGCAGGCAGCGCTGCTCAACAATCTGGGCAACGTCACGAAGGAGCAGCCGGGAGCCGACTGGGAAGCTCATCACACCGCAGCGGTCGGTCACTATCAGGACAGCCTGCAGGAACTCGAAGCCGCTTTGGAATGCGGCCAGATCGGCGCCGATGAGTACGCGGCGAGATTCGCCAGTGTGACCAGCAACCTGGCGAATGCCTTGCGAGACCGTTCTCCCGAAGGTTCATCGGAGTCGACTTCCAGCGTCGAGCGATCTCTGGCGCTGTTCCGTCGAGTTCTGCTCGCCCGACAGCAGCCCACACCAGAGCGTGCCGAAACGCTGCGCAACATGGCCATCGCAGTCCTGAAGAGCACAGCCAGCGACCGCGCGTCAAGGACACACGAAGCGCTGACATTGCTGGACGAAGCTCGCTCAATCTACGACTCACTTGGTCTCGAGTTCTGGTCGGCCGTGACGTTGCTCAACATGGGCAGCGCTTTAATGAGGCAGGTTGAAGTCGGATTTCATTCACGTTCCCTGCCCGACGCCGTCGCCAGCCGGCTGATCTCAGGCTCCTCGGCAGCAGCGACGGCCAGAGAGTATTTCCAGCGTGCGGCGCGCGTCTTTGAACGGCTTGGCCACCGTCGTGAATGGACTTCCGCCCTGAAGAACCTCGGCGTGCTGGAGCGGCAGGCGGGCCACGTTGAGGCCGCAGCGCAGTGCTTTCAGCAGGCGGCCTTGCTGGTCGAGGCGGAACGATCCGAGAGCACTTCAATGCTCGCCCGCCGCGACTGGCTCGTTCAGTTCGTCGATATCCTGGAAGGCGCCGCGGTTTCCGCAATCGCCGGCAACGATCAGGACGACCCCGAATCTGTCTCGCCGTTTGAATGGCTGGACCGCTGTGTCGGTCGCACGCTCGACGAGTGGATCGGACGGCGACAACTCGACCAGCCGCTTGAGCCGTCACGTTTCATCGCCGGGCAGCCGAATCGAGCGTCAAGGAATCTCTGGGGGCACGAGGGCTCAGCGGCGCAGCCTGCCGCTCGGGCGTGTTCTGCTCGTGAGCTGCGTGCTCTCGCGGAGGACCTGCAATCAACGCTGTTGCACCTGCGAGTGACTCAATGGGGGACTTGCGCGGCTGCCGTGTTTCCTGAGGGAACGATTGCGACGCGACTCGTTGAAACATTCACGTTCTCGGATCTCGATGAGCTACTGTCGGGCCTGTTTCTGGCAACAGCGGATGGAACTCAGAGGCTGTCGGTGCACTCCGCAGAAGCCGTCGCTCCGTCACCTCACTCGAGTCGACCGAATTCCGCCAGCACACTCGACGACGTGCTGCAGCAACTCGGCCACCGCGTGTGGCAGGAAGTTGACCGCTGGTTGCGCCGTCATCTGCCCGCGCAAGCTGCTGATGCTGCTCCGATTCCCCTCATCGTGTGCCCCGGCCCGGGACTGAATGTTCTGCCGCTGCACGCTCTGTCGGTTGCTGACGCACCGCACGCGCAGCTGGCACACGACCGCTACGACATCAGCTACACGCCGTCCTTCAGCCTGCTCTGGAATCGGCTGCGGAAGGAGCCACAGTCTGCCGACGCTGGCGAGCGGCGTCTGCTGACCGTCGCCGATCCCGTCGGTGATCTGCCGCACGCGGCATGGGAGGCACGTGTTGTTGCCAGCGCGTTTGATGGTGAGGTGACGTCTCTGCAGAGCGCGTCGACAGGAGACCGCAGTCAGCTCGCCTCTGTCGAGCACGTTCGCAAATGGTTCCCGAGATCAGAGGTGGCTCTGTTTGCAACGCATGCAGAGTTTCACAGTCGCGATCCCTGGAACCGGAGCCGGCTGGTGCTCTCGGGGGCGGACGCGGCAGATGCGACCGGCCAGGGGCAAACCGATCAAAAACAAACCGAGCGAGGTGTCAAACTCGTCAGTCATGGTTCGCCGCAAGAGACGCCGGGCTCGCCGCATTCGTCAACGGTCGCTCCGCCGGTCCCTGACTTTCTGACGTTGAATGATCTCTTCGAACTGAATCTCAAAGGCAACTGGCTGACGTTTTTCTCGGCCTGTGATTCGGCGCTGGCTGACGTTCGCGATCCGACCTGCGAAGCGATTGGCTTTCCGGGGGCCATGCTGGTGACGGGCGGCCAGACCGCAATCGGAAGTCTCTGGAAAGTCGACGACACCGCGACGGCCTTACTCAGCACGCGGTTCTTTCAGGAACTGACCCAGCTTGATGATTCGCAGCGCAGGCTTCCCCGGCAGAAGTCCCTGGCCCTGTGGCGTGCTCAGAGATGGCTGCGGCAGTTGACGCGATGCGAAGCCGAGCGAATTCTGGGGCAGCGTCTTGAACCGCATCTCACAGCAGAACCGCCGTTTGCCGCTCCGCAACTGTGGGCAGCGTTTGGCTGTTACGGCGTCCCATAAGCCGGCGTCCTGCCGGACGGTGTGGCCGCGGCGTTCGATCGTGAGCGGCGACTAACGCGCAATCTTCACGTAGTGCTTTGTCAGAGAAGTATTCCGGGGTAGCGAAACTCGCCAGGAGTTTCGGTCACTCGCAGCTGCCGAAAGTCCTGGCGACTTTCGCTACTGAGCGCATCCGAGAATGCTTGTTTGACAACGCAGCGGCCCGAAAAGGCTTGCTGCACGCACCCTGCAACCTTCATGAATCATCCGGGTTTGAACTGGCGAAGTCAGAAAGTTGATTCCGGCACGGACCTCACCACTTTCCGAACAGGTCAGGAATGGACTGCGCCACCAGAGGCTGCAGGCGTCGCGGCCAGTTGCCAGTGCCAGTTTCAGCGTCCGTGCCAGAGTCATCATCCAGCAGAGTCGCGATGACGACGGGGCGATCCGATTCGGCAAAGCCACGCTGGATCAGAGCAAGCTCCTCAAGGAACCACGGATCGTCCAGGGCAGCTATCGACAGAAAGAGAATGATCACGTCAGCATTCATCGACTGCAGCACGATGCGATGCTCCCAGCGTTCGCCGCTTGTGTGCCGCAGAGTTCTCAGGCCAGAACCGACGTACGGAATTCCGGAGAGCCGATCGAGCTGCGACCGAACTCGCGCTCGATCAGCATCGCAGCAGCCGACGTAGGCCGTGCGGAACGGAGGCGACAGCTCAAGGTCTGAATCGAGCCGTCGATAATTGACGGACGCTCGATCGCCGGCGCTGTCAGGAGCGACTCGTTCGACCGCTGAGGCTCGTTCGATTGCCAGCGGGAAACGAGCGGCGGCGACCGGGATGGAATTCTGACCGCTCAGGAGCGTGATCTGCGCGTTCGTGCCTGACTGACCATGAGATGTCGGCCCCTGGCTCAATTGCAGACTGAACCGAATGGTGGATTCGACAGACGAATCTTCATTGGCCAGTTCGACTCGCACGGGAAGGCAGCCCGGCGCGCTCAGGCAGAACTCCCACGGACCATTGCGATGTGGCAGCAGCGGTCGATCCCAGGCCGGCGGTAACGTCAACGTCACGACGTTCTCGCCCTCGTGACGGAGCATGGCCGGCGCCGAAATCCGCAGCCTCTGCGATGACTCGGACTCTGGGGGAACAGTAGATTGTGTGGGCTCGCCCGCCGCTGCGTCCGCGGAGAAGGAACGCGTGATCGAACGCTGCTGCGATGCCTCGCGGGAAGCGGACGGTGTTGAATGTCGAACGGTCACCACCTTGACGGCGGGCACGTTTGAATCGCTGTCAACGACCTCGTGCGAGACGAGTTGCATGCCGCGCGTCCGTGCCTCGGCGGGTAACCCGGCGACCTGCTGTTCAATCAGAGTTCGCCAGCCCTGCGGCTCAAGGTCCATCCGCTCGCTGGTCCAGAGAAACGCCATCCGCTCACTGCCGGCTGGCGGCGACAACTGCAGGACCAGTTCGTGAGGCTGCTGCGGAGTCAGGCGGGAATCGTGACCGCGATCCGGAGGGAACACGACATCGATGTCCCCCGAGGAGTCGAGATTGACGACCGTCAGGTAGCCGTCGCGGCTCGTCGCCACGTCGAACCTCACGAAGTCCCCGGTCTCGACGACGACCGGTTCCCGCGAACCTGCCGCGGCAAAGCCCGCGTGTTCAACAAACTCTGACGAAGCCGGTTTTGCTGTCGAGACCGCAACGCGCAGTCGGTTGCCGCTTCGCTGCTCAAGCAGGTTCAGCGAGTCGGCCAGTGACTGCAGATGCGCGGACCTGACTTGCTCGGCGAACTCGGCCAGCGAAGCGCGCCTGTCAGGCGAAGGATCAAGTCCGGCCAGCAGTGCGTCGCGGACGGCCACGGGCACATCGGCCCAGACGGCAGCTTCCGAGTGCAGTCCGGCCCGCGCCTGCCGCAGGCTCAGATTCGCGTTCTTTGCATCAAACGCCGTCGCACCGGTACCGAGAAAGAACAGCGTCGCCGCCAGTGAGAAGACATCGGACGTTTCGGACACCTGGCCGGTCAACAGTTCCGGCGGCAGGTAACCGGGAGTTCCACCGTGCTCGCGAATCGCCGATGCAGTCGCGGCCAGACCGAAATCCACCAGCACCGCCCGGTCAGTCTTTTTGTCGAGCAGAATGTTGGCCGGCTTGATGTCGCGATGCAGAACTCCCGCCGCATGCACATCCTCAAGACCGCTGGCAATCTCTGCGACGTAGCGACAGGCATCCGCCCAGTCGATCGGCCCCTGCCGTGCGACCAGTGAACTGAGCGATGGCCCGTCGATGAACTCCATGACCAGCGCCAGATAAGGCGGCGCGACGACACAGTCATGCAGGATCATGCGATGTACGTGCCGAGGCAGGCGTCCCATGATGCGCGCCTCCTCCAGAAGCCGGTCGAGACCACTGTCTGCCTTGATGGCCGGGTGATCGCGATTCTGCTGATCTTCGCGAGCGAGTTCTCGGCCAGTGAAATCTCCTCCGACATTGAAGTCCCCTCGGCCGGTGAAATTACTGAGCAGTACGAGCTTGACGGCTCGCAGTTCCGACAGGTGCGTGTGGCGACACAGCCACACCTGTCCCTGTCCCCCCGTGTCGATCAGCTCCAGGAATTCGTGATTGGCGAGATCGAAGGCAGGATGAGCATCAGCTGGTCCTGCTTGACGGAACGCGCCGTCTTCACCTGCAAGCGCGGCGAATTCGAGTTGCTCTGCCAGTTCTGTACGACACGCGTTGCATTCGGCAACGTGCTGCTGCAGTCGCCGGTGGTGAGCGGCGTCCAGAACTCCCTGCGACCAGGCCGACACTTCTTCCGTGGTCAGGCAGGGCGCCTGCTGCGTGTCTCCATGATTGACCGGATCAGTGTTGACACGGCCCGGAGAAAGCCCGTCCGGACACAGCGCGTCCGGAGAAACAATGAAGGTGCGATCCCCGGATTCAGAATCAGACACAGTACTTCGCGCCACGTCTGCGTCAGCCGCGTGTTCAAACACCAGCTTGAGTTCCGTGAGAAGTTCAGGCATGAGATCCGGAAACGCTGTTGCGACAGATGCCGGATCAACAATCTGCCCCGCCGACAGATCTGCCAGACATGCCTGGATGATCTCGTCGATTTGCTCACGTCGATTCATGCGGGAAAGTCTCCATTGCTGTCGGTCTACGGACCGACTCAGGAACGCGTCCGAAACAACTTCCCCATAGTGGCGCCTCGCTCCGCGAGGCCAGCCCAATTGCCAGGCCTACCTCGCGGAGCGCGGTGCCACTGTAAAACGGGAAGTTGTTTTGAACGCGTTCCTCAGCGTGTCGCTGCCGGACTCGCGGACACGAACGAGTGAATCAGGGACGAGCCTCTCACGCAGTCAGATCTCAGGATTCGCACGGCGCGCTCCAGAGTGATTCGATCGACCTTCGGCACAGTCCAGCGGCAGCGCCGGCGTAAACGAATCGCCCAGTGCTTCCCGGAGTTTGAACCGCGCCCGCTTCGCCCGGGTTTTGACTGCCGCTTCAGAAATCTCCAGCTCCACAGCCGTTTCTGTGACCGACAGCTTCTCAAAGTAACGCAGATGCAGGAGTTCACGATCGCTTTCCGGCAGTTCGTTCAGTGCCTTCTGGAACTTCTGAAAACGTTCGATTGCCCGCAGTTGACGGCTGGGTGTGGCGACGGCTGATTCCGGTTCCCGTCGCGGGGCACCGTCTTCGCCTGAGTGTTCGCCAGCTTCTCCGCGGCCGATCTCCGACGTGCGTCGACGCTGCAGTTCCTGAACGCGGTGTCCCATGATTGCGGCGATCCAGCTCACAAACTGTGCTTCTCCCTGCCAGACGAAATCCATGAAGCCGCGCCGCCCTCTTAACCAGGCATCCTGCAGCAGTTCGTCTGCATCGCGTTGCGCGTATGGCAGACGCCTCATGACAAAGAGGGCTCTGGTTTCGATCTGGTGACTCAGATTTTCCCAGAGTTCATCAAAGATCGATTCGCGGACGATGCCGACCGCCGTTCGATCCAGGCTGGCCGCCGCTTCTTCAGGCGACACGTTTCTCAGGTACTGCGCCAGTCGCGCCGCCACGGTTTCCAGCGACCGATCGATCTGCTCGGGCGAGAACGACGGGATGATCGCCTCGACAAGCAGGCGCGTGCGCAGCCGATAACGCTCGACAAGAGCATCGCGGGCATTCGCGTCGCCCCGCTCAAGTGCTGCCAGCAGTGCTGCGCTGTCCGACATGCCGATTTCTCCTGATCCAGATTCGTCCCGGCCATCGTACCGGTCCGCGAATCGAATCAGCCACTGACGGTCCGGAATGCACCGACGGTCCGGAACGCTGCACCGTCGACTCAGAAAGCAGATTCGAAATTTTCAAAAACTTCGTGTCACCAATCGAGCAGCCGGCTCCTTTGCTGAATGTGCCCGGCGGAACACCTCACTGGCTTCCGCTGCCAGAGAACACGCACGCATCTGAACCTCGCGGTATGGCACAGCCGGTTCTGATGCCCGTCAGGAGCCCGACATGTCCAGAACTCAGATCAACGTTCGACACGCCCAGCCCACATCGTTCGAGCTGTTTGCGGAGTTGCCAGCACTGCTCGCGACCGCCGCTCAGCCTGACGACAGCAGGGCCTCACAGATCGAAGCCCGCTTCAAACTCTGCGGTCGGATTCTCGATGCCTTGCCGCTGGCCTCAGACGAATACCTCTTCGCCCGGAACTGGCTGACGTCGGCGCAGAAC
>Ga0070726_10001753_pt1 | contig 20932 bp, 18 predicted proteins | sample tdAd471_FD_67275 | JGI IMG/M metagenome (GOLD analysis project Ga0070726, IMG submission 67275) | Marine sediment microbial communities from the Atlantic coast under amendment with organic carbon and nitrate - tdAd47.1 | ecosystem: Environmental > Aquatic > Marine > Coastal > Sediment | place... | reverse complement strand
TCGAAGACCTTGCGGCGGATATACGCCCCAAGCGGCATGTCGCCAGCCAGCTCTTCAAGCCTAGCGCGCTCTTCAAAAGTCAGTCTGAGGGAGAAGGGAGGTGTCTTTGCCGTCATCGCGCCACCCCGCAAATGTCCCGTTCGGGGGCATTTGCGGGGATTTGGATTGCGCTAAGCACCTGATTCCATTGAGCGAGAATATCGAACAAGGTGTTCGAACTTTCTCCTCCTAGGTGCGCCATTCCTGTGCAAAAGCAGGCACTAACTCACCGCTCGTGGCAAAAGACATGGCCTGATGGGCAATGGCGTCCTTCGGACCGCTGATTCTTATCTGTTTTTCGCCAACTTCGATCTTGCTGATAAGCGTGCGGACATAGGCTTTCGCAAACTGGCGATTGTCCGGATTTCTGAGAGCCTGCGAAACAGCAGTCCCGAATCTCTCCACGACCTTGTCGCCAAGCTTATCGACAGGCGCACTCCGCTCCCGATCCAGCAGCGCAATCTGCCGTTTCAGACGCTCAACCTTGTCCTGTTGTTCGCGGATGTGTGCCGACAAGGTACCGTCCATCGACAATTCGCCGCTGCCAACCATCGTGTAGAGGTTTGTGACCTGGGCCTCAGCTTTCCGCTTCTCGCCATCCAGCTTTTTGCGCTGCTCTTTGGCAGAGCGTCCGCGCTCCTGTGCGCGGGCGAGCAGCATTTCAGTCATTTTGCGCAGGCGCTTCGGTTCGAGAACTGAACCTTCCAGCGCATTGATGACAATATCGTCCAGCTCCTGCATCGGGATCGACACGCCCTTACAGGCTGTCTGCCCGGCATCGGCTTTCTGAGAGCAACGGTAATAGTGATATTGCCCGCTCTTGCCGGAGAGCTTGCGCATCGGCGCGCCGCACTCTTCGCAAACTGCCAGAGCCGTCAGAAGCACATCGCTCGAAACCAGCCTTGGTGCGGTTTTCATCGGATGCTGGCGATCCAGCTTCTCCTGCGCTTCATAGAACAGGACATCCTCCACAATGCGCGGCATCGGGAACAGAACCCATTCCTCCCTTGGGCGTGGTGTCTTCCGGCGCGAGTCGGTCCGGTTAAAGTAATGCTCACCGATGTAGGCAGTGTTCCTGAGAATCTTGTCGATGAACTGGACCCGGAACGGCTTGCCCCTGCGGCTCACATAACCCTGCCCATTCAGGTAAGTCGTAATCCGCTTCACCCCCATCGGGCCGGATGTACCATCGCCTCTGACGTAGAGTTTGAAAATCAGCCGGACGGTTTCCGCCTCGTCTGGATCGATCTCGATTTTCTTCTTGATCCGCGCGCCACGTGTTTCGGCGGCATAGGTGCGGAATCCGAATGGTGCGGCAGCCCCATTCCAGAACCCTTGCTTCGCGTTTTCGATCATGGAGCGGGCAACGTGCTTTGCGGTTTCCTTGCTCTGGTACTCATCCAGCGCGCCTACCATCGTTGTCAGAATATCTGCGGTCTCGCCTTCGCCCAGATCCTGCGTGATCGAAACAAAACGAACCTGCCGCTCATCCAGAAGGGACCGATAGACCAGCAGGTCTTTTGTGTTCCGGAACAGGCGGGACTGGCTGTGAACAAGGATCGCATCGAACGGGTGATCGGGCGCAACGGCGCGGGAGATCATTTCCTGAAACTGAGGCCGCTTGTCGGTCCGGGCGCTGACGCCTGCATCGGTATAGACTTTGACGACTTCATAGCCGTTCTGCGCGGCATAGGCTTCACATTGACGGACCTGATCGGGGATGGAGAGTTCACCTGCGGCCTGTTTCCCTGTTGAAACCCGCACATAGATTGCCGCCCGCTTCATGGACTATCCCTCAATCAGTTCCTCAGAGGCTTCTGCCTCATCCAGCAAGTCCCGGATCATAGCCGACAGATATGTCTCGACAATCTGAAGTTCCGCTTCGGTGATGGGAAGATCTGGGAATACCTCGATCTCCACACAGCGCGAGCCGGAAGCGGTCTGCTTCCGAGCATCGATTTTGCGGGGAGATTTCCTGGCTTTCAATTCTACGCTCTTGATCCGGACCGGCGGTCTGCCGGGCCAGCTCATCAGAGCAGAATGAGGGAGTGAGCGCCGCAAAAGGCGCTGGCAGGAAACAGAGCCGGAATTGGCGGCCTATTCCTGTGAGGGATCAGGGGCTTTCAGATTGAGTTCGGAAACGATTGTCCGCATCGCCGTGACAATCTCTGTTTCGCGAATGTCGGGAATAATTCTCTGAACAATCAACTTTACAAATTGAAACGTAGGCGTAAGGCCGCTTCCCTTGTGATAATCGATAGAGAACTTCTGCTTTAGCAGTTCTATCCAGACATAAGACAAGCGGCGTACCAGCCCCAGAAGGGGATAATCAGGCTTGCGGCCTTTCGGGACGGCGGAATTGTTCAATGCAATGTCAGTTGCATCTTCCAACAAGGACAATAGGCGTTTTAGTTCTAGTAAGTACGGTTCGCCGCGCGTGCGTTCAAAATCCGTAATCTCAGGAAAGTCCGTCTCCGGCGCAGGTTCACTCCTGTGAAGCGCGGCAAGATAAAGATCAGAGGCAAGATCAACGTATTCTCGGCGCTCCAGGAATGCGCGAAACTCAAATAATTTCTGCTTCAGTGGCTTGTAGTCTGCACTAACGGATTTGCGGTAAGACTCGTAGTTGCCAAAGATTTTCTGATCCAAGGCGTAGCGCCTGGCTGCAACGCGAAGTTCATTGCGGACATTTTGTACAAAAGGCTCAAACTCTAACTGGCGTGCAATGTCGTCCAGATCAGAATCTGGCAGCAATGAAGCCTGAGTTTCAGAAGCATCTTCGGACATAACGCACCCAAACAGTTTGTGCGGGATCAGATTTTCTTCGGTCTGCGCGTTGATCCACGATTCTTGACCTTATCCGCATTTGGTTTGCGAAGGCTTTCCGAATCACGGGCAGATTTGGGGAGTTTGTTTTCGGATCGAGCAGAACTCCGTTTCTTTGGAGGAAGTGGTTTTGCGCTAGCGGACTTAGCAGACAGCAGATCGATAATGACCTGCTGGGTTTCGATCTCTTGCAGATCGATATCGGAATCTATGAATAACGCGGCATGCGTAAGGATTGCCAGTGCCGAGTCGAAAGCGGCAACCCGCTGCCGATGCTCCGCCTTCTTTACATCTGCAAGCAACAGCTCCGCCAAGTGTTGCGAAACCAATGTCAGGAACTCATCAAAGGGTTCACGATGCTGTTTGTCCAGAAACCCAAGTTTTATAGCCGCGCGGACAACTCCTGCGAACTTTAGGTTCGAAAATTGAGCGATAAGCACATCTGCAAGATTGGGTAGATACCGGGCATTAGCCTGTTCCCGGAAAATGGCTCTCGATTGAGCAAAACTGTTTGCGATGACGAAAGCCAGGAAGGTGTCTTTGTCTTTGAAACGGACATAGAATGCCCCAACGGATATTCCTGCGGCTTTTGAAACCTGGGAGACCGATATCTGGTCATAGTCATGACTTGCTAAAAGCCTCCGTCCTTCCCGGTACAGCGCAAGTGTTTTGGTCTCTGCGAGGCTGGCGACCACACGCTTGCGGCCCCTACGGTTGGATTCCTTCTCAGGAGGTGTCATGCCGTCCAACAAATATATAATCAGAATTCGTATTCTATAATTAGATTGAACCTCATTCAAGTAGCCTGCACGTGTTAGCGTTGACTAGCTGTCAGGATCATGAGGTTTGCGACCGGGCGGTAGACCTTCAATCTCTCCGACTTTGGGATCGTACTCTGTGAATAGGTCGCGAATGGGCACATCCAGCACGTTCGCAACTCGCTCAAGAACATCGACGGTTGGGTTATGCTCGCCGCGTTCCAAGCCCCCAAGGTAGGAACGGTCCACGTCGGCATCGAAGGCCAAGCGCTCCTGCGAAACGCCCTGGGAGACTCGAATCCGTCTCACATTCCATCCAACGAGTGCGCGCGCTTCCATCTGCGCAACGCACAATTTTGCGGCAAATTAAACCACTGGATACATCCATCATATTAAGCTTTGTGTTGTTAGTTTGAGAGGTTGCTTCCAGCGAAAGGGGAAGAAGCTGATGCTTGGTTGGATAGTAAGAATTGCGCTCTTGGCCTGTGGCTTCGCTGCATGCTCTGCCTTGCCTGCGGCGGCGGATGCAACCGGCCTGTACATGCGAGGAAATGAAATCAGTTTCGAAGCAATCCAACTGGTCGAACTCTCGGAAGGGAACTTGGCTGGCCGCTATGAGCACTACTATGTGGACGAGTCTGGAAAGGTGCATTCCAGTTCAAGAGAAATCGAAGGCTCTATTGCACGGAATAGCCTGATCCTGAATCTGAAAGGTGATCGTAGCCTTTCCGGCAAGCTCGAACGCAACTCGCTTAATTTGATCTGGGAAGGCGGAGCGGGGGAGTTCCGGAAATCTGACGCATCGGTGCGCAACAAGACACTCGCGGAACTGAATGACCTTGGCGTTCAGATTGTGTGGATGCGCAAAACAGAACGCGCAGCGGAAACCTACAGTGAAGCTTTATCCGTAGTGGCTGATGTCGAGACCAAATCCGAAACCCTGGCAGACTGGATGGACACCGTTTTGTCCAAATACGATGCGCTTTCGGAGCAATACAAAACACGCGAGAAGCGGCTTGAAACGATGAGCGCCATGAACGTGAATTATGACCTGAGGTACAAGGTTGAGAATGAAATGTACGGGCTGGAAAACGAGTTCTATTCGCTGGAAGGTGAGGTTAAGCGCAAACGCGCCAGTCTGAACTGGGATGTCGATTCAGCGAAACGCAAATTTGCAGAGGTCATGGAGTTTTGTGGAACACTGCCAGCCAAGAATGAACCTGTCGCGTTTTGCCAGGAATTACCCAGAGAGACATCCGGGTTTGATGTTCTCATTAGGGATATATCTGCAGAATTCGGGCGATGGGATAAGAAAATTCAGTAATCTGTATATTATCAATTATCTGCGAGAGGTCCGCGCTCTCGCGCTACTTCGTTGCGGTTGGCCCACACTTCCTGATCGGCTAACCTTTCAACAACAGGGTCGTCCGGACACTTTCCGTTGCGGTTGGCCCACACTTCCTGATCGGCTAACCTAGGGCCAGAGTTTGAGCTGCCTGAAGATCAGTTGCGGTTGGCCCACACTTCCTGATCGGCTAACCTACACGCGGGCAGGGTGCATTCCATACGTCAGTTGCGGTTGGCCCACACTTCCTGATCGGCTAACCTGCTGTACTCTCGGAAAGGCCTGCAGCCTTAGTTGCGGTTGGCCCACACTTCCTGATCGGCTAACCTCTGAACAAGCTTCGAACGGCGTCCCAATCGGTTGCGGTTGGCCCACACTTCCTGATCGGCTAACCTTACACAGGTAAGTGGGAGGTAACAAATTACGTTGCGGTTGGCCCACACTTCCTGATCGGCTAACCTGCCATCTGCGTTGAAGGCGTCGCCGTTATCGTTGCGGTTGGCCCACACTTCCTGATCGGCTAACCTAAAACGCTAGTTGTGGTGTGTTATCCATGAGTTGCGGTTGGCCCACACTTCCTGATCGGCTAACCTTTGGGGCTTTCATGGGTGTTGAAATCGGGCGTTGCGGTTGGCCCACACTTCCTGATCGGCTAACCTCCTGAAGCCTTTCGCATTGCCTCCGAAATAGTTGCGGTTGGCCCACACTTCCTGATCGGCTAACCTTGCACGATCCGGCGCGCTGCTGGTCGGAAGGTTGCGGTTGGCCCACACTTCCTGATCGGCTAACCTCATCCAGTCTGGACGCTGGGGACTTGTCAAGTTGCGGTTGGCCCACACTTCCTGATCGGCTAACCTTCCCCCCGGCTTCAGGAACCTAAACGCCCGGTTGCGGTTGGCCCACACTTCCTGATCGGCTAACCTGCCCGACGATTGCGGGTGGACGAACAGCAGGTTGCGGTTGGCCCACACTTCCTGATCGGCTAACCTACGGTGACGATCACGCCTCCGATCATTGTGGTTGCGGTTGGCCCACACTTCCTGATCGGCTAACCTCCATCTTTGAGGTAATAGCCGCCGCCCATGGTTGCGGTTGGCCCACACTTCCTGATCGGCTAACCTTACTTGTCTGCGGCCTGCGCTACAATTTTGTTGCGGTTGGCCCACACTTCCTGATCGGCTAACCTCTCTACCAATTTGGAAAGCATAGATGATTGGTTGCGGTTGGCCCACACTTCCTGATCGGCTAACCTATTCCAACACAGCGCGATGCCTTTCTTGAGGTTGCGGTTGGCCCACACTTCCTGATCGGCTAACCTACTCTGCAAACTGACTACACCTTCGGTCTGTTGCGGTTGGCCCACACTTCCTGATCGGCTAACCTTAGGCCCTCTGGCAAGGGATCGTCAAAGTCGTTGCGGTTGGCCCACACTTCCTGATCGGCTAACCTAAGACTGTTATTGTCTGCCCCGGTAAATCCGTTGCGGTTGGCCCACACTTCCTGATCGGCTAACCTACCAAATTTGGCAATAGTCATAGCGTAATCGTTGCGGTTGGCCCACACTTCCTGATCGGCTAACCTACCACCAGGCCAGCTCCTCATCCGTTGGCGGTTGCGGTTGGCCCACACTTCCTGATCGGCTAACCTGGCGCATGACCATGGCCACAACAAAGGCCTGTTGCGGTTGGCCCACACTTCCTGATCGGCTAACCTCCATATATGGATAAGCCCCGGATTTCCGGGGCTTTTTCTTTTAATTGTGTGTGTAAAAACGACGACGCTTGCTTAGAAGAGCGCCAATTGGCTTGGAGATTGATTCGCCGCCTGTCTCTTTTTGTTCCGGAAGCAAATGATGTTCTCATACTGTTTGTCGGTAAATTGTAATATATCGACCACTCCACCAGGTGGGACCTCAGCCTCGACTTTCCTACAAATAGCATCAACACCATCGCTCCCGCTTACAGCTTTCATATAAACCGATAGCTGCGCCATACTGAAGCCAATGTCGCGCAAAAAAAGCCTAAATTTATTAGCTCGCTTTCTTTCGCTCTTTGTCAGAACGGGCAAATCGAACATGACCATAACCCACATAATTCTATACCCACTGAGCTGACTCACGGCGCCGACCGGGCGAGTGCGAAGGGAGGGCCAGGGAATTCGAGCGCAGACTGTTCCTTAAGGTAAACTCGCGCTAGTGAGGAAGCCATACGGTCGATGCAAACTTGAAGTGGGGATGCTCCCCTCGGTCCCTGCATGTCGAGGCGGAGCACATCCGCAAGAGCTTTCTTGTTCTCCAGTGTCAACTCGCTCTCACCCCTTTCTATCAAATCATGTACTAGGGTATCGACCCAAGGTCGGAAAGGCTCCATCAGATCGTCGGCAAGCCGTAGCGCCTCACCTCGACTTTCGTGCATTATAGCAAGAGAGGGGTGCAAACCTGCGGCAAGAATGGCGCGGGCCGTACCTGCTCTCAACACCGTGTAGCCGTAGTTCAGAAACGCATTCTGATTGTTTGCCTGCCTGTCCCGCCTGAAGCTTTCTCCAAAAAGATGCTTCCAGTAACGACGCGCAGCCTGCGCTTCCATGTTTTCCGAATCTCCGGATTTAACCGTTCGCGCCATCAGTCTTAACCCCGGCAGAGGGTTCCCGGTGTGATTGAGCGCAGCAGCCTGGGCTGCGATCTTTGCGGATACAATATCCTTCCAAAGCCGTTTCTTCAGGGGCAGAGACGCATTTGCCTGAGCCTGAAGCCTATAACCTTGGGCGTGGTGTCCCTGTATCGGCCAAACCACTGAGACAGGGCTATGATTGTTGCCACAAACAATAAGCGGTGCACCTTGATTTGACAGGCGAGCACAAACATTGGCAGAGAAGGTGGCCCCGTGACCATGAACGACTACGGCGTCAATATTATCAAACGGAACTTCGCCAAGCTTTTCACCTTCGCGGCTGAGCTTCAGAAAACCCCGTTCCACCGAAAGGTGGATTCCATTACTTGATATCTCGACAATCTGTCCCGGCATGACGCAACCCTGGATCGAAGACCCTTCCTGCCTCGTCTACATGCACAAGCCGTGCCCTTCGGGCTTTAAGCTTCGAGATTGTCGCAAAGTCCCAGCTGAACAGATCGTCCCTGTCGGTGTGGCGTTTCTCATAATCGCCAGCTTCTCGATCCCTCGCCAACCTTACGCGGTTTGCACTGGGTTCCAATCTGACGACACGCTTGTACTCGATTTCACCCGGCACATCTTCGACCGCAAGCGTATCACCTTTTCGTAAGCGCATAACGAGTGTGGCTTCCGGGTTGTCCTTCATCCAGCCTGGTACCGCCACCTGATCGCTTCCATTAAGGCGGTTGGCATCGAAGCGGGATATTTCGCGACACTGCCATTTGCCGTCTGGCGTCTCAAAAATGTCGAGACAATAGTTTTCGGCCGCCAGCACACCCCGCCGATGTTCGCCCGTCCCGCCATGCCGAATCTGGCGTACGGGCGTTGACTCCGTTACCGGCTTGTGAACGCGCACCCTGCGAGGGTTGGTTCGCTTGCCAGGCTTCTGTTCATTCACATAGTCATGGAGTGCCTGTTTGAAATCCGCCCCCGATAACCCGTAGGTCCGTTCCATGAGTTCTTCCCGGATACGGTTGTCCGCTATGTCCTGCAACTGGCCATACTTCTCAAATGAAACAATGGGTTTGCGGGTGGCTAGTTTCTGCCCATCACCCTGTGGGTTTTGCACGACCCCGTAATTCGTGTCCTCGTGGAGCTGACCTTCAATCCCATGATCTTTCTTATGGGACACGACAATGGCGTTCACATGCGTTTCGACATCCTCCCGAAAGCCCTCCCAGGGCTCACGCAGTGCAGCCAGCATGCGTTCTGTAGAAACCTCCGGATCTTGCCCCCTCGCATGATCGGCAGCTTTCTTCAGCATCGCGCGATCCGTCAGGGCAACAACAATTGCGTCGATAGCATGGTGGCGATGATCGTCGCGATTCTTGCGCGAAGGGGCATCGGGCTCATCACTCGCCTTATTGCCATCAAGTATCCGGTTAAGTCCCCAGACAGCGCGCAGGTCCGATGTCAACCGACCGGGCGTAACCCAGACATGCTTCACGGCCTCGTCGCCGCCACCGTAAATTGCGCCAAGGTAGGTGCGTGTCAGGCGCGCAATATATTTTGTATCGTTGAGCTGGCGATCAAGAAAATCGCGTTCCTCGTTTTCGTAGCGCTCCATGGCGTCCGGCGAAAACCGCCAGCTTTTCTGGGGAGGGAGGTCAGCCGCACGTGCGGAAATTTCTTCCCAGTCGTAGCCGGCTTGTTCCTGAGCAAATGTGTACGGGTCGCGTCTCGCCTTGTCCCGGTTTGCCTGCCGCGTCACGAGAATCTTGTTGTTGAAACTGTCGTCCAGCGTCTGGGCAAAGGGCAAGATGTGGTCGATTTCAATTTTGTCAGATAGCAATGCTGCATAACCGAATTGCTCACCACTTAGCACGCATCGGCCATTTGTGGCCTTGCCGCGGGTTAGTTCCTCAAAAAGACGCAGCTTCAACCGGTTCACATAAGTGTTCCGAACGCCGTGTTCCCTCAGAATTCTCTCACGATGTTCATTTGCATTCTGATTATCCCGTTGCTCGCGTTCCAGTTTGCGCTTGTCTTCGGCGCCCAGCGGAAGGTCCCTAGCCAATTCAATCACGACTTCGGCGGGAGCTCCGTAACGGTCCATCAGGCGGTTCACCACCTTCCGCAATTGGTTCAATGCAACGTGTACGGTCGGGTTGGCTATCTTGCCGACCCGCTTCTCCAGCGGGTCGCGTGGATCTCCGGTCCCGAATGCGACAGAGCGTTCAAGAACCTCACCATAATAAGGCAGCTTCCGGTCATGAACCTCGCCCTGGCCTTCGATGGCGCGATGATCCCTATATCCGGCTCGTATGACAGCTTCACTATAGACCGGCAAATCATCTGCCATGAGTTGTGCCAGTACTTTCGCATTGGCGCAGCGCCCGAGGCCCTGATGGCCGTCCGGCAAATTGGCTTCCACTACATTGGAAGCGTTTTCAGGAGATAGCCCGTACCGCTCAGACAACCAGTTTGCGAGCACATCAGGATCGCTGCTTGTCAGCATGTGTTCCGCCTCGCTGCGAGCAATCGCAAAGGTCTTTGCCGCTTGCCCCATGACAGCTTCCGCAACCTGCCGGACATGGACCGGCGTCTTCTCTGTTAGAGGCTCCAGCCCCAGAAGCAGCTCGACAATTGCCTCTTGCTCCACAACAGGAAGCTTGCGCCATTCTTTACCCCAGAGTTTTTTATTTGCCAGGATGGCTGCTGTATGATCGCCTTCAATCTTCTTACGTTTTTCGGATTCAATGCTGAACTTCACATCATCATGAAACCTCAACGCTGTACGCATGGCATCGAAGGTCAAATCCTTCTTAGCGAGCGCTTTTTCAGCCAGAAGATTCCGTTGTTCTCTTGTCAGCCATTCCGCCGCTTCGCCGGGTTTGCGATAGTGCATCGCATTCAGTGTTTCATAGATTCTCCGGCGCTGGGAGGATGGTAGTGCCCAGGGCGCGCGCAGGTCAGTTTCCGGTTCCAATGTGCAACGGCCAACGGGTTGGGGTTTCAACGGACGCTGAAAGCTCAAAATACTGTATAGTTTGTCGTGGGCCACACGCGTCAGCAAGGCCGGGTGATGAGGCGTTTGCGCCTGCCAGATTTTATCAAATTCATCCAGGATCAGCTCACGCGTGGGATAGAAATCGTAGAAAGCTTTCGTGCCTTCACCGCTCAAACGCGCGCGAGTAGATGCCTGTAAGTTGCCTTCGAGTCTGGGGCGACCGAAAAGCTCGCCCAATGTCCTTGCATTTTTCTCCTGCATCCGCATTAGCGTTTCAGCGGCCCCTTTGGAGATTTTGCCATCTTTAGCTTCCTTGTCAGCTTTCCGGTTCGACTTGAATCCACGTCGCTGTTGGAGGTGAAACAGGGCACGACCGATCTGGAAAGGGGTAAGCGGCTCATTCAAAGCGCGGGCACGCAGGCACCAAGGATCGAAATTCTTGCGAATTTCGATGTCTTGATTGCGTTTTCTTCCGGTCGGGTTTTCCAGTGTCTTACGTTCTGTTTCATCGGCAGGCATCAGGCCAAATCCGACAAGCGCCCCCAAGAAATCTTCGCGTCTTTGCAGGTACCGGTCCCGATTGCGCCGCATTCCCCGGGGAACTCTCCTTTGCGCGGCGAGGGACTGTTTATCCTTGGGGTTCCGACCGTCGGGGAATATTCGGGCGCCTGCACCAGGTAGAAATTGCTTATCATTTCCACCTTCAAGAATGCCACAAGGACGCCCGTTAGCGTCTAACTCTATTGCAGCCCACCCAATCGAGTTTGAGCCAACATCCAGTCCCAGACGCCATGCTGTCATCTGCTACCCTCACTTAGTAATAGCGGAGATGATTGCTATTGCTTTGGGCCGATTACTCCAAAGGCAACTGTGCATCCCGCACCAATAGATGAATACATCTGGCCCCATTCTCTTTTGGAAAGCAATCATTTCCACTTTCCAGAAGCAAGGATTTGTGCTTTATTATTCGGATCAGGAAGTGTGGTCTCTCCGTTAACAAGGTGAATACCACAAAATGGGCGCCCTCTGGGGCGCCCATATACTTTGTAGCGCTGTCGAAGTTATTGCAGCGCAACTTCCGTTAAGCACTCTGCCTGCAAACAAACTATCAAATAGGTGGCCCCAATTTTATCCACCCCGGCGCGCCAGTTTTTCCTTGTTGGGCGAGCAGCTAAGGGAGGGCTCGCGCATGAGTATTGGGAGCGGACCGTACGCAAGCACCCAGATGCCAAAGCGTAAAAACATCATTCACTTCATCTTGAACGATTTGACGCGCCTAATCTCGAGTCATTTTGTGGATCTTGAGATGGCGCTCGTAATCAGTATGCCGATGCCGGATGTGCGTATGCACAGCTATAGAAACAGCCGTCACGATACGCGTCCTTTTTGTCCAACTGCGATCTGTGACCCAAGCGACAATCTCATCAATGCTCTCTTCAGGACAAAACGGAAAATGCTTAGCCATCGTCTGGACGATGTGCACGCGATCATACTTTTTCACCGACTTACTCATCACTGCTATCGTCGCCTGTTCTAAGCAAAGAAGTTGCTACGAGAAAGGATGGGAATCAACTTGTCGCCGAGACGGGTCTCAGGATTGCGATAAGATACCAGTTCTTCTCTTCACCTGCCCCGGTGCGCCATTCCCCAAATAAGCGAGAATCTTGTGGGAGATTCCCTTATCTCTTCACCGTGACGACGTAGATGTTCCCCTCTTCACCTTCTTGGGTGCGCCATTCGCCTAGAACGCGATTTTCATTTCATAGTTTCCCCAGTCGGGTCTGTGACGACATCAGACGGCTGAGAGGCAGGAATCCGCCGACAATAGACGTTCACGGCGAGGCTCATGAGTTAGTCGAACATGCTGGACTTTCCATGCTGCACGAATGTTCAGGCGAACAGTTTCTTGCTCAAGAGAATGTCGACTTTCTGCACATGCGCCAGTTTCGACAGAATTGAATTCATGCGTTCGACATCCCTGAAAATCTCGCCGCCGCCGCCAGCGATGTGCGCATCGCGACCGGCAATATCCGGGAAGACCTCATAAATAGCAAAGCTGGTTTCAGAGAGCTGAACGGCATACCAAGGGCCGGTCGCGGGCTCTGTTTCTACGCACTCGCGAATATCTGCCAGCATGCGGATCACTTCCTGCTCCTTGCCTGGCTTGGCCTCGATCAAGATGAGGAAGGCTTTCGGACCGTCGGCGCCGTCCTTGCCCGTCATTTTCACGCCTTCGTGGCGGTCTGCTCCATTCGCGTCAGCCATTTTCCATCTCCTTATATCTGTCGTGCCGGATTGCCTCCCCCGATCCTATGCATTCCCGGGATATGTGGGGGCCTCAAACCCCGCTATTTTTGCCTATTCCTCCGGAATTTTTTGCACCGCCGGGCGTCTTGCAATAGATGAAATGGATGAATGTAGCGCTGACCGCAGCCATAGATCGCTTCACGCGGGTCCATGCCGACGCCGATGGGATCGCCCGCACACGCATTCCCGGCATGACACTCTTTCGCGCGACGGGCACTCGCGATGTCAAATATGCAATCGAGCGTCCGCTGGTCTGCCTGGTGACGCAGGGCGCCAAGCATGTGACCACGGGCGGGATGTCTTTGACTGTTGCCGCTGGCGATTCGATGATTGTTTCGTCAAACACTCCAACGCTTACTCGCATCACCAAGGCGGAACAGCGCGCGCCCTACCTGTCATTCTCGCTCCGGCTTGACCCGGCTTTGATTGCCGATTGCCGGGCCGAAATGAGCACGTCGCCGGGCCTTGCCTGTCCGGTAGCGCCACAGTGCACCGATGATGAGGTGTCGGATGTGGCGCTGCGCATGATAAACTTGCATGATCGTCCTGACTCTCTGCCGGTGCTGCAGGCATCGCTGGTTCGGGAAATGCATCACTGGCTGCTGGCAGGGCGCCACGGGGAGGCGATTGCCCATCTCGGCTTTCCCGACAACCAAACGGCGCGCATCGCCCGCGCCATCAAGGTCATCCGCGCGGAGTTCGCATCGGCCATTTCGGTAGAGCGGTTGGCCGACGTGGCGGGGATGAGCCCCTCCACCTTCCACCATCATTTCCGGGCGCAGACCTCGCTATCGCCGCTCCAATTTCAAAAGCAGCTGCGCCTGATTGAAGCCCGGCGACTAATGCTGGCCAAGGGCCAGACGTCCAGTACGGCCGCCTTTGCGGTCGGATATGCGAGCGTACAGCAGTTCACGCGGGAATATCGGCGCCTCTTCGGTCTTCCACCCGTGCGCGAGACTAAAAAGGCGCGTAGCGTAACCCAGTAAAATGTCTGAAGGAAAATGTGTCCAATGACAGCTCTTTCTGAATATGCCAGTGGACCAGTCTGCAGCTGATTAGGTCTTCGGGATAATCACGCACCAGTTCCCATCTTCACCTTCCCCGGTGCGCCACCTTCTTAAAAAATCAAAATTTTTCAAAAATCTTCAAGCCATGCTCGTTTCTGATCGAGCACGATTTGAATCTCAATTGGCACGGCAAGTCTCAATGAAGGCCCGCAAAGGGGTGGGTGTGAGGCGGCTAGGATAGTATAAACGCGGCCCCTCTTGATGGCACCAGCAATCTGCGAGGACCGGAACAAGGGTTCCAGCCGCAAAGTCATCTTCAAGCCAATTGCGGAACATCCCGATAATGCCTAATCCGGCCCGGGCATAACTCAGCCCGGTGTTCATGGCGTTCACGCTGATCGTAAGCCGCGTGACCGGTTCCACTCTGATCGTCTCATCCCCGTTTTTCAGCATCCATGGCAGAAGTGGTCCACCATGAAACCGATATCGGATCGCGTCGTGAAGTGTCAGCTCACCAGGGCTCTGCGGGCAGCCTCGCTCCTCCAGATAGGCAGGCGCCGCCGCCAGCGCGATCTGCTGGACGTACGGGCCGATGGGAATGGAGACCATGTCCTTTTCCAAAGAGGCGCCATACCGGATGCCTGCATCGCATCCCGACGCGACGATATCGACCAGGTCGTTCTCGACCACGATCTCGACCTCCACCTCAGGATGTTTGCGCTGAAATTTCGTAAGAATAGGAGGCAGGATATCCGGCATGACAGCGCCGGGAACGTTCAGCTTCAACCGACCCCTTACCCGACCTGTGGAATTCGCCGTTTCTATACAGGCCTGGTCCACCTCGGCCAAAAGTGGAGCAATGCGGTCTGCCAAGGCACGTCCCTGTTCAGTGGCTCGGACGCTTCGCGTTGTGCGCACGAGAAGCGGCGCACCGAGTTTGGCCTCGATCCGCGATACTGTGGTGCTGACCTTCGAAGGCGCGACGCCCAGACGTTTGGCCGCCGCTCGGAAGCCGCCTTCGTTGAGAACCGCTAGAAACACCCGGAGATCATTCGGCGGAACATTGTTCTTCATGAAGAACAACTTATTCCAAATTCTGCGGATTATCAAAGGTTGGGAGAACAGTCAGTCTAGATTCCAAGCCCACAATCAGGTGGCGCAGCTCGCCCCGATACACACTTTGAGGAGACCAATTCGTGTTGATCGTTACAGGTGCCTCCGGCCAACTCGGCCGCAAGATCATCGACAATCTATTACTGCATACACCCGCCGAACGCATCGGCGTCAGCGTCCGCGATCCCGCGAGAGTCGCGGATCTTTCAGCGCTTGGCGTCCGGGTGCGCCGGGGGGATTACGACCATCCCGAGAGCCTAGTCCATGCCTGGGAGGGGGCGGAACGCCTGCTGCTTGTTTCCTCAAACGCCGCTGCGACGGGAGGCGATCCGTTGAAGCAGCACGCTGCGGCGCTGGCGGCGGCGCGTGAGGTTGAAGTCAAACGGGTCCTCTACACGAGTCAGGTGTCCAGCTCTGCAACCTCTCATTTCCCGCCCGGCCGAGATCATGCCGCCACGGAGAAAATGCTGGCGGAATCAGGTCTGGCCTGGACCGCCTTACGCCACGGTTTCTACGCGGCAAGCGCGCTCATGATGAATGCCCGTGGCTTGGAAGCGGGGACAATTGCTGCGCCACAGGACGGCAAAGTCGCTTGGACGACTCATAACGATTTGGCCGCCATCGACGCCGCCCTGCTGGCAGGGGTCGAAGTGATCGACGGCCCGACGCCGCCGCTCACTGGCGGCGAGGCGCTGGACCTTGCCGATCTTGCACGCTTGGCGAGTGTGATCACGGGCAAAGCGATTTCCCGAACATTCATTAGCGAGAAGGAGATGGAAGCGAATGCCCAAAGGAGCAACGTTCCCGAAGGCTCCGTAGCAGTCATGCTCGGATACTATCGTGCAGCACGAGCGGGCGAATTCGAAACCGTTGATCCGACGCTTGGCAAGATCCTTGGTCGCGCGCCGGAGAGTATGCACGTCTTTCTGAAGGCAAACCTGAGGTGAATTTGGTGTTGGCTTCAGCCTCATTACGACGAACAGGAATGTCCGCGTAGCGAACTCCGCCAGGTAAGGCGCGTGATCATCGACTGAGCGTCAGTCGAGCGAGTTGGGAAACCCTATCGCGCAATTGTGTAGCGGCGGCCCAGTTGGCGCTCAGCGCTATCGTTTCCGCTGCTACTGAGAGCCTGATTTTCCTGTCGACGCGGGGCGATAGCCTTCGCCTCAAGAGCGCCCTGACTGGGAGCTAGCGAGCAAAGAGAGATTAACAGTCGCCAGGGCAAACAGGTTCTATCTACCCGCTTCCCGGCGCGCCCTTATTTCTCTGTTTGGTCGAGTTCGCCTATGTCGAGCACGGGGGCGGCGTCCAGGGTTTCGGCGTCGAGCAGGGTGACGGCGTGTTCCAGGGCGGAAACGAGCATGGATTGCTGCCAGTCCGGCAAGATGTCGAAGCGTTTGGAGAATGTCTTGTGCAGCGGATCAGGAGCTTCAGCGAGAGCGGCCTGACCGGGTGGCAACAGACGCAGCCAGACGCGGCGGCGGTCGGTATCACAGCGCCACCGCGCAATCATTCCGCGCGCTTCCAATTTGTCGATAAGGCTGGTTATTGTGGCATGCTTAAGCTGTGTCGCCTCTGCCACATGGCCTGCGGACAGGTCTTCGCCTTCTGCCAGCATGCGCAAGACGGTCAATTGCGAGGGCGTCAGCCCGGCTGTCTGGGCCAGCCGTTTTGAGGCTATCTCTGTCATGCGCTGAATCTTGCGCAGGGCGGTGAGGGCGTCATCTGATCGTGAGGTCACACGCGCGAACCTTATTGGGGCGCGAGGTCTGGCCCCAGCGCGGCTTTCAATGGCTCCAGATGTGCCTCATAGGGGCGCCATTGTTCAAGTCCGCTTTTGTTGATGGGGCGTCGCACCTGTTCGGAACTGGCTGTGCGCACAGCCCGGTCTGTCTTGTGGAAGTCGACACAGGCCGCATCGAAGGGCAGGCCGCAATAGTCCAGAATGCGCCGCACCTGGCTTTCCAGATCATCCAGTACGTCTTCATGCTGAACCCTCAGAATGCGGTCTTCCGGCAAGACGCGGTCCCAATGGTCCATCAGATCGACATAGCCGCGATAATAATGGCCGATGTCATCCAGGCTGTAGGTGAACTCCTGCCCTTCCGCAAAGAGCTGTTTATAGCCAGACCAACAGCAATCCATCGGGTTACGTCGGGCATCGATGATCCTGGCATTTGGCAGGATAAGATGAATCAGGCCGATATGGCGGAAATTGTTCGGCATCTTGTCTGTGAAGAAGGGCGCCCCCTGCCGGTGGATACGGGTCGTTTCGATATATTCCTCACCCAGCGCTTTCAAATCCTTCGCAGACAATTCGTGCAGGACGCGGGGATAGCGCTCGCGATCCGTCAGCTGTTTCCGACCGCGAAGGCGATGTGCCAGTGACAGGATGTTCGGCAGTTCCAGCGTACCATCCACCTGAGGGTGGGAAGCGAGGACCTGCTCGATCAGGGTGGAGCCTGCGCGGGGCAGCCCCAGAATGAAGATCGGGTCCGGGGCTGGACACCCCTTACCACTCTGAGCCTTAAAAAGATCCTGTGTGCAGATGGATTTCTGTAAGTCGAACTCTGCCTGCATCTGCTCGGTGGTGTAGCGCACGGTTTGATGTTTCAGCGCGTTGCCCAACGCATAAGCTTCAAAGGCCTTATTATGGTTCTTGCGGTCTTCATGCGCCTTGCCCAGCGCAAAGGCGATGTGAATGCGGGACATGTGGTCAATATCAGGCGAGGCGGCTTGCGCCTCCATGCGCGTCAGTTCCTCTTCGCTGAAAGCATAGGTCTTCAGATTTGCAAGGCCATACCAGGCGTCGCCTTGCCCCGGAGCAACTTTCGTCGCCGCGCGGTAGGAGGCAATGGCATCTTCCGTACGGCCATAGGTTTTCAGGGCATGTCCGCGGGAGACCAGTGTCGCCGGGTCTTCCGGTAAGGCTTTCAGGATACGGTCAAAATAGTCGAGTGCGGTTTCATAATCACCCGCCTGCATACTTTCGATGGCGTAGTGCGATTGGAAGACGGGATTGCCCGGCTCCCGGGCCATCAGGATCTTTGCCTGCTCCAGCGCGTCTGAGAATTTCTGCCGTTTGCGCAGCACCTGAATATAGTCGAGCCGCAGCTGGATATTGTCGGGATCCAGCTCGACGGCGCTTTCGAGAAGGAATTCTGCGTCTTCCTGCACCCCAAGGCGCGTACCGATATCGGCAAGCAGGCGCATACCCTCCACATGGGTCGGGTTCTTGCGCAGGAATGCGCGGGCGATTTCCTCTGCCCGGAAGACGCGCCCCTCATGGATGTGGTTCGTCACCGCCAGCAATTCGCGTGGCAGGCCCTGAAGCCGCACGGCCTGAGCTTTTGCATTTGTTGCCGCCTCCACGCGGCCGGCCTGGTCATTCAGTTCTGCCTGCGCTGTCCAGCTGGCGATGAGGGAAGGATTGTAGCGTGTGGCGCGCTCGAACGCAGCCAGAGCGCCAGGGGCATCACCCAGCTTGCGCCGAAGGTGCCCCTCTTCCTGATAGGCCCGGCCATAATCCGGTGACGCCGCTTTCAATTCCGCAAGACGGTCAAACGCATCATCATGCCGGTTCTCATAGCGCGCGCAGACCGCCGCCATATAGAGCGCGTCCCGGTGTCCCGGATGGCCGGCAAGCACATCTGCCGTGATCTGTCTGGCCCTGGCAAAATCTCCGGCCTGCATGGCCTTTTGTGCCTGACGAAGATCGGTTTCCGGATCAGTTGCAGCGGTCATCAGCTAATCATACGCTCCCATGAATGAAAAAACAGCGCCCTGAAGCTGTCAGGACGCTGTCGTTGGATCAAGTCGTGTCTGACTTAGTAGCTGTAGGACACACGGACGCCAATCGTCCGGGGCCGCATTGGGGTGACCCGCTCGCGATCGAAAATGAAGTTGCCACCAAGTTCGGCATACTCATTTGTCAGATTCTTCACGTAGAGTTCGGCGCCCCAATTATCGGCCGTAACACCCAGCGTACCACCGAGCGTCACATAGCCATCAAGCTCCATCTTGTTGATCTCGATGACATCCGTGTAGGAGCTGTCGGAGAACACAAGCTGCGGCATGACGTGAGCCGTTAGGCGCTGGCCTGCGATTTCCTGTTCAAGATCCCATTCATACCGGACGCGCACATTGCCCTGATAGGCAGGTGCGAAGGCGAGTTCTCCGCCCTCAACCACATCATCAGTTGGAACTAGAACCTCCGTGATCTCCGTGTCGAGCAAGGAGAAGGCACCCGCCACGGTCAGACCATCGACCGATGCCGGTGCCCACGTGAAGTCGCCCTCAAGGCCCCGAATTTCTGCATTTGCAGCATTGTCGGAATAGAACAGGTTCACGATGGACGGATCAAAAATGGTCGTCTGAAGCCCGTCGATTTCCACGAAAAAGGCTGAGCCGTTGAAGCGCAGGGAATTGTCGAACAGTTCGGTCTTCCAGCCGAGTTCGTAATTCTTCACTTCATCCGTATCTACGGCGTAAGGCACGACATAATTGCCCGGGCCTTGAGTGCCGCCGGGACGATTCAAGAGGCCCGCGCGGAAGCCTTCGGAATATGTTGCATAGAACAGAAGGTCATCCGTTGGCGTCCATTCTCCAGTCGCCTTCATGATCACGCCATCCGTGGCTGCCTTGTCAGGTGCCTCTTCGGGACCATCCGGGCCGTACAGCCAGGAGATGTTTGTGCCGAACACCTGTTGGTCGCTTTCGGTGAACAAATTGTAGAAGGAAGAGTTGGCGCTGCCTTCAAGGTCCACTTCCACATCATAATACCGCGCGCCCAGTGTCAGGGCGAACTGATCCGTAATGTCGAATGTGGTCTCACCAAAGATGCCAACCTGCTTGTCGGTACGCAACACGTCATTACGGAAGCCAACACCCTCCGGGAATGGGCCGGGATCGCTGTAATAGCCGGGATAGGCATCACCGATCTGACCTGTCACGTCCGTATTGGTCAGCGGATAGTTCGGCGCAAATCCTACAGTTCCGTCCGTATACTCCACATAGGCTACGCCCGGATAGACATAGTCATTGCGCTCTGCCAGTTCGAGGTCGCTATAGAAGGCCCCAAAAGTTGCGCGCCAACGATACTCATCCGGTGTGTTGAAGCGCAGCTCGTGCGTCTGAACCTTGGTCTCGCTGTGAGAGTTTACAGAAAGGTTCGGCGCATAGCACGTACCGGCCGGGTCTGCACCCGCAGCCGGATAGGTCACGGAGTAGTCACAGATATAGTAAGGCAGGTATTGGCCAACGAACAGGTAATCTGAATAATCGACGACCTGATCTGTTGTACGCTCCGTATACGCGCCTGTGTAAAGGGCTTCCAGCGCGCCAATGCGGCCTTCGAGGGTCCAGGCCGTATTGTGGAACTTGTCTTCAATGCTTTCCGGTGTGAAGCGAACGATGTCGTAATCGTCCAGCTCCGGATCTGCTGCAAAGACCCCCTCGGCGTCAATTTTTTGTTGGGAGTGAGAGAGCAGAAGATCCCACTCTTCGTTGATGCGATACATGCCGCTAAGGCGGAAGCCCTGATAGGTCGTATCATTGATGTCATTCTCGGCGATGTTGCCATTGTTCGCCGCGATGAAATTCACATTGGACAGGTCTGCCCCGGCCTGAAAACCAGCGCGCTGGGCATTCACCGGTACGCCATTTGCGCGAACCGTGCTTTCCGGACGAAACCGCGCGGAGTCTTCAACGGTCAGGATGCCGCCGACATTATCAATATAGCCGCCTTGGGTGTCGTTATAGACGACGCCGCGCAAGGCCAACTTGTCATTGACCGGCACATTGATCATCGCTTCGACGCTGTTGCTCATTTCACCGCCTTCGGTGAAGGCGGTCGATGCCTTGAAGTTCGCATCAAAGCCGTCAAAGGACGGCTTGTTCGTGATCATCCGCACCGTGCC
>Ga0070726_10001750_pt1 | contig 21021 bp, 5 predicted proteins | sample tdAd471_FD_67275 | JGI IMG/M metagenome (GOLD analysis project Ga0070726, IMG submission 67275) | Marine sediment microbial communities from the Atlantic coast under amendment with organic carbon and nitrate - tdAd47.1 | ecosystem: Environmental > Aquatic > Marine > Coastal > Sediment | place... | reverse complement strand
CTTCCTGGTAGAGCACAACGGCGAGCAGATAAAGCTCCTCGACGTGCCCGGCCTCGCAATGGGTAACTCCGAGACGTTCGCTGCCGACCCAGAGCGGGCCGAGTACCTCGTCCGCGTGAAGTGGCTTCACTCGGTCCCGCTCGAAGACGCCGTGTGGGAGAAGGGCTTCTTTGCAAATCAGAACACCGTGGCGAAACCCCGCGCGCAGACGTGGAGCCACGCAGTCGAACGACTCAAGAAGATCTGGAAGATCCAGTGAGTGCGGGCACTTGTCTCGGTGAAGCCAAGGCTGCTGAGTTGGCCTCTTGCCCGAGCTCAACGAGGGGGCAGGTTGTGCAGGGCCAAGTCCCACCTAGTACGTTCGCCATTCGCTCTGCTGTGTAGAGTCCATGTTCGGGCTTTCGCGCATTGGCGCATCGCGAGCCAACCGTGCACCTTGTTGGGTATGCCAGACATGAGCGAGATCGACTTCGACTCCAAGATCGAGCGTTGGCGGGAGAGCCTGCTCGACCTGACCAAGCGCAACCGGCTGATCAACTGCCCCCTCGGTGGCCGCGGCGCCCTCGAACTCAAACACCCCAGCCCCGACTACGTGTGGAGCACCCTCGTGTTGGACGGCGGGTCGCTGACCTTGGCTTACCGTCGCGACCTGCTCGTCGACGAGGACGACGAGGAGGCAGGGCGCGACGAGGGGGATATTCTGCTCGACTCCGAGGTTGGGCGAATCGACGAGGACGCGCCTGACGCGTTCGAACGGTGCCTTCGCAGCCCGGAACTCCGGGAAGACCACGGTCTGGTCGACCTCCCAGACAAGAAGTTGGGCAACAAGCTCTACCGGGCCAGTGTGGCTGCTCGCACGAGCTTGACCGAGGCTGGCGTTCACTCGCTGTACGCAGCCTTTGGCATGCTCCGTTGGTATGAGGCGCCAGAGAGCGATCGAGCGTTGCTCTCTCCGTTGTTGCTCGTGCCCGTCGACATCAAGCGGGCGAGCGCTGACGAACCCTGGACTGTCTCCGTTTACGAAGACGACGTCGTGCCAAACTTCACACTAGCCCAGCTGCTCGCGACGCAGTTCAACCTTCAGCTACCGGAGTTGTCCCAGGACACGTTCCTCGAGGATCACCGAGAGTATCTGCAGCAGATCACTGAGCTGGTGGAGCACAAGCGTCGCTGGCGTGTCGAAGACCGCGTCGCGATCCACCCGTTCAGTTTCCAGAAGATCGCCATGTGGCAAGACCTGGGCCAGAACAGAGCCAAGATCTCCAACCACTCGATTTGCCGAGCCGTGGCAGGAGACGACGACGTCGACCTTCGCGGGACCGAGGACGCGCTCCCGAGCCCCGGTGAACTCGACGACATGGTGAAGCCTTCGGAAGTCCACCAGATCCTGGACTGCGACAGCACCCAGCTGAGCGCGATTCTCGCCGTGAAGGCAGGCGCAAACCTGGTCATGGACGGCCCCCCTGGGACGGGGAAGAGCCAAACCATCGCAAACATGATCACCGAAGCCCTCGCTGACGGCAAAACCGTCCTCTTCGTCAGTGAGAAGGCAGCCGCGCTCGAGGTCGTGAAGCGCAGGCTCGACGGCCGGAAGCTCGGTGACTTCTGCCTCGAATGTCACAGTCACAAGTCCAACAAGAAGGCTGTCGTTCGTGAGCTCGAGCGCACGCTACACCTCGAGCCTGAGCGCTACCAAGACCAGTCGGGAAAGCTGACGCGGCTCTTTACCCTCCGGAGAACGCTCAACGCGTATGTAAGGGCGTTGCACAAGCAACGCTCGGCCCTTGGCATTTCGGCCTACAGGGCGCACGGCCGACTCAGCGCGCTTCAGCCCGAGACGGAGAGCAGGATCCACCTGTCGGACGTGCTCAGCGTCACTCAAGAGGAGCTGGTTGCGATTGAAGCTGCCTACACGGCTCTGAAGGCGAGGGCTCGGGTATTCGAAGAGCGGAGGACCCACCCCTGGCGAGGCTGCCAAATCTCCTCGTATTCACTGACCGCGGAAGCAGACCTGCGCTTCCACCTGGAGGAACTCCTGGGTGCCGTGAACGACCTCGGCCCCGCGCTAGCCGACTTGCGGACCCTCAAGCTTGTTCCGGAGAACGTAGCCCCCGAGAAGCTACCCAGCTGTTTAAGGTCGGCAGAGATCGCGGCCAAGTATCCACTCGTTCCGGCTTCCTGGACTGAGAATGGCCCGACGGAAACAGCCAGGGCGATTCAGCGTCTGCACGCCCTATCGACCAAGCGACGGGAGCTCCAGCCCAGTCTGGAAGACTACCGAGAGGACGCGCCCCAGGGTTATGCCACGATCTCCGCGCAGGCCTCCCATGAGGCTCCGGCGTGGGCCCAGCGGATCGTGGAGACCGCTGGCGAAACCGTGCGTCAACGGAGCGAACGGGTGGAACGGGTCAGGGAACTGATCGACGGGCTCAACGAGGGACTAGGAGCTGCAGTACGAACGGGGAAGCAGCTCGCGAACGCCCTCTGCATGGAACCGTGCGGCTCTCTGCGGCAACTCAAGCGGCTCAACGAAATCGGGCAGCGCGTGGCACCTCTGGGCCCTGCAAGGCCTTCGTGGTTCGAGGGTGAGCGGCGCGAAGCTCTCAAGGCGGTGGTGGGCGCCTGCCTGGAGCATGAGGCTTCGATCCAGCGACTGGTGGAGGAACTGGGACAAGTTGGCGTAGGGCAGCCCCACGACCCAGCCGCCGCGGAGACCGCGGCATCGGGTGAGCGATTCGTTTCCTTTTGGCGCCGCCTGTTTGGCTGGGGGAAGTTCAAGCGTGAGCGCCTTGCCTCCCTGTATCAGGGAGAAGTCCCGCCGACCAAGGAGGTGTTGTCCCACCTCGAGTCGATCCGCGTACTGCACAATCACAGCCAGGCCCTCGACGAGGCAAGAGCGCAGCACGGCTCAGATCTTCCGCCTCAGGCTAGGCAGCCGTGGGAGAGACTGCGGCAGGAGCTAGAGAGCATTGACGCCCTCGCAGGGGTCACCAAGCTTGGCGCCGAGCAGGTCAGAGCCCTCTGTAGCCCCGGAGAGGTCGACCGGGAACAGGTGTCCGAGCTTGGCCAGCGACTCGAGAGGCGAGTCGGCGCGGTCGAGGGCGCCGCAAAAGACCTGCGTATGCAGTTGGACTACGAGCCGATCGGCGAGGACGAAACCAGTCTCGAATTCTCCGAGCTCTCAGCTGTTGAACCCTGGCTGACGAATTCTCGCGAAGAGCTCGAGGCCTATGCAGGGCAGCTAGACGCCTGGCTGGGACTGCTCAAGCCGGGCGCGGACCCAGTAGTGAAGCGACTTCCTCGCGACGCGAAGTCGCTTGGGCTTGCCCGCCAGCTCGAGGTCGAACTCGAAGCCCTGCGGGAGGACCTCCCAGAAGAGCAGGAGCTGCCGTCTCCAGTCTGGGCAAAGGACTGGTCACAGGCCTCGAAGCTCGCCGAGTGGCTTGAGCAGTACTACGATCGGCACAACGGTGTCGTGCAGCCTGCGCTGATCGCCCTGCTCACAGACCCCAATCGCAGGGAGTGCCTCGCCAATGCGCTGAAAGCCCTGGCTGAACCCCACAGGCGTTGGGTGGAGGAATGGGAGTTCCTCGCGAAGGTTCTTCCGCTTGGCGAAGACTGCTCCACGGGCATAGTTCTCCGGGAAGCGACGTTCCCTAAGCTGGCGTCATGGATCAGCGCCAGGTTGGGGGACGTAACGCGTCTTCAGGAGTGGATCGACTTCCAGGGAGCGGCCGACCGTCTCCGTGAGCTTGGCCTCGAGGCACAGCTGGACGAAATTCTGAGCGGCCGAGTGCCCCTCGCGGAAGCCGACCAGGCGTTCCTCAAGCGTTTCTACCGCCAATGGCTAGACGCTGTCTATGAGACCGACACGGAGCTCAGCCGGTTCCGTCTGGAGGATCACGAGCAGGTCATTCGGCAGTTCCGAAAGCTCGATCGGGACTCGATCTCCGGCGGTTTCAAGCGAATCCGCTCGCGCCTCTTGGCAAACCCAGATCGTCCTCATATCGATATCGACGCACCCGCTTCCTCTGAGGTAGGAACTCTCTTGCGGGAGGTCAATAAGAAGCGACGTCACCTCCCCCTCCGCCAGTTGTTCGCGGAGATCCCAACCCTGCTGACGAGGCTCAAACCGTGCATCATGATGAGCCCCCTTGCGGTCAGCACGTATTTCGCGTCTGACCGGATCACCTTTGACCTCGTGATCTTCGACGAGGCTTCGCAGGTCCGGCCGCACGACGCGATCGGCGCGATCTACCGGGGCCGGCAACTCGTCGTGGCCGGGGACCAGAAGCAGCTCCCGCCAACGTCCTTCTTCGAGGCTGCGGTGGCCGACACCGACGAGGCTGAGGAGGAGGATCGACTCTCGGACTACGAGAGCATTCTGGACGTTTGCTGCACCAAGGGGATTCCGCGCAAACCACTCTGCTGGCACTACCGGTCCCGACGCGAGTCCTTGATCGCCTTCTCCAACCACCACTTCTACGGCGGCAAACTGATCACGTTCCCGAGCGTCTTCGATACCCAGGGCAACTCCGCCGTTCGCCTCGATTACGTCGAGCAAGGGCGTTGGCACAAGGGCACGAACCCAGTCGAGGCGCAGCGTGTTGCAGAGCTGGTGTTCGAGCACTTCAAGTCCCGCCCCGAACTCTCCCTTGGGGTCGTTGCGTTTAGCCAAAAGCAGCAGTTTGCGATCGACAACGAGCTCCTCAAGCTACAGCGGCAACGGCCTGAGCTACAGGAGTTCTTTGACGAGGAGCGTGAAGACCCGTTCTTCGTCAAGAACCTGGAGAACGTGCAGGGCGACGAGCGCAACGTGATCATGATCAGCATGGGCTACGGGTTCGACGTCGCCGGGAAGTTCGGCATGCGTTTTGGCCCGCTCAACCGTCAGGGCGGTGAGCGTAGGCTGAACGTCCTGGTGACGCGGGCAACCCACGAAGTCCGGTTGGTGGCCTCGGTTCGCTCTCACGACATTGATCTAACCCGAACCAATTCACGTGGCGTCGCGCTTCTGCGGGCATACCTCGAATACGCAGAGCGTGGCGTGGAAGCCCTTGGCACGGAACTCCTCGACGAAGGTACTGAGGAACACGACTCACCCTTTGAGGCCCAGGTCGCCGAAGCACTGCGACAGCGTGGCCTGATCGTCCGACCTCAGGTTGGCTGCAGCGGCTTCCGGATTGATCTGGCACTCGTCGACCCCGACCACCGCGGGCGCTACGTGCTGGGTGTCGAGTGCGACGGAGCGACGTACCACAGCAGCTCGACAGCACGTGACCGAGATCGGCTCCGCCAGGAGGTCCTGGAGGATCTTGGCTGGAAGATCGTCCGGATCTGGTCCACCGATTGGGTGAGAGACCCCGAGCGGCAGATCAGGAAGGTCCTCAAGGCCTACGAGCGCGCACTGACGGAGCCCCTCCGCGAGTCCGCCTCCGGCCGCCTGATCCGGTTCGAACCCGACGACGAACAGCCCGAACTCGGCAGCCAGACGCTTCGGCGCGCCGGCCTCGAGCAGCATGACTACAGCAAGATCGACGACGTTCCTGAGCTCTTGCTGCGGAACCAGCTACTCGACGCCCCCCAGCGCTTCGGGGGGATCTCGAGTGACGAGTTGGTGAAGGTCGTTGCCCGAAGCCTTGGGTTCGCCCGCACGGGCAGCAAGATTCGTGCTCGAGTTGAGACTGCTCTCTCGGCTCTATTGGCCCAGGGCAGGCTTCGCGAAGACCCGTCAAACGGGAAGGTCGTTCTGGGGGTGACCTCGAGCCCTGTTCGCGGCAGAAAGCCCTGATCAGAGTCGATCTGTGCGGGCGGTCATCCGATCTGATGGTTAAGTGCGGAGCAGGCACCGGCGTGTCGTTTCCTCAGGGGCTCGTGCGGCATACACTTGTTCAATCTACGCATGGCCAGGCGCTTCACCCCGCAGGATGCGAACTGTGGTGCCACCAAGAGGTCGAACGAGCTCAGGGAGAGGACGGACGGTTTGTCCGAGTCATTTGACCCCACGTGCCTCCCACCCAAAGCCATGGGACACTTCGAGCGCCTGACCCAGGCGCCGCCTGTGGACCCCGGAGAGCTAAGGACCAGCGTGCAGGCCTACGTGGCTGGCCTCCGCGACGCCTCAGGAACCACCGAGTTCATTGACCTCGAGCTCGCGACCGCCCTCGAGGCTGCTTCCCTGGCCTTGCTCGATCGCTTCGACCAGCTCACCACCCAACAAACAACATTGGCCCAGGCCGCGATCCAGTATTTCGTCCTCCAGGACGACGCCGAGAACGACCTCTCCGTGATCGGCCTCGACGACGACGCGGCGGTGTTCAACGCCGTGGTCCGCCACCTGGGTTTCTCTGATCTCGTCGTGGAGCTTCCATGAGGCGCACGAAGGCCACCGAGCAAGAGACGATCACCTTCGCCCCTGGCGAGCGCGTCACGATCCGCACCGAGGAGTGGATCGTTCGCTCCACCAAGCCCACGTCCCTCGGGGGTCTGGCCGTTGAGGTCGTCGGAATCTCCGAGCTGGTCCGCGGGAAGGAGGCGATCTTCCTCACCACCCTCGACACGATTGAGCCGCTTCGCCCCGAGGAGACCACCCTCGTCGAGGACCCCAGCCCCCGGTATCGCCGCAGTCGGCTCTACCTCGAGAGCCTGCTGCGCAAGACGCCGCCTTCGGACACCGCGCTCCACGTCGGACACCGGGCGGCCATGGACCTGCAGGAGTTCCAGCTCGTCCCCGCCGCCAAGGCGCTCCAGCAGCTGCGTCCGCGGATCCTGATCGCCGACGGCGTGGGCCTGGGCAAGACCCTGGAGGTCGGAATCCTGCTCTCCGAGCTGATTCGCCGGGGACGCGGAGACCGGATCCTGGTGGTCGCCCTCAAGTCGATCTTGACCCAGTTCCAGGAGGAAATGTGGGCCCGGTTCACGATCCCGCTGGTCCGCCTGGACTCGCAGGGGATCCAGCGCGTGCGCTCCAAGGTCCCCTCCAACATGAACCCGTTCTACTACTTCAACCGCGCGATCATTTCGATCGACACCCTCAAGCGGGGCGGGCGCTACCGCCAGTTCCTCGAGGATTGCCGTTGGGACGCGATCGTCGTCGACGAGTGCCAGCACGTAGCGGAGCGGATCAAGAGCAAGCGGGGTCGCCGCTCGCAGCGCGCCGAGCTGGCGAACCTGCTCGCGCGCACCTGCGACTCGCTGATCCTGACCTCGGCCACGCCCCACGACGGCACCCCTGAGAGCTTCGCCAGCCTCATGAACCTGCTCGAGCCCACTGCGGTGGCCAACCCGAGCGACTACACCAAGGACGAGGTCGAAGGCCTCTACGTCCGCCGGTTCAAGAAGGACGTGGGGGAGCAGGTCGCCAAGTCGTTCAAGGATCGCGACCTCGACCTGGAGAAACTCTCGGCGTCCGGCGCCGAGGAGGCCGCGTTTGAGCAGCTGTATCGAGCCGAGTTCCAGACCATTGACCAACGACGAAAGAGCAAGGGCGTTCTGTTCCGCACGACCCTGCTCAAGGCGTTCCTCTCCAGCCCCTGGGCCTGTGCCGAGACCATTCAGAACCGGCTCAAGCACAAGGCGCTGACTGAGCCGAAAGACCCTGTTGCAGCCAAGCACGACGTGAAGGTCCTGAACGGACTTCTGGAGCGCGTTAAGGCGGTCAAACCGCAGGATTTCAGCAAGCTGCAGCACCTGCTCGAGACCCTCGGTCGGCTGGACGTCGCCAAGGGCGACACCCGCGTGGTGATCTTCACCGAGCGGATCAAGACCCTCGACACGCTCCACGACGTGCTGCTCAAGGAGTTGGGACTGAAGAAGGAGCAGCTTGCCAAGTTCCACGGGACCCTCGACGACACCAAGCAGCAGACGCTGGTCAAGTCCTTCGGCACCAAGGACAGCCCGGTCCGTGTGTTGCTCGCCTCGGACGCAGCCTCTGAGGGCGTCAACCTGCACTTCTTCTGCCACAACCTGATCCACTTCGACGTGCCCTGGTCGCTGATCACCATGGAGCAGCGCAACGGGCGCATTGACCGCTACGGCCAGACGCACACGCCCGTGATTCGATACCTGCTAACAGTCCCCAAGGATCCCGAGCTCAAGGGCGACCTGCGGATCCTCGAGCGGCTGATCGACCGCGAGCAAGCCGCCCACAAGAATCTGGGCGACGTGGCTTGGCTGCTCAACCTGCACGAGGCAGAGCTGGAGGAGGAACACGTCGCGGTCGGAATCCAACAGCACAAGCCCGCGGAGGAAGTGATCCCCGACGACGCCCCGAAGCCCAAAGCCGCCTCCGGTAGCCTTCTGGCCCGGCTCATGGCCCCTCGCAAGCAGGAGCAGCGCAAGGATCTCGTCGAGCGCCGGGAGGAGCGCGGACTGTTCAGCTCCTCGCTGAGCTACGCCAAGGAGGCCTTCGAGGAGCTCGCCGGCACCGACCGACGCCTGACGCCGCCTGAGATCCGCGAGGATCAGGGCACGATTCGGCTGATTGCACCGGAGGACCTCCAACGGCGCTTTGAGTTCCTCCCCCCCGACCTGCGAGACCCCAACTGGGAGGTGCGCCTCTCCACAGATCCTCAGCGTGTGCAGGAGTCCTACGCAAAAGCCCGTGACACCCAGAAGAACTGGCCGGAATGGCAGCTGTTCTGGGACTTGCACCCCGTCGCTGAGTGGCTCAACGACCGCGTCCTCTCCTGCTTCCTCCGCCACGAGGCGCCCGTCCTCAGGCTCCGCCAAGGGCTGGGCCCGGGTGAGGTTGTGGTGATCTGCCAGGGCGTGATTTCCAACCAGCGCTCTCAGCCGCTGATCGTCTCTTGGTTTGGCGTGCGCTTCCCCGGAGATCCCGCAGGAGGCAGCACGATCTCGTCTTGGGACGAGCTGGTCGAGGCCTGCGGCCTCGGCCGCGAGGTTCCCAACCCCTGCGACCTCGACCCGCAGGCCTTCCAGGGCTACGTCGAGCCCGCGGTGGCCGCGGCCCGCGAGCACCTTGGCGATCTCCGCGGCGACCGGAACCAGGAGCTGGCCTCCAGAGTGCGCAGCGAGCTGCGCAAGCTCAACGCCTGGAAGGCCAAGGCCCTGGCCGCGGTAGCCGAGGAGGTGAAGGCGATCGAGGCCAAGCGCAAGCTGCGCAGTCATGAGCAGAAGCGCTTCGAAGACCGCCGCCACGAGATCGAGGACCAAGTCAAGAAGCGCAACGAGTGGATCGACAAGGGACTGCGCACCGTGCCGACTCCCTACGTGCGGGTCGCCGCGGTGTTCGTGGGTTGGGAGGCGGCTCAATGAGCCTGGACGTCTCCGGTGTCGAGAACGTCGGCGAGTTCTACTCCGACCACTACCTACACGCCGTCCTCGAGGGCGACCTCAAGCAGGTCTTCAAGGCGTGGGGCAAGCGCGAGAAGGAGCACGGTGCCGCCGCCAAGAGTCCGGTCAAGCGCCTGGCTGGCTTGGCCGAGCCCTTCTTCAAGGCCCAGAAGGGCGCCGAAGACGCTCGCGGCACAGGGGCCCTCGTCGACCGCTTCGAGCATGCCCGCCGCTTCCACGCGCTGTTCCTCGAGGCCCTTGGCTACCGCTACGCGCCCACCCTGATCTCCCTCGAGGACGGCCGCTGGGTCCCCGTCCTCTGCCAGGAGGAGCGCGGGGGTCGCCCGTTCCTGGCGATCGTCGACGCACCCTGGCCCGAGGACGAGGACGACGACCCCCTCGACCAGGCCCCGTTGCCAGAACAGGTCCCCGACGACGCGTCGGGTAGCACAGACGAAGCCGTGCAGTTGGCCGAGGACACCTGGCGGGACCTCCTCGCCGGTCCGCTCCTTACCGCCGAACGCGCACCGCGCTGGGTGATCTTCCTCGCGGGCAGCCAGGCTCTGCTGATTCAGCGCGGCAAGTGGGCGACGGGTCAATACCTGCACTTCAACCTGGCCGAGATTTTTGGACGCCGGGAGAAAGAGGCGCTCAAGGTCGTCGCCGGCTTGCTCCACAAGGACGTGCTCAACCCGGACGAGGGCGCCTGCCTGTTGGAGACCCTCGACGAGAACTCCCACAAGCACGCCTACGGGGTCTCCACCGACCTCAAGCACGGCGTCCGTGAGGCGATCGAGATTCTCGGCAACGAGGTGATCCGCTACCGCCGGGAGAAGGCGCACCAGAAGGTCTTCGGCGCAGACGGCCTCGACGCGCAGCAGCTCACCCGCGAGTGCGTGGTCTACCTCTACCGACTGCTGTTCCTGTTCTACGTCGAGGCACGGGGTGGGGAGCTGGGAATCGTCCCCATGCGCTCGAAGGCGTACCGCATGGGCTACAGCCTCGAGTCGTTACGGGGCCTGGAGTTGGTGCCCCTGACCACCGAGGAGGCGCGGGAGGGGACCTACCTCCACGAGAGCCTGGAGCGGTTGTTCGAACTGGTGAACCGCGGTTGCGGGCGAGGGCAGCGCGAGTTGACCTGGGTCGAGTCGGACTACAACACGTTCTCGATCCACGGCCTGCGCTCTGCGCTGTTCGACCGCGAGCGCACGCCGTATGTCTCCGCGATCAAGCTGCGCAACGAGCCCCTGCAGCGAATTCTGCAGCTGCTTTCATTGTCCAAGGAGAAAGGGAGGAAGGACCGAGGGCGAATCTCCTACGCCACCCTCGGAATCAACCAGCTCGGCGCGGTCTACGAGGGGCTCCTCAGCTACACCGGGTTCTTCGCACAGGAAGACCTGGTCGAGCTCAAGCACGCAGACGAAATGAAGGACCCCGACTCGCGGAGCTTCTTTGTCCCCACGGGCCGATTGGAGGAGTTCAAGGACGAGGAGATCGTCAAAGAACGTGGGTGCCCCAAGATCTACGCCAAGGGGAGCTACGTGTTCCGGCTGTCGGGACGGGACCGCGAGAAATCGGCTAGCTACTACACGCCCGAGGAGCTGACCAAGCTCGTCGTCCAGTTGACGGTCGAGGAGCGGATCGGCACCGACGCCGAGCCCAAGTGCACGGCCGACCAGATTCTCGAGCTAAAGATCCTTGAGCCGGCCATGGGCTCGGGCGCGTTCTTGAACGAGGCCGTAAACCGACTCGCAGACTCCTACCTCTCTCGAAAACAGAAAGAGCTAGAGCAGTCAGTTCCCCCTGAGGACTACCTCCGCGAGCGGCAGAAGGTGAAGCACCACCTGGCGGTTCACAACGCCTACGGCGTGGACCTCAACCCGCTTGCCGCTGAGCTGGGCAAGCTCTCGCTGTGGCTGAATGTCCTGCACGAAGGTGCCCAGGCCCCCTATCTGGATCCGCGGATCGCGGTAGGCAACAGCCTGATCGGCGCGAGACGTGCGTTCTTCAGCCCAGCGTCTCTGGAAGCTAAGAAGAAGTCAGCTCGCTGGACAGAACAAGTGCCCGAGACCGTGCCGCTGGGGGAACCAAGGCCAAAGGGGGCGGTCTACCACTTCCTGGTGGCGGACGCAGGGATGCTGGCCCACCACAAGGACAAGGTGCTCAAGAAGCTGGAGCCGGAGCGGACCAAGCAGCTGTCCAAGTGGTTGAAGGCCGCCTGCCAGCCCTACACCGACGAGGAGCGGGCCGCGCTGGAGCGACTCTCAGCGAGGATCGACACGCTATGGGAAGAGCACCTTCGCCTGCGCCAGACTTTCCTTGAGGCAGTGCGTCAGCCTGTAGGGGTCTGGGGCCAACCTCCGGACACTCGTCGCCACCGCTCGCTGGAGGAATGTGAGGAAGAGGCGCAACTAGGACAAGGTCCTAAGGCGCCGGGCTGGCGTCTCAAGGCCGTCATGGACTACTGGTGTGCGCTCTGGGCCTGGCCTACCGAGGAGGCCAGGTTGCTCCCTACTCGCGACGCGTGGCTGCTAGAGGTCGACGCGCTGCTCCAAGGCGACTTGCCAGAGCTGGTTGAGACCCACACCCGTTTGGGCCAGGTGCGAAGGCTGGCGCAGCGGCTGCGCCCGTTCCACTGGGAGCTGCTCTTCCCCGAAGTGCTCGCGAATGGGGAGGGGTTCGACCTTGTCCTCGGGAATCCGCCGTGGGTAAGGGTTGAGTGGAAGGAACAAGGCGTCCTTGGTGACCTAGATCCTTTGGTTGTCCTGCGTGGTGCATCTGCAAGTTTGATCGCGGAGGGGCGCAAAGCGGGAGTCGAGGATCCTGAACGACGCGCCGTCTATCTGGCCGAGCTGGAGGAAGTCCTTGCCAGCAAGGCATTCTTGAACGCAAACGTCAGTTATGAGCTTCTGGGGGGGGTAAAGGCCAACCTCTACAAGTGCTTCGTCGTCAGGGCACTCGACCTGGGATCCGAGGGGGGGGTGAACGGATTCGTCCATGCAACAGGAATGTATGACGATCCCAAGGGTGGCCGGCTGAGAGCTGCTCTCGCCGAGCGGCTGCGCTGGAGACTTCATTTTCTGAATCAAAAACTCCTGTTCAGCGAGATTACAAACCAGGTCCAGTACGAAGTGAGTGTTTACAGCAACCGAGTCCAGGACTGTGTACGGTTCAGCATGTTGTCGAGCCTGGTTCACCCGGAGACTGTCAGGGAGTCGCGGACTCATACAGGACACGGCGTGGTGCCGGGTGTAAAGAACGACAAGGGTCAATGGAGCATGCGAGGCCATGCTTCACGAATCGTGAGAGTCGACGAGGGGGTCCTCAGAACTTTCGCGAAGCTATACGATCCGCCTTGCACTCCTGCGTCTGAAGCGCGGCTTCCCCTAGTTCAAAGTGTCGAGATTGCACTCGTGCTCAAGCGGTTTGCTGAGGCGACCCATACCTTGCGCGATATCGAGGGTCAGTATTTCACTACCCAGTGCCTCAACGAAACAAACCAGCAAAAGGACGGCACAATCCGTCGCGAAACGTGTTTCCCGCGGAGCGCAGAAGAGTGGATCGTCTCAGGGCCGCACTTCCACGTCGCCAACCCATTCAACAAGACTCCAAACGAAGGTTGCCAAACCAACCGCGACTACAGCATGATCGATTTGTCCGAGTTACCCCCGGACTACCTACCGCGCACCAACTACGTACCTGCGTGCCCAAGACCCGAATACAAACGGAGGCTGCCGCATTGGCAAGGGCTCCCAGTTACTGCGTTCTACCGACACGCGAACCGGAGGCGTGTCCCACCAACCGGAGAACGCTCGCTAGTCCCTGTGATCTTGCCACCAGGACCTGCCCATGTGCACGCGGTCTTCTCGATCGTCTTCAAGGACCTCTCCACCACTGTTTTGTTCTCAGGATTGTCTTCGTCGCTTCCCTTCGACTTCTTCGTCAAGGCTAGCGGGAAAGCCGATCTCTATGAAGAGCTCTTGGCCGCGCTTCCCTTGCCGCGAAGTCTCCAGAGGCAGATCTCTGCCCGCACCCTGAGGTTGAATTGTCTAACCCGTCACTACGCTGAGTTGTGGACGGAGCTATGGCCTGCCGTGTTTAGGAAGCAGTCATTCACCTGGGCCAAGAAGGACCACCGTCTGTTGGATTCAATCAATCTTCCCCAGAAGTGGACGCTAGCGGTACCTCTCCGTACCCCCTACGAACGACGCCAGGCGCTGGTCGAACTCGACGCGTTGGCAGCGCTTTCCCTTGGCCTCACCCCGCATGAGCTGTGCACGATCTACCGAGTCCAGTTCCCGGTCCTGCGCCAATATGAGAACGAGACGTTCTACGACCAACGCGGCAAGATCGTCTTCACCGTCAGCAAGGGGCTCACCGGCGTCGGACTGAACCGCAAGGAGTGGGAGCAGGTGAGGCACGCCCAGGAGGGAGAAGCGCTCCCTGACTTCGCCGAAGGCTACCTCCCCCCCTTTGATCCCTGCGACCGGGAGGCCGACATGCGCCAGGCCTACTCCTTCTTCCAGGCACAACTCGAGGCTGCGGCTCCATGATCCCGTCAGTCCTAGCCCAGGAGACCCGCGACTCGGTCCTGCACTACCTGCGCACGAGCTTCGCCCTCTCAGACGTCGAGGAAGCAGCCGAGTTGTTCCGCTTCCTGGAGGGCCCCGAGGGCTTGTTCAAGGGCCCCTACCTGGACCTGCGCCTCCCCTTCCAAGCCGCCCAATCCAATGACCCGATCCCGCTCGAGGTCAGCCCACCCTTCACCCCTTACGCCCACCAGCTTGCAGCCTTCCGCCGCCTGAGCTCGGCCGACGCCCACCAACCCGAGCACACCCTGGTCACCACCGGCACGGGCTCGGGCAAGACCGAGTGCTTCCTCTATCCGATCCTCGACCACTGCTACCGGAATCGCGACCAGCAAGGGATCAAGGCGATCCTGATCTACCCCATGAACGCCTTGGCCGCCGACCAGGCTCGGCGACTCGCCTCGACCCTCTGGAACGATCCCCGCCTGAGGAACGAGGTCACCGCCGGCCTGTTCGTGGGAGGCGCCGGCAGCCACGGGATTGCCACCGAGGAGCACCTGGTCGACAAGCGCCAGCAGCTCCGCCAGTCTCCGCCCGACATTCTGCTCACCAACTACCGCATGCTCGACTTCCTGCTCCTGCGCCCCGACGATCGGGGGCTTTGGACGCACAACAAGCCCGACACCCTCCGCTACCTCGTTCTGGACGAGCTGCACACCTACGACGGGGCACAGGGGAGCGACGTCGCCTGCCTGATCCGTCGCCTCCGTGCACGGCTGGGGACGCCCGAGGGAGGTCTGTGCTGCGTCGGTACCTCCGCCACGATCGGCGGCGAGAGCGAAGCCGAGAGCGTGGCCCGCCTGACCCAGTTCGCGGGCGACGTGTTCGGCGAGGCGTTCGCTCCCGAGTCGGTCATTCGCGAGGAGCGGCAGACGATCGCTCAGACCCTGGGAGAGGAGGAGCACGTCGACGTTCCCGACCCGACCCAGGCGAGTCTGGAGCCAGCGGGATTCGAGACCCCCGAGGCGTACCTGACTGAGCAGGCCAGGCTCTGGTTTCCTCAGGCTGCGTCCGCGACGCCTGATCGAGTTCAACTCGGCGAGCTGCTCAAGGGCCACTGCTTCCTGCACTCGATCTTGCGCGCCCTCGGGGGACAGCCCAAGCGACTGGCTGACCTCGACCGTGCCCTCGAGGAGGACGAGGACTACCGCAACTGCCCACCCGAGCTGCGGGAGTGCCTGCTGCGCTCCTTCCTGTCCCTGGTGGCGTGGGCCCGGCGTCCCGGTGGGAAGCAGGGGCAGCCCTTCCTCACCTGCCAGATCCAGCTCTGGATTCGAGAGCTCCGCAGGCTTGTCCGCCGGGTGGAGGGGCCCGAGCCAACTGGCGAGCCTCGCTATCGCTGGGCGGACGACCACGCAGCCGTCCGCGACGAGCACTGGCTGCCGCTCGCACGCTGCCGCGAGTGCGGCTTGCTGGGCCTCGCCAGTTGCGACCCCCAGGAGAACGACACCCTCTCCTCCAACGCTCGGGAGGTCGGCGAGGCCTACCTCCACCGGAGTCGCTACGCACGGTTCCTGGTCGTAGACGGGCTCGAGAACGCCAACTTCGCTGACTACCTCTACCTCTGCCCCGGGACACTGCGGATTGGGCGAGCCAGCGAGTGCTCGTGCTGCCAGCCAGTCCAAACGTGCAGGCGCGTGATCGTCGAACGCACCCTCACCGATCCCCGCGGGAAGGGTTCCCGCAAGTTTCGTGCGCGCTGCCCTCGCTGTCAGGGGGAGGACGTGCTCTCCATGCTCGGTGGTCGAGCCGCGAGCTTGAGTTCGGTCGCGATCACCCAGGTCTTCCAGTCCCCGTTTAACGAGGACAAGAAGCTGCTGGCCTTTACGGACTCCGTCCAAGACGCGTCGCACCGGGCCAGCTTCTTCGCCGCCCGCACCTACCGCTTCAACCTGCGCACCGCGATCCAGAGCGTGCTCGAGCTCCAAGACGAGGGGAACGGGTTGCCCCTCGCCGAGCTCCACCGGCGGGTGTGGGATCACTGGAGGCAGCAGCTCACCGACCCCGGACAGCGTGTGGCCGCCTTCCTCCCCCCGGATCTGCGTGAGTTGCCTCGCTTCTCCAAGTTCCTTCAGGCCAAGCGCCGGCGCGAGGAGAAGCTGCTTCCCGACCTGCTCCAGCGCCTGGCCTGGGAGGTGGCACGGGAATACGCCTACTCCGCGCGGGTCGGCCGCACCCTCGAGCGCACCGGCTGCTCGGTTGCCTACCCCGAGCCCAGCCGGCTCCAGCAGGCACTCGATCAGTTCCACCTCGTGGTCAGCGAAGAGCTCACCGGGCGCCTGAGTCGAGTGGAGCGTGATCAGCTCGACCGGTTCGTGGAGGGCGTCTGCACCCGCCTCTGCCACCGCGGCGGACTGGAGCACCCCTTCCTCCGCTCTTACGTCGAGCAGGGGGGGGGTCGGCGGCACCTGAGCCGCTTCCGCAACGACCTCGTGCCGCCCCTCAGCCCGGCTGCCATGCCTCGCTTCTTCTCCACCCGCGCGACCGCGGGCGAGTTCGACCTCTTCCCCGGACCGAAGGAGTCGTGGTTCAACGACTGGGCCAGCCGCACCCTGGGCGTGGAGCCCCAAGAGCAGCAGCTCGTTGACGTCTATCGTGCACTTGCGCGGGCCCTGGTCGCAGCCGAGGTGTGGACCGAGATCCCCCTGGTCAAGGGCAACGGGCGGGCCTACGCCCTTCCTCCTCAGGCGTTACGGGTCACCCGCAACGCCACGCGGATCCGCTGCCAGACCTGCCGTGGAGAGCTGACCCTGCCCGAGGCGCGTGCCCCCGCGTGGCTGGGTCAGGCCTGCATGCGCTACCGCTGCCCTGGAAGCTACGCCGAGCTGCCCCGGGATCGCGAGCAGGACTACTATGCCCGCCTCTATCGGGGGGGCAGCCTCGAGCGGATCTTCGCCGCCGAGCACTCGGCCTTGCTCGACCGCCAGGTGCGCGAGGCCCTCGAACGCGACTTCAAGGCCAAGGGGACCGGCAGCGACGTGGCCCCCGACGCCCCGAACTTGCTTGTGTGCACGCCCACCCTCGAAATGGGCGTCGACGTGGGTGACCTTTCCGCGACCCTGCTTTGTTCGATCCCTCGCACCACAGCCAGCTACCTCCAACGTATCGGGCGGGCCGGGCGCAAGACGGGCAACGCCCTCTGCCTGGCCCTCGCCAACGCGCGCCCCCACGACCTGTTCTTCTACGCGGACCCCGACGAAATGATCCAGGGCGAGGTCAGCCCACCCGGCTGCTTCCTCGACGCCCCCGAAATGCTCAGGCGCCAGCTGGCGGCCCACGCCTTCGATTGCTGGGCTCAGACCTCGGACCTGGAGCAGATCCCACGGCGCACGGGCACCTTGCTCCGCAATCCCCAGGCCCTCTTCCCCCGGCAGTTCGTCGAGTGGCACGGCGCCAACGAGCCGGCGACGACGGCTGCCTTCCTCGAGTTGTTTGGAGACACCGTCAGCCCCGCGACACGCGCGGCGCTCGAGGAGTTCGCCGGCACGGAGCTGACACAGGCTGTGGAAGGAGCCTTCGACGAGGTGCGTGGGGAGCTAGCTCGCCTAGACCGTCGCTACCGTCGCCTGAGTGAACGGGCGCGCAAGCTCGAGGAAGACCCGGCCCTGAAGGTCGACGAGGAGCTCCAGCGCGAGCGCGACGAGCTGCGTTCCAGCGTTCGGGTGCTCGCTCGCCTGCGCAAGGAGCTGCGGCACAAGTATCCGCTGAACGTGCTCACCGACGCCGGGATCCTCCCCAACTACGCCTTCCCCGAGCCGGGAGTCCGCTTGCGGGCGGGCGTCCGCATGCCGGTGGCCGACAAGCCGGGAGGGGCGCAGAAGAAGGCCTCCGACAAGAAGACCAGGCGTGCGCGCTACCGCTGGCGGGAATACATGCGTCCCGCCAGCCAGGCGATCCGCGAGCTGGCCCCGTTCAACACCTTCTACGCCGAGGGCTACAAGGCCAGGGTCACCACCGTCGACGTCGGCAACCCACCCAACGACTCCCGGATCGAATCCTGGCGCCTCTGCCCCGAGTGTTCGCACGCCGCCCGCGTTTTCGACGACAGCACCAAGGAAGACGCCTGCCCCGTGTGCGGCAACGACCAGTGGCCGGGCGAAGCGCAACGCCGGGACCTGGTCCGCTTTCACCAGGCCACCTCCCTCGACGACCTCCTCAAGGGCGTAAACGTCGACGAGAAGGAGGACCGCGAGCAACAGAGCTACTTCCTCGAGTCCCTAATCGAGCCCCCGAAGGACCCCGGACGCCACGGCGCACGCCTTATCGAGAGCTTGCCCTTTGGCTTCGAGCTGCTCGACGACATGACCCTGCGCGAGCTCAACTGCGGCCTCCGCCCCACGTCCGGGAGCTTGATCGACGTCGCAGGCTCGAAGGTTCCCGAGTTGGGGTTCCGGGTCTGCCAAGACTGCGGGCGGGTCGCCGAGCGCGACTACAAGGAGCAACGGCTCAAGGTTCACCACGCCCCCTACTGCCGCTACTGGAAGGCCAAGCGCAGCAAGACCTCTGGGGAGTCCGATCGCCTTCCCCAGCAGGGAGAGTCTCAGGTCTACCTCTACCGCGAGCTCAACTCCGAGGCCCTAAGGCTTCTGCTGCCGGTGGGCGCCCAGGACGTGGAAACCTCCACCGCCACGTGGCGCGCGATCCTCTCCCTCGGCCTACGGCGGAAGTTTGGCGGCCAGGTCGCACACCTGGGGATCGCCAACGCCTCCGAACCAGTGCTGGGGGGGCACTCCGAGGGCTCCCGCCCCAAGCGCAACTACCTCGTCCTCTACGACCGCGTTCCGGGTGGAACTGGATATCTCGCCAACCTCTGGAAGGACGACGGCCTGTTCGAAGTCCTCGAGCTGGCCCAGCGCGCGTTGGCCAGCTGCGCCTGCCGGACCAAGGGTCTCGACGGGTGCTACCGCTGCCTGTTTGCCTTCCAGCCTGAGCGGGACCTGCAGCACCTGTCCCGCACTCGCGCCTCGCAGGCCGTGACAGCGGTATTGGAGCGCAAGGACAAGGCACAGAACGTCAAGACCCTCTCCGAGGCGAGCCTGGCGGAGTGCTTCGAGAGCGAGCTCGAGCGCCGCTTCTTCGCCGCGCTGCGGGAGCACGCGACCCAAAGCCCCAACTGGACCTGGGAGGACGTCACCCTCCACGGCGAGACCTGCGCGCGGATCCAGGTCGGCGGACGGACCTGGCTCCTCGAGCCTCAGATTCCCCTCGGCCCACCCGCCGTCCCGCTCGAGACGCGCCCTGACTTCCTGGCGCGGCCACAAGCACCTCACGACGACTGCCCCACGGTGGCCGTCTACTGCGACGGCTTCGAATACCACGCCTGCCCCACCAAGCCCCGCGCAAGGATCGAGGACGACCTCTGGAAGCGCCAAGAGCTGCGCCGCGCCGGCTACGTGGTGTGGTCTGTGGCCTACAACGACGTCGAGGAGTTCCGCGGCTACCAACAGCCCGGTCACCCGCTCTTGCTGCGCGATCCCCACCCCGAGACCCTGCACGCCCTCGGGGAGGCCCTCGAGGTCAAGCTTCCGGCGAACCTCTGCCACCGCGGGAGCATGAGCCTGCTCTGCAGGTTCCTCGAGAATCCGGACCGCGCCCAGTGGGCGCGCGCCACGAGCGTGCTGTGTGGGGCGCTGGCGCTCCAAGGCGCTCACGACCAGACCTTGATTGACCCGCCCGCGTTTGCCGGACTCGAGGAGTCCCTGCGGACCAGCCTCGACCCGCCCACGACGGCCAGCCCCTCTTTCGCGGGGGACTCCCCAGCAGGGTTCTGCTGCTCTGGCCGCACCGAGACCGGCTACGCCCGCGTGGCCTTCCAGTTTCCCGCCGAGACCTTCGACCAGGGTCCACAGGTCACGGGTGTTCTCCGGCTCTACGACCGGCACTCCCTCCGGCAAAGCTCCGAGTTCGAGCCCGATTGGCGGGCGGCGCTCCAGGCCTGGAACCTGCTCCAATTCCAGGACGGCGTCGTGTGGCTCAGCTCCGAATACCTCGAGGAGCGGGGCCTGGACCAAGCCCCTGCGCCAGCAGCACCTGCTGCCGAGGTCGAGCAGCCGGATCCTGCTGCGGAAGAAGTCGACGAGGAGCTCGAGGCCTTCGTTGAAGACATGGACGTCGACCAGAGCTGCGTCGCGGTGCTGCGCCAACTCAGAGCAGGCGGCGCCGTGCTACCCGAGATTGGCTACTTCGTCGTGGACCAAACCCCAACCGAGCTCGCATGGGTTGAGTGCAAGGTCGCCGTGCTTTCGCGCCACTGCGAACAGAAATACCCCGAGCACAAAGACCGCTTCACGCGGGCCGGCTGGACGGTCTTTGGCCCTGACGCGGAGCCCGAGGCAGTTCTGCAAGCGATTGGAGTGGACGCATGACCCCCAAAGTGGCGCTGTCCGCGGACTTCCTCCGCGCCTTCTCCAAGCTTCCTAAGGCCCAACAGAAGAAGGTCCGCACCCTCACTGAGAAGTTCCGCGCCGACCCCAAACAGGCTGCGATCAACTACGAGAAGATCCACGACGTCGTCGACGAGAAGGTCCGTACGGTTCGCGTCGACAAGACCTATCGCGCCGTCGTGATCCACCCGCCCAAGGGCGACGTCTACCTCTTCGTGTGGGTCGACCACCACGACGAGGCCATGGACTGGGCCCGCAAGCGCCGCTTCGAGGTCAACCCCGCCTCGGGCGCGTTCCAGGTCTACCAGGAGCACGAGGCGCCGCCCTCCGACGAGCAGCCGGTCTTGGCTCCCACCACCGACACCCAGGAGCGAGTTCCCAAGGGGCGCCTTCTGGAGGGGATCTCCCACGAAGATCTCCTGTTCCTCGGGGTCCCCGAGTCGCTCTTACCCTCCGTCCGTGCGCTACGCACCGAATTCGACCTCGACGACCTCGCCGACTACCTCCCGCCGGAGGCGTCCGACGCCCTCTATGCGCTCGCGAGCGGGAGCAGCGTGGAGGAAGCCCTCGAGGAGGCCACGCGCGAGCGCCAACCGCAGCAAGAGCTGCCGCCCGTCGACGTAGAGGACTTCGCAGCAGCCCTCGAGACCAGCGTCGCCAAGCAGTCGTTCAAGGTCGTCGAGACCGAGAGCGAGCTCGACGAGGTGCTCGGTGCCTCTCTGGAACTGTGGCGAGTCTTCCTCCACCCCAGTCAG
>Ga0070726_10001749_pt1 | contig 21021 bp, 13 predicted proteins | sample tdAd471_FD_67275 | JGI IMG/M metagenome (GOLD analysis project Ga0070726, IMG submission 67275) | Marine sediment microbial communities from the Atlantic coast under amendment with organic carbon and nitrate - tdAd47.1 | ecosystem: Environmental > Aquatic > Marine > Coastal > Sediment | place... | reverse complement strand
AACAAGAACTTGAAAACAGCTTTTTTCTTTACCGTAGCGCTGCTATGCTAAAGAAAAAACCAGTTCCCAAAACCTCATTCCTTCAAATTTCGCCTCAAAAAATCATTCTTAAACAACTTCTTAAATTAAATAGGTGATCGTCCAGTGATTTTTTCAATTAAAAACTAGCATCATGAGGAAAAGTATATATCTAATTTTAGCACTACTAATCATGATAGGATGCGAGGAACAGACAGACTCGAGTGAAATAAACACAGAAAATTGGTTAAAAAGAAAGATTGACATTAACCAAAAAGATTCGCTCGAATATGGTAAATCTTACCTATCAGTCTATTCCCAAATCTATAGTTTTTCACAGCATGAAAAATACAACCTTACGGGAATGATAAGCTTGAGAAATACTAGTGATGTAGATACCATCTACCTCCTCAAGACCGAATACTTTGATACCCAAGGCGCATTATTAAGGACCTACTTTGACACGCCTATTTATCTGGCACCAATGGAAACAACCGAAATAATCATCGACCAAATGGATGTAGCGGGTGGAACAGGTTCCAACTTTATGTTTGAATGGAAAATCCCACTTAATTGTCCCGAGCCGCTTTTCGAAGGCGTTATGATTTCTATGCAAGGAACACAAGGACTATCATTTACCACACAGGCCAAAAGAATTCGATAAGTGCTTGATTCATGCCATGATCTTGATCGTCGCATTCTTCCTGTAATGATGGTATCAGCTTAAATCTGTAATTTGCCCATTCAATTATCTTATGGCTGGTATTTACCTACATATTCCGTTTTGCAAGCAAGCTTGTCATTATTGCAATTTCCATTTCTCTACTTCCCTCAAGCAGAAGGATGCACTCATTGATGCACTCATTGAGGAGCTGCGTTTACAGCGGGATTACCTCTCGGGAGAGCAGCTAAGTAGTATTTATTTGGGAGGAGGAACGCCTTCTTTGTTGACAACAGATGAGTTGATGCGTCTATTTGAGGTCATTTATCAGTTGCATGCGGTGAGTGATCAGGCAGAAATCACTTTAGAAGCCAATCCTGACGACTTGAATAAGGAGGCCCTCAAGGCCCTTCGTCGAACGCCAATCAATCGACTCAGTATTGGTATCCAATCCTTCTCGGGGGAGGATTTACAATTCATGAATCGGGCGCACAATGCACAAGAAGCAGAAGATTGTATAGACTTGGCCTTAGAACAAGGCTTTTCCGCCTTAAGTGTTGATCTCATCTACGGAACGCCCAACATGAGTGATAGGCAATGGGAAGCGAATATGCATAAAGTATTCACCAAAGCCGTCCCCCATCTTTCTTGTTATTGTCTAACCGTCGAACCTCAAACGGCCTTAGACCACTTCGTCAAGCAAGGCAAAGTCTTGCCAGTGGATGAAGAACAGGCCGCCCGTCAATTTGAAATGCTCATTCAGGGGGCTAAAGGAGCAGGCTATGATCATTATGAGATTTCGAATTTTGCAAAACCGGGCCATTACGCCCAACACAATTCCAATTATTGGCTAGGTCAGAGCTATCTCGGCATAGGCCCTTCTGCTCATTCTTTCAACGGCCAAAGTCGGCAATGGAATATAGCCAACAATGCAAAATACATCAAGGCTCTTCGGCAAGGTGAACTCGCATTTGAAAAGGAAGAGCTGAGTCCTGATCAACGATACAACGAATATGTCATGACGGGTCTTCGCACCATTTGGGGTTGTGATTTGAAGAAAATCCATCAATTCGCTCCTACCTACCGAGCACACTTTCTAGCACAAGCACAAATATTTCTTGAGGATGGAAGCCTAATTCGTCAAAATGAGACCTTTACCTTGTCTGAGGCAGGGCGGCTCTTAGCTGATCGGATTGCGATGGAATTATTTGTGTAAAACCACACTTGAAGTTAAGGAATAGGCAATAAGTTCACAATGGAGAGCTAGAAAAGGTGTTCATTATTTCTTAACTTGAATGCGCGAAACAAAACGACAATCGATTATGGAAATTGGGCAACAATTTTCCTCTTTTTTCTCCAAATTTGGGCATAAAAGAAGGCTCTTTTTATTGGCCGCTGGCATACTTGGGCTTATCTTATTATTTGCCAATTGGTCAACTCTTTTCTCTCCCAAGATAGACTTCAACACACAGGTAAAACCTATTCTAAATAAGCGCTGCATTCACTGCCATGGAGGGGTAAAGAAAAGTGGTGGTTTTAGTTTGATGACGCGCCAACAAGCGCTTTCCCCCACAGAATCAGGCCATGCAGCCATTGTTCCGGGCTCACCGGGTCAAAGCAGCCTGATGGATCGAATACTATCAGATGACCCAGAACTCCGAATGCCTTTTGAGGCTCCTGCACTTTCCAAAGAAGAAAAAAACATACTAAAACGTTGGATACAACAGGGAGCAGAATGGGGTATCCATTGGGCTTATCAAGCCGTTGCGAAAGTGGAGGTTCCCAACAAAGGAATGGCTTTAGGAGCGGTAGCAGGTACCAATGCGCCCTGGGAAAATAATGAGATTGATTTTTTCGTCTCTGAAAAGCTACAAACGCTAGGGCTGCATCCCTCACCGACAGCCGATAAAGCGACTTTATTACGTCGCCTCAGCCTAGACCTCATTGGCCTGCCAGCGCCAGAGGAGCTGGCCCAAGCCTACCTCAATGACTCGTCGGAAGAGGCCTATGAAAAGCTGATCGATGGCCTTCTAGCCTCGCCGCAATTTGGTGAAAGGTGGGCTGCCGTTTGGCTCGATCTCGCCAGGTATGCTGATTCCAAAGGGTACGAACGAGATGATGGTCGGATTATCTGGCCGTATCGCGACTGGCTCATCCGCGCTTTCAATCAGGATATGCCCTACGATCAATTTCTCACCGAGCAATTGGCTGGTGATCTTTTGCCGAATCCCACTGATGCACAATATATCGCTACCGGCTTTCATCGCAACACCAAAACCAATGATGAAGGGGGGACGGATAATGAAGAATTTCGCGTAGCAGCGGTGATGGATCGGGTGAATACGACTTGGGAAGCGCTGCTAGGAACCACCTTTGCCTGTACTCAATGTCATGGTCACCCCTATGATCCCATTGAACATGATGAATACTATAAATTTTACGCTTTTTTCAACAATACGCGAGATGAAGATACCTATGATGATTATCCGTGGATCAAGCAATTTAAGACAGCAGATAGTCTGACTTTAATTGAATTAAAAAATTGGGTAGCTAAGGTTAGTGGGGCCGAAAGAGCCAATGGAATTTATACCTTCCTGCGAACAGGTCAACCTGCTTACAACTCGCTCAAAACGGATCAGTTAGTCAATGCGGCACTTTACGACACCAAGTTCCTAGGACTGCGTTACCAAGGTTCTGCCCGATTGGCCAATGTCGATCTCAGTAATAAGACCCAGTTGATTTACCGTTACAATACCCATCTGGAGGGAGGTACTTGCCAGATACGAATGGACGCACCAGATGGTCCTATTTTGGCTACCTTAAATATTCCTAAAACGAAAGGAAAGGAAATTACAAGCGTAGCGCTAGAAGCCGCCGAAGGAGTACATGATATCTATTTCACTTACGAACAGCCTGATTTAGCAGGCACAAATGGCAGAGGAATTAGCTTCGACTGGTTTCATTTTGGGCAGCCATTTCCTGGAAAAGGAGCGGAAGGCTATGAAGACCAGAAAGCGGCCTTTTGGCAATTGCTAAATACGCGGCCTCCTTATTCTTTAGTAATGGTGGAGAATCCACCTTGGATGAAACGCAAATCCTATGTCTTTGATCGAGGAAACTGGCTCGTACATAAAGAAGAAGTAGAACCTGCAGTGCCAAGTATTTTTCCCAAGCTTCCCGAGAATGCCCCCAACAATCGACTAGGCCTAGCACAGTGGATAACGGATAAAAAGCACCCTTTAACGGCTCGAACTATGATCAACCGTTTATGGGAACAATTACTAGGGAGAGGATTAGTCCTTACACTGGAAGACCTCGGCACGCAAGGTGAACCACCGACACATCCTGAACTATTAGACTGGCTAGCAGGAGAATTCATGCATACGCATCAATGGAGCATGAAAGACATTATAAAAGAAATTGTACAATCGGCCACCTATCAACAGGCGGCTACCACTACTGCAGATAAACAAGCGCAGGACCCTAACAATATTTGGTATTCCAGAGCTTCTCGGGTACGCTTATCCGCCGAGCAGGTTCGGGATCAATCGTTGGCGGTAAGTGGATTATTGAGTGAAAAAATGTACGGCCCACCGGTCAAACCCTATCAGCCAGATGGCATCTGGAATATCCCATATAACAATGAGAAATGGATCATGAGTGAAGGAGAAGATCGCTATCGCCGGGCTATCTATACCCATTGGAAACGATCAGCCCTATACCCGCCCATGGTTGCCTTTGATATGGGTATGCGGGATCAATGTTCCTCTCGTCGTATTCGTACCAATACGCCCTTGCAAGCACTAGTAACATTAAATGATCCAGCCTTTATCGAGATCGCACAATACTTTGCCCTTAGCATGCAACAGCAGGGAGGCAACGATATTGAATCTCGCATCCAATGGGCTTATCACCAAGCGATCAATCAGTCAATTACCCCTGAAAAGTCAACCGCCTTACAAGAACTTTACCAAGAAGCCTACCGTAGTTTCAGTACGAAAACGACCGATGCTGTTGCCATGCTGGGAGAGCTAAGTACAACCTCGAATTCAGAAGAATTGGCTGCACTTGTCGTAGTTGCCAATGCTATCCTAAATCTGGATGAATTCATTACGAAAAGCTAACAAGAACATGAGTCATAAATATAAATCGATCGCTAAAGAAGCCTTATTACACTCCGCTCATCTCGAAACCCGCCGACTTTTCTTGAAGCAGATGGGATTGGGAATGGGAGCCATGGCTTTTGGCGGCTTATTGGGGTGTGAAAAACAAGGAGCCATCTCGCAAAGCCCATTGTTTAACGGTAGTAATCCGCTATTGCCACAGACTCCACATTTCGCACCACGCGCCAAATCGGTGATCTATATTCACCTGGCAGGAGCCCCTTCCCAGTTGGAGTTATTTGACTACAAACCCGCCTTGCAACAGTTAGATGGCCAGGAGTGTCCTCCGTCTTTATTGGAAGGGAAACGGTTTGCATTTATCCGTGGCGTGCCCAAGATGCTCGGGCCTCAAGCTACCTTTAAGCAGCACGGGGAGTCTCGGGCCTGGATATCTAATCGCCTCCCTCATTTATCCCAACTAGCTGACAATCTAACCTTTTTCAAGGCCGTATATACCGATCAATTCAACCATGCACCTGCCCAATTATTAATGCATACAGGGAGCGCTCGTTTGGGTCGGCCCAGTATGGGCTCATGGGTTACTTATGGCTTAGGCTCTAGCAATCAGAACTTGCCCGGATTTGTCGTCTTAACCTCAGGCGGAAATAATCCCGATGCAGGTAAATCGGTTTGGGGAAGTGGTTTTTTACCTTCCGTTTATCAAGGTGTACAATGTCGATCAAAAGGAGAGCCTGTACTTTATCTTAATGATCCTGAAGGGATGAATCGGGATTTGCGAAAGGCATCGATCGATGCCATTAATAAGGTGAATGAGCTAACGCATAGTGAGTTTCAGGATCCTGAAATCCTATCTCGTATGGCACAGTATGAGATGGCTTTCCGCATGCAAGTAGCTGCTCCAGAGGTCATGAGTATAGATGGAGAACCGGAATATATACATGAAATGTACGGTACGAAACCCGGCGAAGCTTCTTTTGCTAATAATGTATTATTGGCTCGAAAGCTAGTGGAAAAAGGCGTTCGGTTTGTGCAATTGTATGACTGGGGTTGGGACTCGCATGGCACCGGCCAAGGCGGCGCTTTAAACCTGGGGTTTGTGGATAAATGCAATAGCATGGATCAACCCGTAGCAGCCTTACTCAAGGATCTGAAGCAGCGAGGTTTATTAGAAGAAACCCTCGTGGTTTGGGGTGGAGAATTTGGAAGAACCCCCATGCAGGAAAATCGAAATGGGGTGGACTTACCCTTCAAAGGGCGCGATCATCACCCGGATGCCTTTACCATCTGGATGGCAGGCGGCGGAATAAAGCCAGGGATTACCTACGGAGAGACGGATGAAATTGGCTATAGCCCTATTAGTGGTCGTACTTCTGTTTTTGACTTACAAGCTACAATTTTGCATCAGTTAGGTTTTGATCATGAAAAATTCACTTATCAGTTTCAAGGTCGGCCATTCCGGTTGACGGACGTGGAAGGTCATGTGGTGAAGGAGGTGTTGGGGTGATATTAATCAGAATGAAAATGACAATAAAAATAAAAAGGCGAAGGGATGGCCTCGCCCTCTTCGCCTTTGGTGCAAGAATTCCGATTTTGTACCTTGCCACGGCCCCAGCTTTTGGCCCCGTCCTTGCTAGCCTCGCTTTTTAGTCTTGGGAACAAAGCCCTCTAGATAGTCAGGGTTGGGGGCTGTCGGAATGGGTGCACGGGTACTGCTTCGCCAGTCATCTAGTACGTCAAGCAATTCAGACACCTTATCAGGCTTAGTATTGGCCAAATTATTTTTTTCGCCAATATCCTCTTTTAGGTTATACAACTCCAGAGCGCCATCTTCAAAGTATTGATGCAATTTCCAATCGCCTAGCCGAACTACGGAACCAGGGCGGGTACGGAACAAAGAATCCCGACTCTCATCTCCTCCCACACGATAGGCTTGTAAGTAAACAGGGAAATGCCAAAACAGGGGCCGCGCTTCTAGCTGCTCTTGTTTGAGCAATACATTAGCTAGACTTTCGCCATCCAGCAACTTATCAGTAGGTTTTTCAAGCCCAACCAGATCGAGTAAAGTGGGAAAGAAGTCCATATTTGTAACCGGAGTATCTGTCGTCCAAGCTGGCTTAATTTTGGTTTTCCATCGAATCAATAGCGGTACCCGAATGCCTCCTTCATAATAAGAGCCTTTTCCAGCGCGAAGCGGGTGCTGGCGAGATTGGAAAGAAATACCGCCGTTATCTGAAGTGAAAATCAGGATGGTATTATCCAGTTTCAACTCATCGAGTATCGTTAAAATCCGCCCTACGCTAGCATCCATCGTCTCTACCATCGCAGCATAGTTGGGGTTACGTCCTTGCCCATCTATTTTTTCTTTTTTCTTATACTTTTCGACCAAGTCTTCCTTCCCTTGTAAAGGCGTATGAATCGTGAAGAACGGTAGGTATAAAAAGAATGGCTTGTCCTTGTTGGTCGTAATAAAATTGATGGCTTCCGTCGTAATTCGATCCGTGAGATACTCCCCTTCTGGTCCGTCGGGAAGATTCGGATTTTTATATGGACTGAAATAGGTCTTAGGGTGCCCGGCCTTCGTCCCTGCCACATTTTTATCAAAACCTTGCGTTCGAGGATCATCGCCCAAATGCCATTTCCCGACTGAACAAGAGGTATACCCATGCTTTTTTAGGGTCTCCGCCAGCGTAAGTTGTTCATCTGGTAGTTCCAAGGTATTCTGTGTTGGGATAATCCTGCGCGTCTTGGCATTTCCTCGCTCAGATGAACCAACCGTGTAAATACCGTGTCGAGGCGTATTTTGGCCAGACATCATGCAGGCTCTGCTCGGTGCACAATTAGCCGCCCCAGCATAAGCATTTGTAAAACGGACACTTTCTTTTGCCAAACGATCCAAGTTGGGCGTTTCATAATAACGAGAACCATTAAAGCCTACATCTTTCCAACCAAGGTCATCTACATTGATTAGTACAATGTTGGGGCGATCATTTGCATTTTCTTCTGTGCATTTAGCAGCAAGAAAGCACAAGGGCAATAGTAAAAGGTACATTTTTCTCATAATCCTCGATTTGATGCTCAATATAAATACAATATATCACTTCAGGCACTGCAAATTGCCAAAAACAGTCTGGTACGGCCCTCCTAAAACTGGGTATAATAGCTATAGAAAAACAGCTTTCAAGTCATAAATAGCGATTACCCTTGAATTGTGCGAAGAGTAGTCTTGATAAGCCCCGAAACTTTTCCGTTCTTTGTTAAGCCCACTTAAAGGGCAGAGCTTTAAAGAACGAAAAACTGGACTTATGAGAAGAGTAATGGCTATTGTTGCAATCGGACTATTAACCGCTTGCCAAACCGAAAAGGCAGATCGTGCCGAAAGATTAGATATAACCAAAATGGACCCGGTGCATTGTTATACCGGGGAGGCTTCCCCCTATACCGCCATTGGCCTCATACCCGCCTATCTTGAAGAGGTAGAATCAATGAAAGCCGACCCCCAAGAAGCCGAAAGCACAGCAGGGATGGTTTGGGTAGCTGGAGGCAGTTTTATCATGGGTGGAGATAATGAGCAGGCAAGAGAAGATGAATACCCCGAACACCCTTCTACCCTTAATGGTTTCTGGATGGATGAAACCGAAGTCACCAACGAACAATTCAAGGCTTTTGTAGCCGCTACTTCCTACCTTACTACCGCGGAAAAGGAAATCACTCGCGAAGATATACTAGCCCAGCTACCAGAAGGTACGGTCTTACCAGAAGATTTGGACTTATCTCCTTTTTCTTTGGTTTTTAACAGCCCTCCTCCTAGCGATCGGGCCTATGGCCCACAAGACTGGTGGACGGTACTAAAGGGCGCAAATTGGCAGCATCCACAAGGGCCCGAAAGTAATTTGGATGGAAAAGAAAAAGAACCTGTTGTTCATATTTCCTGGTATGATGCCATGGCTTTTTGCAAATGGAAAGGCAAAAGATTACCTACGGAAGCGGAATGGGAATATGCCTCTAGAGGTGGGCAAGAAGGAGGAATCTATCCCTGGGGAAATGAACCCGTGACCGCGCAATTTGCCAATTACTGGCAAGGCGATTTTCCGGTTAAGAATGAAGTAGAAGATGGCTTTGAGCGCCTTTCGCCAGTTAAGACATTCAAACCTAATGCATTAGGGCTTTATGACATGGCAGGGAATGTCTGGGAATGGTGTGCCGATTGGTACCGCCACGATTATTACCAGGCCGCAAAAACTACACGTACCGTACGCAATCCGCTAGGACCAACCGATAGTTTTGACCCACAGGAACCAAGTGTTCCCAAAAAGGTGGTACGGGGAGGCTCTTTCCTTTGCAATGATAGTTATTGCTCGGGTTATCGAGTAGCTGCTCGCATGAAATCTAGCCCTGATACCGGTCTGGAACATACAGGTTGTCGCTGTGTCAGGGATGGGAATGGAGAATAGGATATACACAATAGTTCGCCATCCTTAAGAAAAATGAAAAATCAAGCTGAATACTATAAAGAACGGGCCCATGAATATGAGCTGATTTATCAAAAACCAGAAAGGCAAGATGATTTATTGAAGATTGAAAAGTACCTAGGGAATCAATTTCAAAATAAAAAGATCATTGAATTAGGCTGCGGAACCGGTTTTTGGACTCAAAAACTGGCGCGAACTTGTGAATCAATTCTAGCTATAGACATCAATAAAGAGGTAATTGAAATCGCTCAACAAAAAAGCTATTCAAAACAAAATGTAACATTTGAAATAAAAGACTTAACCCAATTAGGGAATCGGGAACAAAAATTAGAGGGCCTATTTGGGGGATTCATTTGGTCGCACATTAAGAAAGAAGAAATTCAAAACTTCTTAACAGTCTGTCTACATCAAATCAGCCATTCAAGTGAATTGATCTTTATCGATAATAAATATGTAGCAGGAAGCAGTACACCGATCAATCGAATGGACGAAAAAGGGAATAAGTATCAGAGACGAGTCTTAAGATCAGGGGAAGAATATGAAGTAGTTAAAAACTTTCCAAGTCAAAAAGAATTTGCAGAAATGATTAGGCATGAAATTAGAGCATTTGAATGGATAGAATTAGATTACTATTGGATAGCAAAATTCAAAAAACGATAACCAACTTATGAAAATATTACGATTACCAACAAGCCTCCCCATGAGCAGCCTAGCGGTGTTTTTCTTCCTTTCTTTTTCAATGACTGGGCAATCGCAGTCCTCCCCTCTATTAGAAGAAAAAGAAGGTTTATTGGTCGTAGAGGCGGAACATTTTGTAGGCCAAACGATCAATAGCATTCGAAAATGGTATATCCTCGATGGGCAAGAAAAGGAACTACCCCAACCTGATGCTGATCCTTCACATGCTAGCACAGCGAGTGGAGGTAGTTACCTTGAAATCCTTCCCGATACTCGAAAAAACCACGATGAAAAACTAATCCATAGCGAAAATTTTTCCAATACAGCTGGCGAAATGGCGCTACTGCATTATTTGGTCTACTTCAACACGCCGGGAAAATACTACGTCTGGGTGCGGGCTTTTTCTACTGGTACCGAAGACAACGGGATACATGTTGGACTAGATGGGGAATGGCCGGCCAGCGGGCAGCGAATGCAATGGTGTGAAGGTAAAAATGAATGGTCTTGGGCCAGTAAGCAACGAACTAAGGAGGTTCATTGTGGTGTTCCTGAATTGATTTATCTAGAGATTCCCAGTGCAGGCTGGCATGAAATTTCCTTCTCCATGCGAGAAGATGGTTTCGAATTTGATAAATGGATCATGAGCCAGACTTATGAAATGCCCAAAGGGGCAGGGCCAGCTGAGTCCCCAGCAAAGTTTTAAGATATTATTCTCCCTACCTGAGCAGGTCAATCTCAGGTAGGGTATCTACATACTCCCCTTGCATTTTGAATCTCCGATCATTTTATTAGTGGGCAAATACTAAAAGAATCTACTCCCGGCTCAAGTAAAAAAACCAGCTAATCATCTAGCCAACATAAAGAATCTACTTCCTCTATTTTTGTAGTCAGAACTCTCACTACACATTTCCTGATATATCATTTTTTCTCAAACATCAGCCTTGTATCTACATCAGATATAAGGCTAATTATCTTATTCTAAGCCACGTGGATAGAATAAGTAGCTTCTTCATAAATCCAATATTATGATAACAAGATTTGCTATCTTTCTACTACTCTTATTTGCCAATGACTTCCTTTGGGGGCAATGGGTAATAGAACATCCATTATCGCCACAAAACAGTCATTATCTAATAGCTAATGTACCCCAAAGTAATGAGGTCTACTTACTGGGAAATGACCTAAAAAGGTTTAATCTTTTGAGCAAAGAATTGTCACTTATTGACGACTATCCACTTCCGCTTAACTTTAAAAACAGCTTTACAACATCACCTTCTCCTGCATTCCATACGGCCGCAGCTTTTGTGTCAATTGATACTGGTTTTATCGCACACCAGGATGAAATATATAAAACTTACGATGGTGGTAAAAACTGGCTTGTGGTAAAAAAACTACTCCCTAACCCCTCCCTTACTCCTGTGAGTGCGTACTTCACTGATATCTACTTTCCTTCGTCTATGGTAGGATATGCCGTAGGGACTTTTGAGAAGATATTCAAAACTACAGATGGAGGGGAAAGCTGGAAGGAAATCAACTGGAACCCAAATACAACACCTTATCGCACAATTAGTGAGGTCATTTTTAAAAATGAAGAAGAAGGTTTTCTAGTCGGATATGAAACAGCCGATTTCAATCCGAGTTCAATGAACAACAAAGCCTTTCTCTTGCAAACAAAGGATGGCGGAGAAAACTGGACGGAAATCTATCCCCTACCCAACGCGGGTAGCAGCAATCATCACTTGGCTAAACTAGCCTATGTCGCAGACAATACACTTTACCTCGCTTTGAGCAATCAAACCTTCCTCTTCGCTCAAGATAAGTTACTTCGCTCCATCAATGGCGGCGAAGATTGGCATGAGGTACCATTACCTGGTTTTTCCAATCTAAGTCTAATTATTAGAGATATGCACTGGTTTGATACAGAGGAAGGCCTTTTAGTCGCTTCAACATCAGGCTATAACCCCGGTAAACATATATATAAAACCAGCGATGGTGGAGATCATTGGGAAGAAATTGACCTCAATGTTTGGCCCTATTTTGGTACTCAAAAGGGCTATGCCCTAGCCACGGCCTTTGATGGAAAAAATGGGTTGATCGTCGGTGCTAGTGGGAATATCCTACATAGCGCCGATAGTGGAGAAAGCTGGGAAAGCATGCATTTCCCCTACCCTGATATTACAGCCATTAAAATGTTATCTCCAAATGAGGGGTATGCAATTGGCAACAATGGATTGGTGCTTAAAAAAGTTGGACAAGATTGGGACACCTTACCGCCGCCTGTTAGTTCACTTCAGTACATTGACGATTTTAAGCGAGTAGACTTTGCTGATGTCGACAGAGGGGTACTTCTTGGTTTTTCAAAAGATGTTTATCAGACCACCGACCAAGGAGCCCACTGGGAAGAATTGCTCATTCGTAACGATACTAATGCATTAGATGTCGGCTACCACGGCAATCATTTATATGTCTTAAGTCTACTTAACAACAGTAGACTTGTCGTATTGCAGCGAACCGATGGCAGTAATGATTGGAGTACTTTAGACATTGACCAGCTAAGCCCAAAAGGTTTTCAAAAGGGGCGCCTGCAGATCCTTCCAGAGGGGATGCTACTGGCCTCTTATGATGATGTACTGTACAAAAGGGACCCTAATTCAGGAGATTGGGATTTACTAAATACAGCGAGTATCGGTAACTTTGAAGATCGGTTCTATTTTCAAAATGAACAAATCGGCTTTCTAGCAAAAGGTAATGAAATTTGGAAAACTATCGATGGAGGAGAATCCTGGTCCAAAGCTAATTTCTCGCAAGAAGTAGCCACTTTACAGGCCTTCCAAATTAATGGTTTTACAAGTCTTAGTCCTACACAATTTATCGCTATTGGCCAACTCCAAGCAACAGAAAAGGCTTATGCTGAGGATCTCTACTTCCTATCAACTAATGGTGGCTCAGATTGGCAGCTATTAGCAATGCCCTTTCAACAAGAATCATCTCTTCCTGGCCTTTCCGCTTGGAGTGTCGTTGACAATCAATTATTCATTGGTGCGACAAATGGAGCGATTTTTAAGTATACCGCCAACCTACCTACAGCAATAGATGAAAAGGCGAATACCCCTCCCGTGATTCAACTCTACCCAAATCCTACCCAAAATCAATTATTTGTTGAGGGAGATGTAACATTCGGCAACAAATGGGCCATATATAGTGTAGATGGGGCCGATGTGAGTCACGCAGTAACCATCAATCAGGGCATTATAAGTGTTAATAAACTACCCTCTGGTATCTATTTTTTCCAGACTGACATAGCCGGAATACGGCATACAAGTCGGTTTATTAAGCAATAAAAAACAAATGCAGCCAATTTAAACAACTGACTATCAACACACAATGCATACAAACCTGTTACTGCTTAGAAAAATGAGGGTATATACAAGTCGTAATTTGTCCTAGGCTATTTTCCGATTAACTAGTACTTTAGCTAATGGAAATAAGAGCGTTGACAACACTTGAAAATATATAACATCTATTCACGGGCTTTTGGGAGAAAGCTCTTGAATAGAAAGAATTGATTATGAATAGTCTTCGAGAGCCCTTCTGGGGCTCTTTTTTTTTGCCAACTCATAAAGATAATTAGAACTTTTGTCCTGAAAGTCAGTATGCTATAGTAACTTGGATCACACTAACAGTTCATCTCATGTAGACTGTTTCCATATTTCGAAGCCTTGTTTTATGGCTCAAAGATCCGGACAAACCGGAAATGTGTAGCAGCATGAGCACTAACAAGAAGTTGCCCACCCCTCGCAGCTTCCCATAAAACCTAACAGGATGACATGCACTCATAAATCCATAACCAGCCTTTTTATACTCCCACTTCTGCTATTCGCTTGTGGTGTTCGTACGCCCAAGACGGCCACTCAGCAACAGGCTCCCCTCCCGAATAGGGTGGAGCCTGAAAAAACCGTCGTAAAGGACTACCCTATACAGCCCATATCCTTCACGCAAGTGATGTTGACCGATGATTTTTGGGCTCCCCGGCTTCAAACACATCAACAAAAAACACTCAAATACACCCTCGATCAATGTGAAGCCAGTGGCCGAATCAATAATTTCAGGCGGGCAGCAGGGCAACAGGAAGGTGATTTTTGCACCCAATATCCTTTTGACGATTCCGATGTATTCAAAGTACTAGAGGGGGCTGCTTATGCGCTGCAATTGAGCCCAGATCTTGTTTTGGAACAACAGGTAGATTCTATCATCGCACTTATTGCAGCTGCCCAAGAACAAGACGGCTATTTGTATGCCAACCGCACTATTAATCCAGCCAAGGCACATGAATGGGCAGGTACCACTAGATGGGAATTGACCGATGATTTGAGTCATGAATTATACAATTTGGGGCACCTTTATGAAGCTGCCGCCGCACATTTCTGGGCCACTGGGAAAAGAACCCTCTTGGATATCGCCATCAAAAGTGCCGATCTAGTAGATCGTGATTTTGGTTGGGGTAAAATTGAAAAACCTCCCGGGCATCAAGTCATAGAAATGGGCTTAGCCAAACTCTATAGAATCACGGGTGAAGAACGTTATCTAAAGCTGGCTCAATTTTTCTTAGATGTTCGTGGGCCAGGAGGAGCGGAGTATAGCCAGGCTCATGCCAAGGTGATTGATCAAACCGAAGCGGTGGGTCATGCTGTCCGAGCTACCTATATGTATGCGGGGATGGCCGATATTGCTGCTTTAAGTGGGAATAAAGATTACATAAAAGCCATTGACCGTATTTGGGAAGACGTCGTTGCTAAAAAGATGTATGTTACAGGTGGGATTGGTTCGGCGGGGCATAACGAAGGATTCACCGCGCCCTATGAACTCCCTAATTTTAATGCTTATTGCGAAAGCTGCGCCTCAATTGCCAATGTGTTCTGGAATCACCGCTTATTTTTGATGCATGGCCAAGCAAAGTACATCGATGTGCTCGAAAGAACCTTATACAATGCGCTCAGTGCGGGTCTCTCCCTTTCGGGGGATCGATTCTTCTATCCGAATGTACTAGAAGCCCGCAAAAATAAAGCGCGAAGTCCTTGGTTTAACTGTGCTTGTTGCCCCTCAAATATGGCGCGATTTATACCTTCTATTCCTGCTTATCAATATGCCCAAAGGGGAAATGAAATCTTCGTCAATCTGTATATCGGAGGAGAAGCCGTTTTACCCTTAGCACAGGGGCCATTGAAATTGACCCAAGAGACACGCTATCCTTGGGACGGGCGAGTCAGTATAAAAATCAGTACGGATGAAGAGGCTGAACTTGCCTTAAAGTTACGTATCCCAGGTTGGTCTCAAAACAAACCAGTACCTAGCGATTTATATCGATTTATGGATAGAAACAGTGCCCCATTTACCCTAAAGGTTAATGGAGTGGTCAGCGAAGTCGAAATCGTAGATGGTTATGCCACAATAGAGAGAAGCTGGAAAACGGGAGATGAAATCTCGCTCTATTTCCCCATGCCAGTTCGTCGTGTATTGGCTCATCCCGAAGTAAAGGAAGATCAATACAAAATAGCCCTACAACGAGGACCTTTGGTCTATTGTTTGGAAGGGCAGGACCAAGCCGATGAACGGGTTATAAACACCCTAATGGATATCAATGCGCCCGTTCGGTCTTCTTTTAAAGATACCTTGCTCGGCGGTGTACAAACGATAAATTTCAAAGGGGCACTCTACCAAAAAACAAAGGAAGCAGGAGTCCTTCAATCCATTCCTTTATCCCTACAAGCTATCCCTTATTATGCTTGGGCCAATCGAGGACTTGACTATATGACGGTCTGGATTCCTTATGATGAAAAGGGCGTTTCGGCGGCTCCGGCTCCTACCCTCGCTAATACTAGTATCAAAAAGGCTTCTGCTGGTTTCAAAGGTCACCTGAATGCCCTGTCAGATCAATATGAGCCCAAAGGGGCCAGTGATCAATCTAATCAAATCTTGCACTGGTGGCCTAGATTTGGACAAGAGGAATGGGTCGAATATGAATTTGATAGCCCACAAAAAGTACAAAGCGTTCGTTTGTATTGGTTTGATGATGGCCCAGATGGAGGCTGCCGCATTCCCGCTTCTTGGGCACTCTACTACAAGACCAAAGGAGAATGGAAAGCAGTAGAGAACAAAACGCCCTACTCCATTAGTAAGGGGGCTTTTGATAGCTTAAGCTTTACCCCCGTAGAGACTAGTGGTTTGAGAATTGTGCTACAAGCCCAAGAAGGCGTGAGTACTGGCCTGATCGAATGGGAAGTGGAGTAATTCGGTATTTCTGTGGTGGGTTGGGCAGGGCGAGGAAGACTTCTTACTTGATCATTACTTAAAAACGAACCACTCTCCCCGAGATTAATCTTTCCCCCTCATTTACCAGTTCGAGTATATAAATCCCGGGAGAAAGACTGCCTAATGAAACATGGGCTTGGTTTTGTTCAATTAATAGCTGCCGTTTCAGTGCAAATCTCCCACTGTAATCATAGACCTTCAATTCTAATTTACCAACATAATCGATATGAATCGTGATTTCGCCGGCCGTTGGATTAGGAAATATGTTGAAGGCTAAAAACAGGTCTGCCCCAGAGCAATCCTCATCTATTCCATTATCAGGAATGTCTGTGGCCAAAGGGTATATTCGGTCATCCGTATCATCACAATCCGTATTATCTCGTACAAATCCCATCGGAGGGGCACTCAAGCAAGAGACAATAACCATTTCGGGATCGCCATATCCATCATTATCCACATCTTGGTAATAGTTCTCCCATATCATATCTTCATCTACTTGGCCATCACAGTTATTATCTATTCCATCACAAATTTCAGTAGCCCCAGGATGGACAGCTGCATCCTGGTCATCACAATCCAGGTCATTGGTCACATATCCCATAGGTGGGGCTATCAGACAAGTATCCATAAACAACTCAGCAGTACCAAAGTTATCCTCATCCTCATCCTTAAAAAAACGTGTGATCAAAATATCCACCCCACAGTTATCTACTATGGGAGCGCAATCCTCCGTATCAACAGGATTAATACTCGCATCTGTGTCATCACAATCTGCTCCATTCCCTACATAGCCTGCCGGAGGCGATAAAAGGCAAGTATCTAATGCTAAAGCAGGATTACCAAAACCATCTTCATCCTCGTCCTTAAAATAAATCATGACAGCGAGGCCTTCATCTATCAATCCATTACAATTATTATCTATTCCATCACAAATTTCCTTTGCCAGCGGATGGATAGCGGCATTATTATCATCACAATCTTCCGAAAAAAAAGCCCCGTCCTGATCGGCATCAACAAAGAAATAGCTCTCCGCATATTGAAAAGCTTCTATGCCTACCTTCTCCCCAATCCTTCGTCCGGGTATATCATCTACTGGAGGATGAATGCCACCCCAAATCCGAGAAAGACTAGTTTGGTCCGAAGCATCCCGATAAGTCGCCCATTGCAAGGTCAGATCGACGCTTGGCCCCTCTTCAAAAAAGAGGAAACTGTTTTTCAAAGCTTGAAATTCGCCCATTCCACCAGGAAAAAACTCATCTCCTGTCAATAAGGTCAAGACTTCCGCTGCTGCTCTCGAAAAAGTAGAATGCCCCGACACATAACCTGCAAATGGAGGAGTCACAAAAGTAGGTCGCTGGTAAGGCCACCAGTTTTCAGCCAAGATCCATCCTACCCCCGCTAAATCCGTAGCAATATCCTCTATTGCATCGGGTCCCAACCAAGCATATAATTTGACCTTCCCTACATTTTCATCATTGGGCCCAGCCAAGGCATCTCCAGTACGAACCAACTCGATAAAACCAGGTATAAGTGTAAAGCCTTCTGGATCAAAACTGGGTAAATTCGGATCACTACTTTGCCCCTTCTGCCCCATATAGCGAATGGCAGAAACTGGGCGGATATAATCATAATACCCTTTGATGCCCCAAGCGGATATGGCCGCATCATGCATCGCTCCTCCTAATATGAAATAAGCTTTGATATCCCATTCTAAATCATCTAGAATTTCTCCCTCCCCTCGAAAGCGTTTCTTGAACAAGGGGTGATCATTAACATAATTGAGGATCGTAAACCAGTGACCAGGAGGGGTTTCTGAATGAGGTCCATCTGCCCAAAATTCGGCTAATACTCGTGCATAATCTGCTCTAGGTACCAATTGGGGTTCATAGGGCTGACCGGTATAAGGATTTTTATCGTGTCCAAGACTGGGATCTCCTCCATTGAATGGATCATAGAAAGCTTTATATTCATCAAGGGTTGTCGGCCAACTCGGTACATTACCGATAGAAGCGGGAGAAATATCCCATTCCACTCCATCGGAAGGATCTAAATGAGAAGACCATAGTGAAACCAATGAAAAATTCCATTTATAGGCTTCCATCACTGACCGTGGATCCTCTTTATTGAGGAAAGGGGGCACCCCCGGATCATGATATACCCAATACGGATTACCGTCTCTCTCGTAAATCGTGAGGTCTTTAGCATTGAGTGCAAATGGTAATACTTTCCCCCATTCTGGACTCAGAAAATCGGGTGTGTTAGCCGTCTCAAATCCGCTTTGGTCTATGAATTGGATAAAGGTCAATGGCTGCCAACGATTAGGGTCTGCCAAAAGCGGATTATCCATTTCATTGACGCGCATCGGTTCATTGACCGGTTCATAATACTGGTTGTTATGAAATTCAGCCTCATTTGATCCATCCTGCAAGCCAAATTTAATCAACTCGGCAGCCACATAATTACCTAAGGCTGCAGGCGACCCATTGGTATAATCCGTATCGGTATAACTGATATCGTACCCCAACTCTTCCATCTTATCGGAAATAGCCGTCAAGCCTCTAAATCTTTGCGCAGCCAGGAAGCGATGATTCAACAGGCGATACGCAGCATAACTAATCGCTTCTTTTAGGGCCGTATCTCTATTCACAGGTTCAGGTACCCCCGTAAAATTACAGGTATATTCACCGACCGTATTCCCCAGCAAGTATGGACTGGCAGTAGAATCATACACCGCCCAAACATCATACATAGCGATAGCGGTGTGAAATAAGTTGCGAGCATGAACAGTAGGTCTAGCAAGGTCTCTCCGAATAGAATTTAGGGTGACCTCATTCCACTCTCGGGCTATTGAGTGTTGGGCCACTAATGGAATGCTTAAGCCAATCAGTAGGTTTAAAAGGATTACTTTTTTACACATCGAGTTTAGTTTAAAACTTTCGAACCTATGCAAGGTAAGCATAGCTCGCTTAGTTTCCACATAATATCTAGCGTTCTATAAACTAGTTGTCAAAAAATATTACGTACATTTTTCTACGATTTCCCCTTCTCCCTTTGCTTCCATCTCTATGGTCACATGGTCAACCCCAAATGAATGTAACAGCTTTCGGATTTCTGCTTTTACCGGTTGCAGCCTTGACAAATTACCCTGGATTGAACTTTGAATATGCACGGACATAATTACCTTAAGACCATCAAGACTCCATAGGTGTAAATGATGAACAGCCGCTACTGCAGGCAAAGCTAAAATAGCCGCCCGAATTTCAGTTTGGTCAATATCATCGGGCGCAGCTTGCAATACGATTTTTACGGCCTTTGCCAATTGTCGTACTACATTGTATATTACCCATAATGTAATACCAATCGACAGCAAAGGATCAATAAATGGAGCCTCAAAAAAGTACATCACTAAAGCGCCGATTAGGACAACCACCCAACCTAAGACGTCTTCCAGCAAATGCCAGGAAACCATTTGTTCATTCATCGATTCACCACTACGCGTACGCCATACGGCCAGGCCATTTACTACAACCCCTAATAGGGCTAACCCAATCATTCCGCCAGCATTCGTCTCCTCCACATGGATTAAGCGTGGAACGGATTCATAAATCACAATAAGCCCACCTATGATTAAAATTAGCGCCGTTAAAATCGCGCCTAAAAGACTAAACCGACGGTAACCATAGGTGAAGCTAGCAGAGGCATCCCGCTTTGATACTTTTTGTAAATACCAAGCTAGTCCCAGGGATAGACTATCGCCCAGATCGTGTATTGCATCAGCCAAAATAGCTACGCTATTCGTCCAAAAGCCACCAATAAGCTCGATAATAGTGAAACCCAGGTTTAAGAAAAAGGCAGTCGCCAGGTTTTTAGTGTCACTAGCGTCCTGATGCCCATGATGATGGTGATGATGTCCCATATCTCTGTTTTTGGTCAAAAGTATAGCTAAAAGACATGCAACAAAATGGCATTCTCAGCTAGTGGCAGGCTGGACATATGCCCTTAGCCGTCATTTCAAGCTGTTCCACGCTATATGCAGCGGGAACACGAAAACTTGGAATGACCAAACTACGGAGGCAGACCGTCTGCTTACAGGAGGTACAATAAAAATGAGGATGAGCATCCAAATGAGATCCTTCCTGGCAAGCATCCGGACAAAGGGCATAATGCTGAGCCACAGAGCCTTCATCTACTGTATGAAGGAGTCCTTTTTGAACGAAGAATTTCAAGTTTCGATAAATAGTACTGCGATCTGCTCTCGGCAATAAGCCTTCCAGGTCTACTAAACTCAAAGCTCGGGTATTCAGCAAAAACTGTTCGAGGATGAGCATCCTCATAGGGGTTGGCGGCACCCTCTTCGCGGCTAAGGTATCTATTATTCTCTCAGTCATATCCTTCACATTTGAATAGAGATAAACGCTCCTTTCACAAAATAACAAGAGAAGATGGGAAAGTTAGATTTAGGGCTACAAATATTCCATATGATCACCCATTTCAGCGATTATATTTCACTCATTTGTGCGGTTTTTCAATAATTGAAGTGTTCGTACAAGCTTGGATTTACCTTCGGTGACCTACTTTTTTCCAAAGCCCTAAGTAATGGACAAAGAATAAGTTCCGCATTTTGAGATAGAGGTTTTAGTGATCCCGATAGCTATCGCATACGGGGGGACATAAGAAATAAATATATCAAAAAGTTACAATTGGCTGCGAGTCAATCTTTTAATTAATTATTAAAGTAAAAAAAATAAGCTGTTTAGCTTAA
>Ga0070726_10001748_pt1 | contig 21023 bp, 13 predicted proteins | sample tdAd471_FD_67275 | JGI IMG/M metagenome (GOLD analysis project Ga0070726, IMG submission 67275) | Marine sediment microbial communities from the Atlantic coast under amendment with organic carbon and nitrate - tdAd47.1 | ecosystem: Environmental > Aquatic > Marine > Coastal > Sediment | place... | reverse complement strand
GCTTTTAAAAAGTATTCGCCATTGCCCTTGAATTGTAAATAATGTTCTCCTATGTATTCCAATCGGCCTTTGCTCCTGAAGTCTCGCCCGGTTTTATCCGAAGCTTTAATGGTAAAGCTTCCTTTTTGGCCATGATAGGGAGCCAAGGTATTGGCCCAAGGTACATCGGTCAATGCAATCATTTTCCCACTATGAAACTGGATGTCATAATTCCATTTTCCTGTTTTATCTGGGGAGAGATGAGCCCTCCACTTCGTACCCTGACTGGCACTGCTCTCCGCTGCATTGCCATCTGCCGCAAAATAAGCGGGTACTTCGTATACCGGGCTACCCGATTCATGGCTAAATCGAACCGTCATCCGATAATCCAAGAAAGGATTGGGCTCTTGTGCCGTTTCGGTAGCAAATGGGCCATCCATGGTGAGGGTGATTTTATGCCATTGTTGCAATTCGCCACTGATCTCTACCGCGCCATCTCCATCCTGACTATTTGCAGGAGTAGCACGCTTTGTCGATGGAGCTGTAGCTCCGCCTCCTACATTCTGCGTATACCCTATAGCCTTGTTATTCTCCAAAACCGCTCGCCCTTGTCCTTGCTCCACAAAGAGGAGTCCTCCCCAGCGGCCACGACTATACTCCTGCCCATCTGCACTGCCGATCTTCGCCATGACTTTCACCTTGTCCCCTCGTTCAATTTTTACATTTTCCCATAAGTCATTAAAAGTCATCCCTTCTTCAAAAGAATGCACACTTAGGCCGCAGGTAAAATCTCCAACCTGCTCATTATTGATCCATACTTTGTAAGAAGATCCGCCATCATTCTCCCCTACTCCCACAAAGATCACATCGTATATGCCCGTCGCAAAGGGGAAAAGTGTTTGTGTGGTAGCTTCTTTATGCTCTTCTGGATTAATAGCCAACCATTGCCTGTCTTTGTAAAATTGGGTGCCAGCTATGGGGAAATCGTGCGCCTTCAAGGCGGCTAAATCCGGTTTTTGCGCCAACAATTTCTCCAAATAAGAGGCTTGTTGCCCTTGCAGGCTAGCTGTACTGAACATCATAATGCTCATTATCAATGCTCCCAGTACCAGAATCTTGAATTGGGTTTGTATATTTTTCATTAGTTTGCTTTTCGTTGATGCCAATTTAAATAATAAATCTTAATGTGGACTAGATAATTAAGGAGGCCTTAATAAAGAATACAACTATACTTTATCTTTATTCATCAGACTAGAAATAAAGAGTGGAGAGCTGTTGAATCGCCAGTGGAGGTAGCTATGTGAATGATGAACAAGGACCGCTGGCGGGAAAGATCACGGCAATTGTACTTAGTACCGTGGAACATAAGTTATCTATTTTTCATAACTTCCAGCAATAATTAACCCGAAATGCCTAGCGAGACCTCCCATCAGCACATTATCGACCTTGCAGCGCAAGCCTATTTTCAAGCGCAGGATTTGCCTTTTGCTGTTTTCGTCACTACCATAGAAGGGGCCTTTCTGGAGTATAATGAAGAATGTCGACTTCTTTTTGAATTGCCCGAGGTACCCGATTGCCAAACTAATCTCTGTGACTTTTATCTCTATCCCAATGAACGGTCGCAACATATCGACCATCTGTACTTGCTTCCCAAAACAGATTGGCTCCGCAATACTACCCTTGACTTAATTATCAATGAAGAAATCGTTCATGTGCGGGATCACACCAAAGCGATTTGGGATGAAACCGGGGAACGTATCGTAGGCCTCTTGTGTTTAATGGTTCCTATCTCGAAAGGAGATCGGTATAATCGACTTTTTACGGAAGTTCCCATTGGTCTCTATAAGGTTCGAATAAGTGCTACAGGAGAACACAAAATAGTATATTGCAATGATCACTTTGCGGAACATTTAGGATTTACCCAACCCAATGAACTCATTGGGAAAGATATCCGGCTTTTCCATGAATCCATGGAGACCTTTGAATATTTTGAGCAAGCGCTTTTGGAGACCTATGAAAGGGGGCAGTTCCTGGTTGATTATGTAGTCACTATCATTAATAAAGAGGGCCAGGAAAGGCGCCTGGAGGTACATATTAATCTATTGAAAGATCGACAGGGGAATATCATCGGCCGGGTCGGTGCCGAGCGTGATGTGACTGATTACTGGGAAACCAAGCAGCAATTGAATGAATTGACTACTGATTTTGGGAAAGTTTTACATTCTTATTCCTCTACTCTCATCCATTCCAAACACACGATGGATGCGGTGATCCGTTCTTTCATTGAAGAAAAAGAGCAAGACCCACAGACCCTACAACTGGATGAAGAGAAAGTAGGCGTATTATTGCGGCAGGCGGTACAATTACTGGATCGCACCCTAGCAAAACTTTGGCTCAAAAATGAAGAAGTACAATTTTTTGATGAGCAACAAATTCATCAGTTACAACGCATTCTGTCCCTGATCAAAAGAGATACGGGCGAACAAATCAATGTACAACATTTAGCCATTGTAAGAGATGGGTCGATTAAGATCAAGGACGAGATTAGAAGCATCGTCAAAGGACATTTCCCCAAAGAATTGGTCAAGGATATTCGCCAACAATTGACTTCCATCTTAAAGCTTTGTAGTTTGGTAACGCTCTCTCGGGGAGTAGAGACCGTACTCGAAATGGAGACCGTAGTCAACAACCTACGAAGCTATATCCTCACCCGAGTAAAACAGCAAGAACCCCTAAAGCAATTGGATATCTATGATATAATGGTGGGCGTGGTCAAAAATATGGGAGAATATGCTGCCAAACGGAATATCGAACTCCGAATGAACATAAGGGAGATTCGTGATGTAATGATAGATGGGTACGAAAATGATTTGGTAAGAGCCTTACTCAACATCCTGCACAACGCCATTAAGTATAGTTGGGAGAGAAGAAGCCCTGCCAAAGCATTTGTGATGATAGAGGGATGGAGCGACCGATATTGGGTATATTTAAAAATTGAAAATTGGGGTGTTCCGATTACAGATAAAGAATTAGCGCAAGGACTTATCTTTAAGGTCGGTTATCGGGGTATTAATTCCAGTGATCGCCGCCGCCCCGGAACTGGATTAGGATTATACGATACATTAAAGGTCATCGAAAATCACAAAGGAGAGATGACGATTAGCAGTGACCCCTCCTTAGGGAATGCCAAAGATGATTATTCGAACCCCTTTGTTACTAGAGTAAATTTGAAATTAGCACGTACAAAACCCTCATTATAAGCATGGCAAAAGTACTTTGGATAGAAGATAACGCGGACAATGACCTTTATCACTTAACCAGTCCTGTCTACATAGACGGGGAGTTCAATCTCGATATCGCAACGAATGCTTCAGAAGCCTTCTTCTACCTAAATCAGCGAGGATACGATGTGATTATTGTTGATATCCGCATTCCTCCTGGCAAGGATCCCGAATGGCGCAGCAAGCACGAAACGCTCCGGCGGAGCAATAATGTAAATTCTAGTCGATTGGGTTTGGAGTTACTACGCTGTATTTTTGATGAAGCCGAGCAACAACCCACCCTTAAAGTCAATCAAAACCTGTCGCCCGATCGCTATGGCGTATTCACCGTTGAACGACACGATGAATTGAAAGCTGACCTGAATAAATTGAAACTGAATAGTATAAAATATCGGCGTAAAAATGCTATTATGCCACATACGGCTTTATTGGATTTCATCAAAGAAGTAAGTACCAGAAATGGGACAACTTCTTCGTAATTGTAGGACAAGCGCAGGAAATAGACCACCATGGAAAACGATTACATCAATCTCATTGTCGAAATATCGGTGACGGTATTCGTCTTCCTATTAGGACTACCCATTTTGGTCAATCAAATCTTCATGCCGGATGACCTCCGGCGGATGAGCAAGAAAAATTACAACGAAAACATTACCATTCAGATTTGTGTCCTGGCAGTCATTTTGATTGCCATTGTAAGCGTCGCTTATATTGCCAATATATTTCCGGAGATCGAATGGAGGCTAAGCAAATCTGCAATTATCACCGGATTGTTTGGATTATTGCTGGTTCTTACCCTAGGTTTCTTGTTTTTCAATATGTTTAAATCCCAAGGTTATCGGGCTAAAATCATTCAGGTGATTAAGAATAGAATTCTTCGGAAAATTAAAAAAACGGAGGAGCTCGATCCTGCCTTTTTTGAAGACCTGCAGTACATGGGCATCTACTCCAAAGGTGGCGCCGAGACTCGCAATGTCATTGAAGCCTTGGAAGAGATTCTGGTCTATGTCATGAACCAGAATGGAGGAACTTTTGACAGTGATGGTTTGATTTCTATTATCGATACCTTATGCCATGCAGTCACCAATTCGGTAGAGCCTGGGAGCAAAAATAACATGATCGAAGTGCTGACTATTTACAAGGGTATCTTAATGAATCTCAGCAATTACAATACCCCTGAGAATCCCGTTTTTTACGGTAATGAAACTCGAAAAATCAAGGATTGCACCACCAAAATAGCACTGGCCGCCCTTAAAAAAGATTATCCGGACATGATGCCCCTCGTACTGAATGTCCTGACGCTCATTCCTCGCTCTTCCGACAAACTCTTTGATATTGGGCTACTCGCGATGAGAAGTGGCCAATTTCAAATTGCCACGAATGTATTAGCAGAAATCATGGATCGAGACAACAAAGACTATTTGACCATGAATAATTATTTGGGGTTGGTGGCTCATTTTTTTGTAGCGGGAGAGAGCGCCAAACAATATGCCCTGCGTTCCTTACAAACCAATAAAGTTAAACTCTCAGCAGAAGCAGCCAAGAGTGCAAAAGAATACCACTATATCATGTCCAACTTTACGACAGTGGACCATCTATCCGTTTTCTTGAAAGATTATGGCCTTCAAGCAAAATAGAATCCCAGTGCAAGAAGTTAGGGCAAACGACTCTTCACCTCTTCACCATTTCATCCATTCACCATTTCACCACTTCACCATCTTCGCTTAGCCTTTTGAAGCGCCTGCCTTAATAGGAACTTACTTGACTTTATTTCTTCTCGGCCAATGCAGTATTTAGCATTTCTCCCAAGCGATATCCCGCCGTTGCTAGTCGTTTTACCACAACCTTTTGTGCATTTTCGAGATACATTTCCGATGGAACACCATTGGGCTTCAACCAAATTCGACGACCTCTGTCATTGATTTCATTTACCCCTTGATAGGCATGAGAAACGGCTAGTTTATGACTCTCCAAAGCCCAAAAATCAGGGTCACTTATTTCTAAACCGACTATATCATCCTTGGGTACTTCTTCCATGATCTTGGTGGCCAATTCCCACAGGCGGGCAATTTCCGCTTTTGTCAATGCTTCTTTGGGCTCTCCGTAGGGGTTAATGTCATTGTATTCACTTAAATAGCCGCAACCATCATCCCATAGTGAATGAAGATTTCGCCACGCTTTGGTGTCCAATGGAAAAGTGTTACCTCCCACATTGCCAGCCGGAAGATCGTTGTCGTATACAGTAGTGCTATGTAATGGCTGGTGAATATCGCCCACGAAATGAACCAAGAAGCCTAAGTGTCGAGCCTTATCAACGGGTCGAGCACTCGGCGACTCCAGTACCTTCATCATCTGATTGATGGCCCAAACTACATTGATTTCGGCCTTGGGAGGAAGCGCCACCCCTTTCGGATTGTAGGGAATATTGGTGTAATGCCAGGTATCATACGTTCGAACGCCCTCCGCCTTGAGATCATCTGGCCATGGCCCAGTAGCTGCAAAATGATTGACATAGGGGTAGTCACGCTCTAAGACTTTGACTAAATCATCGACCTCTGCTTTAGCATCATCATTCAATTGCATGTAAGCAATCATCGCCACGATGAGGTGGCCGGGATCCCACCAGGCTTTGAGGTTGAGACAAAAAAGAAAAGCGATTGAGAATACAGTAATTTTCTTCATGGTAATATTTGTAGCCGCAAAATTACAGATTTAAACTAGTTCTTGAAAACAAGCGTTGGGCTTCTGTCTTTTTTCGTCTAGAAATTGGGACTTCATTTTCATTTTTTCAGTGTAAACGCATCACTTTTTAAGCTGGACTTTAGCATTTTTGGCTTATCCAAAAGTGGATGAAGCCATTTCTTTGAGCGGGTGGCCCGGCAAAAAACTGTTTGAGGGACGAGTTTTTTTTGCCAAGCGTTTTGCCGACTTTTAGGCGATTGTAAAAGTCGGTCGCCGAAGGCAAAAGCCAATACTAAGATACTGATAATTAATGCCTTGTGGTTTATTCTTGCCTTGAAAATCCGGCTTATACAATGGCTTTTGTTCATTTTTCTGGGAGGTTTGAGCTAGTAGCTCAAAGAGCGCTTGCAAATACCTCAAAAACGAACCAAAAAACGCTTGTCCCATAAACTCACTCCGTTCAGACAATACGGGACGGCCGCCCGCTCTTGAAGCTGGCAACAATTGTTTTAATTTTAAACGTCAGGTTTCAAGACCAATGTTCAAAATTAAGGTTAAAACCAATTTGCCTCTACAGACTTTTTTGCACTAAGTAGTAAGTAGATGATTATCAATCAATTACAAATACATGTAGGAGTTATTTACCTCTACAATGAAAAATATAAGCTTTTCAAAAAGCTAAAGTCAAGTTAAGGTAGCGATAGGTTAACGGTTGACTAAAAAAGAAGTTTAATTGAAATAGAAGAAGCCGTCCACAATAATAGATAGCAGCCCGCTGCAAAGCTGCACTTAAAATATATGCAGTCTCAGTATCTAGTTTAAAAAATGCCATTCTCTGACCAGTAGGGAAGCCTAAGCATATGGGCGAGCTGATAGTAACATTGGCCGGCCGTGATAGGGAATGAGTCCTGTCAAACGCTTTGATTCGGGGCGCGACTTGAGGCTTATCCATTTAGCTTAAAGACCAGTTAGTGGTCCATTCTCTTTTGATCAACCTCAGCGCCCCGAATAAGTTGGCAGCTTTATTGTTTTCGCAATTCTTTCTTCAATATCTTACCCGTAGCCGTCATGGGTAAACTGTCTAGAATTTCAACTATTCGAGGATATTTATAGGCTGCAATATGTTCTTTTGTCCAGGCGATAATAGCTTCTGACGTCGCTGAAGCGCCTTCTTTGAGCACTACACAAGCCTTTATTTCTTCGCCAAATTGCTCGTCAGGCAAACCAATAACAGCCACTAACGAAATAGCCTCATGCTTCATCATCACCTCTTCTACTTCCCTAGGATACACATTCAAGCCACCGCGAATAATCATATCTTTGGTGCGATCAACAATATAGAAAAAGCCATCTTCATCTTTGATTGCTACATCGCCAGAATGCATCCAGCCTCCCCGCAAGGTTTGGGCATTGGCTTCCGGACGTTTGTAATAGCCCTTCATCACATTATGGCCTCGATATAGCAGCTCGCCCTTTTCTCCTACGGGTACTTCTTGATCATTTTCATCTACAATCTTGACCTCTACGCCCCAGACAGGGGTACCGATTGAACCCGGTTTACGTCCTACATTCAATTGGTTGAATGTTACTACAGGAGAGCCTTCAGACATCCCATATCCTTCGATAATGGGTACTTTGAAACGCTCCTCAAATTCTTTCATGACTTGTACCGGCAAGGAGGCACCTCCCGAAGCACATACCCGTAATTTCTCTGCTATTGATTTATAATCGAACTGATCGCCTTTGTAGTTGAGTAAGCCCCAATACATCGTAGGCACGCCAGCAAATATGGTTACCCCATGTTTTTGCATCAAGCCAAATACCGCTTCCGCATCAAAGCGGGGCAAAAGAATGCTTTCTGTTCCTCGGTATACCCCAGCTACCATCAATACAGTCAAGGCAAAAATATGGAAGAGTGGAAGTACAATCAATTGGATATCCTCCGGCCGAGTCCCCATCAAATCCGCACTCAAAATACCATTGAGCATCAAATTGGAATGCGTCAACTCCGCGCCTTTAGGCCTCCCAGTTGTTCCCGAAGTATAAATAATCACCGCTGTATCCTCCGCACTAGTCGCAACAGTCTCCAGGGTAGGCGCTTGGCCGGCCATCAAACTGCCTAAGGTCTGCGTACCTTCAATCGGTGAAGGGGCGGCGGGATTAGCCGTAATCATAAAAAAGGAACTACAACTTCTGACCTCCTGAAAACCAGCATGTCCCATTTGTCCCATGGGCAAATCGGCAGTTCCTTCAAAACAAAAATAAGCCTTAGCATCACTATCTTCCAAGTGATAAGCAATTTCATCTTTCTTGAGCAATACACTTAAGGGCACCACTACCCCACCCGCTTTTAGAATACCAAAAAAAGCGATCGGAAAATAGGGTAAATTGAAGCAACTCAATCCTACTTTGTCTCCGGGTTGTATCCCTGCTGCAATCAATCCATTAGCTACCTGATTGGCAGCACCATTGATCTGGGCAAAGGTCATCCGCTTATCCATGAATACAAAAGCGTCTTTGTTGGGGTATCTACGAGCGCTATCCTCGATGATGACAGAAAGGTTTAACATGCTGTATTTTTGTTGTTTTAAAAGGTTACAGTAAAAAGCTTATGTTGTGGGAAAATAAACAGTCGATTTGATCATTTGTTTGGAGAAAAATGGTTTCTCCAAACAAAGGTTTACCCTCCCGCTGTAAATTAGCTGATTATTTCAAATTTCAACAACTTGAACAATAAAAATCACGAAGGGGGTAAGCTATCTGCCGGTTTTAATCAGCCGATCTAGATCAGACCAAACATAGCGCAAGACATTGGATGATCCTCCTCCAGGGTTATCCATCGTAGTTCTTTCCACCATCTCCCCTCCTATCTGCTGATAGAAAGCACTTGCGCCCTCATTGCTCGCTAGCACCCACAAAAACAGTTTTGATTCGGCTTGCGTTGTTTTCACCCATTGGGCGGCTGCTTGCATTAGCTTTCGTCCAATTCCTTTGCCTTTATAAGTTGGCAAAACATGTAGGTTGTCCAACAAGGCCCCATGTTTTTCATGCCGATTCAAGTAGACGCAGGCAAAACCACAGAGTAGATCCGCCTCTCTAGCCAAAACCACATATTGATTGGCAGCTGGATTTTTCATACGATCGGTCCAAACCTGTAGCCGATCGCCTCGAACATGATGCGCTAAATAATCCTGGCTAAATTCACCCTGGTAATTTTGCTCCCAGCTTAGCGCATGTAACTGGGCAATAGCTACAGCATCCTCTGTTTTTGCGGCTTGGTAAGTGATCATTTGTACCCTCTATTTTGGTTCTCTGGGCATTTTTGCAACCCGAGAAGGTCTATTGTAAGCGTGAAAGTTTTTCTGCTTTATTTTTTAAGCGTCTGCAAAGTGCATTTGTCTATTCTGACCCGTCCATACCTTTTTAGCGTATTTTCGCTCATTGAAAGATTTTTTATTTATTTTAGCCGCGGTATAAAAGAAACAATTTATCTAGCTTTCAAAAAATCAAAGCACATGACTTTAGCGGATGTAACCGAACAGTTTAAAGCAGTGGCAGAAAAAGCCCCCAATTTAGGAAAATCACTGAAATTTGCCTTCGATGAAGGTGTTGTTTTCTTGGATTTGACCAGCGATGATGCTGTGGTAAGCAATGAAGATAAAGAGGCAGACTGTACCATCACCACTACGATTGAAACCCTAGAGGGTATTCGCAACGGAAGTATCAACCCTATGATGGCCATGATGGGTGGAAAAGTGAAGATTAAAGGAGACATGGGCTTAGCAATGCAATTGCAGAGCTTGTTGAGCTAATTTCTATTGTCCCTAAAAAGAAACTGTTTTGAAATTAGCACTCGTCTAGTTTCAAAACAATTTCCAGAATAGTTTTTGACTCCTCTTCAAAATATCTCTAAGCATTCCAATATAAACATTTCCGGATTCAACATAACTTGAACCCAGAAATAAAGCCCTAAGAGGTAGCTTTTTGTACACTGATTTGCAGTTTAACCTCACCTGGCAGCTCAATAGCTTCGCCATTTTCAATAGCCGCCGCTGTTCCTAATGATAGAGCCAGGGTTTCACTTTTGATATAGTCTCCAAATTGAGCTATGGCCGCACTGACCGCCTCATGTTGTTCGACAGCTATTGCAATTTTATCCGTCACCTCGAAATCCTTGTCTTTGCGGATATTCTGGATGCGATTGACCAAGTCTCGCGCCATCCCTTCTGCCTCAAGTTCATCCGTTATGGTGACATCTAAGGCCACCGTCAATGGACCATCATTAGCGACTTGCCAACCCGGAATATCTTCGGTGATGATTTCAAAGTCCTCCAGGGTCAAATCGAAGGTATCGCCATTGATACTCAATTGGTAGCGATTTTGCGCTTCGATTTGCTGTATATCTTCCTGCCCAAGACCGTTGATGATTTGCACGGCATCTTTCATCTGCTTACCTAATCGACGACCTAGTGTTCTGAAGTTAGGCTTGATTTTTTTGGTGACAATGCCACTGGTATCTGTGATATACTCCAAATCCTTCACATTCACCTCTGCTAATATCAAATCTTTGACTTCCTCCACCTGCTGCTGGAAAGAAGCATCCAGTATGGGGAGTAGCGCCCGCTTAAGAGGTTGTCGTACACGTATTTTCTCGGTCTTGCGGATAGAAAGCACCAATGAAGAGATGCGCTGGGCATAATCCATTCGCTCTTCCAGGGCTTTGTCTATTGCTGTTTCATCCACCGTCGGAAAGTCTGTCAGGTGAACGGATATAGTAGTTTCCTTTTTCGTCGCTGAATTCAAATTACCATATAACCAATCTGCAAAGAAGGGAGCTACAGGTGCCATCAGTTTAGCCACCGTCGAAAGCGAATGATAAAGGGTTTGGTAAGCAGCTATCTTATCCGTAGAATAATCTCCTTTCCAGAAACGGCGGCGACATAGGCGCACATACCAATTACTCAAGTGATCATTCACAAAAGTCATCACTTTACGGGTAGCCAGCGTTACATCATAATCAGCATAAGCGGCATCTACTTCTCCGATCAAGGAATTCAATTGTGAAATGATCCAGCGATCTATTTCCTGGCGCTGGTCCAATGGAACATCCGCCTGCTCGTACTTAAACCCATCGATATTGGCGTATAGGACAAAGAAAGAATACGTATTGTATAAGGTACCAAAAAAGCGACGACGTACTTCTTCGATTCCGTCCAAATCAAACTTTAGGTTCTCCCAAGGATCAGAATTGGACATCATGTACCAACGGGTGGCATCTGCACCATAGGTAGCTAGGGTTTCGAATGGCTCAGCTGCATTGCCCAAACGCTTGGACATTTTACGGCCATTTTTATCCTGAACCAAACCATTAGAGACGACATTTTTATAGGCTACGCTATCAAAGACCATAGTGGCAATGGCATGTAAGGTATAAAACCAGCCTCGCGTTTGATCCACGCCCTCTGCGATGAAATCAGCAGGGAAATTCGTTTCAAACTTTTCTTTATTTTCAAAGGGATAATGCCACTGCGCATACGGCATAGAACCGCTATCAAACCACACATCAATCAAATCCAACTCCCGAACCATAAGTATGCCGTCATCCGTCACCAATACTACATCATCTATATACGGTCGATGCAGGTCTTTGGGCATAGCTTGGTATTTACCCAATGCCGCATTGGCCTTATCGATCTCGGATTGCAATTCTTCCATCGAGCTGATACAGATCTCTTGGGTACCATCTTCCGTACGCCATATCGGCAGGGGAACACCCCAGTACCGAGAACGAGATAAGTTCCAATCCTGCAGATTTTCCAACCATTTACCAAAGCGACCTTCTCCGGTAGAACTCGGTTGCCAATTGATCGTTTTATTCAATTCAAACATCCGCTCCTTCATACTCGCTGTTTTTACAAACCAACTATCCAATGGATAGTAGAGTACGGGGCGGTCGGTACGCCAGCAATGCGGATAAGAGTGAAGGTATCTTTCAGAGTGGAAAAGTTTATTCTCCGTTTTTAGCTTGATAACGATGTCGGCGTCTACAGATCGCTCTTCTTCCTGCCCGTAATCTTTCACAAAACGGCCAGCAAAATCGGTCACCTCATCCACAAATTGGCCTTGCTTATTGACCAGTGGAACGGCATTGTCCAATTCATCTTTGACCATCAAGGGAGGGATTCCATACTTCTGCGCTACTTTAAAGTCATCCGCACCAAAAGTCGGTGCGATATGAACAATTCCCGTACCATCTTCGGTTGATACAAAATCGCCAAGGAGCGCACGAAAGGCAGGTTTATCCGGTGTTACATAGGGCAACAACTGCTCATATTCCATCCCCTCCAGTTCGCTCCCTTTCATTTCAGCAACGATCTCGATGTAAGGGATCGGCTTATTACTCGCTTTGACTTCCTCTGGAGTCAAGTCGGCCTTGGCTTCGGTAAAATAGGCGTTCAAGCGATCCTTGGCCAATATCACATGCGTCAGTTCCTTGGTGTATCGGTTGAAGGCTTTCACCTTTACATAAGTGATATTTTTACCTAGCGCGACGGCTGTATTAGAAGGAAGCGTCCAGGGCGTGGTTGTCCAAGCTAGGAAATAATCGTTTTCCGTTCCTTTTATCTTAAACTGTGCGACAGCTGAGACATCTGTGATTTCCTGGTAAGCCCCGGGCATATTGAGTTCATGAGAACTCAAGCCTGTACCTGCTGCAGGAGAATACGGTTGTATCGTAAAGCCTTTATAAAGTAAGTCTTTTTTGTACAGTTGCCCCAGTAGCCACCATACCGACTCGATATACTCATTGGTGTAGGTGATATACGGGTTTTCCAAATCTACCCAGTATCCCATCTTACGAGTGATATCATCCCACATATCCTTATAGCGCATCACCGTCTCCTTACACTTCTGGTTATACTCATCTACGGAGATCGATTTACCGATATCTTCCTTGGTGATACCCAACTCTTTCTCTACACTCAATTCAATGGGAAGGCCATGCGTATCCCAGCCGCCTTTTCGCTCTACTCTTTGGCCTTTCATCGCGTGAAAGCGACAAAAAAGATCTTTGATGGTTCGGGCCATAACGTGGTGAATACCCGGTTTTCCATTAGCCGATGGAGGTCCTTCATAGAACACATAGCTATTAGAGACATCGCGTTGATCGACACTCTTTTCGAATATATTTTCCTTCTCCCAGAAATCCAGTATATTTTTATCTATCTCTGGTAAATTAAGCTGCTTAAATTCTCGATACATGGTTCCGCTTTTTTAGTCTTTCGCTTCCTTTTGTAAGTCGATTGGCCGAGGAATTCGCAAAGATACCAAAACAAAAAGCTCCGGCAAATCGCAATCTGCCGGAGCTTTAATTTTTTTCATATCATTAGCACTCAGCGATTGTCTGGCAACCCTGGAATAATAATGCTAATAATTATATGATGATTATGGTACATTGTATTTGTGCTATAAGGACAAATGTAAGACGAATTGAATCGATAGTCAAGCCTTAGCTCAGAAAATGATTGGAATATCAGTATTCTAGTCCCTTCTTTTGACGCTAGCTCACTATATTTGCAATATGTTACGAACCCAAGCACTTCAATTTCAATATGCCGGAGGTCAACCGCTTTCTTTTCCCGACATCAATTGTCAAAAAGGAGAAAACTGGCTCCTATTAGGTCAATCAGGCAGTGGCAAAACAACATTACTTCATTTATTGGGTGGCTTGCTTCCGCCGACGGCTGGATACATTGAAGTAGGAGGTACGGATATTGCGCAACTGAAATCCACTGCATTGGATCAATTTCGGGGCAAACACATCGGCATTATTTTCCAACAAGCCCATTTCTTACGGGCCTTAAGTGTTAAGGAAAACCTGGCCATGGCCCAGCAGCTAGCCGGATTGGCTATCGACTACGACCGTATCCAAACCTTCCTTGATCGATTAAATATTGGTCACAAATTAGAAGTCAAAACAGATCAGCTAAGTGTAGGAGAAAAACAACGGGTCGCCATTGCCAGGGCATTAATCAACCAACCTGATATTATTTTGGCGGATGAACCCACTTCAGCCTTAGATGATACCAATTGCGATGAAGTCATTCAATTATTAGAGGAGCAAGCAGCGGCCGTTAATGCGACCTTACTGGTCGTAACACATGATAGCCGATTAAAAACTAAGTTTTCCAATCAAATATTAATTGAATAGCTTTCTGTTTTTAATCCCGTTCTTATTACATTTGCTTAAACGAAGGCAAATTTCTTCTTCGTTGCACTCCTTCTTGCACATCAATTTTGGTTCCTAAGGATTAGTATCAATTAATTTGTATGCTAATCGACTCGCGCTTGTTTCTATCAACTAGAGCAGGCACTATCCTATCTCTACCTATTCTATTAAAACTATTGAACAAACTCGTGTTCATACTCGGCCGCATAAGCTGACAATACTTTTTATTGTCCTGCTTTGTGTTGTCTAGTACGGCCATTTTCTAAAAATAAATGAACCTGTGTTTTTCAAAAGCATGCGGTTACGATAGTATGGAAAACTAATAAAACCAAAAACATCATGAAAAAGAATTTAGCGTTACTAGCAAGCATTTTATTAACATGTAATGTAATGGCACAAAAACCCTATGGAGATCAACCTTTAGCCCATACCTATTCTATTGTTGCGATTGATAAGGCCACCGGCGAAATGGGAGTAGCCGTACAGTCCCATTGGTTTGCTACAGGTACGCTGGTAACCTGGGGAGAGGCAGGGGTTGGTGTAGTCGCTACCCAGTCTTTTGTCAACCCAGCCTTTGGTCCGGATGGTCTAGCTTTAATGAGAGAAAATAAGGATGTTGACCAAGTGTTGCAAGCTTTGCTAGCCGAGGATGAGGGCAAAGAATTCAGGCAACTGGGCCTCTTGAATGCGGCAGGGAATGCGGCTTCTTTTACTGGGACTCAATGCATTGATTTTGCAGGCCATGTGGTAGGAGATGGCTATGCGGTACAGGCCAACTTAATGGCTAGCGACAAAGTATGGCCAGCCATGGCCGAAGCTTTCGAGAATAGCGCTGGCCAAACATTAGCCAAAAGGCTTATGATCGCTTTGGAAGCCGCGCAAGCAGCAGGTGGCGATATAAGAGGGAAGCAATCGGCAGCCCTCTTGGTTGTAGGGGCAAAAGCCACGGGTCAATCCTGGGTAGATCGAAAAGTCGACCTCCGAGTAGATGATCACCCGACTCCATTGCTAGAATTGAAACGCTTACTCAAGGTGCACGAAGCCTATAGCTATATGAACAAGGGAGATTTGGCCATGGAGAAGGGGGAGGTTAAAGCGGCTATGGAGGCCTATAGCCAAGCCGGTAATATGTTCCCGAATAACCTTGAGATGAAATTCTGGAAGGCCATCAATTTGGCGAATACAGGGGCGATGAAAGAGGCATTACCCTTGTTCAAAACCATTTTCCAACAAGATGAAAATTGGAAAACACTAACCCCTCGGCTAACTAAAAATGGGCTATTAAGGGTGAGCACTAAGGAACTCGCACTTATTTTACAGCAATAACAAAGGACAAGTGCTGAGGTAAAACCTTTTTCTAGTTTTAAAGGTTTCACCTATAGCCCTAATTAATTAGCAGTCTTAGACCACTTTTAACATGTCCTTAAAGGAAAAGTAAGTCCTTAAAGCGTTATATTAGCACATTCTAAAAGAAACTAATCATGAAAAAACCAATATTACTGGTCTTGTTTGCTTGTTTCCTCGTGAGTTTGAGTGTTTCTGAGGCTCATGCCCAGGATACTAACCTCTGGAAATCACTAGCCAATCTTACTTTCAAAAAGGAATATGATGAGATGTTAGGCTTTAAGGTAGACGTTCCTGTTTTCAACGACGACCTAAAAGCCATGGCGGGTGAAGAAATTACGATCAAGGGATATATTATTCCCGTAGAAGGCTACAAGAGTCACACTGAATTTGTCTTTTCAGCTTACCCTTATAATATGTGCTTCTTCTGTGGTGGTGCTGGCCCAGAAACAGTGATGGAGGTATATGCTAAAGAAGCCATCAAATACACGGCTGAACCCGTCACGATCAAAGGGAAATTAGAGTTAAATGATAGTGATATCAACCGACTCATTTACGCCCTCAACGACGCAGTCTTGGTTAAAGGAGTCAACTAGATATCTCCTTCCTTTTCTCTGTGATAAGCATCACAGCTTCCTTGAAAGAAAGCCGCTACTTTTGTAAGTAATTAAAGTACAATTTTATGCCAAAGAAGCTTTCTTTCAAGGAATTAATCAATAGCGACACCCCTGTCCTCATAGACTTCTCAGCTGAATGGTGTGGCCCCTGCAAAGCTATGGGCCCGATTTTGAAGGAAGTCGCAGCCCAAGTAGGTGATAAAGCTCGAATCATAAAAATTGATGTCGATAAGAATCCTGCTATCGCACAATCTTTGGGCATTAGGGGCGTCCCTACCTTTATTTTATATAAGAATGGAAAAGTCCAATGGCGAGACTCGGGCATGCGTTCTACGCAGTTGTTAACGCAAGTCATTGAGTCGGCCATAGCTAACTAGTAGCTCCTGCCATTTCTCAGCGATTTCTCCGGGTCATCTATACTCAAGGATAGTATCGTAGCCTCCTCTTCTTTAACAAACAGCCTTCGCTGACTCAAAACAATTTCTTTGATTTGATTTCCTGGGATATTCGCATCCCCCATCAAGCCATAGCGCAGATGTAGGGGCTTTCATCTATCCAAGGTTGACGTTGCCAGGTAGCTTTGTACTGGGCAAGAAATAAGAGACCCAGATAAACGCTACTCAGGGAGGTCAACCAAGCCACTCCCTCACTCCACTTGAGTAATAGGATGTGTAAAGCAAAGGTTTCCGTGGCTAAGAGTATGACAAGGATCCCGACCAGCGTCCAAGTCCGCTTTTCTGTTGGTGTGTGAAATGAGCTGTACTTTCGAGAACAACAGCTAAAAAAACGATCAGTAGGCTTTTTCCTTCTACCAAATGAAAGGTCAAATTCGCACCATTTTACCAAAGCCGCTTTCTTGGTTTTTTTTATCTTAGGCCAGTTCGTAAAGGACAAATAATAATGAAGTTGTTTAATAAAACTAATCCGATGAGAAAAGCCTTGTATTCTATTATTGCGCTCACGTTTTTAGCGATAAATTGTCTACTGCTCCCCTCCATAAGCTCGGCCCAAGATACGGGCCTTTACTTTGCCGACTTCCCAGCTATCAGCCCTGATGGAAATACGATCCTATTCAGTTTTGAGGAGGACCTATGGCGAGTGCCAAGCACCGGAGGCCAAGCTATGCGAATTACGGCTATGGAAGGCCGCGAAACCCATCCCCGTATTTCGCCGGACGGCAAGTGGCTAGCCTTCACCGCTACCCAATATGGTAATGCTGATGTTTTCATCATGCCGCTAGCTGGTGGAAATATTCAACAATTAACTTTCCATGAATCGGCCGATATGGTGAGTAGCTGGAGTTGGGATAGTGAGCAGATTTACTTCACGTCCAGTCGGTACAATCGCATGTCGACTTATACCGTAAAAAAGACGGGAGGCACCCCCAAGCGATTAGTGGGACATTATTTCAACAATATCCACCTAGTCGCTGAGCATCCAGATGGTCGTTTATTCTTCAATGAGACCTGGGAAAGCGCCAATTTTGCACACAGAAAGCGGTATAAAGGCCCCTACAATCCCGATATCAAAGCCTATCACCCCACTAAGGGCACTTACGAACAACTAACCGATTATGAAGGAAAAGACTTCAATGTCAGTATTGATAAGCAAGGCAATATCTTCTTTTTGTCGGATGAGTATAATGGAGAATATAACCTCTACACCTTCAAAAAAGGCAAGAAGCAGCGGTTGACCCAATTTGATAGCGCAGTCCGAAGACCCCAAGTTAGTGCCAATGGAAATAGTATTGTCTTCCGAAAAGACTATCAGTTGTTTCTATATAATGTAAAGAATGGGAAGGCGAAGCCCATCAAAATTGAACTTCTCCGCAACCCTACCCTGGAAAAGGCACAGCGTTTTGATGTGGCCGGGCAGATTTCTAACTATGATGTTTCTACCGATGGCAAAAAACTGGCCTTTGTATCCCGAGGAGAATTATTCGTCTCCGACATCGAAGGAAAATTCATTAAGCAAATTCCAAGTCGAGCCGATGGCCGGGTGCTTGAAGTACATTGGCTAAAAGACAATAAAACCCTGTTATTTAACCAGACGGTCAAGGGATACCAAAACTGGTTTAGCACCGACGCTGACGGAAATGGCACTGAAAAACAGCATACCAGTGACGCGCGCAACAATAGAGATTTAAGTTTTAATAGTGATCGAACGAAAGCAGTTTATGTAAGTGGTAGAGACCAGGTTAGGGTATTGGATTTAAGCACCTTTAAAAGCGAAACTTTGGTCAATGATGAGATTTGGGGTTTCCAAAATGACAGTCCCCATTTCGGGCCCGATGATCGCCACATTGTATTTACTGCTCGACGTAATTTCGAACCCGAAATTATGGTCTATGATTTAGAGACAAAAAAGACCCAAAATCTGACCAACACTGGCGTAGCCGAAGCCGCACCTTATTGGTCTCCGGATGGAAAATACCTTTACTTTTTGAGTAATCGAATCCGTCCATCCTATCCCTATGGTATGCAAGATGCTCATATCTATCGCATGGCGCTCCAACGAATAGAGCAGCCCTTCCGCGCTGATAAATTTGACGAACTATTTGAAGAAAAAGAGGAAAAAAAGAAAGAGGAAAAGGATACGACAGCGAAAAAAGAAGAGAAGTTATCCATTAAGATTGATCCAAATGGCTTGATGAAACGCTTAGAACGCGTCAGTCCAAATTTTGGGAGGCAAGGAAACCCCATCGTTTTCCAGAAAGGCGACAAGACATCCATCCTATATACCTCCAATCATGATGAAGGTAAAACCAGCCTATGGATGACGACGATGGAGCCCTTTGAAAACCCTAAAACCGAAAAAATTCAGGGTGTTAGTTTTACCAATGCTACCAATATCAAGACAGCGAAAAGCAAGTATTACGTACTCAGTCGAGGGAATATCTATACGCTCAACATGAGCAGTAAGAAGACCAGTAAGATTGACATTAAGCATAGTTTTTATCGTCAGCTACAGCCCGAATTTGAGCAAATGTTTGCCGAAGCCTGGGCTAATCTCGAAGAAAACTTCTACAACGAAGATTTTCACGGCATCGACTGGCCCGCTACCAGAGATCGCTATGCCGCCTTCCTCCCGCACCTGAATAGCCGATCAGATTTACGGGTTCTACTCAATGAAATGCTGGGCGAACTCAATACCTCTCATTTTGGCTTTAGTACTTTTGGTAAGGATGAAAACACCCTTTATGGTAGCCGAAGCTCAGCCGTCGGCTTGCTTTTTGAAGAAGAGGCCCCCTATCGCGTAGCTCACATCGTGAAGAACGGCCCATTTGACTATACAGATAAGGGCGTGCAGGCTGGTGATGAACTCATTGCTATCGATGGAGAGTCGATCAATCAGCAACACAATCGCGAACAGTATTTTTCTCGCCCGTCCCTTTCTCGTGAAATGACCCTTAAGTTCAAGCGGCAGGATTCTACTTTTAGTGTCAGAGTACATCCTATTTCATCTGGTGCACAACGCAGCCTATTGTATGATGAATGGATGGATGAGTGCCAAGCAAAAGTTGACAAAAAAACCAACAATCGGGTGGCTTATGTACATATGAAAAATATGGGTGGTGGCCAATTACAACACTTCATGGAAGAGATGGTCAGCGACTGGTATCAAAAAGATGCACTGATTCTAGATTTGCGCTACAATACAGGTGGAAATGTCCATGATAATGTGCTCCAGTTTCTATCCCAGAAACCTTATCTACGTTGGAAATATCGAGAAGGAAAACTGAGTCCACAATCCAATTTTGGTGTCGCTGCCAAACCCATTGTTTTACTCATCAATGAGCAAAGCCTGAGTGATGCTGAGATGACCACCGCAGGCTTCAAGAGCCTAGGTCTAGGGAAAGTCATCGGGGCTCCGACTTACCGATGGATCATCTTTACGTCTGGCAAAGGCTTGGTAGATGGCTCCTTCTACCGACTTCCGTCCTGGGGCTGTTACACACTAGATGGAAAAAACTTGGAGAAAACAGGCGTTGAACCTGATATTTATGTCAAAAACACTTTCAAACATCGAATAGATGGTAAGGATCCTCAATTGGATCGCGCCATTGAAGAGGTGTTGAATTCTTTGAAATAAAACCGACGACCTCCCCTAGGCTCGCCGCCACCCCAATGCTAAGCTCATGACTATAGCATTGGGGTATTTTTTTGTGCTCAGCTGTAATAAATCAACAAGAGCAAGTACTAATTGTCAAAGAAGACATTTTTTTTGCACCTTTGCAACATACCAAGCAGTGAGTAATTCAGCTTCTTACTGTTAAAGCACAACATCAAATCCATGCAAGATCTATTGTTAGTTATCGACTGGAATGCTTCTCCCGAAATCGTAAGTATAGGCCCGATTACCCTTCGCTGGTATGGTTTGTTATTTGCCAGTGGATTTCTGCTGGGCCTAATGATTGTGACAAGCATGTTTAAGGCAGAGAATGCACCAGAAGAGTGGCTAGACAAGATTTTCATCTATATGATTGTCGGTGCGGTATTGGGTGCTCGCCTAGGGCATGTTTTCTTCTATGAGTGGGACTATTACTCAAAACACCTCATAGAAATCCCACAGGTTTGGCGAGGAGGCTTGGCAAGTCACGGTGGAGCTATCGGCATCATCATCGCTTTATATATCTTTTCTCGTAAAATATCGAAGAAGTCCGTCCTCTGGATTTTGGATAAAGTGGTGGTTCCCACTGCATTGGCAGGTTGTTTGATCCGCTTGGGCAACTTAATGAATTCTGAAATCGTGGGTAAGCCTTCCGATGTTACCTGGGCCTTCAATTTTCTTAGGAATCCATCGGTAGCAGGCACGCCCGTACATCCTGTACAATTGTACGAATCTGTTTCCTATATTATTTCTTTCTTTATCCTATATTACGTTTACTGGTTT